>Ga0307375_10005631_pt1 | contig 11714 bp, 10 predicted proteins | sample TR1MG_FD_202531 | JGI IMG/M metagenome (GOLD analysis project Ga0307375, IMG submission 202531) | Soil microbial communities from Risofladan, Vaasa, Finland - TR-1 | ecosystem: Environmental > Terrestrial > Soil > Coastal area > Acid sulfate soil | place: Finland: Risofladan, Vaasa | collected... | reverse complement strand
ATGATGAACAATCCCAGCATGCGCAGGCCATAGATACTTGCCAGGCCAAAGCTGGAGCGACGCTCGATCGCGGTCATAGTGTCGGGTACTTTTTGCATGGATGTCCTTGGATCAGTAATGTTGGGGAAGTTGTTATTTTAACAGTTCAACCCGACTCGGGCACATTCCCCACACCTATGTAATGTGAGCAAATGTATCCTGGTTGAATCGCATTGCTGACAGGCGATATGGCCGACAGTTCCGGCACGGTTTTGATCGGGATGTAAAACACAACAGCCTATCCCTGCCTCCTGCTATCCGTCAGGCATAAGGATTGCGCTGCCACAAAAGACAATCAGGCTTTTGACAATTCGTGTTCGTCGTCCGGTTCGGCTGGTTTTACCTGGTTGCTGGCAAGCAACATATACACCGCCGGCAACACCAATAGCGTGAACAGGGTGCCTATGGAAAGCCCGCTGGCGATCACCAGCCCCATGTTGAAGCGCGACGCTGCGCCCGCCCCGCTCGCGGTGATCAACGGGATAACGCCCAGCACCATCGCAGCGGTCGTCATCAGGATCGGACGCAGCCGGATGCTGGCCGCCTCCTCGATCGCCTCGCGCTTGCTCTTGCCTTCCTGGCGCAGGTTGTTGGCAAACTGCACGATCAGGATACCGTGCTTGCTGATCAGGCCCATCAAGGTTACCAACCCGACCTGGGTGTAGATATTCAGACTGGAACCGCCAACCCCCAGACTGATGAAAACCAGTGCACCGGCAATCGACATCGGCACCGACACCAGGATAATGAACGGATCGCGGAAGCTTTCGAATTGCGCTGCCAGCGCCAGGAAGATGATGACCAGCGCGAACGAGAACATCGCGATGAAGCCGCTGGATTCCTGCATGAACTGGCGGGACTGCCCGCCGTAGTCCACCGAATAACCCGGCGGCAGGGTCTTGTCGGCAAGATTCTTGAGATAGTCCAGCGCTTCCCCGGTGGTCACTCCCGGCAACGCCACGCCCTGTATGGTCGCGGCGTTGAGTTGCTGGAAGTGATTCAGCGATTCAGGCGTCGTTTTAGAGGTAATGTGAACGACACTGGACAACGGTACGGAAGTGCCGCTGGCTGTACGCACATAATAATTGAGCAACTGTGATGTGTTCAGGCGGTAGCGCTGCTGCACCTGCGGTATTACCTTGTACGAGCGTCCCGCCAGGCTGAAGTAGTTGACATAGCCCCCACCCAGCATGGATGCGAGCGAGTTGCCGATGTCCTGCATGGACAGGCCGAGCAGGGCAGCCTTGTTGCGGTCTATGACCACGGTGGATTGCGGCAGGTCGATGCGCAGGTCCGTATTGATGAACATGAACATGCCGCTCTTCTGCGCCTTCTGCAAAAATTCCTGCGTCACGTCATTCAAGCGGTCGAATGGTTCGGTGGTACCGATAACGAACTGTATCGGCAGGCCGCGGCTGCCCGGCAGCGAAGGGGGCTGGAATGCCACCGCCTGCGCGCCCGCGATCTGGCTCAATTGATGCTGCACCACCGGTTGCAACTGATTCGTCGTCTTGGTTCGCTCATCCCACGGTTTCAACACCATCCCGGAAATCATTCTGCCGGGCATGTCAATTTGAAAAACGTGTGCGGTCTCGGGATGACCAGCATAGATTTTGTAATTCTGCTTCGCATAGGGCTCGCGCTGTTGCAAGGTCGAGTCAGGCGCGGCGGTCAGTGAGGCGATGATGACGCCCTGATCCTCCTGGGGTGCCAGTTCGTGCTTGGCGCTCCCATACAGAAAATAGATGCTGCCCAGCACGATCAAGGCAAACACCGCTGTCACCGGCAGGTAGTCGAGTGAGCCGTGCAGCGTGCGCGCATAGAGGCGGCGCACTTTGTCAAAGCTCGCGTCGATGTAATGCACAACGCGTGATTCCAGGCCGGTATCCTGCTCAAGATGGCGCCTGAGCAGGCGTGAGCACATCATCGGCGACAGGGTCAGCGCGATGATGGCGGAAACAGTCACGGTGCCGACCAGGGTAAACGCGAATTCGGTGAACAACGCGCCGGTCAGCCCTCCCTGAAATCCGATCGGCACATATACCGAAATCAGTACGATGGTCATCGCGATGATCGGGCCGGCCAGTTCGCGCGCTGCATTGATCGCCGCCTGCATCGGCGCGACTCCTTCCTCGATGTGGCGGTTGACGTTTTCCACCACGATGATGGTGTCGTCCACCACCAGTCCGATGGCAAGCACGAAGGCAAGCAGGGTCAACAGATTGATCGAAAAACCCAGCGCCAGCATGATGGTAAAGGTCCCGATCAGCGACAGCGGGATCGCGACCACCGGAATCAGCACGGAACGCGGCGAACCGAGGAAGGCGAACACCACGAGGATGATCACCAGCAATGATTCGGACAGGGTCTTGATCACCTCGTGGATCGAGCTGTTCACGAATTTGGTGGAGTCGTAGATGACCTTGCCGTCTATGCCCTGCGGCAGCTGCGCCTGAAGCTCGGGCATCAGTTGGTTGACCCGCTTGACCACATCGAGCAGATTGGCGGCAGGCGCCACCTGGATGCCGATATACACCGCACTGTTGCCGTCGAACGCGACTTCGGAGTCATAGTCTTCTGCACCCAACGTGACATTGGCGACATCTTTCAATCGCACCATCGCATTGTTCGATTGCTTGATCACCAGATTGCGGAATTCCTCCTCGGAGTGCAGATTCGTGGACGCATCAAGATTGACCTGCACCATCAGTCCCTTGGTGTTGCCCACACCGGACAGAAAATCGTTTTTTGCCAGCGCGGCGCTGACATCAGATGCGGTCAGTCCGTACGCGGCCAACTTCTTGGGATCCAGCCATGCACGCAGCGCGAAATTCTTCGCGCCGATCAGTTCCGCAGTCTGTACACCCTCCACCGCCTGCAACCTGGGCTGGACTACACGCAGCAAATAATCCGTGATGTAATTTGGCGGCAACACCTTGCTGGAAAAACCGATATACATCGCATCAAGAGTCTGGCCGATGCTGATTTTCATGACCGGCTTCTGCGTCTGCGGAGGCAACTGGTTGAGCACCGAGCTGATCTGCGCGTTCATCTCGGTCAGCGCCTTGTCCGAATCGTAATTCAGCTTCAGGGTTACCGTGATCAGGCTGCTGCTGTTGGTGCTGGTCGAGGACATATAGTCGATGCCGTTGACCTGGGCGATCGCATTTTCCAGCGGCGTGGTGATGAAACCGGCCACCAGAGCCGGATCGGCACCCGCATAGGTGGTGCTGACGGTGATCACCGCATTCTGCGTGCGCGGAAACTGAAGCACCGGCAGGACGCCGAACGAGCGCAGCCCCAACACCAGCAGGACCAGGCTGACGACGATGGCCAATACCGGCCGCCGGATGAAAAGATCGGTAAATTTCATTGCGGCTGTCTCGTGTTATTCATCCTTGGGCTGCGGATTAGGCTCGTTGCTCGGCTCAATATCGTTGTTGATGGTAATGGATGAACCGTTGTGCAGTTTGACCTGCCCTGCGGACACCACAACATCTCCCTCCTTGATTCCCTTGAGCACGGCCACCTGATCGCCGCGCGTATTGCCGGTCGTGACAAATACCTGCTTGGCAATCAGTTTCGGCTTGCCCTTGGCATCCGTGCCCTGCTTCTGGGTCAGAAACACGATATTTCCATAAGGGTTATAGGTGACCGCGGTTTGCGGAAGCGTGATATAGCGCTGCGGTTTGCCGGTTGAGATGTCCACCGTTGCGTACATACCGGGCAACAACCGGTGTTGCGGATTTTTCAGTTCTGCCCTCACCTGGACGTTGAGCGTGCCGGTATCCACCTCGGGATTGATCACCGAAATTTTTCCGTCAAATTGTTCGCCCGGATAAGCATCGGTCCTGGCCGACACCTTCTGTCCGGCATGTATCATGCTGATATTCTGCTGCGGCACCGAGAAATCCAGATAGATCGGATCCAGCGACTGCAGCGATACCACCGGCGTGCCGGCATTAAGATATTGTCCCACGCTCACCTGACGGATACCGACCCGGCCCGAAAACAACGCGTGGATGGACTTCTTGTTCACCATTGCCTGTTGTTCAGCCACGGCGGCATCAGCCTGCATCAGGTTCGCCTTGTCAATGTCCAGCACCTGCTGGCTGATCGCCTTGAATTCGAACTGCTGCTTGTCACGCCCGTAAGTGGTCTTGGCCAGCGCAGAAGCTGCCTGGAGCGCGTGCAACCTGGCAACGTCGCTATCGTCAACCAGTTCCACCAGCAGCTTTCCCTTCTTGACGTCTTCGCCCTGCTTGAAGTTGATGGCAGATACGATGCCGGTCACCTCCGGGCTCACTTGCACGCCATTTATCGCACGCAAGCTACCCACCGCTTCAAGCTTCGGCAGCCATTCCTGGTAGTCGGCCTTGATGGTTGAAACCGTTTGTGGCTCATTGCCCATGGATGACATGAATTTTTTCATCATGTGGCCCTTGAACGCCTGAAAGCCGAAAATGCCGCCGAATACCACTCCGGCCAAAACGAGCATGATCACCATTCGTTTTGTCATTGTCGCTGTCTCCGTTTTAACTGCTGCTGATTTGTCATCGAATTCATTGCTTGTCTACCCCTGTTGTTTGGCGCCCAGTCTGACCCGGCACATCGTCGCGATTCCACCACCCTCCGCCCAATGACTGGAACAGGGCGGCAGTATCGGCATAACGGCTGGCCCGTGCCTGCGCCAGTGCGATACGGGTCTGCTGGTATGCCTGCTGGGCGTTGAGCAGCCCCAGATAGCTGGCCGCTCCGATCTGGTATTGTTTGCGCGTGATGTCAAGACTGTCGGCTGCGGATTGCGCGGCCGCCGTCTGGGCTGCAAAGATGCGATTGTCGGACTGCAATGCATCCAGCACATTGGCCACATCCTTGAAAGCCGACAACACAACACCTCGGTATTGCGCTGCAGCCGCGTCGTAGGCGGCAACCGCGGCACGTTTCTGGTGCAGCAGCGTGCCGCCGCGAAAGATCGGCTGTAGCAGTCCGGCACCGACACTCCATATCCCGCTTCCCGTTGAAAACAGGTCGGCGGCGCTGTTGGCAACCGAACCGGCCCCGGCATTGAGGGTGAGTTGCGGGAACATGTTGGCAGTGGCCACACCGATCTGGGCGCTGGCAGCATGCAGCTGGGATTCGGCGGCACGGATATCGGGGCGCTGCTCGACCAGTTTGGATGGCAGACTTACCGGCAATTCCTCCGGAAGCTGCAGCATGTCAAGATCGAACGATGCCACCCCGTTTTCGCTTGGAAAATAGCCGGCGAGAGCGGACAGTTGATTGCGGATCTGGGACAGCTGCTTTTCCAGCTGCGGCAAGTTGGCGCGGGTTTGCGCCAGCACGGTTTGCTGTGCCAGCACGCTGGACTTGGAAACCCCGCCCACGCTGAATTGCTTCTGCAACATATCGAGCTGCTGGGTTTCGGCGTCGATGATCTCGCTGGTCGCCGCGATCTGCGCGCGCAGCGAAGCTTCCTGCACTGCGGTGGTGACAACGTTTGCGGTCAGCGTCAGATAGGCGCCCTCAAGCTGGAATCGCTCGAACTGCTGCTGCGCCTCCACCGATTCCAAACCCCTGCGGGCAACACCGAACAGGTCTATCCCATAGGAAACACTCACCGATGCGTTATAAAGTGTAAACAATGAACCCGGGAAACGCTGGTTATTCTGGGCACCGCTAGTCTTTTGCCGGACGACCGAGCCGTTGGCATTTACGGAGGGATACAGCGTGCCTTCCGCTGCATAGACATTTTCCCGGGCCTGCAGCAACGTCGCCTGTGCCGCCTGGAGATTCGGATTGGCCTTGAGCGCACGCTCGACCAATCGGTTAAGCGCCGGCGAATGAAACAGCTCCCACCACTGTGCGGGAATATCCCGGCCCGGATCGAACTGCTGCAATTGGACTGCCGCATCCGCCGACGAGGAATGGGCTGGTAGCGGCTCGGCGGTATAGCCTTTCACGGCAGGGGAAGCCGGCTTTTGAAAATCGGGACCCACGGCACAACCGGACATCAGCACAGCGATGGTCGATACAACGGCAAGTTTTTTAATCGGCTTATTCACAGTTAGTTATCAAATCTTCAACAATACAATCATTACAAATCTTAAAACGCCATTGCTGCCACAATGTTCTTGTTGCAACCGCAACGGGCGATTCTATAGCAGTCGCTCTGAAATCAACAAGCACATTATTAACCTATTAAAATTGTGGGAAAGACCCGTCTTTCCGCCAACTTGGCGGTGCATTACACCCGGCAAAATGGACATTCCAAACAACATTCACGGGGGCTAAAACGAGACCACAATTCCACCGCGCCGCAATTGATACACGTGCTGTGCCTGTCACTCCCCTGTCACTCCCCTGTCGCATCAGTGGTGCTCTGTTTGCTCTTGCTGCAACAGCCACGCATGCCGGACTGAAACTTCTCACGCTCTTCTGGCGTCATCTGCTCGAGTTGCCTGTGGCGATGCCGGCGTCCATGACAGCCGTGCCCGCGGAATCCGCCGAACAAAATCTTGCTCAATACCAGCAGCCCCAGGGCTTGCAGATAGTTGATCCCGTGTGCACCGGCGAACAACGTCGGGATCAGCCAATTCCACAGTGACATCACCACCCAGCCCAATGCCGCAAGACCGACAATTACCAGCACCCCGATCTTCCAGCATTTAGATTTACAACAGCTCATGCCCATCTGATTTCTCCTTTACCGATTCAATTCGTCATGGATGGCGGTTCGCCCAAAAATATCCGGTGAAGCGCATATCATGATCAGCCAGCAACAACTGGCAAGCCGGCATCGCACCCATACTCGTGAAGACGAAGCACGGGCAGGAATATTGTATGAACGGTCAAGAAAAAAAGGATTTGGTGCAGTATTGCACTTGAATGGCCAACCAGAACCTCATTGAAGCCAGGGGGTCTTCATTGCCGGCGCAGCGGCTTGGCAGCTTAGCCGCGCGCCAACTGGCCTGCCAGATACAGGCTGAACAGTCCGCCTATTGTGGCCAGAACCGAAAGAAATCTGGGATGCGCATGGTGCGTTTCGGGCAGCATGTCGCTTGCGCCTATATAAAGGAAGAAACCGCAAAATATAGCCAGCGCCGGGGCAATATAACCCGGCGGCATGATGAAGATACTCGTCGACAAAACACCGGCCACCGGTGCAATCGCATCGACCCCCAGCCATTTCCAGGCCAGCCTGCGCGGGCCGTTGTTCTTCAATATCATGCCGACGGTATTGATGCCGTCGGAAAAATCGTGGATCAATACGGCAAACGCAATGGCAATGCCGAGACCCGTTGAAGACTGGAACCCTATCCCGATCGCCGCACCGTCCATGAAGCTGTGGATCGAAAGCGTGCCGGCGCCGAACTGGCCACGGTGCCAGGGATTTTTACAGCCTTCGTCGTGGGCGGGGCTGAGCAGCAGCCAACGGTTAAGCACCATGTAGAAGGTGAATCCAAGCGCGATAAACGCGGCAATTTCGGGTATCCCGTGATAAGTGCCCGCCTGCTCGAATGCCTCTGGCATCAGATCGAAAAATGCAACGCCGATTACGGCGCCTGCACTGAAACTCAAAATCAGGTGCAGGCGATCGGTATGCTTCAGGGCAAATATCCCGCCCATCGCGGTGAACAGCGTGGCGCCAAAGCCGAATAGCAAGGCTGTCATTTATATATACGCTCCAGGGATTAACACCGCGGATTATACGTGACATTGACGAATGGCCGATGCATCCCGATTTTAAATCACCACACCCGCCTCTTCATAAATCAGACTCAGCCGCGCGCGCAGGTGCTGCACCGCATAGCGTTTGCGCGCCAGCAGGGTATTCACGCCCACGCCGCTCTCCTCCGCCAGCTCCTTGAAGCTGAGTCCATCCAGTTCGTGGGCAATAAACACCGCGCGCTGCTCCTTCGGCAACTCATCCAGCGCGGCAGCCAACTCATCCAGCAACACGCCGCGCGCATAGGCCGCTTCAGGCCCGGCATCCGCAGATGGCAGCACCTCATCCAGCCAGTTTCCGTCATCGTCATCGTCTTCGCCCGACAATTCGGGTAACGGTTGCTCCCTCTTCTTGCGAAAGCGGTCGATGATACGATTGCGCGCCACGCGGAATAGCCATGCCCCGACCTGCTCGATGGGTTCAGGCAAACGGTATGCCGCGACGAACTCGTACAACACATCCTGCAGGATGTCTTCCGCCTCGCTTGCGTCGGGTACACGCCCGCGGATGAAATTCCCGAGCCGACCGCGCTCGCGCAACACGGTGTCAGTAATGCGCTGGTCATGTTCGGCCGTCATCGCCTTAAAGCTTAATGTGGTATCCATACGGGTGAAGTCGAATCACGAAAGAAAATATTGCACGCGGGGTCAAAAAGCGAACAGTTGAAATCCCAAAGAATTTGAACCGGATATTTCCCGTGATTCCGGGCTGAACCGCAGAACGTCCATGCTTCAACTGCAACAGCGCAAACGGCCATACTCACCTTTTCCCTGATCCCGATAGCTCGAATACCACAACCACCGGCCAGAGAAAAAATGCAACCAAAGTCATCACCATCAGGTTTCGCACCGACAGTACAACAAGTGCAAAGCCGGTTTTGTCACCCGGTTTTTTGACCAACCGGTCTGCCGTGCCATGCAGATATTTGTAATCCCAAAGTGCGACCAGGAACATCGCCAAACCCAGTATGAAATATATTTTCACGAATAACATGATAAACGGCAGGGGTTGGTGGGGGAGAAGTGATTCAAGGGTGTTTTCCTGACAGCTCGAGTGCGGCATTCAGCCGGCGCATAGACGCCGCATTCAACTCCCTCGCTTGCGGGCTCCAGCGCTTTGTAATGCGGTCGATGTCGGCCTGAAGCCTTGCCGCTGTCGCAGTGTCCCCGATGGTCAGCGCCCAGATGGCATATTCGGCACGCGCTTCGAACGTTCCGTAGCGGGCCAGAATCGACTCGAATTTGGCGCGAGCTTCGTCATTTCTGCCCACCCCGGCATATGAGCGGGCGAGCAAAAGTGAAATGGCTTCCCGACGGAAAGCCTGATCTATATTCTGTATCGCTTCAAGATGTTCGAGCGCTTCCCGGTAACGTTTGCACTCCACGAAAGCACGTGCGGCACCGAACCTGATCTCCAGTGAACTCAGGAAAGGGCCTTTGAGGCAGGCTTCGTAGTTCTCCGCTGCCGCATCAGACATACCAAGTTCAAGCTGGGCTTCGGCCAGACGCACCTGGTTCTGTGCTGTCGGCAATTCATCGAAAGCGGCCTTGGCTTCACGGATTTCGCGTTGGGGATCGAGCGCCTTGGCTGCTGCGGCTACAACTCTTCTGGCACGGTGATTGAGGCGAAAGCCCGGCAAATAGACGGCAAAGAAATAAACGGCGCTTCCAAGCAGGGGAAATATGAACAAAATGATCAACCAATACATCGGTTGCCCCGACCGGACAACATGTATGGCGAAGAACAAAGCAATAAAGACGTAAAGCCCGATACCTGCGAAGGTCATATTCACATCAGATCCCGCACCTTGTTTTTGTTGCAAATGGAATTCATCGCGCCAATTCTATACCCGAAATGCCGCTGTCCATCCAAGTTGTGTATGCGCCGGCATTTTTGACATGTGAAAATTGCTCTGGGCATCTGATGCAGACGCAGGAGCAAAACAGACGATCGTGAATCGGGTACAAATGAAAGATGATTCATTCTGTCAACTTTAAAACCCGGAGCCCGGCGTTTTCAGAAACTCGATTTCTTCAACTGTTGATACCCTTCCCAAAATGCTATTTCGATGGGGATAACGGCCAAACCGCTCGATGATAAGTTTGTGCTTAACCTCAAAATCCAGATTGTTTTTAATTCCATTTTTTTTGAACAGCTCGATAGCGACCTCATGTATCTTCAGCGATTCGCTGTGCATAAAAGGCATATAGAGGAAGTTTCGTTCCTTCGCGGTGAGCTGATTTTCGACCCCTGCTGAAATCGCCTCCTGCGATAACGCCAGCGCGAGGGGATCGTTAACGAAAGCCGACGGCAAGTCCCTGTACATATTTCTCGAGAACTGATCCAGAGCGATGATTTCAGCCAGCCTGCCTTTGGCATTGACTCGCCATTCAAATAGCTCGCAACGGGTTGCCCGGTCATGAACTGCTGAAAATTTCTCCGTAAGCGACCGATCAAAATCATCATCTTTCGCCCACCATTGGGATGGATCGATTTCATCGAACCAGAATTTCAGAATTTCTGCGTACATCCGCGATCTCCTCAAGCAGTCGCAAGGAAATATTTTGTTCGTTGCAGCCTGTCGGCAAACATATGGGCTATCCCATGTTCAGAGACTTGATTGTTGCAGCGCTTCAAGTAACACCTCAACCGGTTGGGCACCAGATATGCCGGATCTTTCATCGAACACAAAAAACGGCACGCCGGTAACACCGAATTCAGCTGCACGTAATTCATCGGCACGCACCGCGTCGGCATAATCATCACTTTCCAGCATCGCCATCACCTCCGCTTCAGTCAAGCCGAATTTCGGTGCCAGCCGTGCCAGCGCGGCACGATCGCCCACCGGCAGCGATTCAGAAAAGTAAGCCCGCATAATGCACTCGGTGGCCTGTCCGCCCAGATTTTTGGACTTTGCAAAATGCAGCAGGCGGTGTGCATCAAAGGTGTTGCCCGGGCGGGCATTGGCCAAATCATATTCAAGCCCCGCCTCCTTCGCGACTGCTGTCACGCGGGCATTCATCGCCGCCGCCTCCAGCATGCTGACGCCATACTTGCTCGCAAGCCTTTCTTCCAATGTGCCGGGATATTGCTGCGGGGCGTTTCTGTCGAGTTCGAAGCTGCGCCATATCACGTTTATGTCCCGGTGCCGCCCAAACTGTTCAAGCGCCTTTTCGAAATGCCGCTTGCCGATATAGCACCACGGGCAGATCACGTCCGACCAGATTTCAATTCGCATCGCTTGCTCCCACTGGTTGATAAACTAACTGCCATTATTTTCCGCCAGCACATGGTGGCAACGGGCTGAAAAAGTATATTTTTCGTTGCCCCTAGCGGTTAAGTGCCTGCATTTGCGGGGCCGCATAGCGCGTGCCGGCGGCCGTCCCCGGCGGCAGGATTTGGTCGAGTCGCTCAAGGTCAGCTTTGCCGAGTTTGATTTCCAGCGCACCGATATTTTCTTCCAGCAGTTTTGGTCGCTTGGTGCCGGGAATGGGAACGATGTCCTCGCCCTGCGCCAGCACCCAGGCCAGCGCGAGCTGAGCGGCCGTGCACTGTTTGGCCTTCGCCATTGCTTCGATTTCCCGTACCATATCAAGATTCTTCTGGAAATTTTCTCCCTGGAAGCGCGGTGAATTGCGGCGGTAATCATCCGCTTCAAGATCCTCGATACGTTTGATTTTACCGGTCAGGAAACCCCTGCCCAATGGACTGTACGGAACGAACCCGATGCCGAGTTCGCGCACCGTGGCCAGGAGCCCGACTTCCGGTTCGCGGCTCCACAGCGAATACTCGGTTTGCAGGGCGGCAATCGGATGCACCGCATGAGCCCGCCGTATTGTCTGCGCAGCAGCCTCGGACAAACCCAGATAGCGTACCTTGCCTTGCTGCACCAGTTCGGCCATGGCACCGACCGTATCTTCGATCGGCGTATTGGGATCGACGCGAT
>Ga0307375_10005630_pt1 | contig 11715 bp, 16 predicted proteins | sample TR1MG_FD_202531 | JGI IMG/M metagenome (GOLD analysis project Ga0307375, IMG submission 202531) | Soil microbial communities from Risofladan, Vaasa, Finland - TR-1 | ecosystem: Environmental > Terrestrial > Soil > Coastal area > Acid sulfate soil | place: Finland: Risofladan, Vaasa | collected... | reverse complement strand
AGAAAGATAAGAAAAGTTTTTATGAACAAACTACAACGCTGGAGTTACCAAAAATGTGGTAAGAAGTTGGAAATGCTTTGTGAGGAAAACCGTGTTTTGCTTACACGAGTTGATCCTGCTTTTACATCTCAACAATGCAGTGTCTGTGGGTCTACAGATAAGAAGAGCCGATGTGGTGAAAGATTCTTATGTGTAGATTGTGGTAAGATATTGGATGCAGATTATAATGCAGCGGTTAATTTATCACACATGGGAGTATATAATCCCCATGCTTTAAAAGAAGGAAGGTTTTCAATTATGCTTTTAAATGGTTTTAGGAGATAGATATGGAGGATATGATGAAGGATACAAACCCCAAGACATTTTTTACGAAATTAATAGGCAAATTACCAAACTTTTCAAGATCGTATATTCCATCTTTATTTGGTTGTTTTTTAATATATAAAGAATTGATGATTGATATAGGAATATTATTAATACTTTTTGGAATATTTTTGGATTTAACAGATTGGCTTTTTCATATTTTTACAGGAGGAATTCATAAAACCGATACAAAGTTGATGAAAATATATGAAAATCATGGTTTATCGTATGAAAAACCAGAAAATTATCAGAATATTAGACTAAGGCATTTAAAAGTATTATGGCTAGTATATTGTTTTGAAATAATAATTTTTATAATTCCTATTGTTGTATGTTTGATAAGAATTGTTTTAAGAATCTGAAAGAGGATGGAAAAATGTTATATCAAATTATAATAAATCCAAGTGCAACACCTTGTTTTACGTCTGGAGGAGGCAATAGCAATGAGTGAAGTATATGAGGTTACTCTAACAGTATTAGTAGAAGACATGAAAGAAATTGAAGAAATTGACAAACTTGGATTTCAACCAGAAGTAATAGATATTAAGGAAGTGTAAGTATTGGAATAGAATAAGAAGAGAAAAGTTTATATGGAATATTAAGGGTAAGTTAAGTTAATTTTATATTCTGAAATATAATAAAAATTTTAAGAATTTGAATCTTGTAAGGAGAGATTATTTAATTATAGTCTCTCTTTTTGTTTCAGAAGGTTATAATCTGTTAAATTTTATCATTTATGTGTAGTTTATAAAGAAAAATTACGGAGAAGGAGGTGATGTGTTTGAGATAGATTATACGCCAAGTTTTATATACGATGAAAATGTGATAAAGCAAAAGTTGGAATTATTAAAAACTGTACAAGGAATTAAGGTTTTATTTCCACTTAAATCATTTTCAATTGTTGAAGGATTAAAATTCATTAAAAAATATGTTAATGGATTTGCATCAAGTTCGCTTTTTGAAGCGTATCTTTCCAAAAAAATTATAAAAAACGCAGATAGAACAATTCATATTACCACTCCTGGATTACGTTTTGATGAAATTGAGGCAATAACACATATCTGTGATTACATTTCTTTTAATTCTTTGGAACAATGGAAACGATTTAAAACAGATAATTCCAGTTGTGGCATTCGTATTAATCCCCATAAATCATTTATAAAAGATAAAAGATATAATCCTTGTAGTAAAAATTCTAAACTTGGTGTTTCAATATTTAGTATTCTTGAACATCGCTATGAAATAAAAAATATTGATGGTTTACATTTTCATAACAATTGTGAATCTAAAGATTTTAATAATTTGGAAGAAGTTATAATGCAATTGGAATTTTACATACCTACTTTGTTAAAGAATCTGAAATGGTTAAATGTTGGCGGCGGATATTATTTTGATGAAAATAATATAGAAGTTTTAAAATCAATTATAAATTTTTTAAAAAACAAATACAACTTTGAAATCTTTTTTGAACCCGGTGGAGGAATTGTAAATGAAGCTGGGTGTATAATATCTAGTGTTATTGATATTTTTAAAAGTGATGGAAAGGAAATTGCAATACTTGATACATCTGTAAACCATATTCCAGAATCTTTTGAATATCAATATGAACCATATATAAAGAATAGTTCAGAAAAAGGAATTTATAAATATATTTTAGCAGGGTCGAGTTGTTTGGCAGGGGATGTTTTTGGAGAATACGGTTTTGATGAATCTTTATCAATTGGTTCTAAGATAATATTTTTATTCATGGGCGCATATACAATGGTTAAAGTTAGTATGTTTAATGGAATAAATTTGCCCAATGTTTACAAATATACTTTGACTGGAAAAACAGAATTAATTAAAAAATGGGAGTATGATGAATTTTTCAGAAGATGCGGAGGGTAAATCCTAGAATAAACGTGACGCTTAATGAGTATCATAAATATGTTTTAAACATATCGTCTCTAGGGACCTCTTTTAAAAGGAGTTAAAATGCAAAAAACAAAAGAAAATATTAAAAAACGTATGGATGATTTATACAAACAACCAACAAGTGTGATAAAGGATATTATTAAAAGATATAATAAAATTTATGATTTTTCGGGAGCCAGCAAAGATATATTAATATCCCAGATTTTGGAAGATGAGTTTGGTAGTGGGTTTGAAAGAATTCTTAAAGGTGCAATTCCTTCTCGTAAAGAAATAGAGGAATTGATTGATAGAGAAAAGGCATTGGAAGAGGAACAAAAAAAGGAAAAAGAAACTTCATGGAGAGAAAGATATTTTAGAGATTATAGCAAAAAAGAATCGAAACAAAAAATTAAAGCATCTATAATTTCTGCAGTTGAAGAAATAAAATGGGATTTGGATAAATTACAAACTAATAGTATTGGTTTTGATGATATTTTGAAATGGATTGATAGGGTAGGTCATTTTAATCATCATATTTCAAGATCAGATGCAGAAGCTGTTTCAAATTTATTAATTCATAAGTATAGAATTCAAATAAAATAAAACGGAGATAAAATGAAAATTTCTATGAAAAGAATAATAAAAGCAAAGGAAAGATTTGATAATGTAAGAAAACCAATGTATGAAATAGGTGATTCTATTATAGGTTTGGAAGATACTGGTCGTTCAAGAGGAGATAATAATTTTAGAAACTTAGTTAATAAATTAAAAACCGCTCATAAAGAACTTAGAAATTATTTAGATTCAAAATATATGTGGGATTAAAAACACATCAAGGAAAAAAATGAAAAAATGAAAATTTCGATGAAAAAAATAATAGCAGCAACTAAAAAAGAAGCTTTCCGGGCTGGTTCGGATAATTTATTTCGTGGATTTACTTTTGAGGAACTTATAATAGCAGTTCGTAACAACGAACGTGCCATAAATGCAAGTTCTGTTACAAAAGTTTTTAATGAAATTGTAAGAGAGCGAATGGCCAATGCCAATTCTGAGCTTCGCAGTAATATGAAATTTATAATTGACAAAGCATCAAAATAAAATATTGGAGATAAGAATGCGTCTATATGAAAAATCATTTAAATTTGAAAAATTTTATAATAAAGATTTGATAGATTATTTTTCTAGTTGTTTTGTGGATGAATCTGATGAACCAATTAAATTTGTAGTAACGAAAACAGATGGTAGATATCATTGTGAATTGGCGATGATGGAAATTATGAGTTATTCTTCAAAAGAAACTATTTTTGATTTTAGAAAAAGAGATTTCGAAAATCAAAATGAATTTAATATAGTTATGTTGATTCCTACTGGTATACATGCTGAAATTGGAGGACATTCGGGGGATGGAACACCAGTAGCAAGATTAATAGGAACGGTTTGTGATAATTTAATTATTCATCCAAATGTAGTTAATTCCGCCGATGTCAATGAGATGCCAGAGAATAGTTTATATGTTGAAGGCAGTATAATTACACGGTTGTTAATGGGAACAATTGGATTGCAGAAAGTTAGAAAGAATCGAATTTTAGTTATAATGGATAAACATGAAGATGAGTTTTTTAACAATGCTGTTATAAATCAGGTAAACGGTGCAAGAGCATCTTTTGGAATAGATTGTCCATTGATTATTACAGTTCCTAAAACTGAAATGAAATCAGTTTATTCTTCTTCTGGAAGAGCTACTGGAGAGGTAGGGGATTTTGAAAATATTTGTTTGGCACTGGAAGAATATAAAGGAGAATATGATGCAATAGCATTGACTACTTATTTAAAAATTCCAGGAGATGTTAGAAAGAATTATTTTATACAAGATGATATAGTGAATCCATGGGGCGGAGCGGAAGCAATGTTGACACATGCTATATCTTATTTATTTGATGTTCCATCAGCACATGCCCCTATGATAGATAACAGAGATTATTTGATAAAGGATATTGGCAAAGTTGATCCTAGAAAATCGACAGAGTTGTTATCTGTTACAGCTTTTTTCTGTGTATTGAAAGGTTTAAATAAAAGCCCAAGAATAATAAAAGATATTAATTTTTTTAATAAACCAGGAATAATTAGCGCAAATGATATAAGTGCTTTGGTTATTCCAGACGGTGTTGTAGGGTTGCCAGTATTAGCGGCTTTGGAACAAGGGATTCCAGTAGTAGCTGTTAAAGAAAATAAAAATATGATGAAAAATAATTTAAGAGATTTTCTTTTTAAGAAAGATAAACTATTCATTGTAAATAATTATTTAGAAGCTGCTGGATTATTATCGGCAATGAAAAATGGAATTTCCGAAGAATCAGTTCGAAGGCCATTAAATTTTACAAAGGTAGAAAATTGTGATTAAAATAAAATTGATTAAAACAAAATTGAGAATTCCTATAGGAAAACCGAGCAGACCTTTGTCGACAAAGAAAGGAAAGAAGGGATATAATCGAAAAAATTTGAAAGAGGAGAGAATATAGATATGAAAAATTTGGATCGTGTTGCACAGAAAGTGAGACAAAGAATTATGGAGAGGTTTGCTATAACTTCTGGTGATATAGTAATTGTAAATGGACAATACGGGAAAGTATTAAAAACAACAAAGGATTGGGTGCAACTTAAAATCGGGAATAAAGAAAAAATTGTAAACGGTTCATCAATTAGAATTCTTACTGATATTGAATCAATGGCGTATAAGTATGCTCAAAAAATGCCTTTATTTGTTGTAAATTATGTTAGAGATCATCCAGAAGATAAAAACAATGCAAATTACGAAGGATTTTGGGATGATGTAGTTAATAAACTAGGAAGTAAATTTGGATATGGCGCAGGCGTTGCTTATTGGAGAAATAAATGTGTTAAAAACTTAGGAGTACTTCCAAAGGAATTAGCAAAGAAAGTTGAACAAGTTCCCAAACCTGCCGTTCCATTAATTCCAGGGGAACAAGTAGAGGAATGGATGAATGCAGAAAGTATAACGAAGGATGTAATAACAAAATATATGCAAACAAGACAAAATTTAGAAAATCAACTTGATGATGCAAAATCAAAACTATCTCAATTAGGTCCATTGGAAGAAAAAATTCAACCTTTACTAAGAGAAATGAAAGATCAAATGTTTCAAGTAGGAAATACAGTATTAAGATATGAAAAAAGTAACAAAACATCTAAATCTTATGCTAATGCTTTTTCTAAAGCATTGCTTCATATTGATGAAGAAGAAAGAGAATTTATAAAAGCACAAATTCTATCAGAGGTTACAAACAGAAACGTAATTGAAAAATTAAAATTAGAAATTAAATCTCATAAAAAAGAAAGTGGTATAATAATGGATTTCATAAAAAATATTCTTTCAAAGTTTGCAGGTTGGTTATCTGGATATCGAAGATCAGTAATGAATTTTAAAAAATTGGTTGGGTAGAAAAAATGATAAGAACTAGCAGACATACAACAAAATACAACGTTGGAGTTATGCTAAGTGCATTAAGAAGCTGGAAATGCTCTGCGAGGAAAACCGTGTTTTACTTACACGAGTTGACCCTGCTTTTACATCCCAACGATGTAGTGTCTGTGGGTTTACAGATAAGAAGAACCGATGTGGTGAAAGATTCTTATGTGTAGATTGTGGTAAGTTATTAGATGCGGATTATAATGCAGCTATTAATTTATCACACATGGGAGTTTATAATCCCCATGCTTTAAAAGAAGATTTTCAATTATAATGGATTTTATTAAAAGCATCCTTTCAAAATTTATTGGTAATGAATTTTAAAAAATTGGTTGGATAACAAAAGGAGTGCAAAATGTCAGAATCAGAATTAAAAAAAATTATTATTATGGGAGGGGGAGAATGGCTTGGAATAGATTATACTCCTTCAAAACTGAGACAGCCTAGAGAAAATCTAGTTTTGTTTAATCATCCAAAAAATCATTCGACACATGCATTGCCAATAAGTCAGATTTCAATAGAAAATGTTAAAAGAAAATTAATGGCAAACTTGAAAATAAAAATGAGAGAATTGGTGGAATAATGGAAAGTATACAAGTATTTTTAGCTTGTTATAAAAGAATAAAATATACTAATTATATTTTAAATAACATGGATAAAAATACGTGTTATGAAAATGTTCAATTTTATTTAATAGATGATGGAAGTAATGATGGTACTGATGTATTATTGAGACAGTTTAAAGAAAAAAGACCGAATACTGTTGTAAAAATTTATGATAAAAATGAAGGTCTGAGAGTTAGGTTATTGGAATTTTTTGAAAATGCAACAGCAGATTATTTGGTAAAAATTGATAGCGATTGTCTGTTTTCAAAAGGATGGCTAGAAAAATTATTAGAAATAAAAAAGAAAAGCGGTATTGATTTGTTGGCCCCTGATGAGATACAGGCCAATGCAGCAAGAAAATCAGGGGTTTTTGATTCAGAAACTAATTGTTATATATTAAAAAGTAGTAGTTCAAAAGCTGTTGGAGGTTTGTGGATTTTTAAAAGAGATTTATTGAAAAATGTTAAATTTCAACAATTTAAATCGTATGGAATTGTAAAAGCATGGAATATTTTGTTAGAACTTAGATATCAAACCGGATGTAGCATGGCGTGGACGACAGAAGTTGCTTTTAATCATTTAGGACATCGAACAAATTTTCATGAATTGAGTATTGTAACTGATGAATACCATGCTGGATATATGAAAAGTATTGGGAGAAGTTTGGGAAGGAAAAAATGAAATTCCATCAACCAATTAGTTTATCAAGAGATCCTAGTTTTGTTTATAATGGAAAATCGTTGGAAGTTGTAAACACAGTTTACGCAAATATTAGAAGGAATAATATTCCAATTGATTTAATGAAACAAGATGAATATTTAAAAGGTAGTAAGAATTGGAGATCTGCTGGAAGAAGATTTGAATTTAGAAGAGATTGCTTATATCCTTCAATAAAAAAGAGTGGAATTGCTGATCCTTTAATAATTCAATTTATTACAAATGTTTCAAAAGAATTGGGAGGTTTTAGATGTTTGATAGGAAATAATCGTTTGACTGTAATGGAAGAATATTCAGATATAGCTGTAGATATATTGCCTTGCTTTGTAATCAATATAAGAGGAAATGGTACGGATTTTCAAGAACCATTAATTCAAGGAGAAGTGATTGATTCAGAAGAAAAAGCTAGAAATTATTATAATGGAAAAATTACGTATATCAGATATATATGGAACGATAACCATCATTTAATAGATTTAAGAATAAAAAGATTTAAAGGAGAGTATTAATGTGGAGGCCTTATGAGATAATTGAACCTTTAGTAAAAATATTAAAACCTAGTGTTTATGTAGAATTAGGAATTTATAAGTTTGAAACGATGTTAAAAATCTTGCCTTTTGTGAATAGGGCAATAGGTATAGATATTAAAAATTTAATTGTTCCCAATAAAAAAATTGAATTTTACTCTACGACTACAGATAAATTTTATGAACAGAATAAAGATAAATTAGTTATAGATTTTTTATTCATAGATGCAAATCATAGTTACGAACAAACTTTGCAAGATTTTATTAATTATTCGAAAATTGTTAAAGAAAATGGAATCATTGTTTTGCATGACACATATCCAGAAAATGAAAAGCATTTATCATTATCAAAATGTGGAACAGCTTACAAAGCCGCAGATTATATTCGAAAAAAATATGGGAAAGATTATGAAATTATGACTATTCCTGTTTTTCCAGGTATGTCATTGGTACGAAAATCTAAAAACCAATTACATTGGAAAATATGATAAGATCAAGTAAACATACAATTAAATATGCAACAGCTAGAAAGAAAGATTTATTGAACAAGATGTTTCTTGTTTGTGGAGATTATCTTCAGAAAACTATTGATCGAATGTGGGAAGGCAAAGTTCCAATTAGTAAATATATGTCTTGTAAACAAATAGATTGGATGGATGGTTTGGGAGGTCAATATAAATATTTAATTTATAAACACGCTTCTGAAATAGTAAGAGGAGCGAAGGCTAGGAAAGGTAGAAAAAGCAAACCTAAACCTGAAAATTTTACTATAAATTTTGATATCAATCAGGTAAAAATAGAATTATCAAAAACTAATGCTTTTGATACGTGGGTAAAATTGAGATTACCTTTTACTAAAGGAAGTGGTTATAGAAATGAGAGAATAGAAATTCTTATTCCCATAAAAGAACATAAACAAAGTCTGAAATTCAAAGATTGGAATAGAGCTACAAGTGTCAGGATAAGCAAAAACTTTGTTACACTTATTTATGAAAAAGAAACTCCTAAAAAGAAGTATACAGGAGATGTTGTAGGAATAGATATGGGATATAAGAAGCTTCTGGTAACTTCAGATGGAAAGATGATTGGTTCTGAAATGGAGCAGGTATATGAAAAGATATCCAGGAAGAAACAAGGAAGCAATGCTTTTAAAAGAGCTTTAGTTGAACGTGATAATAAAATTAATTATTTCATTAACAAAGATTTGGATTTGAATTCAGTGAGAGAACTAGTAATGGAAGATTTAATAGGATTAAAACAAGGTGAAAAAGGCAATAAAAGAAAGATAAGAAAAAGTTTTATGAACAAGTTACAACGCTGGAGTTACCCGAAATGTGGTAAGAAGCTGGAAATGCTCTGCGAGGAAAACCGTGTTTTACTTACACGAGTTGATCCTGCTTATACATCTCAGCAATGTAGTGTCTGTGGGTTTACAGATAAGAAAAATCGTCATGGTGAGAGATTCTTATGTGTAGATTGTGGTAAGTTATTGGATGCAGATTATAATGCAGCGGTTAATTTATCACACATGGGAGCATATAATCCCCATGCTTTAAAAGAAGGTTCAATTATCTAACAAACAATTATATTGGTAATGAAAGGTATGAAAAATTGAATAAAAGGAGGAATTTATGGACAAAGAACTTATTAAAAAAAGACAGGCGGAAATGCAAGTTTTTAATTTATCAAGAGATTTTAAAAGAATAATTAAAAAAGCAGCGGTTGATAAATATACTAAAGAATATTACGAGAAATATTTTGGTGATTATGGAAAAGAATTGGTTAGAAATGTGGATGAAATAGCGCCCGTAAGAAAGAAAAAAGATGAATTAAAAACAGAAAGTCCGGGATGGGAAGGAACAACGGGCTATAAAGAAATGTCAGAGAAAAAAAGATCATCTAGAAAAAATTCAAAAATAAAAAAAGTGATTAAAAGAGTAGAAAAATGTGATAAGAAAATAGCCGAAGATTTAAAAATTTTAATTAAGGAATAAAATGAAAAAAATATCAGCGATTAATTATGTTTGTAGAAAATGCGGAGCCTTGGAAATCGAAGAAGGTTTTTGTGGTTGTGATAATAAACTTTATTGTGATTCTGTTTCGCTTAGTGCTAGAGAATTTTTATCCGGTTATTTTGGCGGTTTAGAAATTGATGTTTTGCCAGAATTAAAATATAAAGGAATTAAGAATGTGGATTATCAACCAGATAATAGTATTTATGGTGGAGAAGTGAAAATAGAAGCAATTTTTAAATCTCCATCTGGTATTAAAATCAGGTCAGATATTCCTTTACTTATTAAAAGCGGAAGTTTTCTTTCTCCATCTGTGATATTTTTTGGAGACAATCCACATATAGTTTCAGCATCAGTTATCAATGGAAAAATTAGAGCGGGTACTTTTCCAGTTGAACGATTAGAAAGAGAAATGTTAGACCCACCATTGGATCCTGAAGCAAGAGAAGTGTTTAATGAATTGCCAAAAAAAGAAAAAGAATGGGTGCCAGAAAGAAATACAATATTTGATATTCCTAATTAGGAAAATTTATGGTTAATCAAAAAATACCATCGTTATCTATTGATGATATGTTAAATTCTGTTGATAATAAAGTTGACCATTTTCTTGATGGAAAAGAAATGTTCAACGGTATTGAATTAATCCATGCTTCTAACGTTATTGAATGGGTAGTTGGTTCTAAGTTTTTAAATCAACCACAATTATTTGATTATACACGTCAATATCAGGTAATGAGAGATTTTTTCCAACTAAGATGTCCTTTATGTAATTCTAATAAACCAGAAGATATTGATGCATGGAATAAAAGTCAAGAATACCTTGAAAGTGAAAATTTACTTACATGGAATGAAAAATATTTGGATGATGTTTGTCCAAAATGTGCATGGACACGAAGAGAATTAGAAAAAGAAGGTTTGTTAAAAAGATACAATACTATGGTTGGTTGTGCGGGCATGCGGAGTGGGAAATCCATGACAGCGGGTTTTATAGCTACTTGGATTGAACATAATTGTTTATTAGTGGATAACTTACAAACATATTTTGATGTAATTCCAAAACAAAGATTGGAAAATGCATTTCTCGCTACTACAGGAACACAGGCAAAGGATACAATATATGATGTTTATACTGTTTTAAGAGATTCTTCTCCGTGGATTCAACATTATAGACAAAATTTGGAAAGAATTCAATTAAGGGATGAATTTTATAAAGAATATGAAAGAGGTTCAATAGAATATAGAGAAAAAAGATTGTTTATGATGAGTTTAAATTCAAACTCATCTGGCTTGGCTGGAAGAACAAGAGTTGGGGGTTTTATTGATGAACTTTCAAGATTTGATTTATCTGAGAGTAAAAGATCTGCTGATGAAGTTTTTACAGTTATTGATCATAGTTTGTTGACAGTAAGGGCCGCCGCCAGAAGAAAACATTTACCTAATTGGGTCGGATTAATGATTTGTGTTTCGAGTCCTATTTCTGAAAATGATAAGACTATGCAATTATTGAAATCTTCTAAAAAAAGTAAAACTATTTTTACATTTCATTATGGAACATTGGATTTTAATCCTAAAATTACTGAAGAAGATTTAAAAGAAGCGTATGATACAGATGAATTAAAAGCAGAAAGGGATTTTGGTGCAAATCCTCCGGGCGGAGAAAATCCTTTAATTATGAGATGGGATGATTGGTTTGAAAAAAGTTGTGATAGGAGTTTAAGACCTAAAGGGGTATTTTCTCCCTATACACCGGTTGATAGTTTTGGAAAAGAATATTTTGGAATGGTTTTGGATGCTTTTACGGGAGATACTCATCAAAAATATTATTTAAGTTTGGATGCTGGAAAAAACGGTGACGCTTTTGCAATGGCAATGGCACATGGGGAAGATATTGAAGATAGTTTGGGGATTAAAAGATTTTTTACAGTTATGGATTTTATTATTCATATAAAACCTGTTAAAGAAAAATCTGTGTATTTTAAAAGTATGATTGATATTTTTAAAAAATTAAAAAAGAAAATTACTATTGAAAAAGTTCAATATGATCATTGGCAATCAGAATCACAAATTCAAGATTTAAGAGATATAGGAATATGGGCAGAAGGTTATAATA
>Ga0307375_10005629_pt1 | contig 11717 bp, 17 predicted proteins | sample TR1MG_FD_202531 | JGI IMG/M metagenome (GOLD analysis project Ga0307375, IMG submission 202531) | Soil microbial communities from Risofladan, Vaasa, Finland - TR-1 | ecosystem: Environmental > Terrestrial > Soil > Coastal area > Acid sulfate soil | place: Finland: Risofladan, Vaasa | collected... | reverse complement strand
GTCGCCTCTACAAGTGTCTCGAGGCTCCGCTGCCCTCTTCCATCGTCGAATTGCTTCAAAGTGTGGTCGTATCTCTTCGAAGCGTAGTATCTGCATCAAAGGCTTCAAATGGCATCACAGCTGCTGCTGTAGATGAATCAACACCACAGGGGGAGGCGTTTTTGAAGGCCGCTTCCCAAGCCGTCGTCATCACCATGCGTCTCTGTAGTTCTGTCCAAGACTTTTCGTTTGCCAGCTGCAAATCCATCAGAAATCAACGGAGCTTGAGTGACAGCGCATTTGCGCTTGCACAATCGGTAAGAGGACTGATTGTTGCCTCGTCTGGAGCCTTCGCTGCTCCTAGTAGTGAAACACATGCCAATGCCATGGCGCAGATGCTAAAGACGGCTGCTGAGTATGTGAGAGCGATTTCGAGGACACTTCGAGATGAGGAGTCGTACACGACGAACCCGAGGCTGGCAACTGAGGCGGATCATCTTCTGGAGCCTGCCCCAAAGGAAATTGTCACCGCCTACTTACGCAAGGGATGTGGATTAATGGCAAGCGCAAAGGACAAGTACATTGCCAAGTCGAATGGAGGAACACTCGCAGGAGACGAGAAGCAAGTGCTAAACACCGTAGTCAGCCAAGCGCAGCTCGTGGCGACCATCATGGAGGCTCTATCTCAAGACGATCTTCCTAGACTCGTTCAAGCTTCTGCAGCCACTGGATCGTCAATGACGAGTCTACAGAGACTCATCCAACCCATCCTGGACACGGGCATGGACGCCGACCTCGTCGAAGAAACCGTCTCCTGCCTGGAGAACATCATCAGAACTGGCATTCAAGTCAAAATCCTTGCGTCTCTCATCGCTTCTCACCCTCACTCGGCGGAAATGAGACTGCAGCTATCGCAGATGTGTCAGCTCTGGGGCACTTACATCGCCTTCCTCTTGGACGCCTTCTGGCGAGCTATCCATGTATTCTAAGCCCATTTCAAGCTTGAAGGACCGTCTTCCCACCCATCCTCCGCCTCTAGGTCTCTGTTTAACTGCCCGTCTCCGATAAGCAAAGCCGCAATGCGACCATTCGCGAGAGCTCTCAACGCCCCAGTAACTGCAGTCCTTCTCACGCAATCTTGTACATGATGCCCAATGAACTTCGAAATAGTCACACAAGAAGACGCAATTTGCATAAAGGGTTCTTCATTTTGAAACAAGAGGGTGTGTGGTCGTGATAGAAGAACGCTCAGTTTCTCCAGACCTTGAGGAGTCTGTCCTTCGATCCGCTAGCCACTCTCTGTCCATCCGGCGACCAATCTACAGTGTACACCTCATCGGCATGTCCAGGCAAGTCTTCTCTGAGCTTTTTCGAAGAAACGTCCCAAACTTTGAGAGTAGAGTCCTTGGATCCGGACACAAACAGCCTCGAGTCGGAAGACCATGCGATTTGGTAGACTTCTCCTACATGTCCTCTAAACGTAGCGATGAACTTGCCTCGATCACTCCAAAGCTTGATGTTCTTGTCAAATGATGCAGAAGCCAAAAGGTGTCCGTCTGGAGACCAAGAAACGACGTTGATCAATCTTGCATGTCCTGTGAGTCTCTCGAGCGGCTTTTTGTCCTTGCTTGGCTGCCATAGGTACACTGTGAAGTCGTCTGATCCAGTGGCGAGTATTTCCGGCCCTTTGCCCTTGACCTCCAGCCATCGTTCGAGTGCGCGAGCCTGCGCCTCTTCAGGTGTATCGTACTCCTTTCCAGTGTGATCGTACGAGCCAGTTCTCAGCACGTAATCGGTATTTAAAGCCATGGTGTTGACCCAGTGTCCGTGACCAGTCAGAGTGCGCACAATGGCACCGTCGGTGGCGTTCCAGACTTTGATGGTTCGGTCTTGACTCGCGGTGTAGATGTATCCTTCGCCTCCCCATTTGACACATGTGACACTCATTGTGTGTGAAGATAACGTGAACAGGCAAACGCGCCGTGTGACGTCCCAGACGCGTGCAGTGCCGTCTTTGGAAGCGGTGACCAGGCGCCTGCAACTAGGATCAACGTGAAGGGGCTCCCAGTCCAAGGAAGTGATGAATTGCTTGTGTCCATTCAGTGTGCCAAGAAGCTCTCCAGATTCGGGGTCCCAGAGGCGAACAGTCTTGTCCATGCTGCCACTCGCCAAACGCTTGCCATCGGGACTCCACTTGACGCACAACGCCCAATTCGAATGTCCACGACACTCTTGATATGGTGTCTCGGTGTTAGTATCCCAAAGGCGAACTGAGGTATCACCAGAGGCCGTAGCGAGACGAAGACCGTCAGGAGAGAAGGACGCGCACAAAATCGCCTCCGTATGACCTGGCAACGAACTTGCACACCTCGTTACTGTTCGAACACGAAACACAGCTTGCGGTTGATAGATAATTTTGAGTACTGCCTCATCGGAGACCGACTCACTGCCACTAGGAGCTGAGGAATTCGTAGCCGAACTGTTGATCTTCGAAATCGTCGCGGATAGCGTAGCTTCGATCTCCTCCTCATTCAAAAAGAACGAATAGGGCATCTGTTCCTCCTATACCATCCAATTCAAAGCAAGAGGGGGCGTCAGAACCACAAAGAACAAAAGAAAGCGCGAGGAAAGCACAGACCGGGAACTCCCGTCACAAAGGGCAGGAAGAAGGGGGGCACGATCAAGAAGCACGCACGTTTTTGAGCACATGATCGTTCAACAGAGTAGACAGCTGATCCACGGTGATGCCTGAGGGCACACTCATCGGAGGGCCCATGCTCTCTCCCTCAGGAGTAAAGAACCTTGCCAATAGGGTCTTGCCATTATCAGTATCCATCTATACAAGTTTACAAAATGCTACAGGAGGACCACTACCAAAGGGAATGAGTTTGAGGAGGGAAATTGCTCGGGAAGCAACTCTGCCCTATTCATTCGAAATCTCCCGGAACTTCGCACCTCTTTTTCCTCTATTTGGCAGTGAGCGTCCCCTCTCCAGTCTCCGTTGGAGCTCATTCTTCGCCATGTCGGCACCTGGAAGGTATGTAACATGATCTTAGGTCATTTGTCAGCATTTGCAACCTATTGCGATTGATTGGAGCCTGGAACTGCACACTTACTTGACGCCGCTTTTCCTTGTCTCCTTTCTCACCTAGACGAAGTAAGTGGGACCAAGTACCTGCATCTTCGAATGCCTCTAATGGCTCCTCGTACATTTCATCTTCTACTTCAGTGTCCCAAGGCGACTCTCGTAACCACTCCTCCCAGATGTCTGCGGGCTCTTCTACCGACGCTGCCATGAAAGCAGCCGCCTTCTTGTCCTCTAATCTGGCTGGTGGTAGTGTTGTTGATTCCTCTCGAGTCTCGTCCGGTCCTGCATCTTCTGTATCTAAGCCGGTTTCAGTTGGTTGGACGCCCAATCGCTTCTCGTCTTCCCTCTCGTCTTCTAGTGCGCCCGTAGTGTACTCTGGTGAGGTGAATATCAATGGTTGTCGTCCTGAGATTCGTTATGTGATGACTAGTCGAGAGACGTTTGATCAGATTCATGAGGATACCGGTGCGACGGTGATTACGCGCGGAACGTTCCGTCAGAGTGAATCTGGAGCATCGATGGATAGTGCGAATCCTGAAGATAAGCCCTTGCATTTGTATGTGACGGCAGATAGTCAAGAGGAGGTGGACAAGGCGTGTGCGAAGTTGAAGGCGCTGATGGAGAGGCCGTCCACTACACCGTCCGGTTTGCTCATGAACAAGGTCTTCATTCCGTTCGCCGCTGACGTCGATCCGGCCTTTTCTCTCCCCGGCAAGATCATTGGACCGAGTGGCAGCTTCGTCAAGTACATACAAACCACTTCTGGATGCAAAGTACACCTGAGAGGAAGAGGCTCCTCGTACGTGGAAGCAAACTCCAGACTGGAGGCGCCCGAGCCATTGCACCTATTCATCACTGGACAAACTGAGCAACAGGTGCAACACGCCAAACAGCTCTCCGAAGAACTCATCGCGAACGTAAAGAGGAAGTACGACGCGTTTCTCGCAGATCGAAGAGGAGGTGGTGGTGGCAGTGGAGGACCTGCATCCCTGCCCACTTACAACCCTTCCAGCACCGCCGCTGCCGCTCCCCATGCATCTCCCGCTTCTACTCATTCTGCGCATCCTTCCTACCAACACACGGCATCACACACGCCCAACATGATGCTGGAACCCACGCACTCCGCTTCTTCTTCGCCTTCACACACTTCCTCCTCTTCTCCTCACCCTCCCTACCCTCAAGACAACGTTCCAAGACATTCACAACTGCAGGAACCGCAGCATTCGACCGATAGACCAAGGCCGCATGCCCAACCCCCACCGCCGAGATCGGATTCTCCACACCGACCACCTGCCCCCCACCAGCTCCAGCAACAGCATCCTCAGCCACCAGTTGCACAACCAATGGGATACGACTATACTTCTCAACAACAGGCAATGGTAAACGCAGCGTATGGTTACTCAGAATGGACTCCTGAAGCAATCGCCGCTTATTACGCCCATTACGGACAACTGATGCACCCTCAAGCCATCGCTTACATGCAATCTGCTTCATCGGCTTCTTTCTCTTCTGCCTCGGGTGCGAGCACGCAGAAACGCGTTCACGAACAGGATCACACGCAACCTCCTCCACCCTCCTCCGCACCTTCTTCTGCTTCTTCTCTGCCTCCAAGAACCTCAGATTCCAGTGATCAAACAGGGCCTGAGGAGATGGAAATGGAAATGGACATGTCAGACGATGAGGAGCAAATCATCGCGCAGCCCGCGAAGGGCAAACGCGCCCATTCTGAGATCACTAGCATTCCTCCTCCACTCAGCTCGTCTTCTTCTTCTTCTTCTTCACAAAAGCGTTCAAAGTACGAGGAAGGAGCCAACTCAACCTCGCCCTCTGCAACCAACCGACCGTCAACGGGAACGAAACCCTCTTCCGCAGACAAACCCTTCTGGGCCTCTTCCAGTTCGAATCGCTCCAATGTTCTCGCCCCTGCAGCACATCAACCTCATCCTCACTAAGGCCAAGATCTGTCTGTTCTTCGATTCAAACTTCAGCTATCGACGCCTCACTGGGCCCTGCGAAGATGGAACTCGCACGTGCTTCGAGAACGCCGCCACCGCCTCTTACTGTAACAATGTAATTACGGAACCAAGTCTAACTCAGCTATTGGAGAAGAATTCGCGAGCTGCATAGCGGGAGCCCTGAAGTGCGTACGCGCGCGTGTGTTGCAGAGCGACGTCGCGGTTGCAGAGGGCGCAGACTCAGTGGAAGCGCCAATGCGCGCTTCACTCCTCGCGGGAGAGCGTCTCCTTTCCGAATCCTGCGACTGGTCTTGCTTCTGGCCATCTGCTTGCATTCTATAGACAAACCTCATCCAATTCCCACTCGTACGCCCTCACAGCCACCTGAACGCTGGCGTTCGTGTTTCCTTCCGTCTTCGCCACTTTTCTCGCCTTCTTCAACCTCTCTCGGTCTGCATTCTCCTCCTCTGTCCTAACGTCTCAGTTCCTTCCACTCGTAGCGATATATTGTGTCCGTAGGCGATCGTTGGAAGGAGAAAACAGTCAATTCCGCTCTGAGTTTCGAGTCTCGTGACATTTTCGGCTCTGTGATGGTACTTTCACCATGTCTTCGGATGAGTTTGTTGTAAAGGTCTTTGACAAGTCTCATTTCGATGTCGTTGGTGTGATCAGTGATGTTTGGAAGGCTGTGGCTCGACTCTTGGTTGGGTTTGCCGATTCGTGTCGTTTCGATCATGTTTATCATCTTTGGCGTAAGGAGCCTCGATTGAAACCGATTCTCTTGTCGTGTCTTATGTTGAACCTTGTGTATTTGCTGGTAATGGTGTTTGTGGAGCAGTTCCTGCTGGTTTGGCTGACGTCGATCTCTGAGAGTATCATCTCTCCCGTTCTCTCTTCTGAAGAGGACGATGGTCGTTTCGTTCTGTACATCTTTCAAGCCGTTGGTTATTGGTCTGCGTGGGTGTTGTACGAGTTGTTGTGGGCAGTGCCGATGTTTGCGGCGTCCTTTTGGCGCAGTAACAAGTACTACACTGAGTTGGCAGAGTTGGTGCCTCCTCCGACCAATGTGCTGAAGCGTTCAACGACCGATAAGACAGGCGAGAGCAGTGCGAATACGTTGGTGGCGCTGATTTCAGATGGCGTATCGTACGCGCTGCAACTCATGTTCCTCAAAGTGGCCAACTCCCTCGTCTCCCTCATCCCCTACACTGGCTGGTACTTGTCTGCCATCCTTCAGTGCCTCCTCGCATCCTTCTATGCTTTCGAATCCCACTGGAACCGCTGCAGACCAGACCAATCTCCCTCGGCATTCATCGCATTCATGGAACGCGATTGGTCCTACTTTCTCGGCTTCGGCATCCTCCTCACCGCCGCCACCATCCAACTCCCCGTATTCATGTCGCTTGCACTCTATGCCGGCATTTTACCCATATTCATCGTCGTCGCCGCCAGACCGGACGCCGCCGCTTGGCACAGAACCGCGCAGAAGCCAACGTTCAGAGTCCTCCCTCAAACCATCAGATACTTCGACATGGGACACAAACTCGTAGATCTAACTCTCATTTGGATACAATATCAAATCTCGTCTCGCACAAGGAGGAAGAGAGAATGAGATACTGTATGTGCAGAGGCGAATGAAACCGAAACGACGATGCGCTCACTTCGCCCGCTCACTCTCTGCTCTGCTCCCAGATCCCAACACACCTTTCGGTTGGGCCATCAGAGCCACTCATGTTCAAAATCTTGTCTATAATGAAACCAACGTATCAGAAGAACCGAAGTACCCAAGCATGCACCGATTTCTTGGCCTCATTGCGCGGGGCTGAACGCTGCATCGAGCAACTCCGCAGAACATTCCTTGGTAGCAGGCTCTGCTTGGCAGACATGGATCTCATTCACATTGGTCATTTAGAGGAGCCCCAAATCCCTGGTGTTGTAAAAGTCATCAACGAAGCATACGCGGTAGAGGCGACGTTCAAGAAGGACCCGACAAGGATCTCGGAGGCTGCATTTCGCGAACTCGTCAATTCTGGCTCTGGACGACACTATATCGCCACTGCTGACCCAGAAAGTCCACTGCATCGTGACTTACCTTCGCTTTCGAAGGATAATATCCTTGGACACATCTAGTACGTCTAGAAATGCGTGAGTCTTCCGTAAACCTGTCACTTCGCCTGATTCTAACACCCTTCCTCTCTTCCAGTGTTGAATACCGAGCTGATTATGGCTACTTCGGATTGTTGGCTGTGCATCCGTCTGTGAAAGGCAAGGGACTTGGAAGTACGCTGTTGTCTCACGCAGAACGATCGATGCTGGATGAGGGACTGAAACAGAGCGGCTGTCAAGTAGTGAGTCCCATTCCCAGGCTCCAAACCTACTACGAACAACGTGGATACTATATTACTGGAGAAACTGAACCTTGGGAGAGCGACAACTTGAAACAGAAGGCTTGGTTCATCATGATGCGCAAAGATCTCGTTCCTTCCTCCTCATCCGACCCACGCTCCGTTACCAAAGATCCTGTATAATGCAACACGATTGGCGATTAGGGCGTCGAAATGCAAGCCTAGTGGAGGCTGATGAAAATCGTGCTCCGTCTACGGCGCTCATGGAGATCAATTCGTTGGATACTGTTGTCTGATCTACTGGTGACCGGAAGAAGAAGGCATCTTACATGGTCCCTTTATCTGGAGAGGAGCGGAAGCTGTCTTCTATACTGGGTGCATTGCGTGGCCTCATCCTCACATCACCGTTTCCTGAGAAAGATGATCTCAGACAGCAGAGTTGACTTATTCTTGTACCCATAAAACTACACCGATTTGCAGCTATTTGAAGGAAACACCATCCCGGTCCGTGAAAAGCGGAGCACATTCCCTTGCCTTGGCGACACCGCTCTTCAGGGTCGCTCTTGGAAAAAGAGACGGAACGGCGGAGCGTTCCTTTTTCAGCGGCTTATATCTTAGCTCCTTGTATTTAAGACCTAGGGACCCTCACAATCATTCATGGCTCTCTTGTTACACATGCTGTTTATTGAAATAGAGACACTTCGGGAAGGGACAGCGGAGAGAAATGGTTCCAAACCTCTTTGATCTCTCTACGTGTCTGGCCGACAATTCCCACAGGGTGAGAATCCGCGCCTTCGGGCCTCAGGGCGATTCACTCTCAGTGCGTTCCCTCCAGCGCACCCGTTGGTTCTGTGGTAGCGAGCACCGGTTGGTGGAATCCAAAAGAGGCCATCGATGCCATCATCTTCTCGGCCGCCTGCTTGAATGTGCTCCTCTACCTTCCGTCGAACCATTTCCTCGAGCTCTGCCTCGTGCCGCTCCTTTGCGACTTGCATTGCTTGTTGTGCTTTAGCAGCTATCTCCCTTTGACGTTCGATCTCATCATTCAGCTGTGTCTGCAACTCTTCCAACTGTTTGTCCATCATTCGCTTTGCATTTCGCAAATTCGCTTCAGGGGTTCGAACTATTTTGGCTTGGCCGAGGTTGTGAGGCTCATGAGCGAAGGCCAAATTGACGAGCGCCTGTGCAGTGTTGGCTTGCGATTGCATCTCTCCTTCAATCATGCAGTCCGGTTCACAATCAATGGAAAAGGTGGGTACAGTTCCAGTGGCTGCATTGTGATCCAGTTGGAACACTTTCTTCATCAAATCGTTGCGGAAACTGTCCAGATCAGTAGGCTTCTTCGTACGACGTTTGTGGTCAGCGTTCGTAAGCACAATGGTGAGCATGCCGAGAAGATCATTTCCAATGATGCCGTGGAACATTTTGAGGGTGGCTTGGATGGTTCCAGTGACGCGAGGATTGTAGTATGGAGCCACGAGGATGACAGCGCCACAATCATCCACGTTGCGCATTGCCTTCACAATATCGACGAGGAATTGGTCATCTCGGCCATTAGTATCATTAAGACCAGGGGTATCGAAGATTCGGAGCACACCACAAACGGTGTTGAAGGTGGCTTCCGCCGGCGTTGTCGTGTGGCCTTGATGTCCTGATGAAGCCGTGAAGAGCGCCTTGGCTTTCTCGATGTCCTCGTCCGTTTGTGCAGAACATTCTGCCAAGTATCGACAAAGAGAACTCTTACCAATGCCACATTCACCGACTACGAAAATCGTTCGCTTCTTGCCAGTTGTGGAGCTCTTCGCAGACTGTCTTTCCGGAGAAACGCGAGTCTCAAAAGAAGGCATCTTAGAAGTATTGAAAGAAGCATTCAAAGTAGCAACATTGGAAGGGGTAGCGGGAGAGGAGAAGGCCAGTTCCTTCGTAGCAGTTCGCGATGCGTAGGAGGGAGATTGTGGGGCAGTGTATGTTGCCACAAGCGTCGTTGTTGGAACATTGGAAGCCAAATAGGAGATAGGAAGGTTGGAGGGAAGAGTTGGAGTGAAAGAGGAAGAGGATGAGGAGAAGGTTGCTGTAGGGCGGGCGAATGTTGGCGGAGAAGCTGTCAATACGTTTGGTGTTGCTGTTGCTGTCGTTAATGCTGCTGCTGCTGCTGCTGATGATGATGATGATGATGATGATGATGATGATGATGATGATGATGATGATGTCATTGGTGCTGCAGCAGCTGCTACTGTTGCTGTCTGAGGGAGGGCAAATGGATTTCGATGGCTAGGCAAAGTTTCGCGAGGTGGTTCATGAATCACAGTGATGGTGGTGTAGATTGGATGTTCCCTCGCGTGAGCTGTTTGTGATGTTGGTGTTTGTGGTGGAGGTGTTTGTGTCGCAGAAAGGGATGAAGTAGCTGTTGTTGCGTTGTTGGTGGTGTTGTTCGTCCAAGCCGAGCTGGAAGTTGTTTCGCTAATGCGGATGGAGTTGAGTGTCTCCATGAGAGTAGAGTATATCTCGTCCTTTGAACAGAGCAAGGAAGCATCTATTTCAGGAAGAGGAGGTAATCGGTCGATGGAACACGATGGAGAAGTTAAGTCGAGAGCTCCCATGATGCTCATGCAGTCAGGATGAATCATTCCATGTTGGCCTTGATTGACATAACTCAGCAAGTCTTCGTAGAATTTGGCCTGTTGAGCAATGAGCGGCAGGCGTGCAGTGATGTCATGAGAGCCTAGTGGAATCAGTCGAAGTCTCTCGTGAGCTGTAATGATTCTTCGCGAAAGAAGTTGGGTGGATGAGCCAATTAGGATGTGGAGATGGTACAAATAGTCTATGTGAATGCGAAGGCTGGATATTTCGCGCAGGAAATCGGAGGGGGAGGCCAAAAAGTGATCGTAGATGGAGGACAGAGAAGCGAAACCTCCGTTTCCTGTGGCGGAGATCCATATGGTGTCCAAGAAGGTTCGACGTCGAAGAGGGACAGAAGGCAAAGAAGTACGAGAAGGAGACGTAGCAGTAGCAGTAGTTCCAACAGCAGTAGACCGCAGACTGGTAGACTGAGGAAACCGAGAGGAGGCGAAACGCAAGGCAAACGACACGGATTGCGACAACTCTTCAACCGAGATCGATTCCTGAAGCGGCTTCAATGGACACTTTAACAGAGCCTTACTATCTTGCGAAGGCACATCGCCGAATTGGACCAACTTTACCAGCCTTTCGTACGTTGCTGCCAATTGGGAGACCAAGGGAAGATAAGCAAAGTTCGGATCAAGTTTCTGGATATCTGGAGTGATTTGATAGATTTCAAGGAGAGATTTCGATAGTGGTTGATTCCAGGGAAATGAGATGGCGCCAACTTGAACCAGGAACGTCAAGTACTTGCGAAGTTGAAGGATTTCGAAATTCAGATGCGGAGGATCAGAACAGATCGCCAACAGGGCCTTCTGTTCGTCGCGACCAAGGCCTTCAAGGAACGTGGGAGGGGAAGCATCCATAATAGAGTACAACAAGAGGACTCGAGGAAGCACAAGTGATGAGTGGTCGAACGGGGGCGCGAGTGACGTTTACGTGTCCACTGACGGTCACACACGCGAATCGGATTTGGCGTTGCCAATCCCTTCTGCACTCCCCACCTTATCGAGGCGCAGTCTTTTCACCCTGCTTGGATTGAAACAGCTGTACGTCTTCTTGATGCTCCTTAAATTGACCTCAATGACAACCCACAACGACGACCGGAAGCCTACAATCTTCTGCATTCGGGTTCGCACACTTGTCTCCTGGAATCTTGGATTGACACTCATTCATTGCTCTTCATACCTATTCGAATATATGTTCATCAAACTTGCTGTGGCAATCAACAACAAGACTCTGAATCGTCTCTGCTGTCTCGGTTCTGGTCTGGGTCATTTTCGGGCTCTCTTCGGTTCAGACCAGCACGACTCTCTCGATCTCTCTCCGAATCTCTCTCTCTCTCTCTCTCTCTCATACATGGGCGATCCATATGCACACCTATTCCGTCCGATGGGAACGGCACCTCCTTCATCAACATATGCTACTTCCTCTTCTTCAAAAACTGCGCCCTCCTCTTCTTCGTATGTTACGTGGCCCTCTTCTTTGTGTGCGACTGCCTCTTCCGCTGTCCCGTCGAGCTCAACAAGCAGCAGTAGCGCCTTTCGATGGCCATCATCATGTGCGACTGCCTCTTCCGCTGTCCCGTCGAGCTCAACAAGCAGCAGTAGCGCCTTTCGATGGCCATCATCATGTGCGACTGCCTCTTCCGCTGTCCCGTCGAGCTCAACAAGCAGCAGTAGCGCCTTTCGATGGCCATCATCATGTGCGACTGCCTCTTCCGCTGTCCCG
>Ga0307375_10005628_pt1 | contig 11717 bp, 12 predicted proteins | sample TR1MG_FD_202531 | JGI IMG/M metagenome (GOLD analysis project Ga0307375, IMG submission 202531) | Soil microbial communities from Risofladan, Vaasa, Finland - TR-1 | ecosystem: Environmental > Terrestrial > Soil > Coastal area > Acid sulfate soil | place: Finland: Risofladan, Vaasa | collected... | reverse complement strand
CTCTCGAGAGACTTCGCGTTGATTATCTATAAGATCGATTTTAGACCCAACAAGCATAATTGGTATAGGACCTCCTTTCTGGTGAACAATATTAGTCCATTCATTGATATTGTCAAGAGTTTGAGTCCGTGTGACATCGTAAAGTAGAAAGGCAGCGTTTGCACCCAAACAATATGTAGGGAGTAGGAATCTAAACCTTTCTTCTCCTCCAACGTCCCAGATTTGAAGTTTTATCTTTTTTCCCTGTAGCTCAATCGTTTTAACATGAAAATCAACCCCAATAGTTAATCGCTCGCTAGGGTTAAAAACATTATAACAATATCGTTTAGTGAAAGAAGTTTTACCAACGGATGCGTCACCGAGCAGTAAAATTTTAAATGTATAGTCATACGACGATATCTTTAACACCTTTGTAAATTTTTTTTATCCCTTTAACCTTATTAATTAATATTAAGTAATGGTTAGATTTTATTAAAAATTTCATATGTTGGGTCTTAAATCCTATTTATATATATAATTAAAAATGTCGTTTTTAATTCTTTACTTTTTGTTTAAAATGAGATATCAAAGAACAAATTAAAGAGAAGAAATAAGAAACAATTATAAGGACTTTATTCTTGTTCAAAAACTTCTTTTAGATTATCATATATAATTGGATTTAACTCTTTATTTAAATGATTCTTCAATTCAGAATAAATTATAGGATTTTTGAAGTGTTTTGATAAAAATTTAATGACGCTCCATCTTACCGAATCATCTGGGTCGTCTAATAAAGGAAGTAAGAATTTCATATATCTTACATCGTTATTCTCTTTAATTTTCATTATAGCTCGAGCTCTAACGATAAAATCGGGGCTATATAATTGTGGTAGCAAATGGTATTCTACAGCATCATCGTTTATAAAATTGAGAATAAACTGAAATAATTCTTTTTTGAAATCGTGAGATTGGTCCAATTCTTTAACAATATTTTTAATCGTTGTTTCTGGGACTCTATTCCCCAACTTTAAAAGACTTTCAAAAGAAATAAAGAATTTATCCGATATATCATATTTCAGATAATTTAAAAGCTTCATAATTATTTTGTCGTTAACTTTTGAAACTTCAATGACATCCCAATTAGGATTATCCGTGTTGTTGATATCATCCCCTAAATATTTCACAATATACACTCGATATAATTAAATCTTAAGTATAATTTTAAATTACAAAATTACCCTTATATAATGTATTATTAAAACAAAAATAATTGACTATATCCATTAGTAATTTTTTGACAATTAATTTCAAGTAAGTACTAATTAACTGATTAATATAGATGTAATATCCGACAAAGTTCTGAAAGATTACTTAAAAGAAATAAAATTTGTGGATACTCGTATCGTTAATTTAGAATTAAATTGTTAGTATTGTTATAGAAAATATCTTGCTTTTGATCATTCGTAATGGGTAAACATAATATTTTATCAATTTCAAGCTTTATAGGATTAGTAACTGGCGCATCTGAGCCAAATAACAATCGTTTATGGCCTACCATTTTTATCAAATTTAATATTCCGTAAGGTATAGAACAGGAAGTTTCAAAGAATACATTTTTATATTGTTTTAAGCTCAATCCAAAGTCGATTGCAAACTCCATTGCCAACGCAGCATGTCCAATAATGATATTTAAGTTTGGAAAACTTTGAGCTAATTTTGCAATATCTTTCGAGGAAATCCCTCCAAAAGCTGAAAATTTCGGTGTAAAGTGAATAAATAAAGGAAAATTCTTATTGTATTCTTGCATAAAAGAGGCCAAAGATATAATATCTCTCGGAACTTTTATTAGATGAATTCCTGAATGGATTTTTACTCCACAAAATCCCATATTAAAATGGTTTTCTAATATCCTATAGTTTTTATCTACTTCTTCCAGATCAATTTTAGGATTGAACCAAAAGAACTTGAAAAATCTTTCAGGATATAAATTTGAGATACTTATAACATCCTGGTGATCCAATTGGTCCTTAGGCATCAATTTTCTCAAATTTTCAAAAGCTTTTTTAACACGATTTTCATTAGACACCTCTTCTCCGGTTCTATTATTGTCATTAGCGTAAATTTTAGAACTCGCTGCTTTATTGACTGTAGTTATTATAGCCTTTTCGACATTATATCTATCCAAATATGAGAGGAGATCGTCATCTTTTGCGAGAAATGTACCGTATGTATGAAGGTGAGCATCAAAAATTTTATACTGTTGCATCCTTAAAATAAATCACCTATTTCTATTGGAATGAAATTAATTATTAGCTTAAAACTCTTTCATTAATAATTTCTGAACTCATTAGCTGCATCAAACATTGCTACTATATTTTGAGCTGGGACCTCAGCTGTGATGTTATGAATGTTTGAAGCTATAAATCCTCCTCCTGGCTTCAAGCATTCGAAGTTTCTTCTGACTTCCTCCCTAATCTGTTCAGGAGTTCCAAAGGGTAAAGTTTTTTGCGAGTTGCATAATCCTCCCCAGAATGACATAATACGCCCATATCTTTTTTTCAGAGAACATGGCTCCATATCATAAGCGCTTATTTGAACTGGATTAACGATATCATATCCAATTTCAGCGAAGTGAGGGATAAATTGAGAAATTGAACCACATGAATGGTAGTTTATTTTGGCGTCTACAATTTCGTGAATTTTCTGTGATAACTTCCGTTCTATAGGTTTTATCATGTTCTCGTATAGTTGTAAACTCATTATAGGACCCGCTTGTTCCGCAATATCTCCGTTAATGCTAACAACATCTAGATAATCTCCAACTTCAGTAAGGAAAGTTGTAGCATAATCTGTCCAATACTTAAGTAATTCTTCCATAGTTGAGATTATGATTTCTGGTTTAGTCTTTAAAAACCTTAATGTCTTAGTAAAACCGAATAAAAATGTGCAGTACTCGTAGACACAACCAACTGGAGGTGTTGACAAGGCAAAATCTGTTTTTTTACGCAATTTTCTTGCGTAATCTTTCAAACCAATAAAAGGAGAATGATCTAACCCATCTGGCCAATCGTAATTCTTCACATCACTTACTGATTTAAAGTCTGCAAAGGGATGAATAACAGGATCATAGTATAAAATGTCATTTATGTTTTTTTTAGTGTCATTTCCCCAAAACACACCAAATTGGTCGTAAACACCTATATATTGTTGTTCGACTTGTGGTTTCATGTCTTGAACCCTAATCATTCCTCCCAAAGGTTGGATGTACCTAACATCAATTTGGAATCTTTCTAAAACATTGTCACAAGGTCGCACAATTTGTTGAACGAAATCTGCGTACTGTATGTTTTCGTCTTCAATTTCAAGGTATTCAAGTAATTTTTTATAAGCTATAATATGGATACTTGATTGGTTACCACCTAAATCAATCGGTACTTTATCCGGCTCTTTATGATCTAATGTTGTATTTACTCTCTCCCTCGAATTCATGATTTCAACACCATTTAATAGTTATCCTATTCAATTTGTAACTAATAAAATCTTACGATAATTAATACTATTTACATAGTTATTGATTTCTTAATTATTAAATTTTTAAACTCTTAATGATAATGAGTTAATTATGGAACACGAGAAATCTCTTCCAAATATCATATTTTTTATGCCCGATGAACTAAGAGGAGACTGCATCTCTCTTGAAGGTAAGAGAAATCCTATAATAAAAACACCAAATATTGACCACTTAGCAAAAGACGGTGTTGCTTTTACGAATTGCTTTACTGTTAACCCTGTCTGTGGGCCCTCGAGATGCTGTACGTTTACGGGACAATATGTTCATTCCAACAATCATAGAAGCCTTTATCAATTGCTACAACCCCATGAAGAAAATCTGTTTAAATTCTTAAAAGATAAAGGGTATGAAGTGGTTTGGGTAGGTCGGAACGATCTTTTTAGAAAAGACGCAATCGATGGCAGCATATCAAGAAAAATTAGAATCAAAACTAGAATGATAAAAACGAATCCTTATCCACTAGAGCATTCAATGAGAAAATCTTTCTATTTTGGAAAAAGAACGGAAGAAGAAGCAAAGGATATTGATTACTACAACACCCAAGAAGCGATTAACTATTTAAATTCAAATCATAAAAATCCTTTTTGCTTATTCATAGCATTAAACTTCCCTCATCCTCCTTACACGGTAGAAGAACCGTTTTTTTCTATGTACGATCGAGAAAATGTTCCCGCTCCAATACCCCCAAAATTAGATGATAAACCAGAGTTTATGCAACTTATAAATGAAAGATACGGTTTAAAAAACTTAACAAAAGAAGACTTTAAGGAAATTATTGCTACTTATTACGGAATGGTTTCTCGCATAGATCACCAATTTGGTTTGATAATAAACCAACTAAAAGAAATAGAGGCTTATGAAAATAGTGCAATAGCCTTCTTTGCAGACCATGGAGATTTTGCTGGTGATTACGGGTTAACAGAGAAATGGCCAAATGCATTTCAAGATTGTTTGATTAACATCCCCTTAATTCTAAAAATTCCTGACATTGAACGAAAAAATGTGATTTACGACCAACTCGTCCAATCCATTGATATTTTTCCAACTATATTAAAGATTGCTCAAATTGACACGCAATATACTCATTTTGGTAAAAGTTTAATTCCCCTTCTCCAAGGTCATTTAACAAAGCTCAGGAATGCTGTCTTCGCAGAAGGTGGATATAATCCTCGCGAACCGCAATGTTTTGAACCCGTTATCACGAATCCAGAACTATCGGGAATCGGAATTTACTATGATAAGACGAATATACCTAAAGAAGATAGTTCTACTGTTGCACGTTCTGCTATGATAAGGACTAAATTATGGAAACTCGTTATTCGCGATCAGGGTAAGGAAGAGTTGTATGATCTTATGTACGATCCTAACGAAGCGAACAATCTTATCGATATTTATGCCTATGATAAGGTAAAAGCAGATCTCAAAGAACAATTGCTCCGGTGGTACTTAAGGACGAGCGATAATGCAGATTGGAAACGTGAAAGAAACATCTAATTAAATATTGGATGAAAAAAGCTGCGTCTCTAAAATGCTAGTAGAATGCGATGTTGAAAAGATTATGGAAAACTATGATTGGGACGCATTTGGATGGCATAGGGTAACTTTCATAGGCGATTGGAAGGAGGATTTCATAAACGGAGCTAAAATTTTAGGTTTAAAAGTTGTCGAAGATGACAAATAAATGTCAAAAATAAAATATTTAAATAGATTCTCAACAAAAATATATATAAATAATTATTACTAACTGAAAAGTGATAAAATTTGAGAGAAAAAGATAGAATTCATTCTTTTTCAGGTCATTTTCTTTATTCGTTAGCTGCGATTCCCAGCTCATTGCATTACAGTATGATCCAATCATTTTTAGTATTTTTTTATACTCTCGTAGCTGGGTTATCGCTTGGATCAGCCGGTTTACTTTTGCTATTATATGGTATTTGGAACGCCGTTAACGATCCACTAATGGGATATTACATGGATAAATGGAAATTCGAAAAATGGGGTCGACGCATCCCTTATATTGTAATTGGAATAGTTCCATTTACTATTGGTTTTATGTTTTTATGGTGGGTTCCGTGGACAGACCAAACGGGAATTTTCTTGCATGGTTTGATTATGTTGTTTTTATTCGATTTCGGTTTCACACTGGCAATGACCGCATGGTCGGCATTATATACAGAAATGTATGAAGACGAGAAGGAGCGTGCGTCAGTTGTTGCCCTTAAAGATTTGCTTGCTTTTCTGTCCGCGATGATTGGAATAATATTACCTCCTTTATTAGCAGATGCAATGGGATGGCCCATAGTAGGTATATTATTTGGTGCTTTAATACCGGTTACTATGTTATTATCTCTTATGGGTACAAAGGAAAGGAAAGAATATCAAATCGATGAACCACTCCCTATTTTCACGGCATTTAAAGAAACTTTATCGAATATTCCATTTCTAAACATTACATTGACCTACACACTAATAGATTTCTTTACTGGATTAACACTAACCGTTCTCCCTTTATATGCCCGATTTATTCTTAACATGGATGTGGGATTGGTGGGATTTGCGGCAATAGGAATTGCTCTAGGAATTCTTACAAGCGTCTTATTCTGGAAATGGATTTATGCCAAAAAAGGTCCAAAGTATGGATTATTGCTCTCTATTGGAATTTTTACGATTGGAATTTGGCCTTTATTCCTTGTTGATAATTTTCCTCTCCTAGTTATTATTACAATAATTCCAGGATTTGGAGCAGGGGGAATGTTAATGACTGAACCAGCTATGAGCGCCGCAATAGATTCAGACGAGTTAAAGACGGGTAAAAGACGAGAAGCAACATTTATGGGGATTTTAACTTTTGTAGCAAGACTATCAATGGTTTTTTCAGGTTTAACATTGATAATCGTACAAGCTTTAACGGGATTTGATCAATACGCCACCACACAACCCCCCCAGGCGGAAATAGGATTAAGAGCATTAGTATCGTTGGTTCCAGTTATAGGTGGTTTACTTGCTTTGTTAGTGTTTAAGTTTTTCCCACTTAACTACGAAAAATTCATGGAACAACAAAAAAAGTTGAGCGAACTTCACGAAGAACGTTTGACTAAATTAAAGAATTTATAAAAAGCTTAAAAAAAATTTTTATTTTTATTTTTAAGATTCGATCTCCTTAGGTTCATCCCGTGGTAACCGTTCTTCCATTGGGAAAAAAGTTTGTGTCTTATGTGGTTCTGCTTGATACCAATATGCTGTTGACGAAAAATCGTCGGAACGTTGATTTGCATGACCGTGTTCGATTTTTACCTTTATATTTTTATGGAAATATATTGGATCTTCGATGTGATACCTGTAATAAGATATTTTACCACTCCATTTGCTTCCACCAGGAATAGTTACTCCAAAATATGGAGAACAATAGAATTGAGAAGGGCACCAAGCACCACAGAAATAATCTTCTGTCCCAGTTCCATATAAAATTGTTTCTTCGTCATCAATAGTAATATAATCGTCACCTTCTCCAGGCCACCAGAAATCTTTCTTTGACGTATTTTCGGGTGTCATTAAATTATGGATATTTAAGTGGCATCCAACAAAGTGTCCTTCTCCTTCTGCGTCAAGAATTAAATAGTCACCCTCGTGAGTAGGATTTTTTTTAATAAACCGTTCTGTTTTTGCTGCTACACCGTAGAGGTTACCATCACATGGATTTTGTCGATTCCAAAAAGCATGAAATCTCCCGAGATCGCTTGAAATATTGCTATATTCTTCGTAATCTATATAAAAATATAAAACGGTCATAATTTCTGATTCGTTTTCTACTTCGATCTTAGCTCGAGAAGCAAAAGGCATTGGAAAAAAACAATTAAAGCCTTTACCATCTTCAGGTCCATTAGAGAATGGAAGACTCCAAAAATTTACAGTCTTACCATGACCAACTCCAAAAAAGTCTCCTATCGGAACCTCAACAGAAGGTTCATCCTCGTTATCCCACCACATCCTCAGAACCAGCTTTCGTAGATAGTCAGGGTCAGAAGAAGCAATAGTCATCCAGATATGTTTGATAATACCAGCGCCTGTTATATCGCAAATTTGATAACTTTCATTAGGTTTTAATTGAACATTATCCATATTACCCCCAGTCTTATCATAACTAGAAACTCGTTTCCTTTTTACATCCTTTCTTATTTGAGCTAAATTTGCTAAAGAATTCATTCCGAATTTCATGAAAAATATCCCTTTCTTAATTTTTTTTAAATGAACGTACGGCTTATATTCTAAAATATTAGGAAAAATAAATTTATATTGGTTATATAATTTTCTTACTAAATTCGGAGTAAACGAGAGGAGACTAAAATTTCATTAGACGGAGAATTTAGCAAGCATACTAAAATTTTATTAATCGTAGCTCTAATGTCTACTGCGTTCAGAAGCATGGGGATGAGCATTGTTCAAATTGGTTTGCCTTCATTTGTGGAGAGCATTGCTGGTTCTCTCACTTCCTACGGAATAATAATTGGTGTTTTTTCCGTGACTCAAAGTATTTTTCAATATCCATTTGCAGCAGTCTCAGATAAGTTAGGACGTCGAAGAGTAATTCTATTCGGAATGCTTATATATCTATTAGGAACATTTTTATGTTTTACAGCTCAAGATGTAATCCAATTGATCATCTACAGAGCAATCCAAGGAGCAGGTGCTTACACTTCAATTCTACAAGCAATTATTGGCGATATCTACAAAAAAGATCAACATAGTAAGGGAATGGGTTATTATTCTTTATACATGAATGTGGGATACTTCCTTGGATTCGTAATAGGGGGCTACATTGCGAGTTTCTTAGGATTTAGGAGTATTTTCTTGATATCGGGATTCCTAATTTGTTTTAGCATATTGTTTATTTTTTTAGTTCTGAAAGAGAATAATAAAACAGAGACGATTAAGGATCAAGATAAAAATATGGAATTCAATATGATAAATATAAAAATTCTCCTAAAAGAGCGCCAATATATTTTTTCACTATTATTTAATTGCGTGAGATGGTTTTTATTTGGATTTATTACTGCTTATTTGATATGGGTTTTACAAGACGATGTAAGAGGTTTTGCTTTAAGCGAAATCACTTCAAGTTATATAATGCTGGCTATTTTAGCACTTTATGTCGTGTTTATTTTCATTTCCAACAAGTTATTAGATCGATATGGTCCTCGAAAATTAATGATATTAGGACAAATTATAGTTATGGTTTTTGGAATTTCTTTCTTTTTCCCAGATTTTGTATTGAACCTACCTGTTTTCTTAATTATAAGTTCATTTTTAGGAATAGGAATTGCATTGTTTGATCCCGCGGGGAATACTCTTTTACTAGAAGTAATTGAAGATATTCAACCTGATTTAAAAGGTTCGGGGATCGGATTCAATAATGCGATCGGGTTTTTCTGTGGGGCAATTGCTCCAATGATCATGAGCCCTATAGGTGAAATAGATATTTTTTTTCCCTTCTATGTCGTTTTTGGTTTAATGATTATTTCTCTCATGATATCTATATTTTTAGTCGATAAGAAATATTAGTACCTCATGGTTCTCCCGTAATTTGAATAAATACTTTTCTATTTCTTGGTCCATCATATTCAGTGAAAATTATCCCTTGCCATGTGCCTAACATTAATTTACCCTCGTGAATTAAAACATATATTGAATTTCCCGTTAAGGAACATTTAATATGAGCATCAGAATTCCCTTCACCGTGCTTAAAAGAGTATCCTAACCCTCCACCTTTAGGAATTAACCTATTTAGATAATTTGCTACATCTTTCATTACGGATTGATCTGCGTTTTCATTTATAGTTATTCCCGCAGTAGTGTGAGGTACGAATATGCGGCAGGTACCTTCGTTAATATTAGAATTTTTTACTACTTTTTTAATTTCATTTGTAATTTCAAGTAATACTTCTCTTTCAGGGGTTTTTACATTAAATTCTTCAAAGATAATCATTATGTCACCATTTTAGTACAATATTATATTCAAATATTATTAAAATTACCGTGCTTTCCTTTTCCTTCCGTAAAAATTTTGCTGCCCTCTAAATATTCTCCGCTTTCAAGCGTTTTTAAACCAAATTCAAATTCCTTTATCATTGCGTCTTTAATGCTTAATCCCATTTGACTATAAACAGAAAGACGGTCATTTCTCATGCAAATCTGAGGAAAGGTAGCAATTTCCTTTGCTAAAATTTCTGCCTTAATTCTTGCTTGGCCATTATCTACTACCCGATTGGCTAATCCCCAAGTTAAAGCTTCTTCAGCATTTATGGAGCGCCCCGTTAAAATCATATCTAAAGCACGACTTAATCCAATAAGTCGCGGAAGTCTAACTGTACCACCATCTACTAGAGGAACCCCAAATCTACGGCAAAAGACCCCAAAAATAGCATTTTTCTCAACAACGCGCATGTCACACCATAAAGCAAGTTCTAAACCACCAGCAACAGCATAACCAGCTATGGCCGCAATGACTGGTTTGTTTAAACGCATTCTCGTTGGACCCATTGGTCCATCTCCTTCTTTTTCTACTTTATTTCCTCGTCCTTCAGTAATCGCCTTTAAATTAGCACCCGAACAGAAATTCCCATTAGCACCCCATAATACAGCAACTAAAGCTCTTTCATCGCTTTCGAAATTTCTAAAAGCAGAACTCAGTTCTTGAGCTGTAAGCCCATCAACAGCGTTTTTAGCTTCGGGATTATTAATAATAATAGTAAAAACAGGATAATTCTTCTCAATTAATACTACCATGTAATTTATTAGAATTAGAAGATTGATAAACTTAATTTAGGGATAAAATTTTGTTCTTATGCTATTTTTGCTGTAATTGAATCTATGAGAGTTTGATAGTATGAATGCTCGGAAAAGAGTAGTACAAGCGTTGAATCACGAAGAATCGGATCGTATACCCCTATTTTGCCAAATTATCATGCCAGGATTTCAGCGAGAACTTTTGAACTATTGGGGGGATTCATACACTCGTGAGAAGAAATATAAACTATCTTATAGAGATTATAATTTAGAACAGAAGCTTGGTTTTGATATGTCATGGGGCTTTGACTCATTTCCAATTTTCATTCCCCAGAAACACATGCAAGAAAATCCTTTGCCGAAATTACCAGATAACAATAAATATGTTGATTATAACGGCAGAATCTATTTAAAACAAAGAAATAAGGATATGGGGGATGCTTATTATTTAGGAAATTATATTGATACTGAAGAAAAAGCAGATTATTTTCACAATACCTATTTCTCTATAAAATGGGATGAAGCTCCAGATTTCGCGAGAAACATTAATAAACGATTAAGAAAATTCCCAACCGATGAATTCGTACCATGTTGCCATCTGGAACCAATTTTAGAACCTCTTTGGCAGGGTTTAGGTCTAGGACTATTAATAAAATTGATTAGAAAAAATAGGAGCAAAATTAAACATTATATAGAGTTAAGAGCTAAAAAGCTAATTACGGTTGCAAAATTAAACGCAGAAACGGATTTTGATGTGTTCTTTATTTGCGATGATACTGCCTTAAAAAATACTACGATGATAAACCCAAAATATCATCGAGAACTCATTATTCCCGCTTATAAGCAAGCCATCCAGATTTTAAGGAAAGCGGGTAAATATGTGTGCTTTCACTCAGATGGATTCACTGAACCATATTTTGATGGTCTGGTCGAGGCAGGATTTAGCGGTGTAGAATCGTTAGAACCCATGGCCGGCATGAATTTGAAACATTTGAAGGAAGTATATGGAGATAAGTTATGCTTAATTGGAAATATTGATGTTTCACAATTATTGCCTTACGGTTCAAAGGATGAAGTCGTAAATGCGGTCAAAGAGTGTATTCGCGATGCTGGTGAAGGTGGAGGATATATGTTGAGTGCTTGTACGGATATTACAAATTCTTGCAAACTGGAAAATGTATTAACAATGATCTCTACTACAAAGAAATTTGGGGAATACCCTTTAAAGTTATGAAATGGGATTCTAAGAAATAAATTTTGATCAAAATAAAAAAAAATAAATTTAAAAGCCAAGTTCAAGGAGCTTAGCTTTGTTTTCTAGAACTTTTTCTTGAGTTAGAGGATAGAATTTCCAAAAGATCAAAGTACCCACTAAGATGACCGA
>Ga0307375_10005627_pt1 | contig 11717 bp, 8 predicted proteins | sample TR1MG_FD_202531 | JGI IMG/M metagenome (GOLD analysis project Ga0307375, IMG submission 202531) | Soil microbial communities from Risofladan, Vaasa, Finland - TR-1 | ecosystem: Environmental > Terrestrial > Soil > Coastal area > Acid sulfate soil | place: Finland: Risofladan, Vaasa | collected... | reverse complement strand
AGGATGAAGGGGATGACGAGGTTCATCCCCTTGCCACTTCGTGGGGGGCCGAGCAGGACCATCGAATCCTCCACGCTCGCGAAGCACTCCATCCCGCGGCTCGTGCCGAGAAAGAGGCCCAGATCAGATGCCACAGGCTTTGTCACCATTGGTCGAAGGATGACCCCGCGTTGGCGTAGTTGCCGTACTCCGGCGGCGAGTTGGACTTCGCGGCGCGTAGCGAGACCGTCGAGGCGGGACGGGTCGTCACCGGCTCCTCGGTAGTCGAGCCGTAGAAGGCGAACCGCGAACACTGCACCGGTGCTGCCACCCGCAGCGACGACGACCGACGTCGTCCAGTAGAGCCAGGCGGGACCGACCGGCACACGCCAGGCCAGCGACGGGCGGCTGAAGTGCGCGAAGGCCCCGACCGCACCGAGCACGTGACGGGTCGGCAGTCCGTGTCCCGAGAGCCACGCGGCAAGTAGACCCCCACTCGCGAGCAGCAGGAACACCGCGACGGCGCTGGAGAGTAGTCCGAGTGCGAGGTCCTCGCTGCTGCGATGGCTCATGACATTCTCTGATTCGTATCGAACAGAGCCAACTCGCCCGGGGTGCAGACGTGGCGCACAACGAAGGAACGCTCACCTATGCGCCAGAGCCCCTCTCCGCGCGCGAGACTCGAGAGCTGATCGACTTCGGTCGTCGACAACCCGAGGGCCGCACCGGTCTTGGCGTCCTCGCCCGACTCCTGGGCGTAGACAATCTTCGTCGAACAGTCCGCCAGCAGACCGAGTGCGAGATTGCGCGACTGTGAGTCACGCTCACCCACGGCGTCGAGGTCGCTCAGGCGGTGGATGACCATCAGGTTCGCGATCCCGAGCGACCGACTGAGCTTCCACTGACTCTGCATGCGCGCAAGCAACGCCGGTTGCTTCAGCACCCGCCACGCCTCGTCGTAGATGACCCAGCGCGGGCCGCCCGAGGGATCCTGCAGGGCCGCCTCCATCCACGAGCTCGCGCACGCCATCACCAAGCCGATCTTCGCGTCCGATCCAGCGATACGACTGAGGTCGAGACTCACCATGGGCATCTCCGGATCGAAGCGCACCGTCGAGGGCCCGTCGAAGAGTCCGCCGAGGTCCCCGCCCACCAGACGGTTGAGCGCGTGGGCCACGTCTCGTCCGTCGTCGAGCAACTGCGCGCGACTGGACCCGAGTACGTCACCGGAGGGAGAGAACATCGCCGCCACAACGTGAGGCAACGTCGCAACAGTATTTGTCCGCACGGCGTCATCGAGGGCGCAGAACAGTGCCGTTGATTCAACCGGTGCCATCGCTCGCCCGAGTGCCGCTTCAGTGATCGAGCGCAGCAGGTCACAACGACGCTGGCGCACCATGTCTACCCACGTTGCATCTGACAACGCAGTTGCGGTCCCGTCGGGAGCGATCAGTGACGCCGGTCGCTGTCCCTCGTCGAGGGGGTTCAGTCGCGCCAACGTGCCACCGAGCTCGATGGCCTGACCTCCAACGCTGCGCGCCACGGCCGACCATTCACCCTTGGGGTCGCCGGGCACGTAACACCTTCGCCCGAAGGCGATGCTGCGCACAGCAATCGACTTGGCGAGCGTGGACTTGCCCCGGCCGACGACGCCGGCGAGCAGGCAGTTCGGGTTGGTGAGGACGCCTAACCGGTAGAGGACCCACGGGTCGTAAACGAAGCCGGCGCCGCTCCACGCGTCTTGGCCAATCAGGATGCCCTCGCTGCCGAGCCCGCTCTCGGCGAGAAACGGGTAGGCGCCCGCCACGACCTCGCTGGTTGCGCGATGCGGATCAACCCGTAGCGCCCGATAGCTGCGCATCGCGTGTTCACCGGCTTCGCCGTTCCTGGGCAGGTAGGCCGCGATGGCGCGGTCGTCATGCGCAGAACTTCGGGCGCGTTTCGCCTCGGCGCGCTGCGCCACTTGGTCCGCCCTCGAGATCCGGTTCGCCGCGCGCGCCAGCGCTCGTCGCTCGGCGCCCGTAGCGTCGTCAGCGAAGTACAGCGCGCCGCCGAGCGAGTTACCCCCATCGAGGATCGGTGGCGTTCTCTCGATCCGATCGGACGTCACTTCGCGGGACTCGTCGACAGTCTGATTCCATCTGGACACAGTGACCTCTTTCTCTAGCGATGCTTCTTGAGCGATGAAACTGCGTCGGCGAAACTGGCGAGACGACGACTCTTGAACGGAGCTAAGAGAACGCCGACTAAAAGACACTGCGTCCGAGGGGTAACGCCGCGACGACGAAGCCCTGGGACTGACGCCCATACAGGATGCGGGTCTCACAACCGGACTGTCCGGCCGATCGTTCGACGAGCGCGACCGCCGCGGTGAGTCCTTCTTCACTACTCGCGGTCACCGTGATGAAGCCGCTGAACTCGACGTCGGCGTGCCCGTTGATGAGCGCCTGCTCACGCTTGAGCAAATCATTGAACTCCTGGACGTCGGCGAGCTCCTGAATCTGTCCGACCTTGGCCTTGTGGTGGGCGTTGGTGACCGCCTCGGTCTTCTCCTTACGCAGTGACTTCAGCGCGTCGCCCGTGGGAAGCGGTCGCGCGAGTAGTGAGAGCGACTTTCGGATATCGGCGGCGAAGATCAGCGCGTGCAAGAAGTGCGGAGCCACTTCCACCCTCGGCCATTCACTGATCCAGAGAACCGTCGAATAGCCCGAATCGTGGCGCAGATACGACCAGTGCTCGGAGAGCGCGACCGGTCCCGAGGTCGCCAGTGTCGCGAGCGTCGCGGGAGCGTGTTCGCTTCCCTCGCCCGCAGTGACTTGCGCCCCCGGGTCGTAGGCCTGGCGGACCAGTGCAGCGAGATGAGCCTCGTCAAGCCATTGCCCCACACGTAGGTCGGCGTCGCGCAGTCCCTGCTCCAGCACCGACATGTCGATCCGCAGCACCTTCGCGGCGCCCTTGAGTCCGCGGCCAGCACTACGAATGGCGCCGGCCGCTTTCTTCAAATCGAGCGAGAGGGTGATCGTGGTGCGATGCGTGGACGAGCCAAATGACGACTGGGCGAGGAGCCGTTGGTACTCGGCGTTCGCCCAATCGTCAGCGTGCGTGGCCTCTTCTTCGTACCAGTGGGCCACCTGGGTACCGGGGTCGGGCACGGTGGATTCGAGCACCTGGATCAGTGCGCAGGTCCCGGTCTGGGCGAGCGACGCCAGGACCCGTCCCCACATCGAGACGCGATCGCGTTGGCTCGCTGGGGCGAGCAGTACGTAGGCCGGGTGCGACACGCCGAGTACCGCGGACAGGGTCTGACGGTGCGGGTCGTGGATGAAGCAGGCCCCGGTCGTGGGATCGTTGTAGAAACGCAATGACGCCGCGTCGCCGGGTAACGCCATCGTGCCCACGGGTCGCGGGGGTGACACTCGAACGCGGTAGGTCGTCTGGCGTGTCGCCCGGCGCAACTGCCACTGCAGCACCGTTGGCAGCCACTCGACGACGACGCGGCCCCTCACCGGAACGAAAGCCGTGGCGAGTAGTCCGCTCCAGAGTGGCGCCGACACGATGAGGCCGACTCCCCCGCCGGTCAGGAGACCCGTCAACAAGGTGAGCGCAGCGAGCAGGATCACGCCACAGCGCAGTCCCGAGAACCCCAGCAGGAAGCCGCGCGTCGATCGCCGGGCGAAGCGCACCGTCGGGGGTCCGAGGTTGACGGTAGTCACGAGATCTCCTTCGGTGTTGGGAACTCCGAGTGACGCAGTCGCGACGGCGGCACCGACGAGGGGAACGACGTGGGTATCGTCGTTGGCTCGTCGATTACTTGGTGCGCCGTCGACGATGGAGTCGACGCTCCGACGTGACCCGCCGGCGACGTCGGTGAAGGCACCAGAGATTCCCGTGTGGCCGTGCCGCCACCACTACTCACGGGTGACGTCGAGGGCGAACCGGCACTCGCACTGGCGCTGGCTCCCTGACCGCCGACGGTGGAACCGTGTTGGACTGCGCCCTGGACGGCCCCTTCCGCGCCCTTGGTGACGTGCCTCGCGGCGCTGGCGGCGAACGCCGCACCCGCAGTGGCCACACCTGCAGTCGCCACGCCCGCGCCGGCCGGTGCAGCTGAGCCGACACCAGAGTCCGCTGCGCTGCTCGCCCCACTGGCGGCGGTCGTTGCTCCCCCTGACGCCCCAGATGCGGTGGGTGTCATCGGTACCCCTCGACCCATTGGCGCGCCGGCCTTCTGTTGGGTGCCACCAAGACTTTGAGCGGCCCACTTCATGGACGCCATCTTCTGGGGGGCACCAACGATCGAGGACGCTCCCGAGGTGACGTGGGACGCCGAGCCAGCCACCGTCGCCATGTGGTCGCCAGTGAAGTGGACCAGTTTCAGCGCCATCCACGGCGAGAGTCCGGCGACGAGGAGGATGAGCAGTCCCGTGACATCGTTGGTGATGCCCGAGAGTCCTCGCGCATTCGTCGGTGAGCCCATGCCGCCGAGAACGCCCAGTCCGATCACGAAGATGAGGATCAGGATGAGCTTGGAAAACACGAGGGCGAGCATGGCTTCAAGCCACTTGCGCACCCAACCCCGCGAGACGTCGGCGGCCCCTCCGGCGAAGGCCAACGGAGCGAAGATCGCGGTGATGATGATGAGCATCTTTCGAACCACGAGAGCGAACCACACGACCGCGACCGCACAGATCGCGATCAGCGAAAGGATCAGTATCGCGCCGGGACCAGCCACGAGCCCCGTGAACAAGGCGGGACCAATGATCTTCGCCCCGAGGGTCGCGATGGAACCGCCGGTCGCCAGCTGCACTACTCCGGCGCACAGCTGATCGACGGCCGCCAAGAGCAGATCGAGCGTCGCCAACGTGATCGCACAACCCACCGTCGCGACGGCGAGACCGCGCAGGGCCCGCCCGATGCCGGAGCTGTCTTGCTTCAGCGCCGAGGTCACCAATTGGACGATGAATAGTCCGATGCAAAGAACCGCGGCGATCGAGGTAACGAGACCCAGATCCAACCCGAAGGCGGCCCCACCGAGGGTGACCGACGTGGAAGAGGACATCTGGGACCACAGCCAGTTGATCGCGGAGTCCGCGGTGTTCCCGAAGGCCGTCGCCACACTCGAGAAGACCGAGTTCGTGACCGAGGACCCGAACGAACTAATGGAGCTCACGATGACGCAGATCGGGTCCGCCGAGTTGAAGCCAGAACAGGACATCTAGTTCACCGTCCAGTAGTCGAGCGCCACCGCGCCGTAGCCCGGGTGCAGCGACGCGCCACCGAGCGTGAGGGCGAAGACTATGGACTTAACGACCGGTGGGTGATCAGGCGTCGTCACAGTGAGCAGGCCCGAAACGTCGTAGATCACCATCAGAGGATCAATGGACGTCCAGCCTGAGTTCATGGCCTGGATCCACGCCGGATTCACCGACACCACGAGCCCGCTCACGCGCCACGTCGTTCTCGACTTCGCGAGTAGGTTCCACGCCGCAGCGGTGGGCACCGGCGAAGGACCCGTCGTTAGCGACAGGCAGAGTTCCTTCGCCGACAACGACGTGGGTAGTCCCATCAATGTGTTGGGCGCGTTGTTGTCGTTAGCCCACGCCAACACCCCGTCTCTGCTGGACGTAGCGAAGTCGAGGTCGAGTAGTTCTTGGGTGAAGGCCATCGCGTAGAGGGTCGCGGACGCCGAGTCCGGGGTACCGATAGATCTGAACCTCGTATCGGTGGTCGGCGCGGGACACCTCGCGGTGGCGAGTACGGCTAGCCCCGGCAGGGAGTTCTTTACCATGGCCGCGTTAACCGCCCTCTCGACGGCCGTCTGGGGTGGTCGCACGCGCAACGGCCGGTAGTCGGAGTTCGAACGCGGTGGCGAAGGAATCGTCGACGTCGCTGCCTTCGACGAGGCGATTGGCGGCGAGCCGTGCGCATGGATCGGCGAACCGGCGCCCAGGAAGGAGTGAAGAACAACGACCAGCAGTACGGCGTCAATCAACGTCACCAGCAGTGCCGCGCGCAGTGTGGAGCGTCTCATGCCGCGCAGGTACATCATCAGCTGAGACCCGATCCCAGGTGGAAGAACGTATTGATCAACAGGTTCGATCCACCAATAAGTAGCGCCGCGACCAGGCACCAGAGCAGGCCGGACTTGCCGCGACTGGAGAACTGCGGGTTGCCGCCGTGGTGACCAATCGCCATCATGACCGCGCTCGCGACGAACCCGCCGAAGGCGAGCACGAGTCCGAAGGCCATGACCGAGCCCATGAGGGTGGACAGGGTGCTGAGACCCGGTATGGCAGTGGTGTTCGGTGTGATGTTGACGTCCGCCTCCAAAATCCTGGCGGTTACGAGTTGGGTGATCATGTCTCTCCTTCGTTGAGTGTTGGATGTTGTCGACGACGCACTAGACAACGGTCGCTAGCCCACGTGACGAATCCCAGAAAGTCCGCCGCTCACGAACTGCGCGTAGGACTGAACGATGATCCCGTACTGGACATCAACTGCAGACTCCACGAGGCCCTCGCCGATGTAGAGCCCCACGTGACCGGGGATGGCGATCGTCCCGTCGCTGCCCGGCACGAGCACGAGGTCACCGGGCGAGATGGTGGCGTATGAAGCAACGGCGCTGCCTTCGTGGATCTGGTCGCCGGTGTAGTGCAGTAATCTCACGCCGGCCTGGGCCCAGGCCATCATGGTGAGTCCCGAGCAGTCGAAGGCCGCTGGTCCGGTGCCGCCCCAGAGGTAGGGCCTACCGAGTTGTGCGAGGGCGTAGGTGACGGTGACGGTTTCTGCGATCGGCACGGCGGTAGGCAGAACGTAGTTGGTTGGTAGACCGTTGTTGAGTACCAGTGAACTGGGCAACGTAGCGACAGCCGCCGCTCCGCAATCCGGGTTTGATACCGGTGTGGTCGTTGTTGTCGCGGAACGGGATGGGGACGGTGTCTGGATTCTCGATATCGCGCACGAGACTGCCTGTGCGGAACCACCCACAGAACTAATGAGAATGACGAGACCTAGTAGTGAAGCCGCTGCACACACGAATAGCGTGACAAGCACCAGGACTATCTTTTTCACTTCGACACTGCAATCTCAGTAGATGGATCAGGTCGCTGCAAACCTGAGCGAAAACACAAGAATCTCCACCCCGCTTGTTGGGTCGATCTCACGCACGGGTGCTCGCCAACGTTGATACTCCCCTCCCGGTACCGACGTCGAGCGTAAGCATTCAATGATGCAAGACGTCGATCCACGACACCGCTTCGCGAGGAACCCGGCAAAGCCGACAATTGAGTTCCGGCGCAGTTCTGCAAAACCTCAATACCGAGGGCGTTGAAGCAGAGAACGGCCATCGCTACGAATTCAAGATTCGATCTCAGCTCGTACCAGTAGCTCCCGATCATGAACGGTGTCTGACGCAAGGCATGAAGCGCATCGGTCGCGCTAGTGAGAACTTTGGCCGAGAATGATTTGAAGTACCTTGCAACTCAGTAATGGGCTTACGTCGAGTCTGATGAACTCCATTCACCAAGCAAGTTCGGTCTGGCCGTCGAGGGCAATCGCGAAGCGTGCGGTTTTTAATCGATCCGTCCTCAACAATCTACAACTACGCCGAATCGAATACTGGAATCGCTAGGCGATTGCTGCCCCCCTGAAGCAGCATGATTTGAGTCCTTGCCAGGAATTATGACGAGAATCATGGAAACTCCCCAGAGCCGATCATCGAAATTCCCCACCCTGTGAGAGCGACAGTGGGCCACTAGGTCCACCAAAAAGAGGTGGGCCCCTTCAAGGCTGGTGGTGCTTATGCCAACCAACCGAAGGGACCCACTCCTCATGCTCACACAAGGAGAAGACGTGGAAGTACACGCACTGAAAGAACGGGGATGGTCGATTACGGCCATCGCCACCCACCTGGGCCGCGATCGCAAGACGATCCGGGCCTACCTCAATGGAGAACGAGTACCTGGCGTTCGGGTGCGTTCAGCACCCGACCCGCTGGAACCCTTCGTTCCCTATCTCACCCAGCGCTTCAGCGACGACCCCCACGTGTGGGCCAGCGCCCTGCACGACGAGGTCGTGTCGCTCGGTTACTCGCTCAGCTACCCGAGCTTCGCGCGCCAGATACGCCTGGCTTCCTTACGCCCGCACTGCGAGGCCTGTGCCGGGGTGAAGGGCCGTGACACGGTCGAGATCTTTCACCCACCGGGTGAAGAGATCCAGTGGGACTGGTTCGAGCGCCGGCGCTCGCCTTGGGGAGCGAAGGCCAACGTACTGCTCGGCACCCTGCCGTGTTCGGGTCGGATCCGCGGGGCGCTCTGTGAATCAATGGATCAGGCCCACCTGATCGCGGGAATGGACCGGGTACTGCGCAAACTCGGCGGCACCGCCAAGGAGTGGCGCACCGACCGACTGGCGACGGTGATCACCCCGGGCACCGGCGACGTGCAGCCCTCCTTCGCCCCGGTCGCCAAGCACTACGGCGCGGTGGTGGTGGCCTGCCCGCCGAGGCGCGGCAATCGCAAGGGCTCAGTCGAGTCCTCGGTGAGGTTCGTGAGTGGACGTTGGTGGCGCACGATGAACGAGTCCACCATGGAGTCGGCCGAACGTTCCCTCGACCGGTTCTTGGAGACCACCGGGGACGCACGTGCGCGCCGACGTGGCGAAGAGCGCACGACGGTCGGTGAACTCGCCGACGCAGAGCCGTTGTTGTCGTTGCCCGCCCCCTACCCGGCAACCATGGTGGTCGAGCGAATCGTGACCGCCAACGCCACGGTGCACTACCGCGGCAACCGCTACTCGACGCCGCCGGGGCTGAGTGGTTCGAGCGTGACCCTGCACCAGCGTCTCGGTGGCGATCAACTGGAACTCCGCTCGCAGAGCGGATCACTCCTCGGCGCGCACCGCCTCGCCCACGACGGCGCCGGAATGGTGGTGCGAAATTCGCAGCACACGAGGGAACTCGAGCGCGTAGTGCTCGCGCAGTTCACGACGAAGCGACCCTGTGACAAGAAGGCCAACGTTGGTGTGAGCGACGCCGCCCTTCAAGAGGCGGCGCGACTACTGGGTGACGCGGGACGAGTCGTCAGCGTCGACCTCGAGGACTACGCGCGGCTGGCGGCGTCGTGAACGAGAACTCCACCTACCAACTGCTGCGTTCACACCTGTCAGTGCTGCGCCTCTCGACCGCGGCCGAAGCGTTGCCGGGCGTCTTGGAGCAAGCCAAGTCCGAGAAGCTCGGTCACACCGCCATGCTGGAGCGACTCCTCGCAATCGAAGTCGAGGCCACCGAGCAACGTCGACGCGCGAGTCTGGAACGGTTCGCGTCATTGCCGGCACCGTGGCGACTGAGTGACTTCGACTTCGACGCGCAGCCCTCGGTGGATCGCAGTCTCGTGAACGAGCTGGGCACGCTCCGATTCTTAGAGGACGCCACCAACGTGCTCTTCATCGGACCGCCCGGGGTCGGCAAGACCATGCTCGCGATTGGCCTCGCGCGCGCTTCGATCGACGCCGGTTACCGGACCTACTACACGACCGCCGCCGATCTGGTGGCGAGGTGTCACCGCGCGGCGTTAGAAGGAAGATGGGCGACGACCATGCGGTTCTTCGCCGGACCACGGTTGCTGATTATTGACGAAGTGGGCTACCTGCCACTGCAGAACGAAGCGGCGGCCGCACTCTTTCAAGTCATCACCCAGCGCTACTTGAAGAGCTCGACGGTGCTCACCACGAACCTCGGCATCGCCTCGTGGGGCAAAATCTTTGACGACCCGATGGTCGCCGCGGCCATGTTGGACCGGCTGCTCCATCGCAGCGTGGTGTTCAACATCGACGGCGAGAGCTACCGCATGCGCAGCCACCGAGCTCGATCTGAAGCGACCAGAAAGGCGGTGCACCAACCCAACACGAAGTAGTCTCAGCAACAACCCGCTGCAGCTCTCAGGTGGGGAATTTCGATGATCGAGAGTGGGGAATTTCCGGAATCCTCGTCAACATCTCGTTCAAGCGCACCAAGTCATCCAGCGCTGAGTGACGTGATCGCTCGGCAGACCCCTTCGGATGTATCTCCCCAGGTTGATTCGTCGCTAGTCGAAATAGCGACACCGCAACAACGTCGTCATCGATGGTCAGTTCAGTCTTGGCTACGGCGACTCCAGATTCTTCGAGTCATCCGTCCCTGGTTGGCCGCACCTTGCCACCGCTTGTTCGTTGCGGCGTCGCTCACCATGGTGCTTGGCTTCATTGGCTACGTGGTAATCACTCAACAACTGATGGACATGCGCTACCGGTTGTTGCCGAGCATTGCCAAGACAATTGGACCTGCCGATACCGCACTGCTAACCAAGGTGCACTACGACCCCAAACAAGCAGACTTTACGTTGTCAGCTAGCAAGACGCCAGCCGTCACTCACTCCAGTATTTCCGTTGGTAGCTTGCCGACCAACCCCGGTTACAGCTTTGAGTTGCCAACTCATCTTTCCAAAGGCATCTCGGTAACCGACCCCGTCACCAAACTATCGATGCAACTGATACCGACTACCGGTGCATCAATCGGCCGTCGGGTAGATAACCACTTTGTTTATCCACTAACAACGGCTGGAGCTCAGGACATTTTCACCGTTAAGGCCAATGGTCTGCAGGAAGACATTGCGCTGCCGAACGGCCTAACGCATTCATTAAGTTTCAGCTACACCCTGAAGTTACCGAGTGATCTTCAGGCCCGTCAGAGCGCCAATGGCACCATTGGTATCTACTCTGCGTCTTCGGCACTGTTCGGCAATATCTCCTACGGGTCGAGTGCTGATCAGGTACTAGTCAACACTGCTCGTCAGAACTCCCAAAAGACCAACTTGGTGTTTGCCCTACCAGCACCGGTTATTGAAGAGGCCAGCAAACCAGGCTTTCCCTCACCGTCCGCCAATTCGGTGAAGGCAAGTTACCAATTGAAGGGTGATCAGCTGACTCTGGTAGTGCATGTCTCGAAGGCCACCACCAGTCCCATCGTCATCGATCCCTCGATCGTGGTGGCTAGTGCCAGTGCGTTTAGTACCGGCAACAACGAAGGTGATATTGCCATCAACACAACCAACAACACCATGTCTGAAGCCGGACTTACCGGTGGCAGTACCTCAGCGGGCTGGACTGGCACCACCAGTCTGCCGACCGCCACCTACAGCGCAACCTCCGTCGTTTACAACGGCTATGTCTATGAGATTGGTGGCTACACGAATGCCGCTACCGCCACCGTAGACTATGCCCCGATTAATTCGAACGGAACTCTTGGCGCTTGGACCGCCACCACAAGCTACCCAGTCACTGCTTACGATGCCACCTCCGTCGCCTACAACGGCTATGTCTATGAGATCAGCGACTACATTCCTAGTGGCTACGCCAACCTTGTCGAATACGCGCCAATAAATGCCAACGGCACTCTTGGTGCCTGGACGGCGACCGCTAGCCTGCCAAACGGCACCGATTGGGCCACCTCCGTCGTCTACAACGGCTATGTCTACGAGATCGGTGGCTATACCGGTGGCTCCACCGCCACCGTCGACTATGCCCCGATAAATGCTAATGGCACTCTCGGTTCGTGGACGACCACCACCTCATTGCCAGGTGCCACTATAAATTCCACCTCCGTCGTCTACAACGGCTATGTCTACGAGATTGGTGGATATGTCGGTAGCGCCAGCGTTGCCACCGTCGAATACGCGCCAATAAATGCCAATGGCACTCTTGGC
>Ga0307375_10005626_pt1 | contig 11718 bp, 7 predicted proteins | sample TR1MG_FD_202531 | JGI IMG/M metagenome (GOLD analysis project Ga0307375, IMG submission 202531) | Soil microbial communities from Risofladan, Vaasa, Finland - TR-1 | ecosystem: Environmental > Terrestrial > Soil > Coastal area > Acid sulfate soil | place: Finland: Risofladan, Vaasa | collected... | reverse complement strand
TAGCCCAGAAGAAGATCGCCGTCGCCCAGCAGCAGATGGGTGAGTACCTCCAGCGTGCAGCCAACGTGGCCCGCCGCGCTGAGAACCGGAAGAACCAGTACATCACCTCCGTGACACAGGGCGCCACGTCGCTGGGCGCGGCGTTCGAAGAAGTGGCGGTCGCGCTGCGCGGTGCCATCGACACCCTCGCTGGCGGCGGCACCCAGGACCGTGGCACCAAGCACGCCGCTGGCTTCCTTGGCACCGTTAGCGGGGCCACGCGCATGACCGTCGGTGAGGCCGGCGCTGAGACGGTCGCCATCTTGCGGAACCCCCGCACCTCCTCGCTGAACAGCGGCGGCGGTGGCGGGCCGATGAGCCTGTCCATCACCATCAGCGGCAACACCGTCAGGTCGGACGACGACCTCGAGCGGCTCGCCACGATGGTGGCTCGGAAGGTCGAGAAGTCGATGGGCCGCAAGGGCCAGATGCTCGGCCTGCGGGCGCCTTCCTACTAGCCGATGGTCGCCACGGAGTCCGTCGCCACCATCAGGGTCGGCGGCGGGGATGTCAGCGCCTACGCCATCTGGCAGGAGTGCCAGTTCACGGTGTCCGCCGCTGCCACCCCGGGGACATGCAACATCTCCCTCCGCGACCCTGCCAACGTGCTGTCCTTCCAGGAGGGCAGCATCATCGAACTGCTCATCGACGGCCAGCGGATGTGGCGCGGCTACCTCTTCGACAAGGACCAGAGTTACGTCTTCGAGGACAACGAGCGGTTCCGCAAGTGGGAGCTGGGCGGGGTGGACCTCAACATCCTCCTCGACAAGTTCATCCTCTACAACCGCTCCGACCCCCGCAAGTACCCAGACGGCGGCGGCACCTACAAGCGGCGCAAGGTGACCTACGACGGCAAGACCCTGGGCTATCAGGTGACGGTGCCGAAGTACACCTACGACGGCCCCTACATCAAGGCCATGCTGAACGACTTCGACCTCGACCTCGTCAGCCCCACCATCAAGACCGGCCTCATCGAGTCGGTGGGCATGATCAACCCCGATGGCGCCTTCACCCCGCCCTCTTCCGGCACCACCCTCCGCAACTTCCTCATCGACGTGAGTCGCAACGTGGAGCGGTCGATGCCTGGCTCGACCATCTGGTACATCGACCCCGATGGCTACCTCATCTACAAGGCCCAGGACACCAACAACGCCCCCTTCTGGGTGGGCGACGAGGACCCGGCCAACTACATCGGAGGGGTGCAGGGTGAGAACGTCAGGGGCCTCCGCATCGGGAGCAGCATCAGCAGTATCAAGAACGACGTGCTGACGTTCGCCGGCGAGCTCGACCCCAGCCCCGGCTCCAAGCAGCAGCGGCTGCGCTACAGCCACAAGATCAACCAGTCATCGGTGGACACCTACGGGCGCTTCCAGTACAGCGAGGTGGTGTCGCAGTCGTGGCTTCAGGCGTCGGTCAACGCCCGCGCCCGCAAGATCATCAACCAGGAGGGCACGCCGGGGGAGTCGGCCACCTTCACCACCTTCCGCTCGGGCCTCTACCCCGGACAGATCCTGTGGGTGTCGTCGCAGGCGCATGGGGTGACGCAGAACTACCCCATCCGCTCCATCAGCATGTCGTGGATGACGCCCACCATCGTCCGCTACGACGTGACCTGTTCATACGACACGCAGGACCCGTGGGGTCTCATCCTCGCCCTCAAGCGTCCGTCGGGTCGCGGCCTCAAGCAGCCCGACTTCGCGGTCATCGACCTCCGCCGAAACCCCGACCAGACCATCCCCAATGTGGACCGCTACACGCTGGTCAAGGAGTACCCCCGGTCCATCGGCAACAGGAAGTACCAGACCTCCTATGCGTTCATCCGCGACAGCATCACCGTCTACGTGGGCAAGCTCCGCCAGGTCAGCATGCAGGACCCCGAGTCGGGCACGGTGGGCTTCAAGGAGACGGCACCGGGGCAGGGCCAGTTCCAGTTGGCCGACGCCCCGACCGGAGGCAAGCGGGTCTATGTCGAGTACCACGTAGCCGACACGCTGGAGTAGGGCATGGGCTTCCCCATCCGCAAAGGCACCGGGCCGTTCGGGACCGACACCTGGAACGGCACCAGCGGCTCGATCTCCTACACCACCGCGAGCGGCACGCCTGCATCCGGTGACCTCGTCCTCCTCTGGATCGCCAAGGACGACGACGTAGCCCCCGATCTCCCCACGGACGGTGGCTCCGCGTTCACCTCGTACCAGAGCGAGGAGAGCAACAACAACATGTGGGGGGCGCTCTTCATCAAGATCGCCAACGGCTCTGAGGGGTCGTCCATCTCGTGGGGTTCCGACTCCGAGGAGGGTGTCGCCATCCTCACGGTGATCGATGGCGGCTCCCTCCAGACCGGCACGCTGGCGGACGTGGACTCCAACTCGCAGAACCCGTGGAGCGGCGTTGGCACTGCCATCGATGCGTACAACACCACCCCTGACTGGGGGACGGATGGCGACACGCTCTACATCGCCTACGCCGGGTGGGACTCCAACAGCGTCGTCTCCTCGTGGGCGACCAGCGACTACCCCGACGACCAGACCTCGGTCAGCTCTTCGACGGGTGCAGGCGCTGCCGGCGGAGCAGCGGCGACGTACTCCAGCGACGGCGGAGTCGGCCCTGGCATCGACATCGTCGTACTCGATGACGCTGAGGAGTGGGAAGCCACCACCATCGCCATCAGGGGGGCGACGCCGACGCTCGGCTACCTCCCCAACGCTCCGACGCCGTCGCTGCGGGACACGACGCCGCCCACGGCCACTGATGACTCCACGACCATCAGCATCAACAAGCCCGACAACACCGCTGACGGGGACCTCCTCGTGGCGGTCATCAACTTCGACGCCGAGGGGACAGCGAGGACGTTCAGCTCGACCGGCTGGACCTACCAGGGCGCCGTCGAGTCCTCCACCCCCAACATCGGCATCTACTTCCTCACGAAGATCGCTGACAGCGAGGGGTCGTCGTGGACCTTCACCGTCAGCGGCACGTCTGGCAGCATGGCCGGTGAGGTCCACGCCATCCAGAACGGCGAATGGAACGACTGGCTCGACGGCGTCGGCTACGAGTTCCCCGACTCGACCACGGCGGACACCGGCTCGCTCACTGGCGTCAAGGGCATCATCTTCGGCACGTTCGCCGGCGGCTCCTTAGGCCCCACGGTCACCTGGACCGTCGATGGTGATCTGACCGAGATCAGCGACACGACCCGCCACTTCGCCAACCTCGCGACCGGCTACCGCACCGAGAGCTCGCCCACCAGTGTCGGCCCCTACACCGGCACGGCAGACGCCTCCCAGGACCCGAGGGCGGCAGCCGTCTGGGCCGTCGGCCCTGGCCCCGGCTTCGACCTCGATGCCGTCATCCTGAGCACGGTCGCTGGCAGCTTCACCGTCGACGCCACCCTCTTTGGCACCACGACCGTGTCCTCGGGCTGGCAGCTCTACCACACCATCGAGGCTGCGAGCGCACCGAGCTACCGCATCGGTGTGACCCTCGCGGTGTCCGCCGACGGATCGGTCATCGCCTCCTCCTACGACCTCGAGGACGCCGCCTGGGTCTGGTACGGGAACAAGTGGGACACCGAGAAGAAGGTCACTGGCATCAACGACTTCGGTGGTGCTCTCGCCCTGACCAGCGACGGCTCAAAGCTCGTCGTCGGCTCTGAGACGGACAACACCGACGACGATGAGGCAGGAGGCATCTGGGTCTTCGAGTCGTCGGACGACTACACCTCCAGCACGAGGATGGCCCCGGCCTCCCCCGGTTACTTCGCGCACTTCGGGTCCTCCATCGCCATCAGCGGGGACGACTCCGTCCTGGTGGTCGGAGCCAGGTACTACGACGGCGCTTCTACCTCCCCCTTGAACCGTGGCTGCGCCTACGCCTTCTACGGCACTGACTGGGGCACGGAAGCACGCCTCGACCAGCCGTCGCCCGTTGAGAGCGAATGGATGGGCAGCCGTGTGTCGGTGAACGGCGATGGTTCGGTCATCTGCGCCAGTTCCCCGTACCGGGATGGCACCCCCGCCAACATCGGCACGTTCGCGGTCTTCTACGGCACCACCTGGGGGTCATCGGTCCAGCGCGTCGGGGTCAACGCCAGCGACTCCCTCGGCCACACCACCGCCTTCTTCGACAACGATGACCTTCTCGTGGGCCGCATCAACTTGACCGACGCCTGGCACGGCGAACTCAGGAAGTACACGCAGAGCAGCACCTGGGCGAGTTACACCACGGTCACTGAGGATGTTCCCACCGACTTCGATGCCTACTTCCCCACCTTTGGGTCCACCCTCTCCATCACGACCGACGACACACTCGCGACGGGGCAGGACGCCTACGACAACGGCGCTACCGATGGCCGCTTCCAGCGGTTCGACGTGACCGACTGGTCCTACGAGGACGTGTACCCGCCCCCCGGAGAAACCGGCACCGGCTTCGGTTATCGGGCCATCAGCCCGAAGAACGACAGCAACATGGTCGTGGTCGCGGCGCCCTTCTACGGCGTCGGCGGCAAGGGCAAGATCTTCATCTACCGCTACGGCCAGCTCAGGCTCGAGGCGGATGCGTGGATCGCCATCGGTGGGGACTTCACCGTCGATGCCAGTATCGCGGCCATCCCTGAGGCCGCGTTCCCCGTCGATGCAGTGCGCTTCGTCTTCGGCCAGGGCGGTGACCATCCGTTCGATGTCGATGCCTTCCTCGAGAACGCCTACTTCACCACCGATGCGGTCATCTACAAGCCCGAGTTCACCGTCGATGCGGTCCTCGGCATCTCGGTCGAGGATGTCACCTTCACCGTCGATGCCCGCTTCGCCAGCGGCGGTGACTTCATCGTCAGCGCAGCCATCCACCGCGAGTGGAGCAGCGTCATCCACTCCGACGGCATGTCCCCTGATGAGGTCGCCACCTGGGGCAGCCCCGACATCGGCAACGACTACACCTACAGCGCCAGCGAGTCCCTCTGGGCCAAGACCAGCGGCGTGGGCACGTTCGGCCCCACCAAGGACCAGCAACCCACCATCTACTGGAACGACCAGACCTGGCCCTACGGCGACAAGGAGGTCTACGTCGAGTGGGCCACGAGCGGTCGCGGAAACCTCAACTCCCAGAGCCACCGCTTCGGCCTGAACAGCCGGGTCTACTTCGTCTACCGCTGCACCAACAACAACGCGGTTGGCACACCTGACTACCTCGACCTCTACGTAGACGGGGTCTTGCGAGGCACGCGCCACTACCTCCCGGCCAAGTACAACGCTTCCTACCCCCGCCTCGCCATCCGCTACCGGGCCGAGAGCACGACCATCAAGGTCAAGGTGTGGGAGCGGAGCGCGACCGAGCCTGACTGGCAGATCACGTACGACGCGAGCGTCGTCGGCTACACGCCCACCAACACCCGCGCCTACTGGAGGTCGGGCGCCTCCTCGTACTTCGGCACCGAGGGGCCGTGGACCTACTACTGGGACAACCTCACCATCACCCCCCTCGACCTCCCTCCGCTGACGGTCGACGCCTACATCTACATCGTCACCAACGAGACGGACTTCACCCTCGATGCCCGGGTCGGGCCGTGGTTCGTTACCTCCGCCTTCGTCCAGCCCTACTTCCGGCTGGATGCCGAGATCTACTACGCCACCCTCGTCATCCCCAAGCCACCGCTGGTGCGGGCTTACATCTCGTTGACCTCATCGAAGGCGTTCAGCGCCAACGCGGTCATCGCGGGCATCGACAACCCCTACTTCTTCGCCCGCGCCGCCATCTTCGGTGAGGTCGTGGGTGCCGCCTACATCGATGCCGAGATCGGGGATGCCCGCTTCTTCTGGGCGGCTGCCGTCATCGGCACGAAGGTCACCTGGGAGGACTTCCTCGTAGTGCGGTCGTGGATCGACGACACCCCGCTGACCAAGACCTTCAGCGGCGACGACGGCTGGCCCATCGATGCCCACATCGACGGACCCGATGGCACCGTCGAGCTCGACGCGGTCATCACCGATGGCGTCTACACCTACACGTACGCCCTCGATGCGGAGTTCGCCTCGGTCGGGGAGTCGGGCGGCACCTTCACCCTTGACGCCCTCCGCTCCATCGTCGGGGACGAGAGGTTCCTCGTCGCCGCTGTGGTCGCGCAGAACGCCCCTCTGCGCCTCGATGCGTGGCTCGCCGGTACACTCACCCTCGATGCCGTCCTGGCCCATCTGGGCGGCTCTGGGAGCCTGACCGCTGACGCCTGCCTGGCCGGCACGCTGACGCATCAGATGCACGTCGACGCCGTCGTCGTTGATGGGTCAGGTGACTACCATGGTGCCCACGCCGATGCCATCATCCTGGGCACGCAGGCGGACGAGCGGCTGCACTTCATCGAGGTGCTGGCGAAGATCATCGGCTCGCCCGAGAAGTCCTTCTCGCTCGACGCGGTGCTGGTCCAGGCGTTCACCCTCGATGCCCGCTTCTACCGTCCGGTCTTCGTGGACGCTTTCATCGCGAGCGACCAGTTCATCGTCTACCCGCCCAGTCAGGACGGCGATAGCGCCGACACGACCGGCACCAGCCAGGACGGCAGCGATGGCGTGGCGGTGTCTGGCACGACGTTCTCGGCGGCGAGCGCCGACTTCACCGGGATGGAGGGCGCCGCGATCGTCATCGACGGGCAGACCTACATCATCGAGTCGGTCACAAGCCCGACCACGGTCGTCATCAGTGGCGGGACCATCGCCGGGAGCGGGCTGTCATGGAGCATCCCGACCCTGACCGACCCTGACGCCTCGTTCGATGACTCGCTGATCGGCCAGACCATCGTCATCGAGGGCATCAGCTACACCATCATCGATGTCCTCGACGAGAACACCGTCATCGTCGGTGGCGCGGACGAGTGGCCGTACGCCAACGGCGGCATCGAGTGGTACATCGCCTCTGGCGACCCGACCGACCCGTTGGGCGACCCGCCGCCCACCACCCGCATCTCCCAGGTACTCATCGAGTGGTCGCGGCCCGACAAGGAGTCCTGGACCGACCTGACCGGCGATGTCATTCCCGAGGGCACGACCTTCACCCAGTCTGCCCGCGTCGGCCCCGGCACCTTCGAGATGACGCTGAAGGACGCCCACTCCGAGTTCGTCGGCGGCGAGGAGATCCGGGTATCGGTCGATGGCTACCGGGTGTTCGGCGGGTACGTCTCCGACGTGGAGCGGGGCTACGCTTTCGAGGACGACGCAGGCCAGCCGCTCGTCTTCCTCAAGGGCACCGACTACAACGCCCTCCTCGACCGCCTGCTTGTCTACAACGCAGAGTGGGACGAGAAGAAGGAGGGGTCAGGCGGCTACCGGACCTGGAAGCCGTTCAGCAAGGGCACCCTCGACAGCACCATCATCAAGACCGTGGCGACCCGCTACATGTCGGACCCCGGCAAGATGGGATTGGACATGACGACCTACGTGGATACCATCGAGACGCCCGCCCCCACTACCGGCTTCCAGATGGAGTCGGGCATGAGCCTCCGCAACCTCCTCACCGAGATCAGCCGCATCACCGAGGGCGTGTGGTACATCGACCCCTTCAAGAACCTCCACTACCACTCTCGCGAGGTCGTCACGTCGGAGTTCCCCATCACCGATGGTGATGGAGGCATCGCCTGCCGTGGGCTGAAGATCTCCACGTCCCTGTCGGTCGTCACCAACGACGTGTTCGTGTGGGGCACGCAGGCATTCATGGACACGGGTGACAGCGACATCATCTACAGCCGCCAGACCGCCGATCAGGACTGGGACGTGGACTGGTGGGCATCGAAGATCACCGACGTGCAGGCGAAGATCGACGCGATCAAGGAGACGCCCTACGACCAGCGGACACTGAAGCAGCGGACGAAGCTCGAGGCCCTCCGCAAGACGAAGAGCGTCTACAACGGCTACCTCACGAAGGCGCAGGCCACGACCGAGGACGGCTCGGTGGGACGGTTGGGGCGGTGGCAGACCGGGGAGTTCCGCCAGGACATCTACCAGCAGGGCAAGGTGGACCGTCGCGCCAAGGCCATCATGCAGCGGTACTCGGAGCCGGTCACGAAGGCGCAGGCCACGGTCTTCGACCCCAGTTTCGGCGCCGGCCAGGTGGCACAGGTCGTGTCGATCCGCCACGGCGTGGCCGACGAGTTGCCCATCCGCCAGATGACCATCGACTTCGCGACGGCGAAGGAGCCGGTCGGGGACACGTACTACGCCGTGCCGCGCTACACCCTGACCCTCGGACTGGACCCCGAGGAGCCGTGGGACATCTACCAGTTCCTGCCCTTCCCCGACCTCCCCGACCTGAACGTCCACTTCAACATCCCGACGATCCGCATCGTGGATCCGGTCATCGACATCCCCGGCATCGCCCCGCTGTACCTCGACACCTTCGACCGTGAGTGGAACAGCCAGGAAGACTTCGGCACCGCCGCCAACGAGCGTGACGAGACGAGGGAGTGGGAGGTGGACGCATGACTACCTACGCGGCTGACGGCGCCTACGGCAGCATCACCAGCCAGCTCCAGGAACGTGACGCACTCCATGCCGCTGGCGACGGCAAGACGGCCAAGAACGTGGACAGCGTCAACGTCGTGCAGGGCGACAACGACATCCCCCTCACCGGCCTGACGTTCAGCGAGATCTCGTGGGAGTTCCGCCTGTCCACCGTCTTCGCTGACCGGGCGCTGCTCGACTACGCCCTCGAGCAACTCCAGTACGACTCGAGCATCGATGGCTTCATCGGCGCCTACCAGCCGAGCGGCCCCTACTACGAGCGCACCGAGGGCATCGATGAGGGACTCGAGGTCCACGGCGGGGTCGATGGCGCGTGGTGGCAGCTCATCCTCACCGGCCTGGGTACGGCCCTCTTCACCAACGGCGAGTGGAGCCAGGAGGTGGACCTCATCGCGGGCGACATGTACACCGTCTCGATGGGCCTGAACACCGAGAGCGGCTACGCCAGCGTGACCCTCTGGGACCGCTTCGGAACAGCGATGGCGACCGGCTCCCGTAGCGGCCTGTCCATCCCCCTGTCGGTGTCCCACTTCGGGATCACCGGGACCGAGTTCAACTACGCCGGCAACTCGACGGACTACTTCGACATCAGCGACCACACGTACCTCTACTACAGTGGTGCATCCGCCTGGGACGGAAGCCACATCTACGGCGAGTACGCCTACCACCCCAACGGGAACCAGAGTGGCTTCCTCCAGAACGTCGGTGGCCCCATCTGGCCCCCGACCAACAACCTTGGGACATGCTCCGCACAGAGTTACATCGCGTGGCCGTCTCGCCCCTACTGGGCATCGTGCCCAGGCAGGCTCGACAACACCTTCGTCACCTGGATCACGAACGAGGAGTGGTTCAAGGTGCAGTGCCTTGCCGAGGCTCCTCCTGGCTACGAGGAGGGCTTCCTCGAGTGGTCGCCCTGGTACGCGCCGCAGCAACTCGAGTACGAGCCGGTCGGCACATCGTGGGCGGGGAAGAGCCTCACCGGCTGGTCACACATCTCTCAGTGGCCCCAGAGTTGGAGGTGGGGCTACAGCGGCGGAGGGCACACCTGGACCCAGACGGGCTACCAGTACATCGGCCCGTTCTACACGCCCACCTCATACCTCCGCGAAGACTCCTTCACCTACTTCGGCGTCCAGATCGACGAGGGCAACTGGGCGGAGAAGCCGCCAGCCTACACCTGTGGTTTCACCTGGCCCTGGCAGAACGGTGACCTCGGGTCATGGAAGAACTACACCACCGACCCCGAGTCTTGGCGGTTCCGCTTCGTCCTCGACCCTGAGGTCGCTGCTCCCCTGAAGCTCGAGGTCAACCAGATCTGGTTCGGCACACCCGTCTTTGAAGAGGATGAAGAGGAGATCATCCTCGAGGAGAACGAGGTGTCCGAGGGCTGGAACACCGAGATGGTGGAGGTCGTTGACGGTGTCGCCACCATCCGGGCCACGCCGGTTCAGGGATCGGTGAACATCTTCGATGCTGATGGCGGCGTCCTCGGCTATCTGGACGAGTGGGAGGAGGCCGACGACCTGGGCCTGCTCTACCTCATCAAGACCAGCGACGAGATCGTGACCATCAACTACTTCGTGTCGCGCCCGGTCTTCGACCAGAACAAGCCCTTCATCTCGAGGCCGACCCTCGAGCAGGCGCAGGAGAACATCAGGCGGGCGACGATGGTGCATGGCCCCTGATATGCTCAGGTCAGCCGCCGGGAGGGCTGGTCTTCATCGAGGTGTCCTATGGACCCCCTTTCCAACCCGGCGTTCCTCATCTTCTCTGCTCTCGCACCGATGCTTATCGCGCTGGTGAAGCAGAGCGGACTCCCCACTCAGGCGAATGCTCTCATCGCGGTCGCGGCGTACATCGTCGTGGGCCTCGCTGGCGCCTTCATGTCGGGCGAGGAGTTCACCGCTGAGAACGCCGTCACCTTCATCACCGTCGCGACGACCGTCGGCACCGTGGCCTACAACCTCATCTGGAAGAACCTCGGGCCAGAGGACGATCCACTCGAGGAGCGCCTGAACGCAGCCACGTCTGTCATCAAGCCCAGCTCCGATGGGGAGCCGACCGACAGCACCCAGTGAATGGGGGCGGGTCGAACCGCCAGAAGAACGACTACGGCCTCCCGATGGCGTGCCCAGAATGCGCCTATCGATGGCTGAAGTTGCCGGGCATCAAGATGAAGTCGTGCCCGAACGACGGCTCAGAGTTGTTCTCGACTCGGCCAAAGAAGTCGAGGAGACAACGTGCCGAAGAGAGAGACCAACGGCTGGCGTGATGGCTCCGACCCGATCCAGCGATGGCTCCGAGTCGTCACCACCATCGTCGTGCTGGGGGTCTTCGCCTGGCTGGCGCTGGGGGAGGACCGGCACAACGACATCCTGGTCCTGGCACTGGCGCTGGGTGCGCTCCTGATGTTGCTTGGTTATGAGGGCGTCGTGCGACTGCCCTACATCGGAAAGGACGACGACGATTGAACGTATCCGCCGAGTATGAGGTGCTGACGGCGGTGCTCTCCGTCTTCGGCCTCGCACTCTCCATCTTCTATCTCTGGAGGGTCATCCGCTCCTACCAGGAGTGGCACGACGAGCGTGCTGCGGTGAACCTCTCGAAGGCCATCGGCCTCGTGGTCATCGCCTTCGGGCTGAGCATCTCTGCGGCTGGCCTCTTCGTCAACCACGGCGAGTACTCCATCGCCGGCCTGATGCTTGCTCGCGGCGCCCTCATCGCGATGCTGGCGACCCTGCTCCTGGCGGCGGTTCGTCCGGGGGCTGAGGGCGACTGACCAGCCCGTCACGCAGGCGGTAGAAGAGCTGCTCGAGCGCCCGCTCGGGCATCCCCCTCCACTCCGACTGCACGCGCGGCTGCTCGCCAGGGACCGCGTCGAGGAGGACGGCCAGGGCTTGGTAGACGTACCCCTTCTCCGTGGGCAGGGTGCTGAGGGAGAGGGACCAGCCCTCTGGCAGATGCTCCTCGCACTTCGACCAGAAGTGGTCGATCCTCAGGTGCCCGATGTCGCGCAGCGTATCCCCGTCCACGGCTGCCCGGTCGTGGTGAGCCTTCACCAGAACGTCCGCACGTAGTCGATGCCAGCGATGAAGAGGGCGATGGTGTCGCGCTCGAGGTAGTGGGGGCCGTCCTTCCGGTGTGGAGGGAAGGGGATGTCATTCTTCGCGGCCCGCTC
>Ga0307375_10005625_pt1 | contig 11721 bp, 11 predicted proteins | sample TR1MG_FD_202531 | JGI IMG/M metagenome (GOLD analysis project Ga0307375, IMG submission 202531) | Soil microbial communities from Risofladan, Vaasa, Finland - TR-1 | ecosystem: Environmental > Terrestrial > Soil > Coastal area > Acid sulfate soil | place: Finland: Risofladan, Vaasa | collected... | reverse complement strand
ATCGAGTTGGACTTCGATGCCTCTGGAACTTTCTCCTCCTCGATACGGTCATTGCCTCTGCATGATCTCGCCACTCAAAGTGTCTATCCTTGGAGGCGTAGCAATTGGAGAATCGGACTCGACATCCTCATCACAAACAACAGACAACATCGAGGCCTTCACAAGAGTTCTGGAGTTTGGTGATTATACCGCTTCAAGTACCTCTTCTGATAATCAAGATGTAGTCCAAGGATCAGGAGGAAGAAGGAAGAGAGGAGACTCTATTAGAGGTCCAGGAGAGAGGAGAGGATCCGTAAGAAAGGGAAGGAAGCCTTCGCCAAGAATCGACACTTCTACAACTTCTGCTACTGCTGATACTGCTGATATTGGTGCAACTGATACTACTACCAATGTTGCTTCTAATGCTACTACTAATCGTCCTGCTGCTACTCATAACAATGAGCAAAGTGGTGTGAAATCCGCTCCGTCTTCGACGACCACCTCCGCGTCTTCTTCCTTATCTTCTTCCACTACTTCTTCTTCCAATCCTTTCTATCACATCGACTCCTCTCCATTTGACGACATCCCACCGACATCTGAGCAACACGATGGTGGAAGCTCTGCATCTGAGACGCCGGACCAATTGGCTGTTTCTGCTTCTACTCCTCCTCCTAATGCCTCTTCTTCAGATGTAACGGGTGCACCGACTATCAGAAACGATGTTTCACCCACCTCTACTGCAGTACAAACAACAACAGAGCAGCAGGTTCAACAAGAGAGTGGAAGCGCCAATCTCCCTGAACATCATCCTGCTGGTGGTGGTGGTGGTGGTGTTGCCATGCCTGCAGCACTCGCAAATCTCAAGAAACCAAGTACTCGAGCGAGGAGTGCGAGAGTATCCGCTTCTGCGAGTACCTTGGGGTGGGTGCCGATTCCGATGAAGCCCGGAAATGCTGAGTGGATCGACTTTATGGACTTGGATCAGCTTCGAAATGAGCTTAAGGCGATGACTGCATTCGTATATGCGGTCAAGAATCTCGTTGAGGGCAGTGTCCATAGCGCTGACATGTCTTTCGAATCTGCAGAGCAACAACTCTCTTCCATCAAGTCTCACTACGCTGAGCATCTTCCCAAATTCACACAGCCTCAGAACAATGCGAACCATGCGAGCAATAGCTCAACTGTAGTAGCAGCAACAACGACCATTACGACAGCAGTTGCGACGTCGACTTCCAAGTCCTCTTCTTCTACTGTTCCTCCTAGTGCTCAACACCAACAACAGCAACGACAACAACAACAGCACACTGTCGTTTCTTCATCGGTGGCATCAGCCGTGGCATCAGTAGCTTCTCATCAAGGCACAGATTTCGTCGCCTTCGCTCCAGCCTCACCGTCGTCATCGTCCCCTGGATCTGGAAAGCTTTGGGGAGCAGCTGTGTCCAATGGTTCCCCAAGAGGTGTTGTCGGTGTTGTCGGTGGTGTTGTGGGTGCAGGAGACGCATCTTCCGCTTCCGCTTCCTCTTCATCCCTTCCTTCCGTCGATCCTGCACTCATGATTGGATATCGAGGTTCTGTGATGATTGGTTCAGGTGTTGGATATAGTACAGGCGTTGGTGCAGCTTCTGGATCTCCCGAGTCACTTCGACTGCCTTCTTCTCGTTCTGGACTCGTTTCCTCTGGTTCTGGCTCTCACATTGCTGTTTCTGCTGCTGGTTCTTCGTCTGGTTCTGGTGCCCTTCTTTCCCCTTCTTCATCCCTTGGAGACGTGAGGCGTTCCGTTCTCGTTGTGAAGGAGTTCGATTCGATTTCTACCGCGGAGAAGCAGGCTCAGATGCTCGAGTCTCAGATGGATGGTTCTCAAATTCCTACCACTAGCTGTCCGGATAATGAGCAAACGCGTCGTGATCGCCAATTTGTCGTTCGCGAGTTGCTTGAGACCGAGAGGAACTACGTGCGAGACTTGAAGATCATCGGAGAGGAGTTCCAGGACCCGTTGGCAAGTGGCGGCATTCTGAACCCAAAGCAGATCTTTGAGATCTTCTCCACGGTGAAGGCGTTCGTGCCGCTTCATGAGCAATTGTTGGACAACCTGAGCGCGACCATCGATAAGCCGGACGCAGAGCAGAGTCCCGGACAAATCTTCCTCGCCATGGCAGACTACTTGAAGATGTACACTGGCTATTGCGCCTCGCAGACTGGCATTGCGCAGAAGATCTCCGATCTATCGAAGTCGAACTCAGCCTTCAGAAAGTTCTTGGACGCGAAGTTAAAGGACCCGAAATGCAGAGGACTCACACTCACCGCCTTCCTCGTCATGCCCATCCAGCGCGTCTGCCGCTTCCCTCTCCTCCTCAAGCAAATCGCAAAGTCCACGCCTGTCACGCATTCCGATTTCAAGAACTTGCACCTGGGAATCTTCAAAGTGGACAAGGTAGTGATGGCCGTCAACGAGGGAAAGAGAACCATCGAAGCACAAGCGCAAATGTTCGAAATCGACCAAACGCTCAGTTGGGAGAAGAAGCCGCCGTCAAACTTCGTATTCATGGACCCGTCGAGGAAGCTGTTGGGAGCGGAGAACATCGAACTGCTCTCTGGCAAAATTTCGGAACCTCTTCAGATGCTCATCTTCAACGACCTCATCTTGATCTCGAAGAACAAGGAGACTGGAAATGGAGCGCAACAACAGACGTCAAGGAAGGTCAGGAGAGCGTACGCACTGGCAACGACGAACGTGGGGTTAGACGATCAACTCGACAACACAACGGGGAAACCCACCATGCAGATCGGATTCCTCGACGAAACGCTAAACATCGCATTCACATCAAGGGAGAAGAGAGCAGAGATACAACAACTCATTGCGGAGGCGAAGACCAAACTGCCGGATTCGGCCGCCGTCAGAGAGACAATCGAGACTCTGGAGGCCTACCAATCATGAGCCACCCCACATTCGTCTCGTCAATCATCACCACTAGACCAACATTGTGCTTTTACAGAACTTCATGCCAAATGTAACATTGAACATCACGACAAACTGAGACGAGCCATTCGGGGGGAGTCGAGCCGTTCAGGGGGAGAGGCAAGGTAGAGAGGACTGAACGCACCTTCTGCCAACTCTCTCCATCTTCCACCATCCTTGACACCCTTGAATCATGCCTCTTTTTTTCCTTTCACAATCTTTCTATCGGAATTCAAGTTGTTCTTCAGAAAAAGAGACAGCTCTGGGCCACACAGTTCGAATCTCAATCCTTCGTCTCTCCTGCTTCTCTCTCGCTTCCTGCCCTTCTTTCATCTCAAACTCCATCGTCTGCTTTCTTACAGTGTGCACAGTTACATGCACAAGCTGGGACACCCTCCCAAAGTTCGAGTCGCCTTGCTGGAACGCCCTCCCAAGGTTCCAGTTTCGAGTCGGCAACCATTCACTTCCATCGTCCTCATCAAGACACGGGCCTTCTCCTCTACACTACAACATCACTTATGTACGTATCTCCTCCAACTTACACATTCAAACATTCACTATAGGCTGGTGCGAGACTGTTGTTCCTTCCCCGCCATTTTCCAGGTTCAATGGCCGAAAACGCTGCTATTTTCCTCCCATGGAGGCTCGTATTGCCATTCTTAGGTTCTAGTTGCAGATTAATACGTTTATATACCCACAATGGTACCCTTTTGTTGCTTTCGAAGCCTTGTTCGCGCCTCTTCTTTCCCTCTGACCTCTCGCTTTCTCTGCAGTTACATTTCAGATCCTGCTCTTTCCTTATTCACGTAGTCATGCGCAACATGTTGCCGTTCGGATATTGTGTTTGGTTGGTCATTGCAGATTGATCCAAGGCTTGAAACGAGGGAGCCGTTGGTCGACACTGTCTGAAACACATCAGGTCGTTTTCTCTCACTCGCCCACAACGATTTCAGGGATGCGGGTCGCCAACGTCCTCCGTGTCATTCTGCTCTTTGAAGATGTTGGTTGTCGCGGTGTTCTTCTGATGGATGATTGTGTGTGTGTAATACGTGTAACGCTATTTGAGGTCGACATGTTGTACATGAGTCCGGCAGCTCCCCATGAAGTGCTCCTCTTTCCTCTTCCTGTCATTGCGTCTATCAGTGCCATGCAATCTGTGTCCAGTGCATGATTACGTGATACCATGCGTTTGTATGGTTGTTCGGAGTTGGAAGTGACAATGTTGGTCCGGGTTAGACGCTGTCCTTTCGTTTCTATCTTTGCATCAGTCTTGCGTCTATTTGACATCCCATGAGTTTGAATGTATTGTATTACATGGTAAGATGGCGTTTGAGTATGTTAAGAGTTGAAACAGCCGTGTTGGACATGAACGAGGGTTGCCATTCCTGAATGTTTGGTCGAACTTGTGTTGTGTCCCTTGGGTGGTTGTCGCTATCTGTATGTCTGTTAAGCTAACTTCTGTCATCTCTGTTGATATGTGTTTGAAGGAAGTTTGGTTGAGATGGAGTTGTGGTTGAGCATTGCACATGATGAGTGCTTGGTTGGATCGTGTTGCACTGTTGGTTGGTTTGAATATGCTTTGGACATGTTAAAGATGATGTGTGTTGATGCTTTATGGCATGTAAGATGAATTGAGACTCGCAGTGAGGTTGGGCGGCCTTCTCCATCTCATCACATTACATGTTCTCTCTCGTCCAAATGAGCACTGACAGATGCAAGTCATCTTTGGTTGGGTATAAAGCACCTTCAACAGGGGATGAAGTATCGACCATAGTGAGAGGGAAACTGAATCCGAAGATGAGGCAGAAACGGGGTAATCAAGCGCTTTATTTGGCAGCCGGGGGGTTAGGTAAATGTGATTGTGCCGTTTATTGTTGTGTGTCACTCAAAGCTGTGAGATCATCGAGTGGGAGACTTTCGAAAGGCTTTGCTTGGGGGTTGCAGCATTCAAGAGACCAAGTAGTGAAGTCTTGAGATGCCCAACCTTCTGAAAACTCTCCTGTGCTGAAGGCGGCAAAGTTGGCAGCTTCCAAGACCCTCACCTGAAATGCACTTCCGTAGGGGCTCCCTACACTGAATTTGACATTGCAGCATCCCTTCGTACAAGTCAGTCTGTTGTAGGCGTAGGTCGTCATCAGGAGGAGAAGTGTCCTGCAACCCTCATTGGTGACCTGCTGAATGCCTCTTGAAACTCTATGAGTGCCGATTACCTCAAGGCAGAAACGAATCTGCGGCGACTTCTGTCATCCACCGAGCGCCTTGCGGCCACGTCAGCACGCGAATTAGCCATCGAGGCCACTGCTGCCTCCACCTTCTACCAAGGCCAACTTCAACATGCAGTGTCTTACAAAGCTCCCTTTGTAGTCACTCTCTTCAAAAAAGTACGCCCCCTCACCGATTGCATGACTCTCACAGTTGGTCTCCTCCTGTTGCGGCCAAACGCAAATCGTCTCTTTCCAGCCCAAGATTGACCAATTTTGCCTACTTTTCCTTATTAGTACCTAGAAGAATCTGCAAAGACCTTGGATTCCTTAGCAGCTGCTCGCGATGAGTGGGACAAATGTGTAGAGAGGGAAAAGAGCGAAGCCGAAGCTCTTCCACCATCTGTCTTTCCTGCTTCTCCCCCCAACGCCGATTCTACTTCCTCCTCTCCTCATCTTCTACATGCTTCCAAGAATGAACCGCCAATTACCGAACATCTGGAGGAGTACCGTCGCAAACTTGCTTTTCTGGCCAACTTGCTCAATTCTCCTCGTTGGGCGCTACCACACAGCGAATCTGCTATGAGTAAACTGGTGCGAAATGAACGTGTCCCCTATCAAGAGCAGCAAGCTGAGCTTGGGATCCTCTCCAAGGTGCAAACACACGTTCGTAACAATCTTCGCGCTCAGCTCGCGCTCCAGCCCTTGAGTGGTTCCACTGTCACTCGCCCTGCCTCTGGTTCTTTGGAAATGGAGTTAGAGTCTACAACTCATACGTCAGCAGACGAATCGACATGGATGTCTGGCTCAGAGGAGGACACGCAGCCGCTGTCGCCTACGAAAAAGTTGCTCGGTTCTGGTGGTCACAGTAGTCCTCGTCACGGCTCCCCTAACTCGCGTTCACTCATTAATGGCGACTTGGAACATGTCTTTTTGCAAGCAAGTGATTCATCATCAGAAGAAGGTCGGTTTGGCTCTGAGGACCAAAGAAGCGCCGAGAGCACAGAAGTATGGAGCCCAAAGTCGTCATCGTCGTCTTCAAATGCTGACTTTTCAGCAGGAGATGCTTCTCATCAGCAGCACAACAGGAAGCCACCGGTTGCGAGACAGTTGTGGACGAGTGTGGATTCTCTCTCCAGCCAGTCTACTGGGTTGAGTCGTCGTATTGCTCGAGGCGAAGATAGTGAATTGGGCGATTTGAATCGTCTATTGAGCGCCGATTTGAGGCAACAGGACGAGTTGACAGACGAATTGGTGCAGTACGCTGCGGCGATGAAAGAGGCCGCTCTGCATGCTGGAAACAAGATTAGAAGCGATGCGAAGCAATTGGAGAAGATGTCCGATAGAATGGAGGCAAATACGCACGCTACGAAGCAGGCGTCGAGCACAGTGAACGAGCTGTTGAACGCGAGCGGAGGATCCGTCTGGGGATACCTCTCCACCATGTCCACGGTCATACTCGTCTTCATCGTTGTTTACATCTTCATGAAAATCGTTCCAAAGCCATGAATTGTTGTGAATAAACGAGCCATTGAGCCTGGTATGTCACAAGCAGATTCCAGAGAGGAGAGAGAAGAGAGATTCGCGGATGGAGGAATTGGCTTCTCAGCGCTCACTCTCCTCTCTCTCTGCCTCTCTTGTAATTCACTCATGCAATCTGTTGCCGCCGTTGCCCGCTTTTCTCGACCACACCCCCTAGTTCGAAGGAGAACCCCTACTACGGCCACACAACGACGATGCTTCTCGAAACTCAATGATCGCCAGCAAGCGATGTACGATTGGCTCGAACTGCAACCGAAGGTATGTGTTCTCTCTTCTCCCCGTTGTACTCTGTGATATTCGCTTCTAATGTGCACACTTTTGGTTGCTTCAGGTGGAGCTTCATCGACATCTTGAGGGAAGCATCCCATTCCGTACTCTGGACAAGTTTTACAAGCACCATGCGCACAACTCTCACTTTCGCCACATGAAACCCTCGTACAAGTCTGTGGAGGATCTCAGACGCGATGTGTCCATCACTACACCCATGAAGGATCTCCAGGAGGTGTTGGATCGCCTCAACGTCTTTCAACACGCCTTTGTGAGCATCAATGCCGTTCGAGAGATCACCCTTGCCGCTATTCTGCATGCCTTCCAAGAAGAATCTATTTGCAAGCTAGAACTGCGCTTCAGCCCGGAGTACATGGCCGAACCGGCGGGTTTGGATTGGGATCAGGTGCGTTTCCGCCTTCTTTCGCCCCTTACCCTCGTCTCTTTCTCGTAATCACGTCTAACGTCTACCATTTCTCGATGCATGTTCACTGTATCATAGGTTATGGGAGCGATGATAGAGGCGAAAAGTGCCGTTCATTCTCTGCTTGGAGATCGTCTTCGTGTTGGCTTCATTGCGATCGCCTCTCGTCGTTATGGTGGCGAAACAGCTCTGAAAACAGTTGAATTTGCCGAAAAGTGGAAGAAGCACGTGATTGGATTTGATCTCGCCGATACAGAGGACATTATGCCACCGGAGGACTTTGTGCCTGCCATTCACAGAGCTAAGGACTTGGGACTCGGTATTACGGTGCATTCTGGAGAGGGCACTTCAGCTGCGCATATTGAGAGAGTGATTAACTTGTACAAACCGCATCGATTGGGACACGCGACGGTTCTCATCAACAACCCTTCTCTCATGGCAAAGGTCAGGCAACTCGACATTTGCGTTGAAGCATGTCCTTCTTCGAACATCATCACTCGATGCGTGCCATCGCACAAGGAACACCCTCTCATGACATACTTCAGGGCTGGAGTTCCGGTCACAATCAACACCGACGATCCAATGCTCTTCGACACCGACCTCAGAAGAGAATGGCTCCACGTCATGGAGCATCACGGAGCATCACCTTCTGACATGATTGCAATGAATGAGATCGCACACAAACACTCATTCATCAAGGAAGACTACGATTGAAAGTTCGCATTGCGCCTCTCGCGCACCAATTCACCGCCGCTGCTCATTGTGTCACACACGAGAATATACATAACATATCACGCAAACTTCAGCACTTGTATCACATGCACAGGCACTGACGAGTGCCGGCAAAACTGCCGATGTGCCGGCAAAACTCTCCAGGGCAAATCTTCACACACGCCCGCAACGATTTCAGACAAGGTTGGATTCTTCGCGGTTTTCTCTATTGTGGAGTACATTTTTAGAATATGACTTCACTCTTGGTGGTCCTCCCACCATTTTTGAAGGGAATTTACAAGATCTTGCAGTGAGTGAGCGATGGGGAAGTCGGATTCGGTGAGAAGCGAGAGTTGAGTCTTGACGTCCATTGCTCTTGCGTATTTAGGGTCAGTTCCGACGATGATGTCCGATCCGTGCGTCTTGTGAAGCACAGACCACGTTCCGAGTTCGTATAGGGTGATGGGACACAGAGTTTCTTTGGGGAACCAAAAGATGATAACAGCCGATTTCCTGAGGGCGTCGAACTCCCACTGTATCTGTTCATGATGCACGTTCTTCTGATGAACATCAAAATTCAATCGCCTCGGGTTGAGAGGAACCAATCCTGGGCATTGTTTGTGAATGAGATGCTTCACAGTGGTCTGCCAGTCCGAACAACCAGAGATGCCTCCGGCCATGAATACGATCGGTCTCTTGCCCTCGTATTCCTCTGGGCACTCGATGTATGACTTTTCTCCCTCTGAAAAGGGTTCACTAGAATCTGTAGAAGCCACAATCAAGTTGAAGGTCATCATTTTGGGTTAGGCATGGGCAGGGAAGGGAAGCTGAAAAGGCGCGGCATTGAAAAGGGTCAACCCCGACCACGGGGAACCGTGAAGAACAGAACTGGTGACACAAAGGCAATGCATAGGATGTAGCGTGCACTTTTTTTGGTGAGTCCAAGAGGGGGAGAGCTTGTGTGGGGCAGAATCGTCGGAAACGCCGATAGAGTGCTTCTTGGCGTCTGGAGCGCCCTCGTGAGAATCGTGGTCGTGTCTCTTCTTGGATTCAACCTCGTTCGACATGTGTTGGATCGCTTAGAGGGGGTATTTGGGGACGTTGGTGAGGACTCGAATGTACCAACGCTCAGAAAGAGCTAACGGCTCAGGAAGACGCTCAGCAACAGTGTCGCAGACACCTTGCCCCGTTTGTTGCTGGAAAACGATGTAAAACAATCTGTATTGAGGGCTCTTTAACAGAAGGTCAGGGGAAGAGTTTATGTACAAGGGCTATGAAGCCCTATGAACGGAGTCCACGATCTTTGTCTCGCTTAACCCTGTTGATCATCGAGGAATGTAGCTGTCATGTTGAATTTCAGATACAATAAGTGTTAGTTCATCACTAGGCAGCGTACTCCCTTGGACCGACAGAGGTTTACCTCAGATCTGCATTGGTGAAAAACAGGTACCGGTAACTCGAACGTACCGCTAAATCTTAGGCCTAGCAGGACGAGAAGAGATGATACTATGGATGCACTAATGGAAGAAGTGTAGAAACCGATGCCAAGGATGAGAGAGATGAAGGAAACGACGAAGGAAATGAGTCCGGCGACGATTCCGAAAAAGAGCCTGTGACAGAACTTGATCTGATATTTGCGGTATTTTTGATCATCATAAGTCGCTCCTGACTCCAAGAGGGCAGTAGAACGGCGGTTGATAGTCACCGTATTGACGCCTGTGATCCAACTGAGAGCGTTTTGGTCCAAAACGCTGAGCAGCACAAACGCTAGCAAACCGTTCAGTATAGCCACTGTCAAGGCCTCTATCAGGTCCCAAATTGCAATATCTACAGTACAATACACAGATTTACATCAGTCACAGTCCACAAAAGCAGAAAAGGAGTCGCAGAGAGGGCAGAGACGCGACCAGTTCCAAAATTCGCAATTCCAGACTCATTTGAGAGATGATGGTACGCACCCATGTGTGAACGGTAGAAGACCAACCTTAAATCACCAATGTTGCAGTCAATCAAGTCAAGTCAACGTCCGGAGGAGCCTGAGTTTTCGAGGAACCCAGCGAATGACGGCTTGGAGAGAGAGTGGAGAGAAACGAGTGATGTCCGGTGAAGGCACCATTTTGCCTACTTGTTCGTTGCTCAAAGCTAGGGAAATTGATCGAAGCTCTGATAGGCGAGAAACCTGCGACTCGCCTCATTCTGCTCTGCACCAAGATGAGAGGAAAAGTGAGCCATCGTCGTTCAGCCCCTAAAGGCCCCCGAACCTTGAACAGGTACATTTTCAAGGTTTTGAAGCAGGTGTGTACCAACAAAGACCTTCCAAATTCCGCGAATCGCCCGGCTCGATTTTGTCTCATCTCTCCTTCTAACCAGCTCTTTAATGGCATTCCTTGACTGTCCTTTACTTTTAGGTCCATCCAGATACTGGTTTGAGTCAGCAAGGTGCGTTTATTGGTTCAGTTTCCGTGATAACGCCTTTTCCTCCCTTCTTCTTGCCCCTCCTCTGACGTCTTCCTCTCGTGTCCTCTGTCGTTTGCCTTTTTCCCTTAGCGATGAAGGTCTTGAACTCTATGATCTTTGAGGTTTTGGAGCGTATGATCGAGGAGGCCACTTTTCTGACTGAGGAGTCTGACAAGAGGGCCACGCTCTCCTCTCGTGCGATTCAAACCAGTGTTCGTCTGATTCTTCCGGGAGAGCTTGCTAAGCATGCTATTACGGAGGGTACTAAGGCGGTGACGAAGTACATGATGTCCAAGAGTGGTCCCAAGTCTCAGCGCGCCGGTACTGTCTTCCCCATCTCTTTCATCATGAGTCTGTTGAAGAAAAAGTCTCGTCTTCGCGTTGGTCAAGGTGCTCCTGTGTATTTAACGGCCGTCTGCGAGTACCTGTGCGCGGAAGTGTTGGAGTTGGCTGGAAACGCGGCGAAGGACGCTAGACTGAGCAGAGTCACGCCGAGGCACATCATGCTCGCCATTCGCTCCGACGAGGAGCTAGACAAGTTCTTCAAGGGCTACGTCGCCTTCGGAGGTGTCGTCCCGCACATCAACAGCAGCTTGCTCAAGTCCGCGCAAGGCGGCGCAACACCCGCACTCGGAGGCACCTCTTCTGCATTCGGCGGCCCGATTGCGTTCGGTTCTACGAATGCGGTACCCAATGTTGCATTCGGATTTGGAAAGGCGAAACCTGCGAAGAAGAAGAAGGCATCCAAGCATGACAGCGACGATGATGAGGAGGATGAGGACGAAGACTGAGCGAATGCTCAGTGCGAGATGGAGGACGACATCTGGAAGCTCTGACTGGCCTTGAGAGCTCGCTGCTCACTGTGGGAGAAGATACATTGCGGTTTTACCTTCTTGGAGACACGTCATGTAGAATGTACAAGAGAGATGGAGCAGCAAATGGCCAGTCATGTGAGCTCAGTGTACACTTTCGACCACAGTTCCAAATTGTAAAGTGCAAAAATACCCCGGCTACCAAATAAAGCGCTTGATTACCCCGTTTCTGCCCCATCTTCCGATTCAGTTTTCCTCTCACTATGGTCGATACTTCATCCCCTGTTGAAGGTGCTTTATACCCAACCAAAGAACTGCCAAGAGCGTGAAAAACGTTGGCTCCTCGACCTTCCTCTCCCAAACTTCGTCAAG
>Ga0307375_10005623_pt1 | contig 11721 bp, 22 predicted proteins | sample TR1MG_FD_202531 | JGI IMG/M metagenome (GOLD analysis project Ga0307375, IMG submission 202531) | Soil microbial communities from Risofladan, Vaasa, Finland - TR-1 | ecosystem: Environmental > Terrestrial > Soil > Coastal area > Acid sulfate soil | place: Finland: Risofladan, Vaasa | collected... | reverse complement strand
TCCCCCCCCCATTTCTCTTAGCAATAATTGTAAACAAAATAATAGCCGACATATTTCAGTCGGCTATAGTTGAAATTTTATTACTATCTACTTAATTGACCCCATCACAAAGCGGGAAGTGGGTGCCGTGGCTGTTTTTGGTGTTGCTGTTGTCGTTTGAGGTGTCGCTGTCGAAAATGTTCCGTCCTGATTGAGTCCGGTCACTACTCCGTCAATCAATGCAGAACCGATGTTTTCGATTGTCGTAATCAGTGGCGCAAATTCTGGCGCAATGTAGGACGCTATACCTGAAGCTAATGCTAGCGATTGCATTGCCATCGCTTTTTTTGTAGCTCCTTGTTTTTCACCTTGAATAATGACCTCAGTCCCTTTTACGACAGCAGGAACGAGCGCGATATATTTCAAAAGTGTTTCGAGAAAATTCACGAAAATCTCCTTTGTTAAAACATGTTATACGTGTATGGGCCTTGAATAAACGATTGTGGTGAAGTTTGTAAAATGTCTGTTTCGAGTGAACTGTTCGGCGAAACCTGATTACCGCCTCCTGGCGCTGCAACGGTTGGCGTCCAACTTGTTAGCCACGAGAGAAGTCCTGTAAGCCCGGTATTTTGGGTATTGGTAGGAAGGTTTTGTAACGAGGTATCGATCCCCGTTGATGTTAGCGTGGAGGTTCCGCTGTTTTTTAAAATTTCGTAACCAAGAAAAAGCAGAACCACGGCGATTAGGATATTGCTAAAATATTTCACAGCGGTCTCCAATCTTTTCAAAATGTCGAAGGAACCTGCAAGAGATTATATACTCCAAAACGTGTTTGCACTGGCGGTAATCCTAACGGCGGAAGTCCTACCGGCGCTAAAGAGTTCGATAAAATTGCAGGTTCAATTTTTACGGTCTCCATGTTTGTGTTTAGCAGTGGAGATATTGCGTTCCCTCCGCTTGGGGATACTTTAGTTGAAAGCGTGTTTGCATCTGAAGCAGTCGCGGGCGCTAATGTTCCATTATTCTTCAAAACATCGTATCCGATAAATAATACAGCTAAAACGATGATGATGTTCTCGAGGTATTTCATAACGGAATTCCAGAGTTAAGAGTAAAGTAACTAATCTTGTTTGTGCCGATTAAGACTGCTATATATTTATCCCCTGGAACCGCTTGTGTGGCATAACTAAAATACAAAATATCAACGGGTGAGCAGAATTGATACCATGTCGTCTGATTACCCATTGGCAACAATGGTGCCGGTATCCCCGCAACACTTTGTTGATACCATTCTTTATTGAGTCCAATTTTAACCGGTGAAAATCGCAATGCAATTGCTGAACCCGACGGACGAAGACAAAAAAGATTTAAAATTGGCGATGGAAATTTAATCGGAACTTCCGTCCAAACCCAATTTCCCATGGAATCAACTGTGTAGGAACTGTCAATCGGAATGGCGTAGCTCACCATGTCGATTGTATCGACTCCGCACCCGCTATTTGCGGTAGCGCTTATCATGGTCGGTGGCGTTAATGGCTGTACAGGCGAAGTTGGCTTTAGGCTTGAGTAAGCGTTTTGGTAAATTGTTTTGACGCCGATGCCGCTAGCGGCAGGACCTAACCTTTCGGAAAATGTTGGCATTTACATTACCACCTTGCAATGAACACATTCGATGCTGTCGATTGTGTCTTGGATTTTTTCTACATTTTTTTCGAGATTATTTACGCGCTGTACAAACATTCCAGCGCGAAAAACAATCGTAAATAGCAATGCAAGATTGATTCCGCTTACCGTTAAAATAGCTTCTAGCATTATTCACCCTCTCCTGAACCTTGAAGGGGCGTGGACAATCGCCTCCCATAAGAAAAACAGTCCAAGCGAAATTGCAAGAGCCGCAAAAATCGCATTGCTCCACGACTGGAAGCAACCGAAGATCGGAAGATTGAGGGCGCACGTTGGATTCATCGCAGTAAGCGCTTGGTTGCTTTGCGTGATTGAGTTGTACGTGTCCTGACATGACTGATTCCACGTAGACTGATCGTTTCCACAGGCGAGCAAGTTTTGAGTCTCACTAGTGTTAATCTCTTGTAACTGCGCAGAGGTTAACGTTCCCGATGTCGCGTTAGTCCACAGCGAAGAAAGGTCTGTCATAAAAGACGTATCGGAATTTCCGAGTAGCCACGACATTATCTTTACCCTTTCTCTGTCAGTACAACGTAACGATTTTTGCCGTGAATTTTCCGTTCTACAATGAAGCCATGAGTTTTCTTTTCTTTTGCAACCGCATCGCCTTTTAACTTAAAGGCACCGTGAATAATCATCGTTTTACCTTTTTTCGCCATATAGCCTCACGCTAAAAATAACGATTGCTCTTGAGCCCTACGACTCGTAAGAGCGCTTGAAACTTGACCGCCCGCATACACCCAACGGGAGAATTCATTCGCCGCTCCAGCGTAATCGCCTTGATTGAGCAATTGCACTAATGTCGAATTCTGGAACGCAGGGCACCCAATGTTATAGCACAGAGAAATAAGCGCCGCTGTTTGATTCGCGGTTAACGGAACGCCAACATTCGAGTAAACGCAATTTGTTGCCGACTGAACATCTGACGAGAGCAGGGAAAACGCAGTTGCTTCGTCTATTACCGACGAGGTGGTCAGGCCGTCGCTACCAGTCAATTGATGGCCGTAGCCGATTGACCATTTCGCAGTTTGACCGGCAGGATCAGGATACGCTTTCGAAGAGAACCCTTCGAACCCTGCAATCAAGTTTAGCGCTTGTGCCGTGCCGCTTGTCGTGTTGTCGCTCGTTCCGCTCACCGTGTCACTCACCTGCTGCACCGTTGAATTGATTTGTAACGTTCCTCGCGTAATTAAAGATCGTAGCCAGTCGATAAATCCACTGTACTGATTTTCGCCGCTTGCAAAATACCAAGCGTACAGGCCGCCGATAAAAGCGGTGACGATTACGATGTATCCACGCGACTTCATGCTGCCATTCCCGCTGGCGCTGCCATCACGATTTGAGGTTGGCGAGGGCGCATCATTTCCAGTAGAAATATAAATAGTAAAGCGCCCCCGCCAATGTATAAAACACTTCGGGAAATCTGCATTCCTCCAATATTTACAAGTTGCGATGTTGAAGCAGATGTTCCATTATTCGCCGTACCGGCTGTCTCTCCGGTTAAAATCGAAGATGCAGACGCTGGACTGACTTGAATACTCCATGCACTTGCGCCCTGAAATCCTGCATGTGGTGGCACGGGTGAAAATGAAACCGTTTGTGCCGTGCCGGACAAAATCGCTTTTTTGATTTTATCCGCCCACGGAACGATCACCGCGCATCCGACAGTACAAGGGCCGTTACAGTATCCACCTTTTCCGATTGCATCGTTTGTAGAACAACTCGCGCCTTGACTTGAATCGTCTTTTATGATTCCGTGCACCGCTTGGTAATATTCAGTAACGGCTTCATCGATAGCTGATTCCGCGTCTTGCGCATTAACTTGACCTGAATTAAGAGCTTGCACGATTGCAACGAGATTAGATTGATATGTCGGCAACGCTTGGTTGAGGTTATTCGCCTCAGCGGCGACGGCCTTGGCGTGATTCTGCCCGATGATTCCGCCAAGTATTTTTCCAACTTGTATTAATCCGCCGATTGCTGCCGTTGCCATTTTATTTGCCTGACCTCATCACGAAAATTGCAAACAAAAAAGCGATAGTCCAAAACATTAGACACCGATTGCAAAGAGCGAAATTACTTCCAGCAATATAAGAGTTAGGGCTAATATTGCCAGAAGTATCGTTAGCCATGCTTCCGCTGTCAGTACTATTACACGGACAAGACATATTTTCCCCTCACATTGCCTTAAATGCAAAAACCGCGATAAGAGCAATTCCGCCAATCAAAAGAATACTGGTCATATTGGTTGACGATGTTGGATTCGCGAGAATTTGCGTGCCTGTTGGTGTTTGCAGCGCGTAATTCCCCCCTTGCAAAGGGGTGATGCCGGAACTGCTTAAATTGTAACTTACATAAGCAGTTCCAGCTGCGCTAAGAAGACTCGATAAAACATTAGTCCAAGCAGTGCTATCACCCATTTATCACCTCTACGATGCTCCCTGAGTTCCCTGAGTTTTTGCGTATGCTGCCGCCTGTGCAGCAATATCTGGACGAATGTAAACTCCACCCGGCAACATGCGCCGACCGACAAGACGAAGATTTGTCGCTGCACCAGCCGTCACGTCGAGAGAAATAGTGAGTGGTGCATAACGCGCGTCAAAGCAACGTGAAAACATTCCGTCGCGCATCGGCAATCCGTACACACCATCTGGAACAGAAGGAGAAGGAGAAAGCGGAAAAAGAATTGCCCTATCGTTATTGCGAGTGAACGCATAGGCGAAGCCGGGAGCGTTTCCTTCACCTTTTGCAAGCCAAGTTTGAGCCCCGTTGAAGATGGAAATGTTGTTTAGAATTCCGTCCGCCATGACATTTGCTTCTTCTGTAATTAAATACAGGTCAGTGTAAACAAATCCACTCGGCAAAGTGTCGATTTTAAAATCAGTTGTAGACGCGGTAATAGCAAAATTCTGCTCGAACAATTCCCATGCATGAATATATTTTGGCTGAATTGCTTGGTCGATGTCCGCGTAAATATCTACGCTGAGAGCCGACAAGTCCCAAGTATTGACGCCACCGGAGAACAGTTGATCGCGTCCACCGAAAACAAGCTGCATGACGGCAGTGCGATACTGTGCAAGAGCAAGACTGTAATCGACTCCCTCGAGCGCAGTATATTCTGAGCGCTTAAAGTTAAGCGCATAATACTGATCAACTTGTTTTACTCCCGCAACGTCAGTCAATACCGTATAGCCTAAAAGGTCAGTCATTGTTCCGGAATTAAACGCTGCATCGATTGCGAGACCGCGTGACGACACATTGTTTATTGGCGAGCAATTTGCCTTAATTGGCGAAGTGGAAAGATTTGCCGAAACCATCAACCCAAGAGGGTTATCGTTTCCAGTTGCGGTTCCCGCCCCTGCTCCAGCGACGGTAATGTTGCCATGCACTCGTATAATCATGCGAGCGAGAAAATCAGTATCTCCGGTCAAATACTTTTTCAGGTCAATTTGAACCTGTTTTGTGCCTTGTGTTGCGGCAACTGAAGTGATCGGATAGTTCAGCGAATAAAATTTCGTCATGCGCCAAAGCGCTGGATTGTTGAAGGGCATTACAATACCTCCGGGATTTTAGCGGCTTTAGACCCGCCAATAATATTCATTACCGTGGCCGCAATCAAAAGCACGGCGAAAAATGCCGCCGTAGTGAGAGCCGTTCTCCCGAAATATCCTGAGAGAAAATTTTTAGTCGTAGTGTTAGTCGTAGCTGCGGCTTTCGTTTGCATCCACGTATAAAGCGGATTAAAAACGATGGCCGCGATTGCCGAAAGGGCGAGGAAAAAAATCCAGTCCATAGTCGGAAGCCTCCAACATCATTAGACCTTATCGGTCAAGCTAAAAACATTTCACTTTATAAATTTTCCAAAAGTGCTACTTGACAAGACAGTATATTTATGATTGTAAATCTTCCCTTACGAGAAAAAAGTGCTTGACAAGCGATAGCGTTTATGATCAAGAATATGGTACTTTTGCGATGGTCCTAGAAAGAGTCAACTTGGATATGAAGTAGGCCAACTTAGGGTATGCCTCAAAAGTACCACCTCCTAGATACTAAGTCGCGATAAATGTCAAGTTATTTTTAAGAGCAAACATAGTACTTTTTGCTTGACGTGGAAAGCGTTACTGCTAAGATTGCGCGGTGACTACTCCAGCGTTAAAGCCTATTCATGTCTCACCCGATTGCCTCATTGGACTAAAACGTATTTCCGAACTTATTGAAACAGTGATATGGACCGGAAGTGTTCGTGATGAAGACCCGGTGAGCGCTGTTCTTATCGCGCCTCAGGAAAGCGCGAAAACGGAACTACTCAAGCAGTATCGTGGCACCGTGTCGCTCGAATTTTTCTCCGACTTGACTGCCCGAGGACTCACTGCGTTCAAGGGCGATATCGAATCTGGACGTCTGCGTCATATTGTCCTGCTTGATCTTATCCGTATACTCGCCCATCCTCGCGTGACCGCCGACAGAACGATTCAAACCATCGCGGGGTTAATTGAAGAAGGTCAAGCTAATATAGCGGATGCCGGAGGCGTAGAGCGCTGGAAGGGTGACGTGAAACTTCCGCGTATTGGCGCGTTGATTGGTGTCACGCCTGCCGTTTACGAGCGAAAACGTAAGATGTTTCGCGACACTGGCTTTATGTCCCGATTTTTGCCTGTTCGATACTCTTATTCAGACAAAACAAGCAAAGCAATACATTTTGCGATTGAACATGGAACACCAAAGCCAAGTCCTACGCCGATAAAACTTCCAGACAAAAAATTGTACGCCCGTATTTCGCCGCAAATCGCGACACTGGTAAAAAATCTCGGACAACGGCTAGGCGTTCAGGAAAATACCTATGGCTTTCGGTGGCACCGCGCAATGCGATGTCTTGTTAAGGCGCGAGCAATTAAAAACCGGCGCGGTGTCGTCACGCTGGAAGATTTTAGAGTCATCGAAAATTGGTGTGAATTTTTCGAAGGAGAGGTAATTCTGTGAATATCTCGCAGCAATGTTATATGATCTTTCGCGCCGATATGTTCGCGAAAAAAATGATGCAGTCGCGGTTCAAATTTTTAGTCGCTATCGGCGGAATGATCGTAAACTTTTCGATGGCATATTCGTATGCAACTATTTTAAGCATTGGTTATGCCGAATATAAAAGGAGGAAGCATGAGTAAAAAGTGTCCCGATTGTGAAACGGAGCTAGGCGACTCGGAAGAAGTTTGTCCAAAATGTGGGCTCGATTTAAACGCGGTTGACGAAAAGACTCTTACGCTTTTCGAACGAGTCGTTAAAATTGTGGATAAGCGCAAAAAAAAGATGGAAGACGAACAGCGAGAGCTGGACGCCAGAAAAAAGCAAGCCGAAAAAAGCGATAAAAGTTTTTTTGAAGCGCTAAAAAAGAGAGGACAATAATGAGTAAAGCAAAAGAGGAAAAGATAATCAATACTGAAACCGAGACACGTCCGGCGATTGCACAAATGTCAGGCTATGACTCGCCGGAATCGCTGGAAAAATCATTACCGGAATCCACCGCCAAGAATCTTTTTGGCGAAGATAGCGCCGCTCCAATCGTGAAAAAGCGAGGTAGAAAGCCCGGGAAAAAAATACAGCCGGTAACCATGGAAAATGGAGATGAACGCTATAACGCCGCAGTCGCTCGTATGAGCGGGTTCGGCGGTGCGCAAGTAATCAAAACTGGATTTTCCGTAACCGGCAAGCCCCTTGATGATTCCGAAACGACAGACGTTGATGATGTGTTTTATGTGTTGTCAAAAAATTACGGCCTTGACCCGAGTAAGAGTGCAATATTTATGAGTATCTATACGATATTGCTCCTTGCTCGTATGATCGCGGTTCGAATGATGGGGACCACCTCAATTGATATGTGGTCAAAATTCGACGGTATGTTCGACAAGAAGAAAAAAGAGACACTCGAACAATGATTGATTTTCCTAGCGGCGAAATGGTTGGAATTTTTGGTCCTGTCTCTTCGGGAAAAACTTTTCTGATTAAACAATGGCTAAAAACGCAAAACCGTTTCGTCGCGTTCGACTATTCCGGCGAAATGCTTGAGTACGAGATGTACTCGCAAGCGCCAAAAGCGCTTTACGAAAGACTAAAAGAAAATCGTTATTTCTTTCAGCTATCGTATTTGCCGGGGCCAGAAGTAGAACTCGATTTCCATTACGTCTTATGGTCTCTATGGTTTTTGCCGGTAAAAAAACTTTTAGTATGCGACGAGGTTCATCGTATTTGTCCCGTGTCTGGAGTTAATAGCGACATGGAAACAATGCTACGTTTTGCGCGTCATGCGAATTTATCGTTCATCGGCGCGTCGCAACGCATTGCGGACGTGAGTAAGTTATTCACCTCAGGATGTCGCACAACGATTTTATTTCACACGCGAGAAATCCGTGACATACAAGCAATTGATGATCGATGGGGATGCGGCGACCTTGTGCGCGACTTGCGACCGCTGATATATGATGATTACCGAAAAATATGCACACAAACCCCGCAGGCCGTCGTATGTAAAAAAGGTCAAGAGCCAGAGGTAATAGAATTATGAAATGCTCATTTTGTAAACATGAAGAATCAGACCATTGCAAAGGATTTGTGCGCCATGTCTCGTTGAAAGCTCAAAAGCAAAACGGCAGTCTGCCTGGCGAAAATCAAGTCACAGTCTGTTCGACTCGCCATTGCTTACAGCCGCTTTGTTGCTGTACGCGATTTAAGAAAATCAGGAAGAAAGATGATTGATTATCTCGACTATTCCGATAGTGACGGTTCCGAGTTTCGGTATTGCTACTCGCAAGAGCGAATTATATGTCGCATCGCTATTGACGATTGTGACGTGCCGGTGATCGTGAATATGAAAAAGTTTTTTGAAGAGGGTGACGTAACTCTTCAGAAAATCTCCCGCATCGAGGGAGATACATTGTGCGTCAAATACAAAACGAAAAGGAAAACAAAATGTCAAAGTCAACAGTCAACCGCGAAGATTATTTCGACTCACGCCCGTTCCTCAAGGGAACCGACATCAAGGATAAAACGCAAGTGACAATCGAAATGTTCGAGTCAATTCCGACGAGAGTTTCAAAGAAGCCGAGACCCTGCTTGCGTTTTAAAGGATACGACGCGCCGCTTGGATTAAATGTAACGAATTTCAATCGCATGGTGGAGAAGTACGGCGACGATTCCGCTGACTGGATCGGAAAGAAAATCGTACTTCGGAGGGTGATGATGCACAACCCAACTGAGAATAAAGAGACTCCAGCAATTCGAATCGAGTAAATATGTATCAATGTTCAACTCATCGCGTGTGGATGGTGCGGAAATACATGAAACTCCGCACCGTCCACGGAGTTAAAATCGTCAGTTACTTTGCGTGTCCCGTTGAGGGATGCGAGAAAGCGAAACCGGACAAATGGCAACTAAAAAAAATACAGAAGCGTACAAGTGGGAATTTGCCATCGGCACAACCTCTAGGGCAATCGACGAAAAAGGAAAAGTAAAATCGCGCCGACATTATCTCATCGCAGATGTGGATGGAGCAAAAAACGTTGAACGTGCAATCCTGTTTTTTTCCGCCACAGTCGATGACTTTTTTGTGCAAAAGACTCAGCACGGAGCGCACATTTTTTCTAATCGCGAGGTATCGTCTGAATTATTTATTTGCTTACTACGGGGTATAGCCGATGACTCATGGTTACGTATCGGGCAATCTCGCGACTATTGGTTCCTCGCCGATAAGCGCCCGGTTCAACTGGCGTGGAAAGTCGAACGAATGACGCTACGCGCGAAAAATTCCAGCGTGGTCAAATGAAGAAAAGAACGCATATTACGCCGTCCGAATTAGACTTTGCATTTGAACGAGGTCTAATTACAGAAGAAGATTACTCTAAGTTTTGGCCGAAATGGTGGTATGCGAGTCAGTCTAAAAAAATGAAAATAATTAACAGACTATTGGGCGAAAAAATCGAATTACCTGTACTCCCAAAAAGGGGGAAACTCACAAAAAGTCGCAAAGTTGCCGAACGCGAAGCGAAACAGATGGGCGGTCGCGTAGTTCGTAAGGATCGTTTCGGAAAATTTAATTCACGTGGTAGGACTTTTCAGGCTGTAAGGATTGGAAAAAAGTCAAGCAAGAAAACAGCGAAACGCGGAAAAAAGTGAGTGTACTTTCGTACCCTTGATTATCATGAGCGAACGGATTAACTTATAACCATTGAGAGCGGCCACCAGCCGCAGGAGAAACGAAAATGACTCAAATGACCCTACAATTCGCTGTCCCAGTCACCGAAGAAGAGGCATGGTCTGATGAGCGCGTGATAGCGGGAGTATATGAGGCTGCATCTCCGGCCCCTGGCGATGAGGTGAAGTATTTCATCGATGGGGAGCCTGTCAGCGAAGCGACCATGATGAATGGACCCCGCCCCGATGGAGTCATCACCGCTACTGCCTGGTTCTTTTACTGCATCACGAGTGCAGCCCAAGACGAAATAGATGACTATTACGAGTCCGGGCGGTATCGCCGGGATTGTGCGTACCGCCGCGCTGGATTTTGATCTCCGCCGTGCGCTTCTCCGCGTAAGCGGGGCGTGTGGATTGGTACTCCACCAGCCGGGGGACGCAAGCCCCGGCAACCACTGGAGGAAAAATGAAAATCGAATCGAAAAAAGATTTTGACGTGATTATCGCCGATAAAGATGGCGATATTGCGATTGCTCAACATTTCGGCGCGAAAGCCTACGCGACAGCGAGCGGCGCGAAGGCCTGGGCGACAGCGAGCGGCGCAGAAGCTTACGCGACAATAGGCGGCGCGAAAGCCAATGCAATAGTGAGCGGCGCAAAAGCCTACGCGACAGTGAGCGGCGCGTATGCCTGGGCGACAGTGAGCGGCGCAGAAGCCTGGGCGACAGAGAGCGGCGCGTATGCCTGGGCGACAGCGAGCGGCGCGGAAGCCAGCGCGAAAGCGAGAGGCGCGGAAGCCTACGCAATAGTGAGCGGCGCGAAAGCCAATGCAATAGTGAGCGGCGCGGAAGCCAATGCGAGAATTAGCGGCGCGTATGCCTACGCGACAGCGAGCGGCGCGTATGCCTGGGCGACAGCGAGCGGCGCGGAAGCCTGGGCAATAGTGAGCGGCGCGGAAGCCAGCGCGACAGTGAGCGGCGCAGAAGCCTGGGCGACAGCGAGCGGCGCGGAAGCCTGGGCGACAGCGAGCCGCGCGAAAGCCAATGCAATAGTGAGCGGCGCGGAAGCCAGCGCGAGAATTAGCGGCGCGTATGCCTACGCGACAGCGAGCGGCGCAAAAGCCTGGGCGACAGTGAGCGGCGCGTATGCCAATGCGAGAATTAGCGGCGCGTATGCCTGGGCGACAGCGAGCGGCGCAAAAGCCTGGGCGACAGTGAGCGGCGCGTATGCCTGGGCGACAGCGAGCGGCGCAGAAGCCTGGGCGACAGAGAGCGGCGCGGAAGCCTACGCGACAGCGAGCGGCGCGTATGCCTGGGCGACAGCGAGCGGCGCAAAAGCCTACGCGACAGCGAGCGGCGCGTATGCCTACGCGACAGCGAGCGGCGCGGAAGCCTGGGCGACAGCGAGCGGCGCAGAAGCCTGGGCGACAGCGAGCCGCGCAGAAGCCTGGGCGACAGAGAGCGGCGCGGAAGCCAGCGCGAGAATTAACGGCGCGTATGCCTGGGCGACAGCGAGCGGCGCAAAAGCCTGGGCGACAGTGAGCGGCGCGTATGCCTGGGCGAGAATTAACGGCGCGTATGCCTGGGCGACAGCGAGCGGCGCAAAAGCCTACGCGAGAATTAACGGCGCGTATGCCTACGCGACAGCGAGCGGCGCAAAAGCCTACGCGACAGCGAGCGGCGCAAAAGCCTACGCGACAATGAGCGGCGCAGAATCCTACGCGACAGCGAGCGGCGCAGAAGCCTACGCGACAGCGAGCGGCGCAGAAGCTTATAATTATTAAAAATTAAACAATAATCACATTATAACCGGAATAAATATTCCGGTTATTTTTTTATTTACAATTATTGCTATAAGCTATATATATATGGGGGGGGC
>Ga0307375_10005621_pt1 | contig 11723 bp, 16 predicted proteins | sample TR1MG_FD_202531 | JGI IMG/M metagenome (GOLD analysis project Ga0307375, IMG submission 202531) | Soil microbial communities from Risofladan, Vaasa, Finland - TR-1 | ecosystem: Environmental > Terrestrial > Soil > Coastal area > Acid sulfate soil | place: Finland: Risofladan, Vaasa | collected... | reverse complement strand
GGAGGCGTGAGACTCAGGAGTGGGTGAACACGATTGCTCACAAGAAGAAGCTACGTTTCCATGTATGTAATGAGTTCGTCATGGATCAGGATGAGTATCCTGGCGCATCTCTCCTACATGATCAAGTGTTAAATGCTATGGATGTTCCTGAGAGCCAGGATCGTGAGTCTAAGTCAGATGCTAAGAAAGGCTGGGTAGTTACTGATGCTTGGCGTGCTGATCACGTTGTAGATGCTTGGTACTTTACCATGTGGATGATTCTCTCTGGACAGCTACTCCCGAATGAGAGGAGTGAGGAGAGTGTTGAACAAGACCCTTGGGCAGAGGCGAAGGCTTCTGCTAATTATAGTTTTGCTAAGCATGAACAGGAAGAGTTGGCTGGTGGAAAGCCAGTAAATCCTAATCAGGCAGTGAAATTTGAAGACTACTTTGGAAGACCTAGACCGGCAGAGTTAGGAGTGCCTATGGGTGGACCTGGACACTATGAGGATGAGAGTTAATGGATAGTTTGAGGAAGAAGGTTTTGGCAGAGGTTAAGACTAGTAGTTTTGATGTTAAGAAGTTTCTACACCCTAGGGAGAATAGTACGTATTTTGAAGATAAAGTAGTGGACATGTACAAGATCAAGGCTTCTATCTCTGGTATCATTGAGCCTGAGAGAATTTTTGAGATAGGTGTTCGGTATGGATACTCTGCTGCCGCCTTGCTGTGGTGTAACTCAAAGGCTAGCTATACTGGTCTAGACTGGTTTCAGCGTGGAGATAACTTCGGTCTTACCTCGATGGAGCAGTATCAGCTACTTAGTCTGATGTTGAAGTCCTGGTACCCACATGCAGATATTACTGTTCATATCGGAAATTCTTTCATGAAATCTGTACAAAAGAACTTGTATGAAATGATGGAAGATCAGATTGATCTGGTGAATGTGGATGGAGATCATTCCCATCAAGGATGTCTGAATGACTTGATGGTAGCAGGTAGGCTGGTGAAGAATGGTGGATACATTATGGTGGACGACTATACTAACCCTAAGTATGTTCATGATATTAAGAATGCCATCGAGGATTTTTCTGAAGAGTATGACATAGAGGTAGTGATCTTCCCTTCGTGGAGAGGAGATGCACTGATAAGGGTGAGGAAGTGAGTATATTTGAACACTACGTTTTTAGTCGAATCAACTGTGAGTATCCTGTAGATCCTAGCTACCCGGATAGGCTGTATCAGAAGGTAGCTGAGAGTCGGTTCAATCTGGAGTGGTTAGGTGAGAGGTGTGACTTTCTAGAGAAGTGGACTCTACCTTCTATACTGTCTCAGACTGCTACTGATTTCAAATGGATTCTGCTGGCTAATATTGGTACTCCTAATGAGATCAAGAAGAGATTGGAGAGTTACCCGGGATGCACCGTTGAATATACGGATGAATCTCCTAGAGTGTTTGTTCCGAAGTTCTTGAAGAAGACTGTCACTACTCCTTGGGTCATGACGACTACCTTGGATTCAGATGATGCGATCAGTATGGACTTCATTGAGACTGTACAGGCTAGCTTTAACAGTGAGCATGAGTATCTCAATCTGACGAAAGGGTATAAGTATCTGACTCGCACTGATAAGTTCTACAGCAGGTTCAGCCATGGTAACCCGTTCATTACTCTGGTAGAGCCTACTGATGGTGCTATTGGGGTGTACTGTAGAGTTCATGGTTCTAAAGATCTCCCTGCTCCGATCAGGCAGATTGGAGGATCTCAGAAGTACTGGCTTCAGGTAGTCCATGGTGACAACATTGTTAACAAGGGTAGGCTGATGAGCAAGGATAAGGGTCATCCCTATTCTGACATCTCAGACAGGTTCAAAGTCAACCTAGATGGATAAGAAGAATCGGAAGATAATCAGGAAGTTTTGGCACAGGCATCCACCGCCCGGAGGTAATCTGTTGGATATTGGTGGGTACAATGTGAATGGTGTGGTTAGAGATTGCTTAGACTTGAAAAATCATGTTCCGTATTCTATTGATCTAGTGAAGCATGAGCAGGTAGAGGTGAGAGCCGATGCCCATTATCTGCCCTTTGCTGATGAATCCTTTACTTCTGTATGGTCTACGTCCACTTTGCAGTATCTTGACAACCCTTTCATGGTTGTAGCTGAGATGTATCGAGTGTTGAAGCCTGGAGGGATTCTGTATCTAGAGGCTGTTACACAGACATCTGAAGGAATCATCGGCCCACATTGGAAGTACAAGGATCAAGATAGGTGGAGGTTCTACCCTAAAGGGGTGCGTGCTCTTTTAACTCATGCTGGATTCAGTGAAATTCTTCACTGCGATCCTGTTAGAATAACAGATTCTACGCCAGATAGGGTGTGGGGAGTGGCAAAGAAATGATTCAACTGTTCTCAGCATACATCTGTCAAGAGGCCAAGGATGCTGTGGCTAACGTCCTTGATACTGGTTGGATTGGGCAAGGGCCTAAGACTAAACAGTTTGAGGAAGAGTTTGCTGCCTGGTGCGGTGCCAAGTATGCTGTGGCTACTAGCTCAGCTACCGCTGCTTTGAACTTGGCTGTGAAGGTGTCAGACTTGAATCCTGGGGATGAAGTGTTGACTACCTCTATGACCTTTGTCTCTACTAATCATGTGCTGCTGTATAACCGTTTAGTTCCTGTGTTTGTAGACATTGATCCCAGGACTTTGAATATGGATCTTAGAAAGCTTGAGAGAGCTATCACTCCTAAGACTAAAGCTATTATGGTAGTCCACTATGGCGGTAATCCGGTGGATATTACCAAGCTCTATAAGATTGCTGAGTTCCACGGTCTGAAGGTAATTGAAGATGCGGCTCATGCGTGTGGAGCTAAGTTTGGAGGAGAATACATTGGTTCGTTTGGACTTACATGCTTCTCGTTTCATGCTGTAAAAAATCTTCCGGTAGGTGACGGAGGAATGATTACCACCAATGACGAAGAGGTGTATCAACGGTTGCTCAGATTACGCTGGCTAGGTATAGACAAGTCAACGTTTGACAGAAGCTCAGAGCATGGATACAAGTGGGATTATAATGTAGCTGAGATTGGGTACAAGTATGCCATGAACGACATCTCTGCTGCCATTGGGATAGAACAGTTGAAGTATGTCGATAGGTGGAACTTCAAGCGTACACAGATCGCTGCCAAGTACATGTGTGGATTACCTTTCACTTTTTTGGAGGAGACTCCTGGTGCTGTATCTTCTTATCATCTGTGTGTGATGCGGTCACCTGAGAAGGAGCGACTGTACGCTGCGTGCAGTGAGGTAGGCATTGAGTTAGGTGTTCACTACAAACCGAACCACCTGTATCCCATGTACCGTAAGTACATGCGGGCACCTCTGTATGAGACTGAGAGGGCGTACAAAGAGATTTTGAGCTTGCCTCTACATTTGAGGTTGAGCTTTGCTGACGTGAAGAAAGTGATTGAAACATTAAATGGGGAAATAAGATAATGCAGTCAGATTTGACACTAGAAGAGTTGGGTGGCATCTCACTGATCCATCCGTGTTGGAATGATGAAGAGAGGCTTGAGCTACAGTTCAAGGAGTGGGAGAGGTGGTCTGAGCGGGTGTGTAGGAATGTGGACATCACCCTGATCGATGACCATTCAGATGCTCCTGTGACCTTTAGTGAAGACAAGCTTGCAGTTCTTCGGGAGAAGGGGATCAGCATTTCCATCTACCGGATCATTGACGATCTCAAGTGGAATACTCCAGGTGCTTTGAACTTGGGGTTCACGATGGCTCCTAAGGACTGGATTCTGACCATGGACTCAGATTGCTTCTTTGATGCAGAGAACATGGAGAAGTTGCTTGATTTCAAGCCTAGAGATGATAGGCTGCACAAGTTCAATAGGAAGCGATTTGGGACCACTGAGGCAGACAACTGGCTGAATAACACCAGACACCTGCCGTGTACCATTCTTCTGTATAGAGACATCTTCACTACACTCAATGGGTTTGATGAGGACTTTACAGGTGAGCGGACTGGTGGGTATGGGTTTTTCGATACTGACTTTGATTATAGGGCTAATACCATGGGATTCCCCATGGACATCGTTGAAGGAGTTGTTGCCGGTGAATGGTTACCTTCTGTTTCTGGTCCCCCTGTATTCCCCGGGATTACAAGGGGTGAGAGTGGGCATGAGAAGTTCCACAGGATCAACAGGAAGCTATGTAGGCAGAAGCAGATGGGCAAGGTTCCTCAGGGTATGGAGATCCTTCGATTTGAGTGGGAGAAGACGTTGTGAAGATCTTGATTACCGGTTCTGGTGGTCTGGTGGGATCTGAGGCAGCACTCTACTTCGGTGAAGCTGGTCATGAGATCCTTGGCATTGATAATGATGGGAGAGCTAATTACTTTGGCAGTGAATCTAGTGTGCAGGAAAGGATTTCTTTTGTCAAAGGTATTCTAAAGGATCGATACACTCATTGGGGGATAGACATTACCAGTAGAGTAATTGTTGCTAGTCTAGTAAAGATTTTTAGACCAGATGTGATCATCCATACAGCCGCACAACCATCACACGATTGGGCAGCTAGGGCTCCTTTTGTAGACTTCGATGTGAATGCTCAGGGGACTCTGAATCTTCTGGAGGCAGCTAGGAAGCATGTTCCTGAGTGTACCTTTATCTTCACATCTACCAATAAGGTCTATGGGGATACGCCGAATCGTATACGGCTATTCGAGAAGAAGACTCGTTATGAGCCTTCTATCTTCAGTAAGTACTATGCTGGGATCGATGAGAAGATGAGTATTGATCAGACCAAGCACAGTGTCTTTGGGGCGTCCAAGGTGGCGGCTGATGTGATGGTGCAGGAGTATGGCAGGTACTTTGACATGAACACTGTTTGCTTCAGGTGTGGCTGCATTACAGGCCCCGCCCATCAGGGTGCTGAGTTACACGGATTCCTGGCATACCTGATGAAGTGTGTGAAGCAGATTAAGCCATTTACGATCTACGGGTATCACGGGAAGCAGGTACGGGATAATATCCATGCTGCTGATCTGGTGAAGGCTTTTGATTACTTCATTAGAGATCCGAAGCCCGGTGCTGTTTACAACGTGGGTGGAGGTAGATCCAACTCTTGTTCTGTGTTGGAAGCTATTGCGATGTGTGAGGAGATTGTAGGAAAGAACCTTCCGTATAAGCTGTGTCCTACTCCTCGGGTTGGAGATCATCAGTGGTGGATCACGTCGAATAGGAAGTTTCAACAGGATTATTCAGAGTGGAGAATCCACTACCCGTTAACACACATATTGATGGGAATCTATGATGCCCTATGAGTATGTCTTCTTTCTAGGGACTGGTCACAGTGGGTCTACGATTCTCAGTGCGGTTCTACACTCTCATCCTAATATCTCTGTTTCAGAAGAGTGGAAGATGGCAGGCAAGCTCCTGCGTCGAGGTGAGACTGTGGAGCAGATTCAGCACGCTATGTTGAATCCTTCTAAGGGTGTGAGGCGTACTGAGTTGTTAGATGCTTTAGGAGAACCTCAGAAGAACAAGAGTGAGATCAAGATCTTAGGTGACAAGTCTCCATGGGATCTGGTTAATTTGTGGCGTAGATTTGATGGTAGTGATATCTTTAAGGAGTTAGAAGACAAGCTTGAGAGTAAGGTCAAGATCATCATTCCTATTCGAGATCCATACCAACACTTACCTGGGTATTTCGATAGTACGAAGCACCTGAAGAATCTTGGATCTAAGGATGAGGTGAAGCGGGTGTTTATCAGGCTCCTGGCTAGGGCGTATGATGCAGCCAACTATGCTGTAGATCATGCTGACTGTTTGGTGGTTGCAAATGAAGATTTGATTCAGACTCCTGTGGAAGTTGTAGAAAAGATCTACACGTTCCTAGGGGTGGAAGGTTCTGATGAGTTGATGCGTAAGTTTCAACAGGTCATCTATCGTATTCCAGACTCTAAGGTGTACGATTTTGATGTTATGTGGCGAGGTGTGCTGCTGAAAGATCAGATAGAAGAACGTATCATCGACAAGTTCAAACCTATGGAAAGGTACAGTAGAAAATGAGAAGTCAAGAGTTTTGGGATGTACATGTGAAGTGTGATTCTTTGAAGGTACGAGATAAGCATCGTTTGGTCTGGCACTTTATCACAGACGTATACCCGATGCTCTTCGATCCGATCCGATACACCATGGAGTCCATTTTGGAGCTAGGCGTATGGAAGGGTGGTAGCGTGAAGGCGTTTCATGACTACTTCCCTAACACAAGGATCATTGGGGTAGACATTGATTTGAGCACTTGTGCTGCCTTCGGTCTTCCCGATTCAAAGACGTATCCTCGTATGACGCTGCTGACAGCTAATCAGGGGAATGTTGGTGACATGCGTAACCTCGGAGAAGGTCATGGTCCTTTCGAAGTAATCATCGATGATGCCGGTCATAAGTACTCGCAACAGATTACCTCCTTTGAAGCCCTGTGGCCTTATGTTGCTCCTGGTGGGCTGTACATCATTGAAGACGTATTCTATCGCAGTAGGGGACATGCTCATATGCTCTTGAACTATTTCAAAGATAAGGTAGATCCAGAGTACTTCCTGAATCCTGGCCCCTATGAGGTACAGGATGGAAAGGTAAAGGATCTGAGTGGTGTCTCTTTCTATCAGGGCTTGATCATTGTTAGAAAGAATCCTGATATTGACCCTGAAAATGTCCGTTAAGATTCTAACCTATCCACGGTCTGGCAGTAGATTTACTGCCAGGCTGTTGAAAGGGTTAGGTGTCAAGGTAGAGCAAGAGCACCTGGGAGAAGAGGGTACTGTTTCGTGGAGACATGCTGTAGAGCCTTATGATGCTGAAGTAGTATTGCATCAAGTCAGGAATCCTCTAGCTGCTATCACTTCTACCTCTACTGCTTCAGCACGTTCTTTGAAGTACATTGCTAAGAACACTGGTTTGCAGTGGACAGGTGATGATGTTTTGAGGTTTTGTTTGAGGACTTACCCTCTTTGGCATAAGTTGATAGAGAATCATCATCCTCAATGGAGATATCAGATTGAGTCTCTGAATCAGCCTGAGATATGGGAAGAATTCTGTAGTAGGTTGCAGATTAGCGGAGAGTGGGTTGAGATGGGTGCTGCTGCAAGGCACTCTAGGGCTGCTCAATATGGAGAAGTTTGTACCTGGGAGCAGTTGATGGATTTGGATGGTGAGGCTACTAGACAGGTGCGAGAGTTGTCTAAGGAGTATGGATATGAGTAACGAGATCACAGGATTGAATTCCTTGCTAGCATACCTCACGGATAGTAAGGAGGTGCTCAGAGGGGATAGGCCAAATAAGCGTAAGTATAGATCAAAGCTGTGGTCCTCACTTGGGGAGTACGTTGTGATGTTTACTCTGGTTGGGCTATACCGTCCTGATCTAGTGCTTGAGTGCGGGACTGCTAACGGGGCATCAGCGTTGTCATGGGCTGTAGCTCAGGAGTTGTGCGGGATACCTATGGAAGTACACACTTTTGATCCGGTGAAAAGACCGAAGGTGTACGATGGAGTCTCACAGGAAAAGGGTATCAAGTTTTATCAGGAGGATTGGATTGGTGATACGTCTGCTAAGCTTTTGAGTACTGATAGAAGAAAGCTGATCTTCATTGACGGAAAGCATGTCTTTGAAGACTGTCTTGCAGATGCTAGGCATTCTGTACAGTTTTTGAGTCGTTATGATACCTTGGTATTCCACGACTATACGGTTGCTGGTGGTGTGATTGACACTGTAGATCTCCTTGTAAAGGAGCTAGGGTTTCAATCGACTGTCATCCCCTCGTCTGCGGGCATAGCTGTGGTGGTGAGATAGTATGCACGCATCTTCGTATAAGGCCATGGAACGTAACATTGAAGAGTATGTCAGTACAGACACTATCCTCAGGATCGCCGACTTAGGAAGCCTTGATGTCAATGGTAGCTACCGGGCACTGTTTCCACCTAACGTAGAGTACTCAGGTGTGGATCTGTCCCCTGGAGAGAACGTAGATATCGTGATGCCTGAGGAGTACTTGATCCCTGTACCAACTGGCTTTTTTGACATGCTTGTCTCAGGCCAATGCTTTGAGCATGTCAAAAACCCGTTCAAGCTGATGTCCGAGGTACGTAGAGTAGTTGCAATAGACGGTCTTGTCATGCTGACAGCCCCCTTCATCTTCCCAGAACACAGGTACCCTGTAGACTGCTGGAGATTCATGAGTGATGGCTGGCAGACACTTTTCGATGAGAACGGTATTGAGATGGTGAAGACAGAGTATGTCCCAGGCAAGAAGGGTCGAAGTGACTGCTGGGCAATAGGGAGAATCCGTGATCAGTCATAGCGAGAAGTTCATCTACCTTGATGTTTGTAGGACTGGGGGGCACAGTATCCGCCAGGTGCTATCAGAGAACTTTGAGGTGGAGTTGATTGAGGGGAGGAGGGGTGATAGGCGATTCACCAGGCATCATACACTGATGAACCTGTCGGCTCACCGCCCATACTGTACTGAGGTTCCTTTGGACAAGTTGGATGAGTACTTCAAGTTCTCTTTCGTCAGGAACCCCTTTGACAGGTTTGCCTCTGTATATGCTTGGTACGGTAGAAACAGTGACTTGTCCTTTGAAGACTTCGTATTCAAGTTCCTGGTGTACGAGCCTGAAGCTGATGGTCATGCTATCAGGTTCATTCCTCAAGTGTATTGGATGAGGTTAGAGCCTTTCGGAGAGTTGTGTTTTGACTTCCTAGGTAGATTTGAGAAGCTACAGGAGGACTTCAATCTCCTTGCTGAGAAGCTGGGTATGCCACTTAGAGATCTGCCAGTCATCAGCAGGCTGAAAGGTGATACAGACTATCGAAGCTTCTACAATAGCGATACACGAAGAGTAGTAGAGAACTACTATCAAGAGGACTTGGAGAGCTTTGGCTATGATTTTTGATGCGGCGGAAATCAGTACGTTTAATGTTGAGCCTTGGGCTACTGTCATAGACGGGTGTCGAGGCAAAGAGTTCAGACAGTTCAGGGCTATTGAGGGGTACAACTACAGGACATTTATCTGGCTAGCTCATGAGATGGCAGGAGAGCTGTTCCTTGACTTGGGCACTAAGCGAGGGGCTAGTGCATTCGCCCTGGGTAGTAATAAGCTGAATCGAGTGAAGTCCTGGGACATAGATGATGCTCATCGGAAACATGCTGGATACGCCTGGCCTACGATAGCTGGATATGATAATATCGAGTTTCTCAAGGAGGACGTGATGGGATCTCTAGCTGATGTGCCGCAGGCTAGAGTTATCTCGTTAGATGTATCTCACGATGGAGAGACTGAGAAGAGGTACTATGAGGCTTTGTGCGAGCTAGGGTTCAAGGGTATTCTGTTCATGGATGACATTGACTACCCTAAGTTTGCTACGCTACGAGAGTTCTGGGGGAGAATTGAGAAGCGGAAAGAGATTCTACCCTGGGCTCATTACTCTGGACTAGGGGTGGTATACTTCGAATGACACATTTCCTGATTACTAGATTTGCAATTCCCTTCGCTAAGGACAGCATCAGATATGAGAGGTGTACTAACGCACCGGGCTGGTTCGACAAGAGGTGCGATCTATTCGAGAAGTACACTCTTCCTTCTATCGAGGCTCAGACGAATCAAGACTTCTACTGGATTCTTATAGCTAACCCAGACTTTCCTGGGATGGACAAGGACAGGTTGGAGTCATATGCTGCTGATGTGTTGTGGGTAGATTGGGAGTGGGATGAGGGCTTTGACACTCTTGGAAACAAGTTGAAGGCTCACTTTCTAATGGATGAGTGGATTATTACTTCTAGAGTTGACAATGATGATATGCTCTCCAAGCACTTTATTGAAGGATGTCAGGTTACTGCTACTGAGAACGTGCAGTGGCTATCTTTCCCTTATGGGTACATTCTGAAGAAAGATGCCGCTTATTTGAGGAAGTATCCCTCTTCTCCTTTTGTTTCTTTTGTGGAGAGAGGAGATTCTCCTATCACTGTGTATCATACTTCTCACATCTACGCAGGAAAGAAGTACCCGCTGGTAGAGATCTCAGACGATCCTGGTTGGGTTCAAATAGATCATGGTGATAATGTGAAGAACAGTGTGAAGAGTTTGATGGCCAGGGGAAAGATCTCTGGGGAAGCGTCTGTTCATTTCGAGGACATTAGGAAGGAATTTGGGCAATGAAGATTCATGAAGTGATCTACTTTACACATGAGCTTGACATGCTGGAGGCGCATCTGGAGGAGCATCAGCACTTTGTAGACAAGTTCTTCATCAAGGAGTCTCCTGTCCTGTGGACAGGTGTTGAGAAGGATCTGATCTTTACAGAGAATGCTGATCGGTTTAGTCGGTTCAACATTGAGATCATCGTCATGCCCGCATCAGAGTTTGATCTGTCAATCCCTACTACCTTCCCAGAAGAAGAGTACAAGAAGTGGTTTGATGTTAGGCGAAACAACCGAGGCTATTCTAGGACGTACAGGTGGGATGACATTCGAGAGGGGGCAGACTACGTACTGTCAATGGATTGTGATGAGATCATTGATCAAAGGAATGCTCATGAGATGCTAGAGATGATGACCAGCAGAGAGTATGAGGCTCTGGCTTTGACTCTGCGCCAATGTCAGTTCTGGGTGAATACTCCAGGTAAGAAGCTTCACCTCTATCGTGCCATTCGAGGTGACATGCCTTATCTGTACAACGTTAAGCATCGGCCTCGGAATCATACGCCGATGTTAGGGTGGCACTTTACCAACTGCTACACCCCTGAAGATATCAGGACTAAGGTACTTGGAATCACTACCCACTATGGTTTTTGTGGTGTAGACAATGTACCTAATGCAGAGACTATCGAGAAGATGCTTGAAGAAAGAAAGAATCCTTTCACTCGTCGCTGGACTAAGGGTAATCTCGTTGAAGACAGTGATAAGGTAATTTCTCCTAGTGAGGTTCTGAGCCGCGAGGACTGCTCTTGGGCACCTAAGTACATCAGAGAGAACCCAGACAAGTTTCCATGGTACAAAGAAAAAAGCAGGTAGAGAGTATCTACCTGCTTTCTTCCTACCAAATCTACTATCTCTAAAGAAATGGCTCTCCACTGTCTGAGTAATTTGAGACAGGCTTCATACCTTGTGATCCTACCTGCTTTTCATTCATGGATAGCTGGTATCCAGATTCAAGGAGATTAATTACTTCATCCCCCTGAACCCAAGAGAACCTTACCATACCCCTTTCCCCAGCATGAAGGGATAGAGTATTATCCTCATGGAATGTTACCTGAAATCGACCTAAGTCAATGTGTCCAGGTAATACGCTGAGGCTCTCCATAGAGAGCGCAATTCCCACCAGTTCCTTGATCTGAGTAACTTCTCCACTACCAAAGATCAAGTGTTGCTCCTCTCCGTCATTTCCTAGTATAATGTCTCCACAGTTGGAGCCAAGCATGAAGTTACCTACTTTAATCGGTTGCATCTGCCACTTCCATCTTCTCCCTGATCTCAGCTTCCCGTACTGCTACGTCAGGATTTTCATCAAGGAAGAATTCGCGTGCGATAATGCTATCGAATTCCTTGGGAGGATTCAGAGCAAATACTGTACGAGCCGGGTCAAGCTGATGGCGCTTCTTCTTCTTGTCGTCACCTGTGACTACCTTCTCATACTTCTTGATGAGCTTAGTTAGAGCATCTACCTGTGACTTCATATTGTGAA
>Ga0307375_10005619_pt1 | contig 11726 bp, 15 predicted proteins | sample TR1MG_FD_202531 | JGI IMG/M metagenome (GOLD analysis project Ga0307375, IMG submission 202531) | Soil microbial communities from Risofladan, Vaasa, Finland - TR-1 | ecosystem: Environmental > Terrestrial > Soil > Coastal area > Acid sulfate soil | place: Finland: Risofladan, Vaasa | collected... | reverse complement strand
TGTGGATGATTGCCTATACAGGCCCCTCCCGTCATAGCAAAAAAGACTATAGTTCCAAACCATTTACCCATTCTCGTCATGATGCCTCTCCTACCAGCGCACTCAGTATTGTCTGAAATCGTTCCCTGGCCCTCATGTACCGCACGGCATCTTCTGTCCCTACCAAGTGCGGTTCAGCTATTTCCCATAGCTCCATGGCTGCCCGGTGGAGTTCCATGCGGAGATCGGTTTCGTTAACCCTCATTCCCTCTAGGCTTAGCAGGGCATCATCGACGGTAGCCCAACCCCATCCTACACGGTCGGGATCGCCTACCCGTGTTCCAACCTCAATCTCGGCGATACCCATATTGATATGGTTGTAGGCATCCCGGATTTTTTGTTTTATGGTCATGTTTTTTTGCCCTCCCTAATAAATTTCCCTGTATATTTTCGCCCGTTGGATCACTTTTTTTATGGTTCCCGGCCCGGCGAGACATCCAGGCATATATGTACTGCGCCCGCTCCCATGCCACATGGGATTTCCCCCGTCCCGTGCCAATCCGAGCTAGTCCCTGATGAGATTCTGGGAGACGCATGAGCAGATATTTCCATGCGCCCGCCCTGGTTTTCGCAGACGATCCTCTCTCCTGTGCTATCCCTATGATTGTTTTCCCTCGATATTTCATGGTGTCCTCCTTTTCGATCAGTCGCCCGTTTTTTTTGCTCGCCCCTTATTACTGCAATTGCCATGTCAACTCGCCATTTCCCGCCGTAAAAAATCGTAACTCGCCATAATTATTAGAGTTTATTTTTGGTTGCGACCAGCATCATAGCACCGCAATCACTCCTCTATTGGTGCGGCTGTACAATCATCGTACAGTACAGTTTAGACATATTTTCGTAACTCGCTAATATCATTACCAAATTAGTGTACAATTGGTTGAGTTGGACACTTTGACCGATAATTGCACAGTTAACCTTTTTACGGGTATCTGCGATATGGTAGAGGTTTTATAGGTCAGCCCATACGATTAGTTTATCTACCCAGAGAGAGCGGCGAGGTGTCCATTTAAAGCGAGTCAGGCAAGAGATTATACTGTCAGCTATCCACTTCCTGATATTCGATTTCTTTTTTAATTTCATAGTTCGGTCGGCTCCCATCGAAATAATTCATAGTCATCTGGGGTGTAACCCCTTGTTTTTTAGCTATTCTACGGCATAAGACAAGCCAGGCTTGCCTCTCAGAAAAAGCGTGACACCGTTCGATATAGCAAGAGTGATTAAAATTAAAATAGCCGATAAATAACGACTTGCAGGCCATATTATTCAGATAATTCAAGATTATGATATTTACAGGCCAGTTCAATAAATCTCCATAATAACAATTGATTTACCCAGTTTTTCGGGGCCAGATGCCAAACCCAATGAAGGATTTTCTTGTGGGTATCACAGCGGGAAAGTTCAATGTCATAAGGGAATCTAACATTTAAAACGATATAATCGCCTTCGATATAGCACTGTTTATCTAGCTTATCCAATAACCGACAACCTTCATCGAAATCCATCTCCTTGTTTTTCATAATATAGCCTCCTTTATTTATCCCACTTACTTGTTTTTATGAACTTGCAACCTCCGGCCAATTTAAAAGTGCAAAATAGTCCATTAGGATTAGTTGTTTCACTCTTCCATATTTTGGCTTTATTGATTCTCAAAATTCCCTTCCGGGTAAGGGTGACATATAATCTGGCCGTATTCATAGTAGCCTCACCGCCGAAGGCAAACTCTTTTTCAGAATTCTTTTGTAGGGCAATAACTGCGATACCATTTTTGAGTTTAGCAGCTATTTTACGGATTCTATAAGCCATTTTGTACGCTTCGCCCTCTTCTCCCTCATCAAGATAGTCGATGATATTCAAGGCATCTGGTTGTATTACATCCGGGAAATTATCAAGCCGGTATTTAACCATATTCGGGTCCCAATAAGTTAACGGAACCTGGAATTTTTCTAATCTAATTCTAAGTTCTGTTCCTTCATTCATTTCGCTGCTGAGATAGTTCACGGACTGTAATCGTCGATTCATTTTGGCAATGTTAAGACAAAAAGCTGTCTTCCCGGCGTTGCTTTCTCCAGCTATAATGATAACGTTTGACCTATGTATCTCAACCAGATCTTCAAGTTGAAAGGGTAAGCTGATCGGATAGGGCGCTGTCCCGGCATCGAGGAAATTTATCACATCCGCGCTTGATTCTACTGTTCGGTAAGAACCCCGTTTATTGCCATATTTTTCAATAATTCCGCCTGGTTGAGCAAATCTTGCAAGGATTACGGCAGACTTTTTCATGTCGTCTCTTGTTGTCAATTGTAGACATTTGTTGACATTTGTTGTCATAAAGTTGCCATTTGTTGTCATTATCCATTCTCGGATGTCCTCGGTTAGATTTCTTTCTTTGCGTTTCGCTCGCTCTAAAGCGGACTGGATTTTGTCATTTATTTCGTTTTGCGGAAATGGCGGCTTACAATTTAATGCAAGTATTTCAAGGACTTGTCTTATATAGTCTGGCTGACATCCCCCTTTGACCAAATTGTTAGCAATATGGAAAAGGTCATTATCACGTCGCCCCTTTTTAAATAATTTGTTGTCATTTGTTGTCATTCCCTGCGTTATATTACCATCCTTAGTGTGTATATAAGAATTATATTTAAAAGAAAGAATTATATTAATAACTGCCGGTGGTATCTCAATCACTGCTACCTCATGCAGTCCTAATCCAGGCAACCATTGATACGACCCACCCTTCCCATTAATACTGGGTGGCGCCATAATATAACCGCCCTCAGCTCTCACGTCGCAACCAGGAATCACACGGGTATTATTTCTAAGGTCAATCTCTGCCGGATAGGAAAAATATAAGTGTTTACCACCGCGAGGCGTTTTTGAGGTAGGTATTATCGCAGATTCGGGGATTAATTTATTAAGCTCTTCTTCTCCAATAGGTTCATCAATATCAATTACTGCCAGATTTGATATTTTGCCTGTTACTATCCCTACGTTAGCATTAGGGGATTGTTGCCACCAAGACTCTATTTGATGTCTATCAGCCCTCTTTGTCTGCCATTCTTGCCATTTTATCGCAGGCTTTTTATCTTGCCTGCATGGGATAACCGAGTATCCTTTCTTCTCTGCATAATACAGGGCCGCCTTTAAACAATTAGACACAACAAATAACCCCCTAAAAACACAAACGGCCATGTAAAAGCGACGGGACGAGCGTCTTCCACAAGCGGGAGCCTGCGTCTCTTACACGGCCATTTGCGGTCTTAGTTGGTATTGGTTGAGTTCTCGTCCAACTCATATAGATTTGTCCTTGTGATTGTATGTCTATCATACATTTTAAAGATAAGTCAAGGGAAATAACCGCAGCTCACCGGCAAGGACCGGAGGGGAGGATGATATGAAACGTTTAGCGACAATATTGATGGTGGTCTGGGGGATTACGATCGTGTATTGGCAGGAGACACAAAAAGGCTGGGTTTATATCAACGACACGGCCTATGATGCTATGTTTGTGCTCAGCGAGCAGGCAAACACCTGCCGGGTAATCAGTGATGAGCCGTATGTGCCCAAGGTAATCACGGCGGATGATTTCGTGAGGCGGCTGATAAACCAGAATCCAGGCCCCCTGGATGTTAAATCACTAATAACCCCATATACAATGCCAGCTCCACCAAAGTAAAAACTTGACACGGATATGGCGCCTGTGCCTATAATGACCAATAGTGGCCGCAGGATAACGGATAGGCTTAGTGTACCGTAAAGTCGACACTGAGATATATGGTGCGGATATATAGAGAACGCTGATATACAGCGATATGAAACCGCACCGGGCAGCGCAGAATTACCGCTCATGCCCCGATCGCCTGCTAAACCACTCATTATATAGGGGAGAGAAATCCGCTCACATTCAGCCCTCAGGCTGCCCTCGTAATACCCGATCCCATCGGGAGGCATTAAAGCTACGTAACATAAATTCACCAACTCGTAACACTTTTCCCTTGACAGCCACTAAATATTGTGCATATCCTAACCTCATGGCACAAGATAATAAAACTACAACTCTTGACCATAACTTGACCCCACAATCAGGTATTATCCCTACCGAAACACTCTATCACTACCGAAAAAAAGGCCTAAGTTACGCAGATATAGGTCAATTAGTCGGACTTACCAAACAAGCCGTCCATCAAAGACTTCATAAAGAAGGTCTCGCCGATACTTCCTTGAGTGATTTTATAGCCACACGCGCTGATATGTTCGCATTAGTACAGAGAAAGATACTGTATTCTATTGACGAGAACGTGATAAAAGCCGCGCCGTTAGGGGCTCGCACGCTTTCAATAGCTCAACTGTACGACAAAGAGCGCCTCGAAAGGGGCCTGGCGACTGAACATATCAGCGTCCAAGGCATGGTAAGCCGCATTACTACTACGTTAGCGGACTACGAGTCGAGGGTGAATTTATTGCAAGACGCCATGATCGAGCGAGGTATTAGTGTTACGGATTTGCAAGATCGTAGCACGATTGACACCAATTTGGGTATTTCGGATAATATCGACATTACCAATGAGCCATAACTGGTTGATATTACATGGATTATTTTCGAAGTTTACATAATATCCATTATCACACTCTGGATGATCCATCGGGATTGCCTATAACCCTTCTCTTTATCCACCCATATCAGATGGAGGTTATTGATGCAGATCAAGACGTCGATATTATTATTTTTTTTCTTTCTATCCACCCACAAAAACACATCGAAGACCCCCGGGCCCCCCTTCCTTCTGAGTCTTGAAGGTAGCCACTTTCCGACCAAACCTTACAAAAGGGGTTATTAGATGGAAGTTGTGAAACATAAAGCAGGGAGGCCGCGCAATGATGATTTCAGCAGGAAGAGTGACCAGGAGCTTATTGATTTATATTTAGAGGAGTTGGAGTATGGGAAGCGGCTGAAGGACACGTTGAAGATAGCGAAGGAGGCTGATCCGTTCTGGTTTTTCGAGGCGAATGATGGGGAGTTAAGTGAGGATAGGGTAGAGGTATTGAGGCGGTATTTGAGGGATGAGGACATACCGCGTGTAGTGGATAGCCAGTTGGATATTTTGCTGAGCAAGGCGAGTATAAAAGGTGTCTCAGGAGGGAACAGATCGAGCAAGACGATTTCCGGTACGATAGACGGGATAATCAAGAGTACCGGGGAATTGCCTGAGAGTTTAAAAAAATATGAGAAGACGCATTTTGAGGGGGTTTTGCGGAAAGCGCACGAGAAGTTTATTCATGGCCGGGTAACTGCGGTGGACAATAAGCAGTTACATCGAGTGGTATTGGATGCCTGGAAGAAATGGATGCCGAGAGGATATTTAAAAAAGGGGGATTGGGATCAGAGTTATTCTAAGGAATTTGATATTCTGACGCTTTACCGGAAAGGGAAGGCGTGTGCAACTATTGAGTTTTTGACTAACGAACAGAAAGTTAAGAGTGGGCAGGGTAATGATCTGGACTGGGCGAAGTTTGATGAAGAGCCAGAACAGGCTAAATATAAAGAGACGCTGATGCGTTTTGGGACGGCGGATAGACTAGACATCGAAATTGATTGGACTCCGACCGAAGGTTTATCGTGGGCAACCGACCTGTTCCATGACGGCATTTTCGTGGATGAACAGGGAAATAAACAGGAGATAAAAGATACCGTGCTTTACAAACTGACTACGGTATGCAACTCCTATGTGGATTTAAAGACGATAGTGAAAATAATGGACGAATACAGCAAGATTTCGTCTTATGAAGAGATGAAAATGAGATTGTTGGGTGAGGCGATTTCGCTTTCCGGGCTGGTTTACGGGAATCTGTTTCATGAAAAATTGCATGTTATCCCGCCGTTTTATGAATTTCTGGACAAAGAGAAGCAAAGGGAATACCAGGTGCATACCGGCTGGGATATGCATCTGGTAACACCGATGGCCGGTGTATTCATGCTTCTGGACAAGGAACTTAACGCCTATGTGGATCGGTGTTATTTTAGAAGCGTTGATACGGAGGATTTGAAACGTGATTTCTGGGAAATAGTGAAGGCATATAATTACCGACTGGGCTGGTCTGTGGTGGATAAATCTTCGGATTCAAATATCATGGCGTTTGGTGGCAGGAACATCTATCAGGAAGTGGCAAGAGGAAAGAATGCCATTCCCGGATTGATGGTATCGCAGAAGTTCGAAGGATCGATAAGAGCCGGAGTGGATGAGATGAAAAAAAGATTAAAGACCAGCGAAACACAGCCACAGCCCAGGCTTTTTATTGTCAATAGGCCTGAGAACAGGCCGCTTATAACCAGTTTTAAGACTATGGAACGCGATACCTTCGCAGATGAAGATGATAAAGGCCCTAAAGACAGGATCAGGGAAGGGAAACATCATCAGCATGCGGCGCTTCGATATGTCTTTCAGTATAATCTTAAATGGAATCCGGAGATAATAGAGACTTATGTACCAAAAAGAATGCCCAAAGATATAACCGAAGTGGCCGTGTTGGAACGCAAACAACTTTGGGAAGAAGCGAATGAGATTGGGAATGAAAACTGGCCTTAATTTTTTTTTAAGGGAGATTTTATGGATATCGCAGTTATAATAATTTTATGGCTTATCATACTTTATCAGATGGTGGAAAAAGTTCTGGATCGCCGGGAACGAATAAAACGTGAAGGTGAATTGATAAACCGGATAATGGCTAAGACATATCCTGAATATGCCGCGTTTGAACAGAAGAAAGAGAATAAGGACAGAGAAGAAACCGAACCGGAAAGAGGCATACCCATTTATTAAGGATATTATCTTATGAAAATATTCGAAATGTTAAAGAAGACAAAACAGGATAAGACGCTGATCACGGATATCAATAAATTATTCAGTGACCAGAACGATTATTCTAGGCAGATCCGGGAAAGGGAATTCTGGCGAAATTTATTATATTATGCTGGTGAACAATGGATTGAGTATGTACGTTCAACTGGTTCCTTCAGACGCCGGCAACTGCCGAATTTTATTCCTACACCGGTTTCGAATGAAATACGAAGTTACGTCCGGGCGGTAAAAGCTATGTTGCTCGGGCAACAACTTATTCCTAAAATATTTCCCAATACGAACGATCGGGAAGATATGGATGCCGCAAAATTAGGAGAACAACTCCTTATCTGGATGGATTCCATAAACGATAATGAAATTCAGGAAGAAAAGGAAAAGGTTGTTATCTGGTTGGCGATATGCGGCACGGGGTTTTTGCGTACATTCCCGGAAATGGATGGTGGCGAATGGGCGCTAACGAAATCAGGCGAGATGCTTAAAACCGGGGAAGTAGTTGTTGAGAATATAATTCCATTCAATATCAAGCTTGATTCTATCGGAGATTCGCTCCGTAAGAAAAGATGGATAGGGATTCAAAGTCTTAAATCCAAAGAATGGGTTGAAGATACGTTTAAAACAAAACTGAAAGGGTCCGATGAGACCAGGGTTATAGATTACGAAAAAAGACTTATGAAACTGGTCGGTCAGGTATCACCATGGAAAGGATATGGCTTGGAATACAGCATGATCGACGATCAGGATGATGATCTGGTCTTGTTCAGGGAACTCGAATTTAAACCTACTAATGCCTTCCCAAACGGCAGATATGTAGTTTCATGCCGGGATCAAGTGATTATCGATATAGACCGCATGCCGATTAAGGTTGAAAAAGGGAAGTGGTATTACAGCATAACAGATTTTCATTTTAACTATGTTCCCGGACGGTTCTGGTCGGATTCCGGGGTAAATGATCTTATATCAAGTCAGAATGCCATTAACGAAATCGACCAGGCATTAATAATAAACCGAAAAGGCCTTGGAAGACCACGAGTCATTACACCCGGGGATATAGGATTAAAAAGAATAAGCGAAGGCGGTCAGGGATTTATTTCCATGACCTATGATCCGCTTATGTCCGGCGGGCAACAACCCAGAATCGAAGGTGGAACGCCACTTCCAGTCCAGGTGTTGGAAGAAAGACGGATTCATAAAGAGCAAATCCAGGATATGTCAGGTGATCCAAAGAATATACTTCGTGGACGACCGCCGTCTGCCAGAAGTTCCGGCGTCCAGATAGATATTTTACGTGAAACTGCGGAGAAAGGCCAATATCCTGATGTCGATCGTTTTAATCGGGGCATTACCAGGGTTTATAAAAAACGTCTTTTGCTGGTAAATGAAGTCTATACTGAAGAACGAACCCTGAAATCGGTTGGACAAGGAGATCGAATAAGTGTAAGGGCGTTCAGGGCAGCAGACCTGAGAAACAATACTGATGTCCGCATGGAAGTGGATTCAGGCCTGGCTACTACTAAAGCAGGGCAGACACAGATAATTATGGATGTAGCAAGCAAAGGATTTCTGGGAAATATCGAAGAGAATCTGGAAATACGGCAACAATTATTGCGTAAGTTGGGATTATCGGGGTTCTCCGAACAGATAAATACTGATTATGAAAGAGCCCAGTCAGAGAATAATGCCATTGCGGCCGGAGACTTAACGAATATCTTTTTAGTTGAAAATGCCACTGATCCCGATTCTCAAGTTTTAAATGACGATCCTCTATTCAAATATGATAATCATGCCATTCATTATGAAGTGATACGTAGGTTCATATTATCGCCAGAGTTCAGATCGCTTCCGGCTAAAGTACAAACAGTAGCCATACATCACGCGGACATACATAATATTCTGGTACAGGCGGAAAAACAAAGAGCAATACAAGAAATGATTCAAACACAAGCAGCAATAAAAGGCGGTGGTGGTAGTGAGAAACCGGGTATTCCTCCGCCCATGACTTAATCGCCGTCACCTCAATAAAAGGAGTAAGACTATGGCAAATTGGGCAGGACCCGTTGGATGGTTAACGGAAAAGTTAACCAAACCGAAGAAAAAGAAAGTTGTTGAAGAAACCCCCGTAAAAACTAAAACCGGGTGGGGAAGCACAAAAGATATTATGCTAAAACGAAAACGGAAACAGGAAGAAGCCATAAGTGAACCAAGGGGATTACGGAATACCTATAGAAAGGCAAAAGGAGATTGAAATGTCCAATCTGAAACAAAGAAGGGGACTAAGGTCTGCCTATGAAAAAATCAGGAAAATGTCCCCTCCGGGCGCTGGCGGTAGATTCAAGGCTATAGAGAAAATCGCAGCTGCCGGTGGTGCAAAAAAACCAGGAGCGGTAGCCGCTGCCATTGGTATCAAAAAGTATGGAAAGGGAAAAATGACTAAGATGGCTGCGGCCGGAAGGAAGAAAAAATAATGCCATACGATATTCAAAAAACGGATGGATTTAAAGTTTACGGGCCTTCTGGAGCGAAGTCAAAGAAAGGGATAACTCTTAGAAAGGCCAAGAGACAACTTAGATTGCTTCAGGCTATAAAACACGATTCAAGTTTTAAGCCTAGAAATAAAAAATAAAAGGAGACTTATCATGCCAGATCCAGAAACCAAAGGAACCGCAGTATCGGGATCGGAACCCGAAGATAAGGGGGCAAGTAGCGGCATTCCCCCTGCCGGAACGGATGTTGAACTTGATGAAAACGGAAAACCATTACCTTTTGATCAGCATCCGAAGTGGAAAAGTGCCAGGATGGCTGAAAAGAAATTACAGCAAATCCTGGAAGCTAACGATCTTTCTGACATAGACGATCTTGTCGAACTTGTCAACAGTGGCAAGATAGTCAAGGGTAAACTTGGCGATCTTGAATTGCTTGATGAGATTATCGAAAAGGCTCTTACTTTGGAAAAGTACGAGGCGTATTGGAACGAACAAGAGAATCTGAAAAGAAAACAAGGTGAGAATCCGGAAGACACCATTAAACGTCTCGAACAGGAACTGAAAGAAAAAGACAGAAAGGTCAAACAGATCGAGGAAAGTGACGAGGAAATAAAACAAGCTAAAGAAGCCATTAAATTCTATGAGACGGAAGTATCTGATCTGTTAGGTAATGTGGACAACATATCAAAAGATCAGATGCCATTTCTTAAAGAATTTCTTGGCATAGACAATCTGTCAAACGAAATCGATATCACGGATAGAAGGGCCATTAAAGGTCTTGTAGCCGGCGGTATCAGGAAATTCGAGGCGTTGAAACAGCAAATAATCAAAGATTACCGTGATGGAAAAGAAACCATACCAAAGATCGGTAGTGCAGGAACCGGTGCTGAACCGGAAAAACCAAAGATCATGTTGAAGGATGCCCGGAAAGCCTTACGGGAGGCCTTTAGTAGATCTGGATAAAAAGGAGTAATAAACTATGCCTGGATATGCTGATTTAACCAATATTACTGATATTCTTAAGAACGTCTATGGAGATGGCTTAAGGAATCAGTTTGAAGATGAAAAACTTACTTACAATCAATTCCCTAAGTCCGAACGGAAACCTGCCGGTAAGGGATACGTGTTTGGTATCCGATATGCCAGAGCACAAGGTACTGGTGGGCGCGCGGAATCCGCTAAGTTGCCCGATCCCCTTACTGGTAAAAAGGATCAAGGAGTTATCGTTCCCAGGTATTTATACGGTTCTCTACGGATTACCGGGCCGGCCATTGAAATGGCCAAAGGAAACAGTGCCGCTTTTGTCGATTCTCTTTCTGATGAAATCGATGACATCTATCAGAGCATTGTGGTCGATATGAACCGTCAGGCGCATTGGGATGGTTTCGGACAGATTGGCCGTCTCTCTGCTGCTGTGACTTACCCTGGTGCTACCGCCTGGACGGGAACCTTCGATAACGATATCGGGGTTATGTATTTCCAGGAAGGTATGATGATCGATTTTTATTCATCTTCAGGTGCTTCCCAGGTGCTTGACAGTGCTGCCGGAGCCATTGGTTGTCGTGTGGCCACCGTAAATCCTTCCACGAAGGTAGTATCGTTTGAGTTAGGTGCAGCCGCCTATATCGCCAATCACCCGAACGCGATCGCCAGTGCCACTAATGTTACTGAGATTACTCTCCCGGAAGGCGCTCTGGCAATAAAGATGGGTCAGAGGGCTTATACTGCTCACGCTACAACGGCTACTCCAACTGAGATTAGCGGACTGGCTGCTATCTATGACAACGATACCCTTCTGGCCACATTCGAGAGTATCGACTGCGGTAATTTCCCATCATGGAACGCACAAGTCATCAGCAATTCAGGTGTAAATCGCGAACTTAGCATTGACCTGATGCTGAACGCAGTCGATCTGGCCAGAATAAGGAGTGGAAAAAATATCGATACTATCCGCATGGGTCTCGGGCAGAGACGGAAATATGCCAATCTTCTTATGCCCGATGTCAGGTTTACCCCCACGGTGTTAAAGGGAGGGTATGAAACCCTGAGTTTCTCCGGTGGGGATGGTAGTCTGGAAATCGTTGTTGATCCGATGACGCAACCAAACAAGATTTTCTTCGAGCCAAAAGGAGTTATCCAGAAATACGAATTGACTCCGCTTGGTTGGGGTAATCTCGACGGTAGCCAACTGCATCAACGTGCAGGCTACGATGAATGGGATGCTTATTTAAGGCTGTATACTAACCTTGGGATAGAGCAGCGCAACTGCTTATGTTTACTTTCCGACTTGGTTGAGCCAGCGCTGTACTAAAATGTTGAGTAATAACAGGCACTTAACATGATTAGTAAA
>Ga0307375_10005615_pt1 | contig 11731 bp, 8 predicted proteins | sample TR1MG_FD_202531 | JGI IMG/M metagenome (GOLD analysis project Ga0307375, IMG submission 202531) | Soil microbial communities from Risofladan, Vaasa, Finland - TR-1 | ecosystem: Environmental > Terrestrial > Soil > Coastal area > Acid sulfate soil | place: Finland: Risofladan, Vaasa | collected... | reverse complement strand
CGTCGATGCGCTGGCCATCGCGATCGGCACCTCGCACGGCGCGTACAAGTTCACCAAGCCGCCCACCGGCGATACGCTGGCGATCAGCCGCATCAAGGAAATCCACGCGCGCATCCCCAACACCCATTTGGTGATGCACGGATCGTCGTCGGTACCGCAGGAATGGCTGAAGATCATCAACGAATTCGGCGGCGACATGGGCCAGACCTACGGCGTGCCGGTATCGGAAATCGTCGAGGGCATCAAGCACGGCGTGCGCAAGGTCAACATCGACACCGACCTGCGCATGGCGTCCAGCGGCTCGGTGCGGCGTTACCTGGCACAGAACCCCAAGGACTTCGATCCGCGCAAGTTCCTCGCCGCCTCGACCAAGGCGATGAAGGAAATCTGCAAGGCGCGCTACGAGGCATTCGGTTCAGCCGGTCAGGCCGGCAAGATCAAGCCGATCTCGCTGGACGACATGGCGATGCGCTATGCCAAGGGCGAATTGAAGGCAGTAGTAAAATAAGCCGGACCATTGCAGCAAACAAAAAAACGGCCTTCGGGTCGTTTTTTTATGGGGCACTATTTTGCCGGGTCCGGCAAACCGCGAAGTACGGTCAGCCGGATAACCGGCGATCAGGCCAACGCAGCCTGCCGCCTGCTCGAACGGGTACGCATCAGGCGATACATCTTGGATCACGTTGAGCCGAAAGGATAGCCACAGCGGGGATGACACAGCCGATATTTGTCCGGCGGGCCGATCAAATAGACTGAGACTGGGCTGCGTACAAAAAGAAACCCCCGGCAATTGCTGCCGGGGGTAACGCTGGCCGGGTTGCCAGGGAATAGAACCTGTTAGTCTGACCTGTTACGGATTCAGCTCCCGCCACAGCACCCGTTGTCCGGTGAATCCGGACGCGTTCTTGTTGATCAGTACGCCGGTATTGACCGTCGGTGTCGGGTCATTTGAGGTAACCGCTTCAATGACCGGCGAGCCATTGATATACAGCACGTTGAGACCGACGATGGTATTGGAATAACTCGAGGAAACAATGCCGCTGCTATCGACCGAGCTGCCGGTTTCATAATTGAAGTAGTTAAGCCAGCCATACCCTCCGGGTGCGCATACGGTATTCGACGGAACGATGGTGGGAACCAGCAGCGTGCCCTGCACCAGTTTGCCGTCGATATTCACCCGCTCTCCGCTATCCGGGAAATCGACATACCAACCGCGGCCGTTGGTCCAGTCGACCGCATTGCCGGTTGCGCTCCGTGTTCCGTTCCCGTTGTTTGTCACGATCTGCTGGACCAGCGTGGTGCTGTTCCTCGGGCTGCCGGCGGGATCGGCGAGCGTTGCGGTTGCATTGTCATCCTTGATCGCATACTCGGTCTGTACCTGGCTCGTGGAGAGGTCGGGGGTACCCAGATATTGTCCGGTGCCGATGAAAATGACGCGGTAGCCGGAAATCTTGCCCAGCACCGGCGCGGTGGTGATCGGCTGCGGGTTGCCCGAAGGATCGTCCAGGGTTGCAAAATCCAGCACATTACCGTTACCGATGGCAGCGGTTGCCGTGCTGTTGATGTCGAAACGCCAGAGGTTCCCCTGCAGGTCACCGCCATAGACATACGTTGCCCGGTTGCTGGAGGGCACATCGTTCCAGGCCGAGATTTTGGCCAGCCCGCTTGGCGCGGTGGTGCTGCCGACACCGGTGGCGATCTTGCTGATGATTGCCCCGGTGCCCGCATTCAGCACGTATAAAAAGCCCTGGCCACTGCCCGGATTGATGTTGTTGTAACCGGAAGTCACCAACACCACCCAGGTGCCGTCCGCCTTCGCGGTGATCACCGGATTTCCGTAACTGTAGCCAAGGTCATCGTCCTTGGTGGATCCCTGACCGGCGGTGGTCGTGAATTCCCACAACAGTATGGGTGTGGAGGGGTTGGTGATGTCCAGCGCATAGTAGCCGCGGCCGCCCTGGTTCAGTCCGCCCACGAGTATGGTGCGCCAGACAGCGGTGGCACTGTCGGTACAATTTGCCGTGCATACGTCAGAGATTACCGGGCTGCCGTTGACATAGTTGGTATGCAGGTTGGCATAGTTGGTATCAGCCAGCCTCCACATATTGGGTATCACCATGCTGGGCACGTAAGCCCAGCGTTCAGTTCCGCCCGGTACACCGCTCTGGGTAAGCGCGGAAAACGCGTGCAGCATGCCGTCGTTGGTACCGATGTATACCGTGCCGGGGCGGCTGGAATTCGCGGTGACAAACGCGCTGTAGCCCGGGTCGGCATAGCTGAACACCGGTGGTCCAATGTAGTTTGGCTGCGACTCCAGCGCGTCGCCCATGGTGGCTTCGCGGTAACGGAACAACCGGTTATCTGCAGAGGAACTATAGTTGGCCGGACGGGTATCGTACCCGTACTGGCCGCGCAGATAATTGACCAGGTTGGAGCCCTGAGCCGCGGTTTGCTGCGTCGCGGTCAATGATCCCCACTGGCTCAGCCCGTTGATATAGGTAGAGTTGAAGTCGGCTTGCTGTCCGGACGTCAGGTTCGCATACAGGAATGGCGTCAAGCCTGTGGCGGTGCTGTTCGCCGTATAGATGGTCCGGGTGTCGCTGTTCGCAGCCACCAGACCGGGCATGGTGCCGATACAGGCGGTACCCATCGGGAAAGAACATTGGTTCGAGCCGCTGTCAAAAACCCCGGGTGAAGCGCAGGTCGACGCGGTCGAGTTTGATGTTACGCAACTGTAGGTGGTGCTGGAGCCGCTGTTGTCGGCCACGATGACACCCGGTGACGGGCAGGTGCCTGCCACGATGTTTTCCACGCACCAGCTCGGGGCTGTGCTGACCACGCCGGTGCTCACGTTGATGGTGCGCGCCTCCAGATTGCCCTGCCATTTCACCGTGGTGTAGCTGGCCACGTATGCGTAGTTGTTGCCCGCTACCGGATTCAGCGTGCTGGTCGCGGCGGCGGCAGACGAACCGGTGCGCGAGGCGATCGATGCCAGCGCGCCGGACAGGCCAGAGGCCAGCGAAGACGGATCGGTGGCGCTGAAATAGGTGCCGCCGCCATCGACCGCTGCATGCCACAGGTCGTCTATCGTGGTGTAGGTGCCGCCGGTTCCGGGATCAGGCCAGTTGCAGGTCGAACCATCGCTTTGCCAGGCGCATACCGGCGGCGAGGCGCTCGGATGCGCGGTAACGCCGTTCGCCACCGAATAATAATCGCCGCTGCTGTCGTTCTGGTAGGTGGGCGAGTACTGCATGTCCCCGCTCGCACCCAGGCCCAGCGTGAAAGTGGACATATGCTGTGCGGTGTTGTTGTCCACGTCGGTCTTGAACACGTTGTTCGGGCAAACATCGATCCCGGTTGCCGCGACCGTACCCAGCGCACCGTCGCAGTTGTCCAATGCAGGGGTGCGCAAGTCGGTTTTGTAGTAATACATCGCCACGTCGGCCAGCGTGTTGCTGGTTCCGCCTGTGGTGCTCGAAGACGAGGTCTGCGAGACGACCGTCGGGTTGCTGGGGTTGGGACTCTGCACCGACGCAATCGCACAAGCAGCTGTGGTCGAGGTACCGATGGTCCAGCTTGGACAACTCTCGGGCTGCGCAACGCCGTTGGAAATGGTGGTGGTACAGGTCCTTGTTTGCGGTTGGGTGGTGAGTTGAATTTGGCCGGTGCTGCAACCTGTCGTTGACGCAGTCTGGTAGGTGCGCGAGTAGTTGGTGGTCAGCGTCGTGACCCCGGCGGCTCCGTCATACTTGGGTCTGGCCACCGATCCATCCTGTTCGCCCACATCCACCGGAGGGTCGGACAGGTCATAGGTATGTTGGCCGTTCCAGTATCCGTCGGTGGAAAGAATCACGAAGTTCTGCTGGCAGGAATACTGGATCGGATCCTTGGGCAGGATACCGTTCAGGCTGGCCTGTACGGTCGTGGCGGTAAAATTGCTTGGGGTAACGGACATGCTACCGTTTTGGGTGATGTTCGGTATCAGGTTCAGCGCGGAAGCAGGCCCGGTGATCGTGACGGTGCTGCCGGATACCGTTGCACCGTAATTGGTGATAGCGGGTGCATTGATTGCCGAGGCAATCGAGTTTGCCAGGTTGGAGGAGCTGTTGGACGTGCCGCCCCACCAGTTCGTGGCGGAACTGGTGGCCGTATTTCCCATCAGCTCATCGTTGTTTCCGGTGGCGCTGTTGTACACGGTGATGCTGCTGACCGTGGTGGGGCTGGTTCCGCTGACCGTAATGGTGGCGGTGTATACGGTGGTGGGGGCGAATTTCTTCGCATACAGCCGGCCCACGTTGGAAAGCGCAGCGCGCAGCGGCGTGGAGCCGCCGGGCTTGGAAACGTAGAGCTTGCTGTACCAAAGTCCCTTCTGGGTGGAATCGAACGGTGCGATGTCGACGATGTCCGGGCTTACGTTGTTGTTCATGGTCATGAACCCGACGCGGTAATTCTGGTCGATCGGCTTGAATGCCAGCCCCACCCCGGTTTTCATCATCAGCATCCTGTGACTGTAATAGGCGTACCAGTTTGCAAAATTCTGCAAATGGGTCGGGTTGGTGTCCGGGAAAACGGAGGCGGAAAACGTCATGGGGTTAGTCGGGCTGCTGTTGGTAGCGGTGACGACCGGGGTCAGGCCGGCCGGCCCGGAAGTGCCGCTGGGTCCGGTGATCGTGACCACGTTGCTGCCCGCTACGTTGCTGGCGGTGTAACCGTTTATGTTGATTTTTCCGGCGAGGTCGGCGGCCAGGGCGGAGGGGGTGGTGTCGTTTCCGGTGGAAGAAGAGCCCATAATCAGGGTGCTACCGACCATAACGCTGGTGACCATGGTGCCAGCGCTGGGCTGGGCAGCCGTCACAAATGTCATGCCGCCGCCGTTATCATTGACGGCCAGGCCACCACCTGCCGACGGGCCGGTGACCGTGACGACGCTGCCCGATACGGCGGCTTTATAGCCCGCAACGGTACAATTTCCGGTTGTGCCCAAAGTGCAGTTGTTGATGGCGGTAGCGATATAACCCGCAACCGTGCTGGTGCTGGTGTCGCTGGATGAACTGGTTCGCCCACTCATGATCTGGTCTGTGCCGTTCACCAGGATGCCGTTGACCCGGGTGCCATTGCCCGAACCGCCATTGCCCACCGTAATGGTGCCGACGTTGGTCGAGATGGTCAGGGTGGCAACCTCGTTTGTGCTCAGTGTGGTCAGGTTGAATACGGTGTTGCCCGGGCTGGAACCGATATTGCTTTTGCATTCGTTGTAGAAGGTGCTGCTGGTTTTGTTGAAGTTCATTTGCGCGGCGGTGGTCTGCGTGCCGGTATAGGTGTAGTAAAACGCGGGCCCGTTGTAACTGCTGTAGCCGCTGCTGCCGCTGCCGCTGCCGCCGGTAAAGGCGTTGTTCAGATTGACGGTTCCCGACCCGGGCTTGTAGCCGTCCACGTAGGCATTCGTGAAGGTGTTGTTCAGATAATTTGCACTGGCCGTGTTGGCATAGCTGACGCCGTTGGAATCCACCGGCGGGGTGTAGGTGATGTTGGGGTTGTAGTAAACGCCGTTGCAATGGCTGGTGTTGAAGCCGTATTTGCCGGCAAAATTCTTGGCGGTGTCCGGCAAATAATCCCAATCCATACTGCCGGAATCGTCCAGCACGAACATCAGGTTGGGCAACACCGTGGAGGTGGTGGAAGTCGCCAGCGGTGAAGTTGCCAGCGAGGTTGTAGTGGATGCCGCCTGTGAGCCTACCGGGAGCGCGAGGCCGAGAATCAGTGCCAATCCCAGCGAGAACAAAGGCCGCGGCAGGTAATCGGTATGGAAAAAGTTTTTCATGGTTGACTCCTAATAGACAAACGCCTGGACATAACTGTAAGTATTGCCGGGCCCTGCAGCCCTGCTGGTGATGCGGTATTCGGGGGCCTGGCCCGCTACCGGGCAGCCCGATCCCTGGCAGATCGTCGACGGCAGCGGGACTTCCTGCCCGTTATTGTCAAGCGTAGGCGAGCTGAACAGGCAATTCGGTTTGCTTGGTGACTGATTGGCGCTGCGGCACATGCGCTGGATGATGTAACGGATAGTGTTGCCGCTGTCGTCGGGCCCGGTTCCGACCGGCATGCTGCCACTGTTCCAGATTGAGTTGGATGAGGAAGAGTCGGTAAGAATAATTGTCGGATCGGCATTGGAATAATATCCAATCGATGGATTCGACGCGTTCAGGATGTTGGAACAGGCACTGGGACAGCCCGTATCGTTCAACACGCTGATGCCGGCTGTTGCCATCGAAGCCTGTGCCGCATTCAGCGCGGTGATTGCGGTTTCCAGCCCGTTGTCTGCGGAAGTGGTGGCAGCCTGCTTGAAGGCCAGGTTGCCTGCGATCAGGGTGCCGGTATCCACCGAGCGTATCAGCGCGACTGCGGCGAGCGACATCACCACCAGCGCGATCAGTGCAAAAAACAATACCACGCCGCGCTGCCTGTTTGCATGGCGGTAACGGGGCGCTATCCTGTCAGGTAATGTGCTCATAACGTGCTCCAGGCCCAGATCGTATTGCGCAAGGGAATAATCGTTTCAAACACCCGGTAGCGATAATGCTGCCAGTTCGGGTCGTTGCTCAGGTCGATTTTCGGGGCGGCGTCGACATTGCTGTCGTCCCAGGCGCAGGGGCCCTTGTTTATGACGCCCTTGGCCGTGGTGCAGATGCCGGTCACCGTATTTTTTTCATACAAGCCATTGCGCGCCACCACCGCGATACGGAGGGACTTGATGCGGTTGCGGTCGGCGACCGTGGGCGCTGCCCAGGTGGGTCCGGTCGCATCCACCCAATTGGTGACCTGATTCGAGCCGGCGGTGGCGGCGATCCCGTACTGTGCCTGTATGTTCACGATATCCGCCACGACCGGGTCGCCGGCCACCAGCGGATCGGTGGCCTTTTCCATGTACGCCTGTGAATTGGTGGCGCTGGTCGGGTCGTAGTTGAAATTCACGCGGAATATCGAGGTGACCCAGGCACCGAGGCAGGAAAGATTGTCGCCAACGGCAATCCCGGTGGGGATGCTTTGCACCGTAACCGTTGTGGTGACGGCGGAAGCGCCGGATAAAACCGGCGGAACGGCAATGTCGGTGGGCCCGGTCACGTTCGTCAGGTTGCATGTGGCACCGCTGATCAGCAGTGCCACATCGCCAACGTGGCAACCCATATTGTTATTGACGGTGAGGTCGTTCGCACCGGTCACGGCTATCCCGGTAATCGGGGTGGGAACGCCGCCTGAATCGGTGCTGGCATAGTGTATCGTGATCCAGTCGCTGGCCCCCGCCAACGTACCTCCATCGGTAATCTTGACCGGCGCGATGCTGGTGATTCCGGTTCCACCGGAAGTCAAAGTCGTGCAACCGAGCGGCGAATCAGTGGCAGAGGGCAACAAGCCGTATCCGGACATCTTCAGCTCGTGCTCGATGCTGTAGATCGCGATGCTGCCGTTGGTTTGCGCATCGCCCGATCCGGTGGTGGTGCGTTTTTGTCCTTCAAACACCGAGAAAACCTGCATGATCACCAGGGTCGCGAGCAGGCCAATCGCCAGTCCGACCAGGATCTCGATCAGGCTGAACCCCGCCTGTGGCTGGAATGTCTGGCGAAGCGTAGTGCGCTGCGTGATCGTTTTCATCTATTTAAATCCCGCTATGGTCGCGACGGTGGTGAAATTATGCTGCGGCTTGCCGGGCTGTTCCCAGTTGATTACAACCTTATACTGGTCGGTGACCGGACTGGTGATGGTCAGCGTACCGTTGGGCAGCGACGAAATAGGCGCACCTGTCACCAGGTTGCTGACCGCATTGGTCGGGTCGGCCCAGATCATGCCGATTTTCTGCTGGGCGATAAAACTGGCCTGCGCACGGTAATTGGCATCGGAAGTATTCTTGACCATGGCTGCCTGCAACCCGACCAGGGCCAACACCCCCATGGAAAACAGCAGGACCGCAATCAGCGCTTCCAGCAATATGACGCCTTGCTGCGCAGGCTTGCCTATATGCACAAATCTTTTTGACGGGATAGCTTGTCTGGTCATGATGATTTCTCTGTTTGATAACGTCTTGTTAGTAACGTCCGGGATTCATATTATCCGCACGGGTTTAATAACACATGCGCGGGTCGGGCGGCGTCTTCGTGGTGCTGATGGACGGATCGCACAGCCTGGACTCGCCGCCCGCGCCGATCTGCACCCATAGCGGCCTCAAGGTCAGGCCCGACGATACCCCGGGGGCGATACTGAGGACGAACCTGGTCGGGGTGGCCGAGGTGTCCGCATTGGGAACTTTTATGCCGAGGTTGCTGAAGGTAATCGTGTTGGTGGGCGGAGCGGGTGAAACGGCTACCGGCAATGTAGAGACCGTGACGTTTTTCGAGCCTTCGCTGCTGGACCTGGTTTGAACCGTGCTGCCCGCGGCAAGGCTGCCGCAGGCATCCGCGTGGGTGACCGTCCAGGACGATCCCGTCCCCAGCGTAAACGCGACGTTGGCATTGCATTTCACCGCCTCCGCGCGTGCCAGCATGATCCCGTTCGAGATCGACTCGGCCGCGTTGCGAACCTGGCTGTTCAGCACCCAGGTGCGGTAGCTGGAAATGCCGAATGTCAGCGTGATCGCAAAGATCGCGATCGTGATCATCAGCTCGATCAGCGTGAATCCATTCGGCCGGATTGTGCGCACAGCGCTCAACAGCTGTCTCCTTTTCTCATGATCCAGCAGGTCGTACCGTTACCCCATCCTGTTGTCGAAGTCTTGGTGTTGGTATCGTCGATGGTATAGGTGAAATTGGTGTTGTTGATCGTCCCGGTTGCGGTGGCCTTGTAGGATTGGTCGTCTCCGCTGGCCCCCCACTTGCAGCTGAACGTGAAGTACTTGGAAGTGGGCAACGCGACGCCGCAGCTGGAGCTGGTCGAGCCGTAGCCGCGGTTGTCCTGGTAATACTGTTCCAGCTGGATCCGCATATCGGCCAGATTCGACGTGGCATCCACCAGCTTGCCGCGCGTGACGTAATCGTTGTAGGCGGGTATCGCGATGGCGGACAGGATCGCGATCACCGCGACCACGATCATCAGCTCGATCAGCGTGAAGCCGCCCGACTGTTTCAGGCCGGCGATTTTCCCGCTGGCCAATTTGCTGTCTGCCCTTTTCCAATTTGCCAGTCTCATTGCGCACCCCTTCCATTTGAATTGATGCGGATAATAGGACGTTGGTTATGGCTTTGCCACCGGCAACTGACCGGAGGGCCGCTAATGCGGATAAACGGCGCAAAACCCTGCTTGAACGGGATATCAGGTCCGGTTTCATTGATCTGGATCAGGGTTTCTGCGGGCTGGCAGCGATTCCGGGCCGGCTTATCGGCAGCGAAAAATGCAGGACCCGGAAACAAGCAGACCCCGTTGCCGAGGTCTGGGTTGTGGTTGAGGTGTAGTGAACTATGGGCCTGTTGTGATGGAAACAGGTTTGCTTCCCGCAGAGTAAATGCCCACTTGAGTCATGTACGGGGAGTTCGTGCTAATTTTGAAGCCCGAGATTTTACTAGTACCATAATTCGCAACATAGGCATATTGGCCTGTGCTGTCGATGCTGATCGAAACGGGATGGGATCCTGTTGTACCCATAAAAAAGTTATTCGTATATCCCGTGGTGGTACTGTTGGTGCAGAATGAGGAATTACTTCCGCAATCAAGGTGGGTAAGCGTACCGCTGCTAAAGCTGAATGCAGAAACGTCATCGGAATTGGTATTTGCAACGTAGACATACCCATTCACTGGATTGATGGCTATCGATTTGGGACCGGACCCAGTCAAAGTAGAAGAAGACAGATTGGTTAGCTGGCCGGTGCTGCTATCGATGGAGTATATGGAAACGTTATTGTCGTGGTTGTTCGTCACATAAACATACTTCCCACTTGGATCGACGGCAACCGAACTGGGTGTTTGCCCCGTATCAATATTATGGCTAGTCCCGCTTGCATCTATAGCGGTAAGCGCGCCGTTGGTGGTATTGATGCTGTAGACCGAAATGCAACCACTATATGAAGGGACAGAGGCGTGGCTGCAAACACCAGTGGTGTAGGCACCGAGATTAGTCACATAGGCATAGGCGCCGGTTGGGTCGATCGCGATGGCAACAGGAGTTAAAGCCGTCGCGATGGTGGGCTCATTAGCGGTTGTTGCGCCATTGGCGTCGATGCTGGCGAGTGCGCCGGTCGAGGTGATGCTGTAAGCCGAGATGCTGTTGGACAGCTGGTTCACCACATAGACGAACTTGCCGGAGGGATGCACCGCAATCGCGACCGGGGTATTCCCGGTTGCGGTGTTGGCGATGGGCGTGGCAGAAAGCACGCCGCTGGCTACGCTGTATGCCGAGACGGTGTTTGAACTGCTGTTCGTCACAAACGCGTATTTTCCGCCGTAGACTGCGATCGCGGAAGGTGAAGTTCCGGTACTCGACGAATAAGGTGAAGGTGTGCTGAGCGCCCCGTTGCTCGCGTTGGCCGCGTAGGTCCAGGCGGTGCTGTCACCGGAGTTGGCCACATAAACATGCAGATCCGGCGTAACTGGGCCCGTGTTGTTGGTGCAAGCGACCAACACGTTGGTTACATTAATGCTGGCTGTATTCTTACCATTAGTGACGAGGCAGGTCTGTCCCGCCGGTTGAATAAGAACCTTGACATCATAGTCGCTAGTAACGGGCGTGCTGAAAGTGAAGGTGCCACTGGCTGTGACTAGTAGGTTGTCGCTACCATTGTTTTGCAGTACCACACTGGCCCCAGCAGCTAGTCCGGTAACGCCATAGGTAGGAGTAGTGCCACCTATCGTGTAGCCTTTTACGCAGTTCACCCCGACCGTGGTGTTCGTGGCCGGCATGGTGCCGACTGGGCCGGTGACCGTGCAAACTTGTGCAGGTGTCGTGGCTGGCTGGGACAGCACGGAGATGTTATAGGTCGAACCTGACAATACTTGGTGCTGAAAGGGTTGGGTTCCCGGTGCTGTAAAGGTCAGATTATCCCCGCCGTTGCGCAACTCGACACCACTTGCAGCAGTAGTCACACCGGAGATTCCGACGACGTTGACGCTGAGGGTATAGTATGAAGCCAGTGTCGTATTCGATCCGCCGCCACCGCCCCCGCCGCATGAAGCCAGGGCAAGCAGCGTGATCGGGGTCAGGTACAGCAGGCCTTGCAGGAATTGTTTCGGGCTGATGCGCATTCGGGTTACCTCGTCGTGTCTGGGGTTGCGGTTTGGTTCGCTGCACGCCGGGGTCATCCGGCATCGCGAGTTTTCATTCGCGAGAATACCTCAAGCGGTGTGGTGAATTCAAACATTTTGATACAACCGGCTGTCTGGTCCGACAAACGGTCGGGACGGGCGGTGCAGGACGCATTTATAAGCGCGACGGATACGCCATTTTCGGGCGCGGGGGTCAAATTGCCGTGGAGCGCGAGGCGGAAAGACGGTAAAATCCGCGTTCTGAAAAATTCACAAAATCCGGGGAGTACGTAATGAGCAAGAGTCTGGTCCAATTCATCATCGAAGAGCAGCGCACGATACCGGGCGCAACCGGCGATTTCACCGGCCTGGTCAGCGATATCATCATCGCCTGCAAGCAGATCGCGCACGATGTCAACAAGGGCGCCCTGATCGGCGTGCTGGGCAGCGCGGGCAGCGAGAACGTGCAGGGCGAGACGCAGAAGAAACTGGACATCATCACCAACGA
>Ga0307375_10005614_pt1 | contig 11732 bp, 10 predicted proteins | sample TR1MG_FD_202531 | JGI IMG/M metagenome (GOLD analysis project Ga0307375, IMG submission 202531) | Soil microbial communities from Risofladan, Vaasa, Finland - TR-1 | ecosystem: Environmental > Terrestrial > Soil > Coastal area > Acid sulfate soil | place: Finland: Risofladan, Vaasa | collected... | reverse complement strand
GGAGAGTGCAAGAGTAAATGTTGAAAAAGACGCTGCTGCCACGGTATTTGGCTACTGGGTAAACGATCCCGAACGTTATGGAGTGGCAGAGTTTGATGCCAGCGGTAGGGTTACCAGCATTGAGGAGAAACCGGAACATCCAAAGTCGAACTATGCTGTTGTGGGACTTTACTTTTATACCAACGACGTGGTTAAGGTGGCCAAGAGCATCAAGCCCTCTGCTCGAGGAGAGCTGGAGATAACCACTGTTAATCAGGAGTATCTCAAGCAAAATCGCTTAAATGTGGAGTTAATGGGGCGTGGGTTTACTTGGCTCGATACGGGAACGCATGAGTCTTTGGCCGAAGCCAGTAACTATGTGGAGACCATAGAGCATAGGCAAGGCCTTAAAATCGCCTGCCTCGAGGAGATTGCCTTCAGCAAGGGGTGGATTACCAAGGAGCGCCTTCTGGAGCTGGCACAACCTATGATTAAGAACCAGTATGGGCAATACTTGGTTAGCTTGGTGGAGAAGAAATAGATGCTTAATTAGGTGATTAGCTAATTAGGTGATTAGCTATTTAGGTTATTAGGTCATTAGGAAAGCCTTTCACCAATAACTCACAACTCACAACTCATCATTCATAACTCACAACTCACAAATGAACGTTATTGAAACTTCCATTCCTGAGGTTAAAATTATTGAACCTAGAGTTTTTGGTGATAGCCGTGGTCTGTTTTTTGAATCGCATTCGCATAAACAATTTATTGAAAAGGTTTGCAATACCACCTTTGTTCAAGATAATGAGTCTCATTCTCAGTATGGAGTTCTTCGTGGTATGCACTATCAGCTATCACCATACAGCCAATCGAAGTTGGTTCGAGTGGTTGTAGGAAAGGTGTTAGATGTGGCAGTGGATATGCGGAAAGGCTCACCAACCTTTGGAAAATATGTGGCCGTTGAACTTTCGGATGAAAACAAGAGGCAACTCTTTGTTCCTCGAGGTTTTGCGCACGGCTTCTTAACACTGTCGGAAAAAGCCATTTTTCAGTATAAGTGCGATGCATACTATGTTCCAAACCAGGAGGGCGCTTTCATGTGGGATGATCCAACGGTAAATATTCAGTGGACGATAGATCCCAGTAAGATAATACTGTCGGATAAGGACAAGGGTTTGTCTTTGTTTGAGGAGGCGGTGGCATTTGACTACTCGGAGAAGCTCTACTAGCTATCTATTTCGTAACCAAAAAATTATTCAAACTATGTCTAGGAATATTTTAATAACGGGTGGTGCCGGTTTCATAGGTTCGCATGTTGTTCGTCTATAAGTGGTGTCTTGAATAATTAAGATACTTAAAGTCACAAGACCTTTACACTGATTAAGAAAGACTACAAATAACCGAATAAAAGCAAGTTCACTAGTATTATTCAACAGGTCACAGTTATAATGTGTCAAAGTGTTTGAAATAAATATTTGATAATATTATAAAAATCAATTAGTTGACGTGAAAGATAAGGTTAAAAGTATTAAAATATTATTGAGCAATAATAAAAAAGTTATTGAGAATTATTTTTTTATGACAATATTGCAAGTTCTCAACGCATTGTTTTATTTACTTATTTATCCTTTTTTAATAAGAACACTCGGAGCTGAGAGTTATGGTTTGTATGTATTTGTAACAGCTATTATTTCTTATTTTGTTATTTTTATTGGTTTTGGTTTTGATCTACCCGCGGTAAAATCTATAGCACAAAATGTAGACGACCTTTCATGTAAAATACACACATTATCATGTATTTTTACCGCAAAAATATATCTGGAAGTATTATCGTTAATAGTTTTCACAATAATTATTTTTTCAATACCGGCATTCCGCGTAAATTGGTTTCTATTTTATATTTGCTTTTTTCAAACGCTGACAAATATATTATTTCCGCAATGGTATTTTCAAGGGGTTCAGCGAATGAGAATTGTGACATATATTCAGTTGATTTTTAAAATAATTTCATTGCCATTGATTTTTTTGACCATTCATTCATCTACTGACCTTTGGATATTTTTGGTTATTACGTCATCTGTAAGTGTTGCGGGGGCAGCTACTGCCGCTTTTATTGTTCATTTTAAAGAAGGGGTACAAATTCGGTGGATGCCTTATCCTGAAGTACGTATATGGTTTAAGGATGCTTTTCCATTTTTCTTAAGTTCTTCTGCAGGAATTATTAAGGAACAAAGTATTGCTGTAATTATTGGCTTGTTTTTTGGAATGAGAGATGTTGCAATCTATGATTTAGCAAATAAAATTGTTATTGTGCCACGTACCTTGTTAATGAGCGTAAATGGGGCTTTATTTCCTAAGATAATTGCTAATATACAATCTCGGAAAGTAAAAATGATTATAAATTACGAAACGATTATTGGACTATTTGTAATCGTATCTATTGTTTTTTTCGGTAAATGGTTTGTTTTAATTATGGGAGGTTCAGTAATGATCGCATCTTATCCGCTTGCTGTAGTTCTGAGCATTACAGTTTTATCATGGTTGGTCGTTGGTTCGTATATTAATTTTGTTTTCATCCCTCATCATAAATATTATTACGTTACAAAAAATCAATTTGTAGCATTTTTGAGTTTTTTTTTCTATTGCATAATTGGTTTATTATTTATTAGAAATATCTTTGTATTAGCCATTGCAATTTCTCTATCAGGACTGACAGAGATTGCTTATTGCAGGTATATAATCAAGAAAAATAAACTATTGTGATTGTGAGCCCGAAAGTAAGCCTTATTATTCCTGTTTACAAAGTCTCCTCCTTTATTGAGCGTTGTGCATGCTCATTATTTGAGCAGACATTTGATGATATAGAGTATATTTTTGTGAATGATTGCTCTCCAGACAATTCAATTCAAATTCTAGAGAAAGTTATCGAGCGATATCCAGGAAGAAGGAATACTATTAGAATTATTAATCATGATAATAATAGGGGACTTGGTGCCGCTCGTAATACAGGACTCAATGCTGCAAAGGGTGAATATATTCTTCATGTTGATAGTGATGATTATATAGAATTCGAAATGGTTGAGAGAATGTATAATACTGCCGTTGAAAATAATGCTGATATTGTTGTCTGTGATTATATTGTGCAGTGGAAATTTGTAAGTAAAGTTTCTGCTCAGCCTTATTCTGTTAATTCATCGGAATACACTAGAATGCTTCTTCGTGTTGAGGCTATGTCTTGTGTTTGGAACAAAATGATTAAAAAAGAATTGTATGATAAGAATAATATACATTCTATTGAAGGTATTGACATGGCTGAGGATTATGTTTTAATTCCGCGACTAGCTTATTATGCAAATAAGATATCAAAAGTTAATATCCCTTTTTATCATTATGTACAGACTAATAAAAATGCATATACTAAAAGTTATTCACACAAATCAATATCAAGTCTTGTAAACGCTTTAGACATACTATTCTTTTTTTTTAATAATGTATCTGACAGAGAACTCTATAAAAATGATTTAATGAAAGGTATATTGCAAAAAAAAATTACAATGCTAGAATCCGCTCCTTATGGTCTGAGAAAAACAATTATAAATTTGTATCCTGATATTAATTCAAATTACAGAAGCAGTTTAGTAATGCATGAAAAGATAACTAGTTATTTATCTGATAAGAAATTATTTAATATATTATTTGTATTTACAAAGATATATTTTTCTTCTTTAGAGGTTTTACAATATCTAAAAGGACGTCGATTTTGACTGCATTTTCTTTCTTCATGCTATAATTTGTATTCATGATGATTTTGATTGTCAATATATTATTTTCAATTCTTTCACTCTGCCTTGTTTATTTGGCTCCAACTGAATATTCATATTCTTTTTGTGTTACAATAAATGTTTTATTTGTGGTTCAAAATATTCTTTATTTCTCATTAAGGAATGATGACGGTTTAGTTTGTTTTGAGTTCTTTTTTATGTTGGCTTTTTGGTTTACAAATTTTGTTTACCCCGTTTTTTACTATCCAACAAATCCTCATTTTTCGATGTTCTCCTCTAAGTTTAATGAAAATATTATAACAAAATCAACTGCTATTGCATATTTAGGTTATTCGGTTTTTTTACTTGGCATCTCCAATTCAAGAAGAATGTTAAGTTATTATGCAAATAAAGATCCGTTTGTATTTGATAATCGAAAATTAAAATTATTATTCTACTTTTCATTTATTTTCTTCTTTTTTTATATGACTTTTGGAGGCCTAGAACACCTAAGGAATGTATACTCTGGTGGGGCGGATATAAGGCAAGTAGGAGTTTACTCCTATTTTCTCAATTTATTTACAATTGCCACTTTATTAATGGCAATGTTTCTTTTTCGTCAGAAAAACAGAAAGATAATTTCCATTTATGGATTCTATTTACTTGTTGTTATGCTTCTATTCATTTCTACAGGGACTCGAGGTATTGTTTTAGGAATTGGACTTATATTACTTTTTACTTATAATAAATATGTTAGAAGGATTTCAAAAATTCAATTAATTACATTGATTGTATTTGGTGCATTATTTTTAACATTTATTGTTTATGGTCGAACGACCAGTCTGTTTTCAAAACATTGGATGGATGCAATGGTTTTGAAGTTAAGAGTTACATCATTTTTTGACTTGTTTTCTGATTTAATAATAAATAATCGTAATTTATATGTTTTAGTTAACTATGCTGATTCTGTTCGACATACATATTTTTTTGGAATGCTCACTGATATAGTTTCACCAATACCCGGTTTGGCCAGATATATAATTGGAATTTTTCATGTACCAGTTGAATTAATTACTGGTGGTGCATTACCTACTTATTTAACATTAGGTCCAAATTCTGCTTTGGGTCTTGGTACAAATATGATTGGTGAAGCTTATGTTTCTTTTGGATTGTTTGGTGTCATATGCTTTATGTATATATTAGGATGGATTATAAAAGCATCAAGGAATGCATCTGAATATAACATATATGCTTTTGTTATTTATTATTTATTTGTTTCTCATACTGTTTTTTACCCTCGAGCACCTATTTTATTTGAACCAAGAACAATTGTGTGGAGTTTGATATTGATTTATTTCTTGACAAAGAAGTATGTGATTAGAACACCTACTATATATTGAGTAACCAATATTAATTTCTCATTCTACTGATATCAATTTGACTGCTATAATTGTAAATATTTAAGTTAATGATGTTTATGAAGAGTATTGCACTAATTGTTGGAAATATTACAAAAACAGGAGGAACGGAGAGAGCTACTGTAAATTTGGCAAGTATTCTTTTATCTCTTGATTATAAGGTTACAATAATAAGTTTAAATGGTAATAACTCTGTCGATTGTTATTATGATATTCATGAAAACATTGAGCAACTATTTTTGGAATTACCAATGTTGAAAAGTGGATTTACAAATAAAATATTTTGGTATTCTTTATACATTAAGAGATTAAGGAAGAGTTTTAAACAGAATCATTTTGACATAATTATAGGTACTGGGCATGGAATTAATTCATTATTGCCAATCGTTTCTATTAATATGAAAATACGTTTAATAGCTTGTGAACATATCGCTTATAATAGTCTTCCATTTATTTCAAACCTATTGCGAGGGATCTCATATCGTTTTTTTGATTATGTTGTAGTTTTGAGTAGCTTTGCAGAAACGAAATTTAAATATTTAAAAAATGTAAAAAAAATATCAAATTCTTTATCGTTTATACCCACTCAAACTAGCGATCAAAGTTCAAAACAATTACTTGCAATCGGTCGTTTGTCAACAGTTAAGGGATTTGATCGGTTAATAAAGATTGCCGCTTTAATTAAAGATAATTATTCTGATTGGAAAATTAGATTAGTTGGTGAAGGGGAACTGAAAGAGCAATTAGTAAAAGAATGTAAGGCTCTTAATATTGATGATTTTATAATTTTTGCTCCTTTTACTAAGAATATTGAGCAAGAATATTTAAATAGTTCTATATATTTACTAACATCTTATTCTGAAGCTTTTCCGATGGTATTACTTGAGGCAAAAGCATGTGGGTTACCTATTGTGAGTTTTAATTGTCCTGAGGGTCCTGCAGATATTATTAATGATGGAGTAGACGGCTATTTAATAGAAGATGGTGATTTTAAATCATTTGCTGATAAGTTATCATTTCTTATGGAAAATGAGGTTTTGCGAAAGCAAATGAGTATAAATGCTAAGCATGATTCATTTGGCTATGCTCCTGATAGAATAAGCCTAGAATGGAAATCATTATTAGATGAAATGTTAATTTACTAAATTAATTTTCTTATGAGGGTTGTCTTTGATAATATTATTTTTTTCCTTCAGAGATCTGGAGGTGGTACTATCTATTGGTTAGAATTAATAAAGAGAGCAACAACTGATAAATCCATTCAAGAATATTTTTCTGAGCCTAAATTAGCAATAAATAATAAATTTCGATCTGAGTTACCTATAAAAGTTACCTTTTTTGAGAGAGCTCCATTACTTTGGTTAAGGATATCTAATTTCAGCAAGCCTCTTCAAGATAAATTTATTTTTCATTCAAGTTATTATAGAATATCAAAATCGAAACAAGCAATTAATGTGGTAACAGTTCATGACTTTACATCAGAATATTATTTAAAGGGTATAAGACGATTAATCCATAAAATGCGTAAAAGGAATGCAATTAGTAATGCACAAGGAATTATTTGTATTTCACATAACACAAAAATTGATTTGCTAAAAATGTATAGAAATATTGATGAAAAGTTAATTAGAGTCATATACAATGGTGTAAGTGATGATTATTTTACAATTTCAAAAACGAATGATTTCACTAATTTTGAATATCCAAATATCCTTAAAGCGAAGTATATTTTATATGTTGGCCATAGAACCAATTACAAGAATTTCTTCATTGCAGTTGAAACTGTTGCACGACTGGATTCAAGTTATAAATTACTTATAATTGGTGAAAGTCTTTCAAAAAGTGAAGTAAAAATTGTAGATAAGATATTAAAGAATAGATATATCTGTTTGTCCGGAATTGATAATAAGACTCTAAATATATTCTATAATTTTGCTTATTGCCTTATTTACCCTTCAAGTTATGAGGGATTTGGAATACCGCTTTTGGAAGCGATGAGAGCTAGTTGTCCAGTAGTTACAACCAATAAATCTTCAATTCCTGAAGTAGTTGGAGATTCTGCTGTTATGGTAAGTGATATTAGCTCCACTACATTTGTTGACGCTATATTAATGCTTTCTGATGAAAAATTTAGATCTGAATTAATTTTGAGGGGATTAGTTCAGTCATCAAAATTTTCATGGGACAAATCATATGAAGAAGTCAAAAAATATTATGTTGAATTGTTTAATTGTGCAGAATGAAAAATTATTTTGAAATATACTCGTTAGGCGGAATTGTTAATTTGATTTATAATACTTTAAAGACAAAACTATTTTATCCGAGAGCTAAATTAGTAAGATTTCCTATTGATTTTCGAGGAAAAAAACATATTAGCTATGGAATTGGGTTTACTACTGGTAGATACTGTAGACTTGAGGCTTATCCAATTGATAAAAAATCATTAGCAATATTAATTGGCAAAAATGTTCAGATCAACGATTTTGTACATATAACTGGAATTAAGAAAGTTGTTATAGGTGACAATGTCCTTATAGCAAGTAAGGTCTATATATCTGATTCTTCACATGGTAGTTATTCAGGCGATGAAAACGATAGTGATCCCAATAGCATTCCAAAAGAAAGACTACTTTTTCACAAAGAGGTAACTATCGGAAATAATGTGTGGATAGGTGAATCAGTTTCAATTTTGCCAGGAGTTATAATTGGCACTGGATCTATAATTGGTGCCAATTCTGTTGTTACAAAAAGTATTCCAGATTATAGTATTGCTGTAGGAAATCCCGCAAGAGTTGTTAAGGCGTATGACTTTAATACCAATAGATGGGTTAAATCCTGACCTGCAATTTATTAATAAAAGGACAACTTTTATTATGATTGAAAATTCTTATAATGTGACCATTCTTACTCAAAAGTAGCAAAATGAATAATATTCTAATAACAGGTGGAGCTGGTTTTATTGGCTCTAATTTAGCTTTGAATTTATTAGAAAGGGGTTATAATGTAACGGTTTTAGATAATTTGTCGCCACAAATTCATGGCAATAATCCTGAATTGTCACCGCTATATTGTAACATTAAGGGTAAACTAAATTTCATTAGGGGAAGTGTTACAAATCGCTCGGACTGGCAAAGGGCATTGGTAAATATTGAAATAATTGTTCATCTTGCTGCAGAGACTGGGACGGGACAATCTATGTATGAGGTAGCAAAGTATACTGAAGTTAATATTCAAGGAACTGCCTTGTTATTTGATATCTTAGCAAACGAACAGCATAGAGTAAAAAAAATAGTAGTTGCCTCTTCTCGAGCTATATATGGTGAGGGAAAATACAAATGTTCTGACCATGGTATTGTTTTTCCAATATCAAGAAGAAATGAAGATATGGCCATGGGTGATTTTAATGTTAAGTGTCCTTTTTGTGGTGTTAATGTTGAATTACTTGCAACAACAGAAGATTCGAAAATACATCCAACCTCAATTTATGGATTTACAAAGCAGGCTCAAGAGGAAATGAGTATGATTGCAGGAAGATCATTACAATTACCGATTGTTTCTTTCCGATACCAAAATGTTTATGGCCCGGGACAATCGTTATCAAATCCATATACCGGAATTTTATCCATTTTTTCAACACGGATTATGAATGGTAATGAAATTGCAATATTTGAAGATGGAAAAGAGAGTCGTGATTTTGTATATATCGATGATGTTGTTGATGCTACAATTTTGGGTATTGAAAAAGAGGAAGCAAACTTCGAGAGTTTTAACGTAGGTACTGGGGAGCATACTGACGTTGTTACTGTTGCTAAAACTTTAATTTCAAAATATAATTCTTCTGTAGAGCTTAAAATTACTGGAAATTACCGATTAGGGGATATTCGAGATAATTATGCTGATTTGTCAAAGATTAAAAAACTTGGCTTTGAACCTAAAATTTGCTTTAAAGAGGGGATTAGCAGATTTGTTGATTGGGTAAACCATCAAAGTATTACTGAAGACAAATACGCTCTGTCTATTGAGGAAATGAAGAAAAAAGGTTTATACAAATGATCGATATTAAGAATAAGAAAATATTACTTTTTGCGCCAAGATTTTTTGGATATGACAGTGTAATTAAAGAAAAACTCATTGGGCTTGGTGCTCATGTTGATTTATATAATGAACGTCCTTCGACAAATGTTTTTATAAAAGCAATTATTCGTTTATATAAGAAATTACTATTTGTTTATATTGATAATTATTTTAAACAAATTGTAAAGAAGAATCGCTACAAGGATTTTGATTATGTTATAGTAATCAAGGGCGAGGTTTTTAATACTAAAATTGTTGAAAATCTTAAACATTCTTATCCTTCTGCTAAATTCATTTTATATTTATGGGATTCGATTCAAAACTATAAAGATATACGACAATGTCTTCACCTATTTGATAATTCATTGACCTTTGACTTGAAGGATGCAACAGAGATACCATTATTGAAATTTCGACCATTGTTTTTTATTGATGACTATTTGAAGTGTAATAGCATTGATAATAAATTGATAGATTATAAGTATGATTTACTTTTTGTTGGTACAGTTCATAGTGATCGTTGGCTATTTCTTAAAAGTATTAAAGATCAAGCCGACAAGTCTAATTTGAACATTTATTATTACTTATATGTACAAAGCCCGTTAGTTTTTTTATTTCGAAAATTGTTTGATAAACGATTTGTGTCTATTCCTTTAAAGGACATAAAGTTTCGTTCTATTTCAAAGGAGGAAATCATTCAGTTAACTACTTGTTCTCGAGCTGTTTTGGATATTCAACATCCAAAACAGACTGGTTTGACTATGCGAACCATTGAAGTGTTTGGTGCTAAGCGAAAACTTATTACAACAAATACAATTATAAAAGATTATGATTTGTTTTCGCAATGTAATATATCAGTTGTCGATCGATCAGCACCAGTAATATCTTCTTCATTTATAATGTCAGAGTATACTTCAATGCCGAATGAACTTTATCATAAGTATTCATTAGATGGATGGCTTGAGTCATTATTTTCACAATAATTAGAAATTCATTTATGTTGTTGTTTCTTTTGTCATCTTTATTAATTTGTTTGGTTTTAACGTTTGTTGTAAGGAAATGGGCAATAAATAGGTCTGTTTTAGATCTTCCCAACGAGCGCAGCTCTCACTCTATTCCAACCCCTCGCGGCGGTGGTATTGCTATTGCAGCTACTTGGTTTTTGGCAATCACTTTTCTTTTTTTTAGAGGAGATATTGATTCTGCACTATTTTTTGCACTGCTGTGTGGCGTTCCTATTTCTGTTATTGGTTTGGTGGATGATGTAGTTACCATTTCGGCAAAATTCCGGCTCATAGTGCAGGTGGCTTCTGCAGCAATGGTCCTTGTTTTTCTTGGTGGGCTGCAAGGCATTAATATTGGCTTTGTTTATCTGTCGTTGCCAATTCTATTTAGCATTTTAGCAGTAATTGGTATTGTATGGTTTACCAACCTTTTTAACTTTCTCGATGGCATCGATGGCTACATTTGCACCGAGGTAATTTTTATTGGTTTTGCATTTTTCCTTCTTTTTGGGGAAGTTCCACCTGCATTGCTGGCTGCAGTCACTGCCGGATTTTTAGTGTGGAACTGGCAACCGGCGAAAATATTTATGGGGGATGTAGGCAGCACGCTTCTTGGATTTACCATCGGTGTTTTTGCGGTTTACTACCAAAACTGTGGCGATTCCTCCATCGTTATTTGGCTTATGCTCACCTCACTTTTCTGGTTCGATGCATCCCTAACCCTTTATCGTCGTTGGCGAAATGGAGAAACCCTTTCCACGGCTCATAAAAAGCATGCCTACCAGCGTATTGTTCAATCGGGCTTTAGCCACCAAAAAACAGTGATTTACTCGCTGTTTATCAACCTCTCCATATTGGGACTGGTATGGTTGGCTATCCGCTATCCAAGCTATTCCCTCGTGTTTTTTGGAATAAACATTGTCTATCTTTATGTTGTTATGAAGATTATTGATAGAAGGTTTCCATTTCAAAGATTGTGAAGAGTGAATTGTGAATTGTGAATTGTGAAAAGTGATTATGGCACTTAATTACTAAAAAGAGTTCTTTTTAAGTAATGCTTTATCGCCAAAATTTTCAGGGCGTTTATTTTTTTGAAACTACAAATGATGGACTCTTCAAATTTGGGTTGAATTAAAATCCCAATGGGGATAATTCTCAACTTATGAAGGTAATGGTTGACTTATATTACTGAGTATTACTAGCCGTTTTTTTATTCACTATTTGTTCTCCTGCCGGTTTTATGAAACTTAAACAATAAATGCGTAAATTACTTTCTCTGGATTACTTCGCCTTTTATTTGGTGATTTTCTCGTTGCCGTTTGGAAAGAGTTTTTTTGTTCCCATACTTTTTGGTTGGCTCTGGGCTGTTTTCCTAAGCTATTTTATTAAGCGCGACTACTCTTTTAGTTGGTTTAGAGGGCTCCTTATTCTACCCGTTATTTTCTATTTGTTGCAGTTAATTGGCTTTTTCACTTCGAAGAATGTTAATGGTGGCC
>Ga0307375_10005613_pt1 | contig 11734 bp, 14 predicted proteins | sample TR1MG_FD_202531 | JGI IMG/M metagenome (GOLD analysis project Ga0307375, IMG submission 202531) | Soil microbial communities from Risofladan, Vaasa, Finland - TR-1 | ecosystem: Environmental > Terrestrial > Soil > Coastal area > Acid sulfate soil | place: Finland: Risofladan, Vaasa | collected... | reverse complement strand
GTGATCTTGACCACGTTCGTGACGAACCTTGCAGCGCTCCAGCAGGACTACAGTTCCTTCGCTCTGCCGGTGAACGTGTACTACTTGGCGCAAGGTACTACGGTCGGTACTACAAGCACCATGGCGCTTGCGCCCGTGACGTCCTCCACCGTCGCAGCGGCCTGTCTCACCGCCTCGCCAGTCACGTGTTCCTGGCAGCCCGCTAATGGCACGGCATACCATGCTGCGGCTTCTGGGTCTACGCCAGCTGAGAATTACGATGTCCTCAGTTCTGCGACGTACTTAACGAGCAACGCGGGAACGATCAGCGTGACGCTCCCTGCGGGCGCCTACTACGACGTTACGATGGACACGGGTGGAAGTTTCTACTGCACGGCGACCACATCGAACAGCACGGCCGCGTTGGCCCCGTCCTTCTACTTCACCGCTCAGCCGTACTAAGGAATGGGCCCTCGTGGCTACCACCTGGTCGGCTGAATCGCCACCCACTACAGTGACCGACGTCGCGCGTCATCGCGCGCGACGTCGTCGTGGCGCGCTGGCACTGGCGGGCTTGAGCCTGTCACTGCTCGCCACGTCGGGCTACTGGCTCGCGGCGACCGGCGTGGTGTCGACGTCAATCGTCCCGGCACCGGGTAGCCCGGCGTCGGGGAGCTACGCCGACCTCTCCGCGATGAGCACCACGGTGACGAGCGGCAATGGCGAAGCCCAGCTCCAGTCGGGCGTCGCACTGGAACAAATCGTGCTCAGCAGCGCGGTGGTCGGACATACGAACGTGAACGTCGCGTGGACCAACGCGACCTACGTCGAGCAGGTGCTGCACAGTCCGTGGGCGCAGATATCCCTCGGGCTCTACTACGCGGTGCACAGCGGTGCGTGCAACCATCCGCACGATCACAGTGAGGACTCGCCGCTGGTGACCATCACCGACCCCAACGGGCAACAGTACTGCGCGGCGTTAGACCAGTCGGCGACGGGTCCTTCAGTCTCAGAGACCGGAAAGTTGCTGCTCGCGAGGGATCAAGTCGCCGGGAGTATGCAGATGAACATGCCCACCAGTTCGATCAGCGCGTGTTCGCCATCGTCGGCGAACCCCGACGCGCTCGTGTGGTGTCAGCCGGCGAGTGACACCAACATGAATCAGCGAGTGCTGTGGGTCGTCGCCACCGTGACGATACCGGGAGACAACCATCAAGGCAACGACAATGGCCCGCCGGGCCAGCAATCCGTCGTGTCGGCACTGAACTTCTTCTTCTCGGTGGCGGCGAACTGACCGCACGCGGCGCTGCGCTCGAGCGACGCCGGGGGAGTGCACGGTATTTCGGTGTCACCAGTGACTGTGTAATGTTCGTTGAGGTGTACTGGGCTGGGATGAGATGAGCAGACGAGCCAACGAAGGACCAGGCCGACCGAGGAATTGGTGGCGTCGCCTCGGGGCGTTCCTCGTGTGGTACCTGTTGCCGGGTCTCATCGTGCTCGCAGCGTTGGGCTACACGTACGCCGCCCTGATCTGGCACGTGAACCCGCCGGTCGTCGCCGTGCAGGGAACCTCGATGTTGCCCACGCTCAAGACTGGCGAACTCGTCTTTCTGGCACCACCTGATCCCAGCACCCTGAAGAAGGGCGACATCATCGCCGTGCGGGTCTCCGCGCAGCAACGCACGACGTACGACCTGCCCGCCAATGTGGTCCACCGCATCGTGCGCATCGAACACATCTCGACCGGTCTGCTCTTCATCACCAAGGGTGACAACAACTCAGGCAATGACGTGTTCACCACGCCGGCCGCCAATGTCGCCGGCCGACTGAAGTTCGTCGTACCCGCCCTGGGCTACGCATTCCTCTTCGGGCAAAGTCGCGAGGGGGTGATCTTCTTCGTCGCTGTCGCCGTCATCGGGTTGCTGTACTACCTCTTTGGCCTGATTGATGATCGACGAAGAGTCGCCCGCGACACCGTGCGGAGCATGCAAGCGATGCTCGCCGAAGCTCAAGAGAGCCAGTCGGCATCGCGCCAGGCATTGAACGCCATGAGTGTCGACGCCGATGCTGAAACTCGTGACCCGATCAGGGACGAGCGAGCGGTTGAGACCCCCGCGGAGTCCGTCGTGGTCGTGCCACCGCCGGACCTGGTCGTGCCCGCGGCCCTCGATGCTGTTGGGGCAAAGCCCGAGTTGTTCGGGCTTGATGACGGCTCGTCGACCTCGCCGCCCCTTGTGAGTGACGTGGCGGCGAAGTCGAAGAAGAAAAAGCGAGACGGAAACGCCATCGAGGGCAAGAAGGTTGTGAAGAGTAAGAAGACTGACAAGGGCGGGAAGAAAAAGAAGAAGAAGAAGTAGCCCGCCCGCGTGGTTGGCGATTGGAGACGCCGTCAAGGCCGGGCGACGCCTGAGTGCCCTCAGGCTGGTCGGGCGCTGATGAAGAAACTTGGACTCAATGAAGCAGGCGTCGTAGCGATGCAGTAGTAAGCGCCACCGGTCTGCATGGTGATGTCGTAGTAGCCGCGTGGGAGCGTGAAGCTCACGACCCCAGAACCACTGGTGAGGTACGTGAGTGATGAGGTGACGTCAGGGGCTGACGCCTCGCCATTGGCCAACTGCCAAGAGCACGATCCAGTGGCGCAGGGTGATGTCGCCAAGTAGGGGGACGCCTGGCTGTCCGGGGACGTGGCGAGGTAGTACACACCCACGGGGAGCACGAAGGACGCGTAATCGCGTTGCAGCGCTGCGAGGTTGGTCACGAAGACGCTTACGCGTGCACCGTTGGTGGCATCGGACGCGTCGACTAGGGCCAGGTCGCCGGGTGTGGTCACCGAGCCCGCCGATTCGGTCCTGGGACTCCAGGCGGGTGATTGCAGCGTGACACTGCCGTTCGAACCTGAACCGTACTTAGCGGTGCTGAGTGCCGCGGGAACGTTGATGGCTCCCGAGCCGTAATAGACAGCGAGACCGTGCACTCGCGCCGTCACGCCCGCACCCGATGCAGCGAACCACGACCCCGCAACCACGCTGGCACCCGCCAGCGCCAGTGAGGAGATCTTGGCTGCCTTGTTCATCCGATGCGACCCAATCTTGATCCGTCACGGTGACAAACGACTCATCGCGAACCTGCAAATAGCCTGATTGTCTGGGAGATCGCTGTCATGATGTGGACTCGTCAAATCGTGATGGCGAAATGCATCACCACGCCTAGTGCAGGCGCACTAGGCGTGGTTTGAGAGGTGTACCCCACCAAGAACATGGATTTCTGCAGAGCTCCGCAGTTGGCGCACGGGTAGTGGGCGTTCCCTGCCTGAACCACACAGGCGTGGACGGATTCGACAGACTGCTGAAGTCGACTGCTACTTCTCGGCAGAAGGTGGGATGCAGGCATGTCACGAAATACCTGATGATTGCGCAATTCTATTTGAGCTGATGACAATCCTCGTCTTGAGAATTACCACTGCGGAGACTCTTCGTGTGAGTCACGTCTCGCTTCATCCACAGGCGGGCCCGGTGAACACCACTCCAAAAGCGATCCTCATAGGACCCCGGGTCTTTCTCGCCAGACTTCCTCGCGACCACCACTCTCCGGCACAAGAAGGTGACCCTCTCCAGTGCAGTGGTTCACCTCTCGGGTCTGTCACTGAGTGGAGCCACGGGTCCCGTCAAGGTCACTTTCAGCGTGAGCAGGCGGCAAAAAACGACGACCTCGTGATTCGCGCGGTCGGCCCTCGCTCCGCTTGTCGTCAATTCCCACCGGAGGGCGTACCCCACTACGGCTGTTGAGCACCGGATTTTCTCCACAATGATCAGGTATGACACAATCACGCGTTGCAACCAGATCTCAGCGGGGCTGTGTTAGCGCCGAAACACGCTTCGACCTCGCACCCCACGTGGTGCCCCGTGCCCCGGAGATTCGCAGGGTTCTTGGGCGTGTCGCGAGCCGCGCAGCCCGGGTAATCTGGAGGCCCACGAGGTTGCCTCATCTCTCGCCAGCACGGGGGGATGATCCCCGCTTTTGCGTTCTCGGGAAAATTCGGTAGAATAGTCGGCCGACCTATTTGGTTTGCCAGATGGGTCCATCCGCGGAGGAGTATTTGCTCCAACGCGTCCCAGAAGTGCCGTAACAAGGAGAAAGAACCTGAGTAAGCCAAAGGAAGATGCGTTCACCGTTGAGGGGACCGTTGTCGAGCCTCTACCCAATGCAATGTTCCGCGTCGAGCTGGAGAACGGCTACACCGTTCTCGCCCACAGCTCGGGCAAGATGCGCATGCACCGCATCCGTATTTTGCCCGGTGACAAGGTCCAGGTCGAGATCACGCCCTACGACATGACCCGCGGACGCATCACCTACCGCTACAAATAACTCAAGTTCCGTAAGTTCGAGAAAGAAAAGACATGAAGGTTCGCGCCAGCGTCAAGCCGATGTGTGAGAAGTGCAAAGTCATTCGCCGGGAAGGTCACGTCCGCGTGATCTGCGAGAACCCGCGTCACAAGCAGCGCCAGGGCTAGGAGAGGAAGAACATGGCCCGTATTGCAGGAGTAGACATCCCACGCGAAAAGCGAACGGTGATCTCACTTACTTACATCTTTGGAGTTGGACCCACCACCGCACAGCAGATCTGCGCCGCGACGGAGATCAACGAGTCGACGCGCGTGAAGGACCTCAGCGAAGCTGACGTCAACAAGCTTCGCGCCTACATCGACCAGAACGTCACCGTCGAAGGTGACCTTCGTCGAGACGTCGCCCAGGACATCAAGCGCAAGATGGAGATCAACTGCCTGCAGGGGATCCGCCACCGCAAGGGCCTGCCCGTTCGCGGCCAGCGCACGCGCACCAATGCTCGCACCCGCAAGGGACCAAAGCGCACTGTCGCCGGTAAGAAGAAGGTATCGAAGTAATGGCTAAGCCGTCCACGGCTCGCAAGGGTCGCAAGAAGGAACGCAAGAACATCGCTTTTGGTGTCGCGCACATCAAGAGTTCGTTCAACAACACCATCGTGTCCATCACCGACCCCGAGGGCAACGTGTTGTCCTGGGCCTCGTCGGGTCAGGTTGGCTTCAAGGGCTCGCGCAAGTCGACCCCGTACGCCGCGCAGTTGGCGGCGGAGAAGTGCGCACGCGCAGCGATGGAGCACGGCGTGAAGAAGGTCGACGTGCTCGTGCGTGGTCCCGGCTCCGGCCGTGAGACCGCGATTCGTTCGATTGCCGCTGCCGGCATCGAAGTGGTGGCCATCAAGGACGTCACCCCGCTACCCCACAACGGATGCCGCCCCAAAAAGCGTCGTCGAGGCTAAGGAAGATCATGGCTCGTTATACAGGACCCGTTTGCCGACTTTGTCGTCGTGAACGTACCAAGTTGTACCTCAAGGGTGAGCGTTGCTTCACCATGAAGTGCCCCGTCGCGGAGAACTCGGACCGCCAGACTCGCGCGTTCCCCCCGGGCATGCACGGTCGTGACCGCCAGCGCCAGGGCTCGGAGTACTTGACCCAGCTTCGCGAGAAGCAGAAGACCCGTCGTACGTACGGCCTCTTGGAGAAGCAGTTCCGCAACCTCTACGAAGAGGCGAGCCGTCGCCCGGGCATGACCGGTACGAACCTGCTGCAGTTCCTTGAACTGCGTCTCGACAACGTCGCGTACCGCGCGGGCTGGGGCGCCTCACGCGCACAGGCCCGTCAGCTCGTGCGTCACGGTCACGTGACGATCAACGGCAAGCGCGTGAACATCCCCTCGTACCGAGTTCGCCCCGGTGAGGTCATCGGACTCAAGATGGTGACCCGCGAGAACTTCAACGTGAAGCGCAACCTGGACGTCCTGGACCGCACTGTGCCGGGCTGGCTCGAGGTGACTGAGGGTGGCTTCAACGTCACCGTGCGAGTCGTTCCCCAGCGTGAGCAGATCGACGAATCAATCCACGAGCAGCTCATCGTCGAGCTGTACTCGAAGTAAACGAAAATTCTCAGCACTCGTAAGGAGTCCCCATGTTGATCATCCAGCGACCAACCATCGAAGCCCTCGGCGACGAAGTCAACAACCAGCAGTCATTTGGCATTGGCCCACTCGACCCCGGTTTCGGCCACACTCTCGGTAACTCGCTTCGTCGTACGCTCCTGTCCTCGATTCCCGGTGCCGCCGCGACGCGCGTGAAGTTCGACGCCGTCCTGCACGAGTTCGGTGTCATCGAGGGCGTGAAGGAAGACGTCCAGGACATCTGCCTCAACCTGAAGGACCTCCTACTGGTCGTGCACTCGGACGAGCCCGTCACCTTGCGTCTCGACAAGCGCGGTGAGGGTCCCGTGACCGCTGCCGACCTTTCGACGACGGCCGACGTGGAGATCCTCAACAACGACCTGCACCTCGCCTACCTCACGAGCGCCAAGGCGGCGCTCACCTTCGAGCTGACCGTTGAGCGTGGCAAGGGCTACGTCGGTGCCGAGGGCAACAAGGGTTCGTCGACCATCGGAGTCATCCCGCTCGACGCGATCTTCACCCCCGTGCGTCGGGTCAGCTTCGAGATCGAGCCCGTGCGCGTCGAGCAGTCCAAGGACTTCGACCGCCTGGTGATCGACATCGAGACCGACGGTTCGATCAGCCCGCGTGAGGCGCTCGCCTCAGCCGGCAAGACCCTCGGATCGCTCGTCAGCCTGATCGGTAGTTTCGACGAAGAGGCACCGTCACTGGAGCTCGGCGACGTCGGCACGGCGCAAGCGGCCGCCAGCGAGCTCGACATCCGTATCGAGGAGCTCGGTCTCACCGAGCGCTCACGCAACTGTCTCAAGCGTGCGGGCATCAACACGGTCGCTCAGCTCGTCAATGCGACCGAGCGTGACCTCACTTCAATCACCAACTTCGGCGCCACGTCGCTGAAGGACGTCAACGACCGCCTCGACGAGCGCGGTCTCTCACTGCGGATCGAGGACTAAGCATGCGCGGTACACCTACGAAGGGCAAGCGATTCGGTGGCGACAGCGCCCACCAGAAGGCGATGATGGGCAACCTCGTCGCTTCGATGATCGCGGCCGAGTCGATCGTCACCACCGAGGCCAAGGCCAAGGCGCTGCGACCAATCGTCGAGAAGGTCGTGACCGCGGCCAAGAACTCACCCGAGGGATCGGTGCACGCCCAGCGTCGCGTCGTCGCGTTCATTCGCGACAAGGACATGACGCACAAGCTGTTCACGGAGATCGCACCTCGTTACACCGAGCGTCCTGGTGGCTACACGCGCATCTTGAAGCTCGGGCCGCGCCAGGGCGACAACGCTCCGATGGCGCGCATTGAGTTCGTCTGATCAGTCAGTAGTCCCCACGCAACGGTGGCGACTTGACCTCGCCTACGACGGCGACGGTCTGAACGGCTTCGCGTACCAACCCGAGTTCACCACGGTGGTCGGGTTACTGCGTGCGACGATCGCGAACACCCTGCACATGGACGGCGAACCCCAGATCGTGGGAGCTGGCCGGACTGATTCGGGCGTGCACGCCTTCGCCCAGGTGGTCCACGTCGACCTGCCGACCAGACTGTTCGCGAGGCACCGCGGCCCCGACCCGGAGCGACTGGCGCGATCGCTCAACAAACAACTACGGGGCCAGGTGCGCGTCATGCGCGCCCAGCCCGTGAGCGACGAATTCCACGCGAGGTTCTCGGCCCTCTGGCGCGAGTACCGCTACCTGGTGCTCGAGTCGCGTCCCCCCGCCCTGGCGCTCACCGACGCTTGGTCGTGGAGCGTCGAGGGACCGCTCGACCTCGCCGCGATGCAGCGCGCCAGCGACGTCATACTGGGCACGCACGATTTTCGCGCTTTTTGCCGCCGTCCGACCAATTCGCAGCCCGGTGAACCCCTGCTCCGCCACGTGATGGCTGCACGCTGGGAGCGCCTCGAGGACCAGTGGGGGATGAGCCCGGATTACGCCCCGGCCCTTCGCCTCACCATTCGGGCCCAATCCTTCTGTCACAACATGGTGCGCTGTCTGACCTCGACCATGGTCGCGATCGGGCAGGGTCGACTGCCTGAAAATACAGTAAATGAACGGCTCGAGAGCAAAGAACGCGCCCATCTACCGCCGCCGGCGCCGGCGGGGGGGCTGAGTCTCGTCGGGGTCGGTTATGACCAATTTGCCGGGGGCCCCTCAGGTTTTGTAAGGTAGAGAGTCCCTTAGGAGTCCCGTTACGGTGACCGTCCTAAAGATCGCTGAAGGAAGAACTGTGCGTACCTACACACCGAAGATGAATGACATCACGCGCGAGTGGCGCGTCATCGACGCCGAGGGCCTCGTGCTCGGCCGCGTCGCGACCGTCGCCGCGTCGCTGCTGCGCGGCAAGCACCGCACGTACTTCGCGCCCCACGTCGACACGGGTGACTTCGTCATCATCATCAACGCCGACAAGGTCGTCGTGACCGCCAACAAGGCCGCGCAGAACTTCGCGTACCACCACTCGGGTTACCCGGGCGGACTGCGCTCGACGTCTTGGCAGACCCTGCTCGACAACGACCCCGAGACACTCGTGCACGACGCGATCAAGGGCATGGTCCCGAAGAATCGTTTGGGTCGCGCCCAGATGGGCAAGCTCTTCGTGTACGCCGGTGCCGAGCACCCACACGCCGCCCAGCAGCCTACGAAGTACGACACCTCGGCAATCCGCCGCGGTTAAGAGGAGAACAGTTCGTGTCTAGCCCACTCACGCAAACAACTGGTCGACGCAAGGAAGCGGTTGCCCGCGTCCGCCTTCGTCCCGGTACCGGAACGATCACCATCAACAAGCGAGCTTTCGACAACTACTTCACGTCGGCGACGCACCGCCAGATGGTGATGGAGCCGCTTCGTCTCATCGACGCCCAGCAGACCTACGACATCGACGCCACCATCGAGGGTGGCGGGGTGGCCGGTCAGGCCGGCGCGCTGCGACTCGGTATCTCGCGCTCGCTGCTCGAGATCGACGAGAACGTTCGACCTTCGCTGAAGAAGGCTGGACTCTTGACGCGTGACGCTCGAAAGAAAGAGACCAAGAAGTACGGTCTCAAGAAAGCCCGTAAGGCTCCCCAGTACTCAAAGCGTTAATGGCCATGCCCGTGCGATTCGGCACGGACGGCATTCGCGGACGAGCCTACGAAGAGATCACGGTCGACCTGGCCTACCGGCTGGGTCGCGCGGTGGCGAGCGTGTTCTCGGTACCGGTCTTCGTCGGGTACGACACTCGAGAGAGTTCACCCCAACTCGCGCGCGCGGTCCTGGCGGGCCTTCGCGAGGGTGGTGCCGACGTGGTCAATCTGGGTTATTTCACCACGCCCGGTGTCGCGGTGATCGCCCAGCAACGTGGTGGTGCGGGCGTCGTGGTCTCGGCTTCGCACAATCCTTACTACGACAATGGTCTCAAGGTGCTCGGTGTCGGTGGCGCGAAACTCGATCACGCGACCGAGGACGCGGTGACGGTCGCACTGAACGGTGCCGCGTCGACTTCACGAGAGGACTTTGACGATGTCGTCATCGATCCGAGTGCCGAACACGACTACGCGACCCATCTGCGCGAATTGGTGCCCGGCGACATCTCGTCGCTGCACCTCGTGCTGGACTGCGCCAACGGTGCCGCGTCGCACGTCGCCCACGAGCTCTTCGAGGGAACCGGTGCGCGCGTCACCACCCTGCACGACCAACCCAATGGTCGCAACATCAACGAGCACTGCGGCTCGACCGACGTCACGGACCTGAAAGCGAAGGTGATCGACCTCGGCGCCGACCTCGGTCTCGCCTTCGACGGCGACGCGGACCGCCTGATCGCCGTGGACCACGAGGGCCACGTGCGCGACGGTGACGACATGATGGTGCTGCTCGCGCTCGATTTCGTCGAGCGACGCGTGCGCGACGCGGGTCTCGTGGTGACGACGATGAGCAACCTCGGGCTCCACCGGGCGCTCGCCGACAGCGGGCTTTCGATCGTCGAGACCGACGTGGGTGACCGCAACGTGTTGATGGCCCTCGAGGAACGTTCGTGGTCCTTCGGCGGCGAGCAGTCGGGGCACCTGATCTTTCGCGACCTCGCGCCCACCGGGGACGGACTGCTGACGGGTTTGATGCTGTGCGATCTCGTGGCGCGGCGCGGCGCGCTGGCTCACCAGGCCACTGCGGCGTGGCAGCGCGTCCCCCAAGAACTCATCAACATCGACCGGTCCGACTTCGACGAGGAGGCGGTCCACGCGCTCTTCAAGGAGCTGCACGAGCAGTACGGCGTCGCCGAGCAAGAAGCGCGGCTGCTCGTGCGTCCCTCGGGCACCGAGCCGGTCGTGCGGGTGATGATCGAGGCGATGAATGGTGACTTCGTCACCGAGTTCAGCGCACGACTTCGATCGCATTTTTCCGCGTAAGTCCGCGACCAGAGTATTTTTTGCCTCCGAGTAGGCTGGCGTCATGTGCGGCATCATCGGGGTCGTTGGATCCTCCGACACGTTAGAGACATTGCTCGAAGGCCTCCAGCGTCTGGAGTACCGCGGTTACGACTCGGCGGGTATCGCCCTCGTACGTCAAGGTCAGACCTGGCGAGCTCGTACCGCCTCGGGCACCGAATCGGTGGCTGCGCTGCGCGAAGAGTGCCTCAGCGCCCCGACGGGCTTCAATTCGGGCATCGGCCACACCCGCTGGGCCACCCACGGCGCACCCGAAGCCATGAACGCCCACCCGCACCTCGACTGCTCGGGCAACATCGCCATCATCCACAACGGCATCATCGAGAACCACACGGAGATTCAGGAGCAACTCGAGGCGCGCGGACACCGCTTCACCTCGGTCACCGACTCCGAGGTCCTCGCGCACCTCATCGAGGACCAGCGCAAGCAGGGACTCGAACTCATGGAGGCCGTCCGCCAGAGCCTGTTGCTGGTGCGTGGCGCCTTCGCCGTCGCCGCGATGGACGCGAACGAACCCGACGTGATCGTCGCCGCGCGACGTATCTCGCCGCTCGTGGTCGGCACGGCACCGGGGGTCACCTACCTCGCGAGTGACGTGCCCGCGATTCTCGACCGGGCGACCGCGTTCTACGCGGTGAACGATGACGAGATCGTGCGTCTGGGCCCCGAGGGATTTCGCGCCATCGACCTCGAGGGCGCGCCGGTACGACTCCACCAACTCCAGATCGACTGGGACCTCGAGACCGCCGAAAAGGGTGGTTACGACGACTTCATGACCAAGGAGATCAACGAGCAACCCGACGCCATCCGCGCGACCTTGCTCGACCGGCGCCGGCGCAACGGCAACATCGTGTTTGACGAGTTGCGCATCAGCGACGAGGAGCTTCGCGAGGTCAAGCGCGTCGTACTCGTGGCGGCGGGCACGTCGCATCACGCGTCGCTCGTCGCCAAGTACGCCATCGAACGCTGGGCGCGCATCAGCGTCGACGTGGACATCTCGAGTGAGTACCGCTACCGCGATCCGATCGTCGAGATCGGCACCCTGGTCATCGGTGTCTCCCAGAGTGGCGAAACCATCGACACGATCCAGGCCACTCGCGAGGCGCAGCGTCGAGGCGCGAGGGTCGTCGCCATCTCCAACATCGTCGATTCGTCCTTGGCCCGTGAGGCCGACGCCGTGATCTACACCCGCGCCGGTCTCGAGGTCTCAGTCGCGTCGACCAAGGCGTTCGTCGCCCAGGTCGCCGCGCTGGAGCTGCTCGCGCTTCGACTCGCGCAACTGCGCAGTACGCTGCCCCCCGCGGACATCGAGGCGCTGTTCCTCGGGCTCAACGCGGTGAGTGGCCAGGTGGCGACGGC
>Ga0307375_10005612_pt1 | contig 11736 bp, 10 predicted proteins | sample TR1MG_FD_202531 | JGI IMG/M metagenome (GOLD analysis project Ga0307375, IMG submission 202531) | Soil microbial communities from Risofladan, Vaasa, Finland - TR-1 | ecosystem: Environmental > Terrestrial > Soil > Coastal area > Acid sulfate soil | place: Finland: Risofladan, Vaasa | collected... | reverse complement strand
GCGGGAAGAGCCGGCTTGCGTGACCAAAAAGGATACGCCGGGTTGCGACCGGACGCCGCCAGAGTGTAGTCCCGATAGCGTATTCCGATGAATTTGAGGATCTGGATTCCGCTGTAGCCGTCCAGAAAGTCCTCCTCTCGAATATCGCCCCTGTTTCTGTCCGCCGCTCCGCCGCCGATAGTGCCCGCGTAATAGTAGTTCAGCGAGCCCTCCACGACGATGTCCTTGGCCTCGTTGCCGTGGTCGGTGACTATTCCGCCGCGCAAAGTCGGCGTGTAAATTGACCTGGTTGATTCGGTCACGGAGTAGGATTCCGGAGGATTGAGGAAGAACACTTCCGCGCCGCGCCTGCCCTCCTCTCTGAATTCGAGAGAATAGAGAGCGGTGGCCACGAATTGACCTCCGAGGGCTCTTACTATTTCCTGAACGGGCACGGCTTATTTTTATGCTGGTCGGTCCGTCCGTCAATGCTTATATTGAGAGGTATGAAGCTGAAACACGTTTACATGCTACTGGCGGTCGTTCTGTTCAACGCGTCGTTGCTGATGAGCTACTTATTGAACTTGGAATTAGGCACGTTGGTATTGGGCCACTTTTCTGGATTTTCGGCTGGAGTGCTGGTTTGTCTGGCAGCTTTTGAAAAATGGCTGGAGACTAAATAAAAAGCTCGCCGATCACGGCTTGTCCCCTTTTATTGGAAAGCATATTTACGAGATTAAAACGGAACTTTTTTCGACTTAAAACGGGAGAGAAATCATGTAACGGACGACGCGGTTGAACCGAGTCGCAGTATATTCAGCGATTGAAAACAAGAGGGCCTCGTCCGGAACAAGACGCCGGGCTGAGTTTCAGCATCGCGGACGATCCCACGCTCGCGGGCTACATCCTGGCTGCTGCAGCCAATGACGACCGCTTGCCGCGGGCGGTGAAGATCACGTTGCCGAGCGGCGCGGTGCTGCTCTACAACGCCTACATCAGCCTGAACAAAACGCCGTCGCTCACCGTCAACGAGATCATGGCCGTCGAGGTCACGCTGTCGCTGCTGGCCGAGCCCGTTCGGTACGCCGCCTGATGGCAAAGCTCAAGCTCGTTGCAAACCCTACCTTCCGCGCGAAGGTTGGGATTCCTGTGGCCGGCGGTGCCGAGGTGCCGGTCGAATTCGTGTTCAAGCACCGAACGAAAACGGTGCTCGACGAATGGATCAAGTCGCGCTCGGACAAAGGCGACATCGACTCGTTCATGGAAATGGCCGAGGGATGGGATCTCGAAGATCCTTTCAACAGGGAAAACGTCGAAACGCTGCTCGAAAACTATATCGGCACGGCACTCGCGACGTACCGCGTTTATGTTGATCAGCTCATCCAGTCAAAACTAAAAAACTGAAAGCCGCCTCGGTCGCGCTGTACACGCCTGGGCCGAGCGCGGCAGAGGCACAGGCGTTCGGCCTCACGTTGGAGGAGGCGACACCGGAAACCGAAATCTGGCCAGACAACGCGCGTGCAGTCGAAGTCTTTGACGCAATGTCAACGCAATGGCGAAGCGGGGCGGTGGGCGCCGTGGGCCTGGACTACAACGTGTTGCCGCTGGTAATGCGCATGCTCGGCATCCCCGCCAGCGAACGCCCTGACCTGTTCGAGAGCCTGCGCGTGATGGAAGAAACCGCGCTCACCACCATGAGAAACCGGAGAAACCAATGACCTGGCCATGCCGTCTGATCGAAGATCCGGAACTCGATGCGCACGGCAATGTGGACATCAGCAAGCGGGAAGTTGGCGATATGTGGTTTCTCGACGTTCCGGCCGAGGAACTGAAAGAGCGCCACCTGACCGCGCAGTATTTCCGAGATAACGCGGGCCGCAAACCGCTCGTGGTGCTGCTGCCGGGCAAGCTGTATTTCCTCGTCGACGGGCAGTCCTTCGACGACAAGCGCGGCCACTACGACGGCTGGACTGTCACGGGCGTGCCGCCCAAGATCACCGTGCATCCGTCGATCAACATGGTCGGCCGGTATCACGGCTTCCTCAAAAGCGGCGTCATCGGAGATTCACAATGAGCGACGTAATCGGCAGGGGAGTCATCGAGGTATCGGCAGACTCCACCAAGCTCAAGGCCGGCCTAGAGGAAGCGAAACGCTCGCTCGCGGGCCTCGGGATCGCCGCGTCCAATGTGACGAAAGGCACCAGCGCGTCTATCGACAAATATGTGCGCGCGCTCGGCATCCAGTCGCAGACCATCGGCAAGTCTGCGCGCGAAGCCGAATTGCTCAAGCTCGGCCTGCGGGGAGCGACAGAAGCGCAGTTGAAAGCCGCCGACGCGGCCTTGAGGATGACCGAGCGGCACAAACAATGGGTCACCATCGGGCAGGAGGCGCGGCGCGGCTTGCTCATGTTGGGGGCGGCAGCCGCCACCGGATTCATCGCCGCTGCCGTGGCGCTAGACCACCTGGTCAAAAAGGCCGGCGACTTTCAGGACATGGCCGAGAAAATCGGCGACACCTCGGAGAACATAGCATCACTTGCCGTTTCCGCCGCCGTCGGCGGTGTGGGCATGGAGGCCGTAGTCGGAGCATCGGCGAAACTGAGCAAGGCACTCACCGGTGTTGACGACGATTCCAAGGCAGCAGGCGCTGCAATCTCGGCGCTCGGGCTGGATTTGGGCAAGTTCAAGCAGTTGGCTCCTGCCGATCAATTCGAAACCATCGCCAAGGCGCTTGCCGGATTCGAGGACGGAACGCAAAAGACGGCCGTCGTAATGGCGCTATTCGGCAAGGCGGGCGCCGAAATGCTGCCCTTCCTCAAGGAACTTGGGGCAGAGGGCGGGCGGCAAGTCATCCTCACCGAAGAACAGATCCGCAAGGCAGACGAATACTCGGACGCGCAGAAGCGGCTGCACGCGCAGATCAGCCTGTATGCCTCGGCCATCGCGACCGATATGATCCCCGCGTACAACGATCTGAGCGGCGCCTTCCTTGACTTGCTCAAGGGAATCGCCGGCGTCGAAACTGGATCGAAGGACCTCAAGAACAGCACAGCGATTCAAGACTTCGCCAACTCCGCGTCCAGGTCGCTCGCCTTCCTAATTGATATGTTTGACGGCGTTGCGCGCTCTTTCCTCGTTGTTGGCAAGTCGATCGGGGGATGGGAGGCAGCCAAGTCTTTCCTGCTCCAAGGCGAAATAAAGCTGGCCGTTGCGGCCTTGGCCGAAGCGGACGCCGACATACAGAAGACCCTGGCGCGGCCAACGATGGGATCGCTCCTCGAAGCGCGTATTGCCGAACGCGAGGCGAAGGCGGCGTCCGGTTTCGGTTTCACCAAAGCACCGCCGGGTTCGCGGCCCAAGCTCGATTTCGAAGGGGCGCAAAAAAAGGACTCCGGGAAAGCGGCGGCGGCTGCTGCTGCCGAAGCCAAGGCGCAGCTCACCTACGACATCGACCAGATCAAGCAACGCAGCGAGGCCACTATCGGCGCGTACGCCAACGCCGAAAAGATCATGGAGGCGAGGCGCGCTGCAAACCTCATCGACGAAAAACAATACTACGCCTCGAAACTCGGGTTCCTGAACATCAACAGCCAAGCGCAAGAGTCGGCGATCCAGCAGGAGATCGAGCGCCTACAGCGCGAACAGCTCGTCGGAAAAGACAAGATCGAGAACGATCGCAAGATTGCCGATGCGCAGGCGCGGCTTGCGAAGGTGCGCGCTGACGCCGTTGCCAGCATCGAGATCAACGGTATTCAAGAGGCCGCCGCGAACAAAAAGATCGCGCAGTCCTACATCGACGCCACGGAGGCGGCGCAAGCGTACATCGACACGATCAACAAGCAGAACGCCCGCGAGATAGCGGGGATAGGCCGCGGCGCGAAATTCCGCGCCGACCAGGCCGGCATCGGGGTGATCGAAGACAAGCAAACCACGTCGCGCCAGGGGCTGGAAGGGGATTTGCGCCGCGGGCAGATTGACCGGGACACGTTCGATAGATACCTCGCCGTCGTCAACGACACCTATACGAAGGAAATCGCTGCGTACACGGAGCGCACAAAGGCGATCAACGCCAGTCAAGCCGAATGGTCGAACGGGGCCAGCGAGGCGCTTCGCAACTACTACGACGAATCGCAAAACATCGCCAAGCAAACCGAGGACCTGTTCACCCGCGCTTTCCAAAATATGGAGGATGCGCTGGTCAACTTCACGCAGACCGGCAAGATGGATTTCAAATCGCTCGCGAATTCCATCATCGCGGACATCACGCGCATCGCGATCAAGCAAAGCATCCTCGCCCCTCTTTCGAAGGCAATGGGCGAAAACGCGGGCGGGTTCAGTTCGTTGCTCGGAAATCTATTCGGGGCGAGTACCCAGGCCGCGGCGCCTGTAGCGGACGCCTTTTTCAAAGCCTCGGGCGGCTCGGTGACTGCGGGCACCCCGTACATGGTCGGCGAGCGCGGCCCGGAACTGTTCATCCCGAGCTCGTCTGGAAACATCATGCCGAATGGTGCGGGCGTCAACGTCACCAATGTGTTCCACATTACCGGGGCGACCGACCGGAGATCGCAAGCGCAGATCGCGGCGGCGGCGGGTCAAGGTGTGCAGCGGGCAATGGCGAGGAATAACTAAATGGAATTTATCGAAACGCCGCGCTTCCCCGAGAGCATTTCCGCCGGGGCGCATTTCGGGCCGGCCTATTCCACCGCCGTCGCGCGCAACCTTGGTGGCAAGGAAGTTCGAAACCAAAATTGGTCGTACCCGCTTTGCGAGGGCGACGTGTCCTACGGGGTGCGCAACCAGGCCCAACTGGACGATCTGTTGGCGTTTTTCCACGGCGTTGCTGGAATGCACAAGGGGTTCCGGTTCAAGAATTTCAGCGACTACCAGGCCATCGGCGTCCAGGGGGCGTTGACTGTCATCACGACGGATACAACGTGGCAGATGCACAAAATGTACACGTTCGGCGCGCTGGCGACTCCAAAGCGAATATCGAAGCCGGTGGCCGCCGGCCTGGTGGTGACTGGCGGAGGCACGTACACCGTGGACCTTACAACCGGCATTGTCACGCGCACCGCGGGCGCCAATCCTACCGGATGGCAAGGGCAGTTCGACATTCCGTGCCGGTTCAATATCGACAAGATGCTGCCGCAATGGATCGCCTACAAACTTTACGATTGGACGGCAATTCCCATTGTCGAGATCCGCCTATGAAAACCCTGCCGGCGGCGCTCGCGGCGCACATTGCTACGCGGTCAACAACGCTCGCGATCGCGCTCAAAATTACCCGCACCGATGGCGTGGTGTTCGGTTTCACTTCCCACGACCTCGACGACGTGATCGGCGGCGTCATCTATCGCGCGGACCCTGGGCTTGACGCGACCGACATCGTAATTGCCGCGGATGCCGCAGTCGGCAACCTGGAGCTGTCCACCTTGCACGACGGGACCACGTTCACCACGGCGGACGTGCTCGGCGGGGTGTGGCGCAACGCCGCGTTCCTGATTTTCCGCTACAACTGGATGGCCCTGGGCGACGGGATCGACACGCTACTCGCGGGGACGGTTGGCGAATTCCAGCTTTTGCAAAATTCTGTGATCGCGGAACTGCGCGATTTGCGCCAATACATTCAACAGCCCGTCGGGGACGCAAGCAGCAAAACGTGCCGGGCGCGCCTGGGCGATGCCAGGTGCCGCAAGGACGTGACGGGGTTCACGTACAACGGCACGGTCACCGCGTGGATAAGTAATTCGACACTCAGGGATTCGGCCCGCACCGAGGCGACCGGGTGGTTTGACGAAGGGGAAATTACGTTCCTCACCGGCACCTTCGCCGGGCGCGCTGCCAAAATCAAAACCTTTGTGGCTGGCGGCACGTTCGAACTCGTACAGCCAGTGAACGGGGCGCTGGCCTATGGCTGGACATACCGGGTCGTCGCCGGTTGCAGAAAGCGTCTTGAGGAGGATTGCCGCGTCAAATTCAATAACGTGCTTAATTTCGTTGGGGAACCGCATCGCATGGGCGTCAACAGTCTAATCAAACCGGCGGCGGCGCAATGACGACCCGAGCAGACGTAATGCGCGTCGCGCGCAGCTACATTGGCACGCCGTTCCATCACATGAGCCGTCTACCTGGGGTCGGCATGGATTGCTCCGGCCTCTTGATTTGTGTTGGACGGGAGCTTGGCCTGGTTGCGTCGGATTTCGATGTGCCCGCCTATACCCCAACACCGGACGGCCACAGCATGGTGGAGTGGTGCGACGCCAACATGACGCGGATTAGTCAGGCGGAAATGAAACCGGGTGACGCGATTCTGCTGGTCGTCGATCAACACCCGCAACACCTGGGGATCCTCGGCGACTACCCGCACGGCGGCCTTTCCATCATTCACGCCGCGAACAACGCGTCGCCTCCGCGCGTGATCGAAACAAGATTGATGCTGAGCCGCACGCAACGCTTTGTCGCAGCGTATCGCTTGCCTGGGGTAGCGTAATGGCACAGCTTGTCCTTGCGGCGGCAGGTGCCGTCATCGGTTCCATTGTCCCCGGCGTCGGCACGGCTTTGGGGTGGTCGATCGGGTCCATGTTGGGCGGCGCCCTTGTTGGAAGTCCGACCCAAAAAATCCAGGGCGAGCAGCAGCAATTGATGGATTTGCGAATCACCGGCTCAGAATACGGTCAGGCGATTCCTTTCCTCCTGGGCTCCGCGGCGATTGCGGGGCAAATGTGGTGGAACACAGATCGGCGGCCGACGACGACCACGACGACGACAAGCAGCGGCGGCAAGGGTGGCGGCGGCGGCACCGAAGTCACAAGCTCCACAATCAGCTACGACATGGATTGCCTGATTGGCCTTACCGACAACGAGATTATCGGCATCGCCCGCATTTGGATGAATGGCGAATTGATCTGGACGGCGGATTCGGACGCGACGGAATCAAGCCTCGCGGCCAGCGTGGTGTCGAACAAGTGGACGCGCCTGACGGTTTATACAGGTGCCGAGGACCAACTTCCAGATCCAACATACGAGGCGGCCGTCGGACTCGGCAATGCCCCGGCCTATCGTGGGCGTGGTTCGGTTTTCATCGAGGGGCTGAAACTTGGGCAGGGCGGCCAGGTTCCGAATCTGACGTTCGAAGTTGTCGCGGCGGGTTCGGTGTACGGCGCCGGGTTCGCGACGTTCGATACGTCGAAGGGGACAAACGGCGAGGCGAATTTCAGGTATGGCTACGATATTCCGCCGCCGTGGGCAAAGCCGAATTCAAATCTGTATGTGAACGGTCCCTGGGTGACGTATGCGTGGGGGTCGGCGGCGCCGGACCTCTTTAAGTCGAGCGGAAAATATTATTGCGAGTTCGCCCTATACGACAACCCGGGTGGCCTGGGCATCTGCAACGAAAATTGGGTGCCAAGCGCCTGGCCCGGCGGGCAAGTGCTCGGGGCAAATGCAGATTCCTATGGCTTCTATCCGGTCTGGAGCTCCGGATACTATCAAGGGGCCTGGAAGCAGCACAACGGAGTTCAGGCGCATTATTCCAACATCACGTATTTACAAGGCTGCCGCGCCAGTTTGTTGCTCGATCTTGACGCGGGGACGCTCGGCCTTTGGATCAACGGCGTCGATGCAGGTATTGCGTTCACCGGTATCACCGGCTCGTGGGGTCCGGCCGGGATGGTGCAGCAATGGAAGTACGGTTCGGGGTGCACGATAATTACCGACCCGCTTCATTTCACCTACGCGCCGCCGTCCGGATATTTGCCTTGGACGAGGAGCGACCCGACAATTCTCAAGGTGGCGCCGAGCGTCAAGACAGCAGTCGAAACGCTTTGCGCGCGCGCCGGCTTGGCGGCAAATCAGATCGACGCGACTGCGCTCTCCACGATTGCCCGCAAAGCTAAATCGCTCGCCATTTCGCAGATCGCACCCACGCGCCCGACACTTGAGCTTCTGATGTCGGCGTTCTTTTTCGAAATGGTTGTGAGCGACAAAATCTACTTCCGCCCTCGCGGTGTGGCCTCGGTCGCGGACATCCCTTACACGGACCTTGGCGCAAGCGGCGGGGATGGCGAGGCCGAACCCTTGCCCCTGTTGCAAGCGAACGAGTTGGAGATCCCCGCGCAGATCGCGCTGACGTACATCAACATTCTGGACGACTATCAGACCGACACCCAATACAGCGACAGGCTGATCAGCGCGGCATCTGGCACTCTTAACACGGTGCAAATGGCACTCGGCATGGACCCTGGCGAAGCCAAGGCGATTGCGGACACGATGCTCGCGGATCAAGCGGCGAGCGTGGTAAGCACGACAATCAAACTGCTCGGCAATTATTGCCGCCTGGAACCGACCGACGTGGTGACGGTGGCCGGCGTCAACGGCGAGAGCTTCCGCCTTCGCCTCGTAAAGAAAACCGATTCTTACCCGGTCCTGGACTTCGAGGCCGTTGTAGATTCCGCGTCGGTTCTCGTGTCCCCAGGCGTGACCAGCGTTGATTACATTTCCAGCGCGGAGGTGTTGTTTCCTCCGGTGACGCTGATGGAATTGATGGACATTCCAATACTGGCCGAAGCAGACAACAACGCCGGGTTCTATGCGGTCGCAAAAGGCGACATAGCGGCGTGGCCTGGCGCGGCTATTTTCCAAAGCGTTGACGATGTGGAGTATCTGCGCAAGGCGACCATCCCCTTGCCCGCCGTGTTCGGCACTTGCACGACGACACTCGGCGCGTGGAACGGTGGCCGGATGTTTGACGAACAAAACAGCGTCACGGTCGACGTCGGGCTCGGCCAGTTGCAAAGCACCACGCGCGCGGCACTTCTGAACAACCAGGCCATCAACGCCATGATGATCGGGGTCGAGTTCATCCAATACCGCACGGCAACCTTGATCTCTGCCGGCCTCTACAAGCTGACTGGATTGCTGCGCGGTGGCCGCGGCACGGAGTGGGCAATGGCTGGTCACGCAACAAGCGAACGCTGCGTCGCGCTTTCCACCGATGGAATGCGGCGCGTCCCGGTGACCAATAGCGAAGTCGGTCTTGCGCGTTTCTACAAGGGCGTGACCCTGGGCGGCGCGTTGAGTAGCGCCACGGCCGAGGCGTTCACGGACACCGCGGTCGGGCTCAAACCTTTTTCGCCGTTCGACCTGCGCGCCAAGCGCGATGCCTCGAACAACATCGCCTTTACCTGGCAACGGCGTACCCGGTTCGATGTGCGCATTATCGGGACCCTCGGAATCAGCGTGCCCCTGGGCGAGGAGGTAGAAGCCTACGCGCTGGACCTTTACGCCGATGGCACCTACACAACAGTGGTGCGAACGATCGGCGCTGCCGTTGGCGCGGCCCTCTACACGGCCGCCGAACAAGCCGCCGACGGGCTTACGCCAGGCCAGCCCGTGCATTTCAGACTGTATCAAATCTCGGCCAGCGTCGGCCGTGGCTACCCATTGGAGCGAGCTGCATGAACCTGCAAACGATCAACGCATCAGCTTCGCCCGAGGTGCAGATAAATGAAAATTTCGAAGTGCTGGACTGGGCAACGGTCTACGCGAAAAATCCTGTCACGACGAGTGCGCTGACCTGGGGCTATTTTGGCGGGCGATGGGGCGGGTTCGAAATTGCCGCCGGGACATTGACGCTCATCGACGCAGCGACGAATTATGTCGTCATTGAGGTGGCGACGGGAATACTCAGCGCGAGTGCGGCGGCGACAAATTGGGACGACACGGTAAATTACCGGCGCGTCTACAAGCTCACCACGGCGGGCGGCGTGGTCACGGCGATCGAGGATCATCGCAACGGGCCGGGCGGCGTGCTTACCGGATTGAAAGGCGACACGGGTGACACAGGGGCGCAAGGTCCGATCGGGGCGACGGGTGCGGATTCGACCGTCCCCGGCCCAACCGGGCCGGCTGGCGCGGACGGAACAGGGCAAGGCGATGTAGTCGGCCCGGCGAGCGTCGGCGATGGGCTCCTGGCCTTGTTTGACGGTGTGACGGGCAAGCTATTGAAGGCGGCCGCGGTTGGCCTGGCGGCGCTGGCGCAGCTCGACCTGGTGCAAGTGTGGACGAAGGCGCAACGCGGCGCGGCACCGGCCGGGTTGACCTCGACAACCGGGGCGACTGCGATCGACCTGGACACCGGCAACAATTTCACGATGACCATGATGGAGGACTCCACTCTGTCGGCGCCGTCCAATCCGGTGCAAGGGCAATCGGGGTGCATCGTAATCACGCAGCACGCCAGCGCGGCGAAAACCCTGGCATACAACGCGTTCTGGAAATTCCCAGGTGGCACCGTGCCGACCTTGACCGCAACCGCGGGCGCCGTTGATGTGTTCACCTACTACATCGAATCGGCCACGCGCGCGACCTGCGCGCTGTTGAAGGATTCAAAATAATGTCCGTGCCTGGCGCACTTAGCGCGATGTTCCTTGCCATTCAAGCGGTGTTCGCGCCGACTGTCGGCGGCGACATTGTTGCGACCGGCGGCACGATCACGATGGACGGCGCCTACACCGTTCACAAGTTCACGGCGGACGGCACGTTTGCAGTTACGAGTGGCAATGGCAATGTTGAGTATCTTATCGTCGGCGGTGGCGGCGGCGGCGGTAGTGGAACAGGTGGTGGTGGCGGCGCTGGTGGTGTGTTGGCAGGTTCTGCTTTGCCAGTGTCCGTAGGCAATTTCGCCGTTGTTGTTGGCGCTGGAGGAATTGGTGTCGGTGGAACCACTACGAACGGGACAAATGGTGGCAATTCGTCGTTCGATTCACTTGTCGCGGAAGGTGGTGGCGGGGGTGGCGCTAATAACGCAAACGGACTATCGGGTGCGTCAGGCGGGGGCGGTTCATTTACGGGCACGGGCGGCGTTGCAACGCAAGGCTACGACGGCGGCATAGGCGGGTCGGTGGCCGGTGCCGGATATTCGTGCGCTGGCGGTGGTGGCGCTGGAGGGGCAGGGCAAAATGTAATCGACGATTATCACGCGGGCGCTGGCGGAGATGGCATTGTCAATTCCATCACAGGCGCACCAGTCACATACGGCCTTGGCGGTGATGGCGGCGCATACGCTGGTACTGGCGGGGTGTCTGCCGCGCGCGCTGGTGTCGCTGGTGTCAGCGGAACAGGTGGCGGTGGAGGTGGCGGAAAAGATAATACTTCGGCAGGCAACGGTGGCAATGGCGTCGTGATTGTTAGATATTTGGGAGCGCCACCGCCTCCACCATCGCCTATTTCCGCAGTTGGTGGCACGGTCACGACGGATGGCGCCTACACAATTCACACGTTCACCGCGGACGGCACGTTCCAAGTTACGGCGGGAAATGGCGACGTTGAATATTTGGTCGTTGCGGGTGGCGGTTGTGGTGGCGGTGGATGGGATGGCAGCGGCGGCGGCGCTGGCGGAGTGCTTGCTAATGGCGCTTGTGATCATGCAGTAACAGTTGGCACATATCCGATTGTTGTTGGTGCTGGCGGGGCCAGCGGTGGAACCGGCACAAGCGGTTTTGTTGGGCAACATAACGGCGAAAATTCAAGTTTTGATTCCATCGTCGCAATTGGTGGTGGCGCCGGGCTAGGTCAAGGGTACGCCCAAGCGTCGGTTTATAACCCGCTGAACGGCGGAAGCGGTGGTGGCAGTTCGCACGATGCGTACAGCGGACCCAACTATGTCGGGTCAGGAATCGCAGGGCAGGGACACGACGGCGGCAAAGGCGGATATATCCAAAGCGGCGGCGGCGGTGGCGCGGGCGCAGTCGGTGTAGA
>Ga0307375_10005611_pt1 | contig 11737 bp, 8 predicted proteins | sample TR1MG_FD_202531 | JGI IMG/M metagenome (GOLD analysis project Ga0307375, IMG submission 202531) | Soil microbial communities from Risofladan, Vaasa, Finland - TR-1 | ecosystem: Environmental > Terrestrial > Soil > Coastal area > Acid sulfate soil | place: Finland: Risofladan, Vaasa | collected... | reverse complement strand
TACCATGCAGGATGTGCTCGGACTGTCCGGCGAACATCGCATGAATTTACCAGGACAATCGGACGGCAGCTGGGAGTGGCGTTTCTCATGGGATCAGGTTCAGCCTACCCATGCACAGACATTGGCGAAAATGTCTCGTGATTATTCTCGTATTCCACTGAACAAACTGAATAAATAGCATCAACCTGACCGTTCTCTCGGTCAACGTTACTGTTGTTTATAATCTGTATGTGCAGGGGATAGTACTTAATCAAGTTCAAACTTGATTAAGTACTATTATTTTACATAATATACATTATGCGAATATCAGGAAGGATCAAGGCGGAATAGTTTCCGGAACGATTTCACCTATTTCTGCAGGTTTGGAAGCGGTACCGCGCGCGAAGCGCGGGACGCATCCTCTTCCTTGTTATTATGTGTTTATATTCTACATTTTTATTTGCGCGATTACTCACCGGTTTGGGGGTGCGTCATGAAATCTGACCGCTTCCGTGGACGCTATATCCATCCCGAGGATTTCCGCGATCTTCGTCGCGCTGCCGATCTCACCCGCAAACAAGCTGCTGACCTGCTGGACGTAGCTGTCCGTACCGTGCAGAACTGGGAAACCGGTGGCGCTCGCATTCCGTGGATGGCCTACCGGATGTTACGCATCCTGACCGGCTACGCATTACCGGGCAAGGCTTGGGAAAACTGGATTGTTCGCGGTGATCGTTTGATCGCCCCGAATGGCCGGTGGTACGAAGCTAACACCCTGGAACAGATCGAGCACGTGTTCGGCATGGCTCGGCTCTGGCATCAGGATTACAACCGCCGATCCGGTAAGCATCTCGCGGTCGTGAAGCCCTTTCCGCAGTCCGCTGCACGTCAAACCCCAACGCAGCCCCGACAACGCTTCGGAGGTAACGAATGAAGCCCGCCATGAAGCCCGCCACGGCATCACCCGATCTGCTCCCGCCCTTCAATGCCGTGGCGGGCGAAGCTGGCGCGAAGTCGGGGCAGTCGGGTCAGTACGCTCAGCCTGTCAAGCCCGAAGGGATACCGCCCTTCTGCCAGTCATCAGGCCGAGCCGAAGTAACACTCGTTCCGGTCGCTATGGCTGCAAAGGATTGGAACGTCTCCCCTCGCCGCATCCGCTTCCTGTTGGCTACGAAGCGATTGGAGGGGCTGTAAGGGGCGAACGGTTACTGGATGGTGTCCTACCCTTACCGGTTCGTGATCGGGGCAAGGGGGGCTTGTTTGAAGCGTTTTAGATCGCAGGATCAGGAACGGAGGGCGGAATGATTACGCAAGATCGTTTGACAGGGGGTCGGCAATTCATGAACATGGATCAATTCCATCGTTTTGGACAGTCCGAATTGCATCAAGAAATGATCGCAGATAATTGTATAAAAAGGATAATTAGCTTGCATGCTATACATTATGCGAATATCAGGAAGGATCAAGGCGGAACAATTCACGGTATAGTTTGGTGTTTGCCATCCCCGCCATTCTACGCAAGCGCACTGTCTGTCCGGTATACATGCAACTACCGGACAATTGTCTCAATTTGATACTTTTGCACGACATCTAAAATAAAACCCTAAGCAAGCCTTGACGGGTTGCGGCTTCCCAGCGATTTTCCGGCAAGAAATAACTTATTTCATTTCCATCCTTTTCAATGGGTTTCCGGGGTGATTTTGCGCTTCGAGAAACAGCCAGAGAACCCCTCCCGCCAGCACCGCCAAGCTGCCCAAAATGATTCAGAACGGTTTTGACGTTGGTACTATCCCGCATGGGATGAACACCAGCAGACCCAAGCAGCGGCAAGCGTCCCGCGATTGATCGCCCAGGTTGTCGGTCCGGATTTTCAATATTTACAACCAGCCCGTTCCGAGTAAGTAACAAATACCAGACGGACTCGTCATGGTGATTAATGGATAACCGCACATAGTGAGTAGGTATTTAGCATATTTGTATGAATGCAATTATTCACAATTGTTGCTTCATATCGAAAGTTTAAAGATTTATTGCGTTCTTCACGGTCTATACAATAGTTCCGCCGTAATGAGATTAGCCTACCCAAGCATTACTTGGACTGTCCATTCACACTACACCTGGACTGTCCATTTATTATGAGAGAAATAATCAACGCCAAAAAAATTATTTATTATCCATAGGCAGTTATTGATAATATCTATAACAAAAATCACTTGACATGAACTGTCCATCTATTATAATTCAGACAGTCCAATCAATAAGAGTCTGTATAAATCATGTTGACGAGCTTTGAAGTGATGCAAGCCGCGAATATCTCCCGGGCAACCTTGAACAACTATATCTCGCTCGGACTACTGCCTCGCCCGCTGGTAAAAATGCCGGAACCCGGGGCTCCAACTAGTGCACGACAAATAGGCTATTTCCCAAAGGAAGTTCTGGCGCGTCTGGATCGCATCAACCAATTGAAGAAGGAAGGTTATGCGATGGCAGACATTTCCGCTCAACTAAAACAGGATGGTTTTCCGGCTCCTGAAAAATTAACCAGGGAAATATCAGCGCAAGCAAAAGCACCATCGCCAGCGCACGTATTGGAACAGTCTGTACAGTCTAAATCCACCCAACACTTGCCTACCGTGATGACTTCAAAATCGAATGTGTTGCGGCTAACGATAGACCATATCCCCTACCCGGCCTACATGGTCAACTACAACTTCGAGATCACCTGGTTCAACGAAGAAGCGCGTACCGATTTGCTCGGTGCATTCGATCATCTGCCAGCGGACATCAAGGATCGCAATGCCCTGTCCTACTTGCTCAATGGTCGGCTGGGCCGGGACGGCGCCAACCGCGAAGAATTGCTGCAGTTTTACCTTTTGCTGGGCAAGGGCCGTTACTCGCGGAATGATCTGATGAACATACTGACCGGCCAAGTGGATGCCTCAACCATGCAAAAGGATATGCCCCTGGGCGAAATTCGCCCCAACGGCACCCTGATGCAACTGCCACTTACGTTAACTCTGGAAAATGGCGAGATAACCAACTACAACGTCTATGCATCCTATTACCGAGAAGGGATACTGTTCATCCATCTTCCAAGTCACGCCGAAAGTGACAGTCTGCTGGGACTCCTGGAACGCCGCGATGAAGTGATCCGCAACCTGCTGAAAAAACATCTGCCAGTGCTGACCGATGTCGCGGTGCTGGTGGCTGACCTGCAAAGTTCGGTACGCATCTGCACCGAGCTGCCGCCCGAGGAATATTTCGAGCTGATAAACCAGATTTGGGCAGCCATGGAGCCGATATTTCGCAAGTATTACGGCACCCACGGCAAGCACGTTGGCGACGGCATGGTCTACTACTTTTTCCCGCAGCCGGACTGCAACTACATCTTCAATGCACTGATGTGCGCGCAGGAAATGAAAGCCACGATGCGCAAGATCAGCAAACAATGGCAGTTGCGCAAGAACTGGATGAACGAGCTATACCTGAATACCGGCCTGAATGAAGGGCATGAATGGCTGGGCATCTTTCACATCGAGACCAAGGTCGAATTCACCGTGCTGGGCGACACCATCAACCATGCTGCGCGACTGTCAGATTTCGCACGCGGCGGCGCCATCTGGGCTACCAAGAGCCTGCTTGGCAAGCTGGCCGCAAAGGACCGACAACGGGTGAAGTTCGGCATACGCCGACGGGATGCCGAGGGACGCGAAGTGTTCGTCAACACATTCTATTCGCGCGTCTCGGAACTGACCCATCTCAATGATGCAGCACGCAACGAAAAATTGAACGATATCGCGGCGCTGCCGGTAACCGAAATCATCGATGTGGAGGCATGATGATGGAACCAACTGAAAAAGACACAATGGAAATGGCCGATCAAATCGAACAGGCACTGCGCATATCTGAAGTTGCTTTTGAAACCAGCGATGCAATCATGATCACCGATGCCGATTGTTATATCGTCCGGGTCAATCAGGCTTTTATGGATATCACAGGCTACAGCTCAGGCGAGGTAGTCGGCAAGAATGCGCGTATGTTGAATTCTGGACAGCATGACAAGATTTTCTATGCGGAAATCGAAATGTGGCAAAAATTATTCCAGGACGGATCATGGACGGGCGAGATATCCGACAAGCGCAAGAACGGTGAGGTTTATCCGAAGTGGATGAAGATATCTGCCGTCAAAAACAGGCAGCAACAGAACACCCATTACGTAGCCATTTTCAATGACCTCAGCGAGCGAGAAAGCAGAGAGGAAGAAATACGCAATCTGGCCTCCTATGACAAGCTCACCCGTTTGCCAAATCGGAATTTGTTTCTTGACCTATTCAGTGAAAAGTTGGCCAATTCGACCCGTCCGAATAATTTTGGCGCGTTATTGCTGATCGACCTTGATCGATTCAAGATACTCAACGATACACTGGGACATGATTGCGGAGATCTGCTGCTCATCGAAGTAGCCGCTCGACTTAAGGATTGTGTTCGTGGAATGGATACGTTGGCCAGATTAGGTGCCGATGAATTCATCATGCTGATCGAGGATGTCGGGGACAACGCGGATGAAACTTCGCGCAGGGTCGGTATGGTTGCCGAAAAAATCCGCGAGTGTCTGTCCCGTCCCTACTTTTGTAACGGGCTACCGTTGAGCAGTTCATCCAGTATCGGAATTAGCCTATATTGCGGCGACGAAATACCGGGCAATATTTTGGTTCAGCATGCCGAAATGGCGATGTATCAAGCCAAGGACGCGGGACGCAATTCGATCCGTTTTTTCGATCCCATCATGCAGGACAAAGTGGCCGCACATGCAAAGCTTGAGAATGATCTGCGCCAGGCTATCAGCCGTAGCCAGTTTCATTTGCATTACCAGATGCAGGTTGACAATAGTCATCGCCCAGTCGGCGCGGAAGCCCTACTGCGCTGGGACCATCCTGAACGGGGGGTGGTGCTGCCCGGCGTGTTTATTCCGATCGCTGAAGAAAGCAGGCTGATACTAGAGATTGGCGACTGGGTGATGGATAACGCCTGCAAACAATTGGCGTTATGGTCGCAAAGCGAACAAACGCGAAAATTGACGCTGGCAGTGAATGTCAGCGCAAAACAATTTGCCATTGACGGTTTTGTGGATAGCGTGGCAAATGTGCTGAAAGCGCATCAGGTTGACCCGACTCGCCTGAAACTGGAATTGACCGAGAGCGTGATGCTGGAAGACATGGATGGTACCGTCGAAAAAATGCACGCACTTAAAGCATTGGGTGTAGGGCTGTCGATCGATGATTTCGGCATCGGCTATTCGTCGCTGTCCTATTTGAAACAGCTGCCGCTGGACCAACTCAAGATCGACCAGAGTTTTGTGCAAGGCATCACCAAGGATGGCAGCGATGCGATGCTGGTGCAGACCATCATCGATCTGGCAGCCAATTTCCACATGAATGTCATTGCCGAAGGTGTCGAGACAGAGGCGCAGCTTACTTTTCTGAAACACCACGAATGCATGGTATTTCAGGGTTTCCTGTTTGGAATGGCATTGCCTGTGTATGAATTCGAAAAGTCGCTGCATCGAATCGTGAAAGAGTTAACCGGTAGCTTTCGTGCATTCAAACCTGCGTGTTGAAGTAACTTCATTTCCCCAGCGACCGGCTCAATGTAACGCCGACACACTTCCGCGAATGTCGCTGGCGCGACAAAATCAAACCACAAGTCGTTGTTGAATCATTTAACTTTTCCGCTTGCCATGTGATCGACTCCCATTTCGCCGATCAGCCAGTCGGCCAGTTCATCACCTTCCGAAAAGTCACGATTTTCTGCGCGATAATAAGCCGCAACAGAGATCAGTTCCTGGCGATTTATCCCTGCAAAAGCCTTACTTTTCTTATTCTTGAATGGATGGAAAGATCATTCATCAGATCGATAACGTTGACGTGCCTATACCGCAAAGATGATGGAAGCTGGCGTTTTGCCTGAGGAATACATCTGTATGACATATATTCAAAATATTCAAAACGCCACCAGCAATTTCGCCGTTTTCCGGCAAAGCGGACAATGGCAGTCCTAGTATCTTCCTGTTGCATGATTAACGTGGCTGTAATATGGGTGACATAAGCTCACCTGCATGGCACTTTATAAAAACATGGATCGCCTTGTGATCTTTGACGCGGATGGTACGACCATCGACGCGTTTCACGCCATTCAGCTTACCTTTTTGAGGCACGGGATGGACATCGGCGACCTGGAGCGATTCCAGAAGCGCCGCAAGTTGTTCAAATATCTGGGCGGCCTGCGCGAGTTCCCGATGAACCTGCGCCGCCAGTTTGGCAAGCAAAGCCGCAAGCGCCTGTTGACTACGCTGACCGAAGTCTACCGCAACGAGGCGCGCTTGTATCCGGGCATTGAGTCAATGCTGCGCAAGCTGATCGAGATCCCGGATATCAGGGTGGGCTTTGTGACCCGGAATATCACGATGGAACCGAAGAAAACCCTTAAACTGCTTTTTCAGCGCCATGGCATCGATACGGCCGAGTTTGACTACTTCGCTTGCATTCCGCTGCAGGAGAGCAAGGTGGATTACCTCAAGCTGGCACGGCAGACCTTCGAAATCAATCCGGCACGCAGCTTTGCCTGCGGCGACGAATACAACGACTATCTCGGTGCAATCGGCGCAGGGATGCATCCCTTCATGGTGGCCTACGGCTTCGAGGACAATATACGCCTGATCCAGAAATTCGGCGTGCCGCCGGAGCTGATCTCAACCTCTCCCGAAGAATTTACCGGCCGATTGCTGCATGCACTGAATCTTTCCGTTGCGGATGTTGTCTTATGATTGTTCAACAAACAAGAATCTATCGGATCACCCACCCCTGATCACCACAAACCATAGCCCAGCTCATGACCCAAAATTACGCACAACAAAAAAATGTCCGAATTTCCTGCATTATCTGCGCCTACAACGAGGCACCGAGAATTGCCGCGGTGCTTGCAGTGACCTCGATCCATCCGCTGTTGAACGAGGTGATCGTGGTTGACGACGGATCGACCGACCAGACTGCGGACATCGTCAGGCAATTTCCCACGGTCAAGCTGATCTCGCTGCCGGTAAACCAGGGCAAAAGCATCGCGATGGCAACCGGCGTGATAGCCGCGCAGAATGAACTGCTGATGCTGCTGGACGCAGACCTGACCGGCTTGGCCGCCGAACATGTCAATGCCCTCGCCTTTCCGGTACTGTCTGGCAAGGCGGATGTCAGCCTCAGTCTGCGCAAGAACAGCCTGCTGATATTCCGCGCGATCGGGTTGGACTTCGTTTCCGGGGAACGGGTTATCCGCAAGGATCTGTTGAGCGAGGTGCTGGAGGAAATGCACGGACTGCCGCGGTTCGGTATTGAGGTGTTCATGAATCGCCAGATCATCGCGCGGCAATATTCGATCGCCGTGACGCACTGGCTGAGCGTCGCGCAATCGAGAAAAACCGAAAAACTCGGGTATTGGAAAGGCATACGCGCGGAATGGCGCATGTTATCTGACCTGTTCCAGATGGAATATCCGCTTGCACTGATTTCGCAGACATATCAACTGCTGTTGTTGCGCATCAATCGCCCCGTCCCGGTGGCATTTGCGGTTTGGATCAGCAAACTGCGCAACAGCGTGCTGTAGTTTCGAGCGCCGGCCTGTTGCAGAACCGTGATGACAGCCGGACAGTATGCCCATTATTCTTTCGCGGCCGTATTCCCCAGCAGTTGCCACAGCGCCTTGCCCACGAACAGGAAGAATACCGGGGCACCAGCGATCAGATAAAAGTAGTAGGTGGTGAAGCGCCACATCAGCAGCACCGCACCCAGCGTCGCGTGATCCAGCACCGGCGCGAGCAGTGCGGTGAAGCTCAATTCGACCCCGCCGCTACCCCCGGGCAGCATGGTGAAGTGCCCTGCGGTAAACGCCAGCATCTGGATGAGATAGGTGTATGCCCAGTAAACATCACGGTCCATACCGACAATAATCACATAGAGCACGCTGTATCGCAGTACCCAGTGACCAAGGCAGCACAAGAATATCCCGAACAGCCTCAAACGGGAAAATCCCAGAATCAGATGCAGCGCCTGGCGAAAGCGCAGCACGGCTCGGGTCAGTTTGCGCCTGTTCGCCGCGGATACACGCCGGTTCAGGATGTGCCGGCCGATCCACAACAGCACTGTGCGATAGTGCTGCACCGCAATCCAGACCAGTGACAGCATGCCCAATATTAATCCCGCAAGCATCGCGATCTCCCAGCCGATATGCGGCTGCGCGGGATGCACGAAGATCGCGGTCGTGGCGACCAACAGGACGGTGCTGAACACCAGCATGTCGATCAGGATGTCGGTGGCATACATCGCCGCGGCTGCGGTGGCCGGTGCGCCATGGCGTTTTAGCAGGTACACATAGGTGAGCAGCCCGCCGCTGCCGGCAGGGGTCGCGCTGATGGCGAATTCGGTGGCCATCACCGTGGCCAATGAACGGCCATGTCCCATGGGTTTGCCGATCCCGCTCAGCATTAACCGCATACGCCCGGCATTGAAGTTCCAGCCGACGAAGATCATCGCCAGCACCGCGCACAGCAGAGATAACGGAAAGGTCTCCAAGCGCTGGAACAGCCCGCTACCGCCGTATACAAGGGCGACGCTCAGACCCAGCACCAGCCCGACTGCGACGAGGGTAAGAGATCGCTTCATCGGATGGTGCTATCCACGGCCTGCCAACCGTTTTCGGCATGATTATTCGGCTTCATCGGTCGGAGCAGGATTGGTTGATAAGGGCAGGATTAATAATTTCGGTGGGGTACTTCGGCTGCGGGCAATTGCGGGATATCACAGTCAAGTACAAAAAATCCCGCCATAGGCGGGCCTTTGAACTGGACACTGATTCAAAAAAGTTTTATCGATAAATCAATTATAGCAATTGTTGATCGCATCGATCAGACAAACTCCCGGCACCATTTGACACAAGGTTGCTGCCATGCTGCTGCGATGAAAAAGTTTTACTGATCAATTTACAAAAATATCCAAAAACGTGATTGACAATTTTAAATAGTTATCAACCTAAGTGAATTTACGGGTTTGCAGCCCTACATTCAGTAATAAAACTGTTAACTTACGATAACTTATTGATATATATAATTATATTTATATTTAAAATATAGGCAATGTAAGGAAAATCCTTGAATTACGCCACTTTGGAACAGTTGCTTACCTATTTACCCACAAAGTTATCCACAGTATCTGTTGATAAAAATAATACTCTTTATTAATTGGTGCGTTAGAAATAATATATTAAGGAAACAGCAATTAATCCGAAATAAATACAGCAATAACATGCAACAAATTTAATTTGTTTACGGATAGAGAGTAGCTATAAATACCCGTGACAATATAATTGAATTGATGTTTGGAAGTGACGGTAGCGATCCCGATTTTGCAGAACTTTAACGTCCTCCCCAACGGCAATCTTGCCGAAGAACTTCCTCACACTTTGTTCTTCCTCCCGATTAATTTCAATTTTGATATTTATTATTTCAATATCTGGCGTTCATTGTAATGAAACTGCAATATTCCTGAGTGAGAATGCGAACTCCTCACTAACTGAATTCAGGAGAACCAGAGATGTTGTTAAACATGAAAAAAGTAAAAGCCATGGGATTGGGTGCATGTGCACTACTGTTTTGTGCAAGCGCTATGGCGGTTGAAATTACCGGTGCTGGCAGCACGGCTATATACCCAGTACTGTCACAATGGGCTGCGACGTACAAGGAAAAAACCGGCATATCGGTTAACTACCAGTCTATTGGTTCCGGTGGTGGTATCAAGCAAATCAAAGCAAAGACCGTAAATTTTGGCGACAGCGATATGCCTTTGACTCCTGATCAGCTCAAAGAAGCCAATCTGGTCCAGTTTCCTGCCGTAATTATCGGCATCACCCCTATCGTCAATATTCCTGGAGTGAAATCCGGTGAAATGGTTCTGGATGGCAAAACTCTGGCTGATATCTACCTCGGCAAGATCACCAACTGGAACGACAATGCAATCAAGAGCCTGAATCCGAAACTGCACCTTCCAGATTTGGCAATCACTGTTGTGCATCGTGCTGACGGTTCAGGAACCACCTTTTATTTCACCGACTATCTGTCCAAAGTGAGCCCAGAATGGAAGAAAAATATTGGCTCCAACACTTCTGTTTCTTGGCCACTGGGTGTGGGCGGCAAAGGAAGTGAAGGCGTTGCATCCTATGTTAAACAAGTCAAAGGTGCTATTGGTTATGACGAGTATGCCTATGCCATGCAAGCGCATCTGACCTGGACACGCATGATCAACAGCGATGGCAAGATTGTTTCCCCGAAACCAAAGAACTTCCAGGCAGCTTCGGCCAAGACAGACTTTGCACACGCCAGCGACTTTTATGTGATCATGACAGATGCGCCCGGTGCTCAAAGCTGGCCGCTGACAGCAACAACTTATTTCTTGTTGCGGACGGATGCTGCCAAGGCTGACAATGAGGAAGTAGTCAAGTTCGCAAAATGGTTCCTTCACCACGGCCAGTCACAGGCTGCAAAGCTTGACTATGTGCCGCTTCCAGAGGCAACCGTAAAGCTGATCGAAAGTTACACCAAGAGCAAACTCGGCGTCTGAATTACCGAGAGCTGACAACAAAGGGCCGCATAGCGGCCCTTTTTTATTGTGCGCCAAGCATGGCGCGTTGCGTGTAAGCGCAACTTGATTGACTGTAGCGGGTCGTAGAGAGACACCGAGGTGAAGTCCAAACCGCCCTACCCTCCAATTGGAATATTCTTCGAGTAAATCAGAAAATTGCTCTGCAAGCTGCTCTTATACTCACCTTTGAATTGTTAAAGAGTATGCTATCCGGACACGACAGGTAGTATATTAGCATTTAATTATATATTGCTGTATAGTGGGCGTATGGAAAATTGCACGATGAATTGGAGATGTACTGATGGATTTATTGAGTAACGCGCAATTACGCAAGCTGGCAGGCGGGATACTATTGTGGTGTGTGGCAGGGCTTGCATTTGGTGCAGACCTGCAACAATGTGTGGACATTGCCCTCAAGCAGAACCCTGACATTCTGGTCAGCCAGTCACAATTGGCACAGGCGGAATCGGCATTGAGCCAGGCTCAGGGTCAGCGCTTGCCCAAACTCACCGCTTCAGTGACCGGCACTCGCACCAATGATGCCCTGAATGCATTTGGTCTCAAACTTTCGCAACGAAATGCCACCTTCAATGACTTCGGGGCAGGTGAATTTAACCCAACTCCCAGTGGCTTGTTGGTTGCACCCACGGCACTCAATTACCCGGACCCTGTGAACAATTACAACCCCCGCCTGGAGTTGCAGATACCGCTGTATAACGGAGGAATGGTCTCGGGCTATGTTGATCAGGCGCATGCCTATGTCAAAGCGGCTCAGGAGGGGAATCTGGCCGCGCGCCAACAGGTGATCTTCCATGTCATACAAGCCTATCAAGGTGTTCATACCGCGCAAGCTTACGTCAACGTGGCACAACAGGCAGAAGCGGCTGCCGAGGCTTACGTCAAAACCACACAGAATCTGCTGAACGAGGGAGTGGTGGTCAGGAGCGATTTGTTGTTCGCGCAAGTGAATCTCGCCAACGTCAAGGTCAATCTGGAAGAAGCACAGCGCAGTGAAGCCGCCTCGCTCGATCAATTGCATCTGTTAATGGGCATGCCACTGGATGAAAAGCTGGAGGTCG
>Ga0307375_10005610_pt1 | contig 11739 bp, 9 predicted proteins | sample TR1MG_FD_202531 | JGI IMG/M metagenome (GOLD analysis project Ga0307375, IMG submission 202531) | Soil microbial communities from Risofladan, Vaasa, Finland - TR-1 | ecosystem: Environmental > Terrestrial > Soil > Coastal area > Acid sulfate soil | place: Finland: Risofladan, Vaasa | collected... | reverse complement strand
CCATGCCCTTGAACAGCGCCACCGCCTCGTCGCGCGGCAGCACTTCGCGTATCACCGGGTAGTCCTTTTTCGCCAGCTCGGACATCTTCTTCTCGATCGCGGCGAGGTCCTCCGGCGTGAACGGACGTTTATAGGAGAAATCGTAGTAAAAGCCGTTTTCGATCACCGGGCCGATAGTCACCTGCGCATCGGGAAACAGCGCCTTCACCGCATAGGCGAGCAGGTGCGCGGTGGAGTGGCGGATGATGTCGAGGCCGTCCTTGTCGCGATCGGTGACGATGGCGAGGTTCGCGTCGGCCTCGATGCGAAAGGAGGTATCCACCAGCGCGCTGCCGACGCGGCCGGCCAGCGCCGCCTTGGCCAGTCCGGGGCCGATGCTGGCGGCCACCTCGGCCACCGTGACCGGATGGGGAAACTGGCGGACCGAGCCGTCAGGCAACTTTATATTGGGCATACGTTTGCACTCAATCGGGATCGGGGCGGCCATATTACCTGACCGACTCCTCCCATACCACCGGGCATGCAGATCCGCACCGGACTGCCCTCAAGCGGATCAAAACTCACGACGCGGCTGCTCCAGGTATTGACGCGTCTGCATTTCGGCGAGCCGGCTGGCAGTCCGATCGAATTCGAACATCATCGCCCGGGTGCGCGCGTATTTGCCAGCCTCTTCGCGCCTCAACAGCGATTCGGGCGGCGACTCGGCGGACACGATGAGCTTGACCCCTTTGTCGTAGAAAACGTCCACCAGCAGCGTGAAGCGCCGGGCTTCGTCGGCAAGGTCCGCTCCCATGCGCGGCACGCCCGAGACAATGATGGTATGGAAGCGCCGGGCGAGTTCCAGGTAATCGTGCTGGGAGCGGCCCCATCCGCAAAGAACCATGAAGTCGAACCACGCGAGCCCGCCTGCCCGGCGTAGCACCGGGAGGGTGCGGCCTTCCACCTCGATTTCGGCTTCGTCCTCGTCCGCGGTTTCGGCGATCCGGTGAAAGCTCTCCGCGAGCGCCGCATCCGTCGTCTCGCCCAGCGGCGTGTGATAAACCTTGACCTGCTCGAGCGCGCGCAGCCGGTAGTCGACCCCGCCGTCGACCTGCAGGACGTCCATGTGCTGTTTCACCAGCGCAATCGCCGGAAGAAAGTTGTCGCGCTTCAGTCCGTCCTGGTATAGAGCGTCGGGCGGGTAATTGGAGGTCATGCAGTACACCACCCCGCGCGCGAGCGTGCGCTCGAGGAGCCGCCGTAGGATCATGGCGTCGGCGATGTCGTTAACGTGGAATTCGTCGAAGCAGATGAGGCGGCAGCGCCGCGCGATGCGGCCGGCCAGTGCATCGAGCGGATCTTCCCTGTCCTTCAGCTCGGCGAGTTCGCGGTGCACGTCGCGCATGAAGTCGTGAAAATGCACCCGGCGCTTGCGCTCGAGCGGCAGGCAGTGAAAAAAGCTGTCCATGAGGAAGCTCTTGCCGCGCCCAACCGCGCCCCACAGGTACACGCCGCGCGGCAGCGGGGGGCGCACCAGCAGCTTGCGCATCGCAGTGCTGCGCCGCGCCTTGTAGGCGCTCCACTCCTCGTGCAGCTGTTGCAAGCGCTCGACCGCCCGCATCTGGGAGGCGTCCGCGAGGTAGCCGCGGCGTTCCAGGGCGTGGCGATAGAGCTCGATCACGCTCATCGAGCCGATTGGATCCTGCTCCCGTGTTCCGAGTCGGAATTCCGTAAGCTCATCGAATGCATTCCCGCCGGTTTGCTGTATTCGCTCAGCGATGAACCGCAAATTCAAACCCGGCGCAGAAGATCGAGGGCATGGCCCAGTTGCGGATCCTGCGGCGCCGAACGGCCAAGCAGCCAGTCGAGCATCTCCAGATCCTGACATTCCATCAGACGTTCCAATGCTGTAATCGTCGCCTCATCCAAGCCGGACAAATCGCGACTGAAGAACGGTTCGAAAAACCGGTCCAGTTCCAGCAGGCCGCGCCGGCTTTGCCAGCGCAGCCGACCGATGCGGATGCCACGATCCGTCATGCTAGCCGCGACTTGTGGCATCCCTCAGATTTCGCGTTCCAGAAGCTGTTTCTTGATATCCACGATAGCTCTGGCAGGATTCAAGCCCTTCGGACAGACCCGGGTGCAATTGAGGATGGTGTCGCAACGGAACAGGCGGTAGGCATCGTTCAATTCATCGAGGCGTTCACCCGTTGCCTCGTCACGGCTGTCCACCAGCCAGCGCTGCGCCTGCAATAATATGGCCGGTCCCAAATAGCGTTCCTCATTCCACCAATAACTCGGGCAGGAGCTGGAGCAGCACGCGCACAGTATGCATTCATAGAGACCGTCGAGTTTCTTCCGGTCTTCGGGCGATTGCAGGCGCTCTTTGTCCGGCGGCGGCGCCGACTGGGTTTGCAGCCAAGGTTTGATCGATTCGTACTGAGCGTAGAAGTGAGTCAGATCCGTTACCAGATCCTTGACCACTGGCCTATGCGGCAGCGGATGGATGGTCACATCCCCGGGAGCCAGATCGCTCAAGTTCTGGGTGCAGGCGAGCGTATTGGTGCCGTTGATGTTCATCGAGCAGGAACCGCAAATCCCTTCACGACAAGACCGTCTGAATGTCAGCGTCGAATCGATTTCGTCCTTAATCTTGATCAATGCGTGCAGAACCATCGGACCGCATTTGTCCATGTCGACTTCGTAAGTATCGAGCCGAGGCTGATCTTTGGTATCCGGGTCCCAGCGATAAATGCGGAACTTGCGCACGTTGGTGCTGCCTTCCGCGGCCGCCCAGGTCTTCCCCTTGACGACACGGGATTTCAATGGAAGTGAAAATTTGTGCATTATCTTCTCGTGTCTCTCAGTAAACGCGTTCTTTGGGTTTGATGTACTCGACTTCTTTGGTGAGGGTGTAAGTATGCACGGGGCGATAGGTGATTGCCGGCGAGCCGCTACCCTGCGTCCACGACAAGGTGTGTTTCATCCAGGTCGCATCATCACGCTTGGCGAAGTCCTCGCGCGCATGGGCTCCGCGGCTCTCCTTGCGCTCTGCCGCGCTGGTAATCAGAGCCGAGGCGCACACCAGCAGGTTCTCCAGTTCCAGCGCTTCCGCGAGGTCGGAATTCCAGACCATGCCCCGATCCTTGATAGCGACATCGCCGAAGCTCTTGACGCACTCGTTGATCAGCTTTTCCCCCTCACGCAGGGACGCCTCGGTGCGAAACACCGCAGCATGCCGCTGCAAAGTGCGTTGCATGCGCAAGCGCAGCTCGGCGGTACTGATGGAGCCTTTGGCGTTGCGTATGCGATCTAAATGCTGTAGCGCCGGTTCGAGAATATTATCCGGCAGCGGTTTGTGCGGCGTGTTGGGCTTTATCAGTTCGCCGCAACGCAGAGCGGCGGCGCGCCCGAACACCACGAGATCCAACAGCGAGTTGCAGCCGAGCCGGTTCGCGCCGTGCACAGACACGCAGCCCGCCTCGCCGACGGCCATCAAGCCGGGGGCGACCGCATCGGGATTGTCCGCGGTGGGGCGCAACACTTCCGCCATATAATTGGTCGGGATCCCGCCCATGCAGTAATGTGCCGTGGGAATTACCGGAATGGGCTCGCGCGTCACATCCACGTCGGCAAAGATCTTCGACGTCTCCGCTATCCCCGGCAGGCGCTCATTGATCACTTCTGCGCCCAGATGCTCCAGGTGCAGATGAATGTGGTCCTTCTCAGGGCCGACGCCGCGGCCTTCGTTGATCTCGATCGTCATCGCCCTGCTGACCACGTCGCGCGAAGCGAGATCCTTGGCAGTAGGCGCATAACGTTCCATGAAACGCTCGCCTTTGGAATTGGTAAGATAGCCGCCTTCGCCGCGTACCCCTTCGGTGATCAGCATGCCGGCGCCGTAAACTCCGGTGGGGTGGAACTGCATGAATTCCATATCTTGCAGCGGCAGTCCGGCGCGCGCGACCATGCCGTGTCCGTCGCCGGTGCAGATATGTGCCGAGGTGCAGGAGAAGTAAGTGCGCCCGTAACCGCCTGTTGCGAGGATCACCATATGGGTCTGGAAGCGGTGCAGCGTGCCGCGGTTCAGGTCCCAAGCCAGCAAACCGCGGCAGACCCCTTCATCGTCCATGATCAGGTCCAGGGCGAAGTACTCCACATAGAACTCCGCCTGGTACTTCAGTGCCTGCTGGTACATCGTATGCAGCATGGCGTGTCCGGTGCGATCTGCTGCCGCGCAGGCTCTGGGCACGGGTTTTTCACCGAAATTGCTCATGTGGCCGCCGAAGGGCCGCTGATAGATGTGCCCATCCTCGGTACGGGAAAAAGGCAGGCCGGCGTGCTCGAGTTCGTAGACCGCCTTTGGCGCCTCGCGGCACATATATTCGATCGCGTCCTGATCCCCCAGCCAGTCGGCTCCTTTGACAGTGTCATACATATGCCACTGCCAGGTGTCTTTGGCCATATTGCCCAGTGATGCGGCGATGCCTCCCTGGGCCGCCACCGTGTGGCTGCGCGTGGGAAACACTTTGCTGATGCATGCAGTGCGCAATCCCTGTTCGGCCATGCCGTAGGTGGCGCGCAGTCCGGCGCCGCCGGCGCCCAGCACCACCACGTCGTACTTGTGCTCAATAATCTCGTACGCTTGGCTCATTCTCTTCTCAGCCTCCAAATGCCTGTCTCAGGAGGGCGAAGACTCCTGCAAACCCCAGGAATACCGCCGCAAAATCGGTCGCAATACGTGAACTCAATTGCAACCACCGCACCTGAACGTAATCTTCATAAATTTTCGATAGGCCCAGGTTGGCGTGATAAAGCGACACGATGAGAAACAGGCTGAACACCACCGCGTGCAAAGGAGAATGCAACCAACTCAAGACATGAGCGCGATCCTGCCCGGCGACGGCGATCACGGACACCACGAACCACAGTACCAGCGGCACCAGGGCGATGGCCGTCAGACGTTGCTTCCACCAGTGGCCCAGTCCGTCCTTCGACGAGCCAAGTCCGCGCGCGACAGAAAGTGGGGTCCGATATCTATGATTCACAGTGCACCTCCGGGGAAGCCGCCGCCGACAATCCACGCGAGCACGGTCAGAACGATCGTGATTGCGACCACAATCTTGCTGCTCGTATATATTTGTTTAACCTCAAGGAGTCTGCCGGTATCCCAGATCAGGTGCCGAACCCCGCTGACCGAATGATAGATGAGCGAAAAGGTCCAGCCGAACAGCATCAACTGGCCAATGAAGCTCCCGAGAAAGTGGCTCAAAGCTGCGAATGCCTGTGCAGAGTACACAGCGCTCGCAATCCACGCGACCAGCAGGATGCTGCCGACCGACAGTGCAATACCCGTGATCCGGTGCAGTCCGGATAGCAGCATGGGTAATTCGACTTTGTAGATCTGCAAATGAGGGGACAGCGGTCGCTCATTCATGGTCATAGGCATTGGGAATTCTCTGAAAGTAGTTCTGGGAAGCTACGAGTAAAACGCAAAGAGACTACGCTGCGCTTGAAAATGCGTCAAGTAAGAAGGCGTCAAAAATCAATGCAACGGCCGTTACGTTCCCAGTCCCCGTAGCGGGTAGGCTCCGGACCTTTGGGGCCGTTGACTTCCTTGGTTACAGGGCTGGTTTTGGGCTGTGGTGGCGCATCGTCGCCGTTGGCCGGAGGATGCGGTAGGCGACTATTTTCGTTTGTTTCGGTCATTACAGCCTTCGGTCGTTCGCAACACGTTTGATGCAGTCGCCACTGACGCCCATTGTGCCACTGCAACAAGTGGTGGACAAGCACGAACTTAGGCGGCAACGTCGTTGCACGTTGTTGAAAATGCGGTCCACCGATGAGTCGATTATTGCCCCTCTGTTCGCCATGAATGATCCAATGTTGAACTCGAGAACCGCGCAGCTGAACTTACTGCCCGTTAGGCTATGCTTTGTTGATCCAGGTCAAATATCGAGCTGAAAACCTCCAACAGCACACGATGTTGAAGTCGAATTGAATACTGGGGCATGCGGCAACGTCGATTGCGCGCCGGTACCAACAGCGCGGCAATGCTCGAAGGCCAATTTTTTTAGGTAGCGCTGCGCCAGCGTCGCCTCACTGGCACCGCCGACGAACGGGCTTGCGGGTAAACCCAAACCCGCCGATGTGCGCGCGCAGATGTTCTGATCCGCGTTACCGAATGGCCGACGGCACGCGCCGCGCGCCGTCGTTTGATCTGTGTCAATGCATGGACGACTGCTGGTAATATGCTTGCTGGGTCGTCGCAGGAGGAAGCGGCGCTACCGATGTTGGCGCGTGGCAGCGGCAAGTCCAGTTGCCACGACCGCAGGCAGATTGCGCGGAATCGCGGCATTCGGTCGGCGCTGTCGCACAGATCATCGGCACAGCGACTCTCCTTCACCCCGATCCACCTCTTGACCAAGGCCGCAAGACTATTCTATGTACACGATCGTCCGCCGCGAAGCATTTTCCGACACGACCTTCCTGTGGGAAGTCCTCGTCCCAGACGTGGCAAACTCGGCGCAACCGGGCCATTTCGTCATGCTGCGCCTGCATGAAGGCAGCGAACGCATTCCACTGACGGTGGCCGATTTCGACCGGGACAAGGGCACCATCACCATGGTGATCCAGTCGCTCGGCAAAACCACGATCGAGATGCGGGATCATTATAAAGAGGGCGACAGCTTCGCAGATTTCGTCGGACCGCTGGGCCTGCCGCAGCACGTAAGCAAGGCCGGACACGTAGTCCTGGTCGGAGGCGGGCTCGGCGTGGCACCGGTGTATCCGCAGCTGCGCGCGTTCAAGAACGCAGGCAATCGCACCACGGGCATTATCGGCTTTCGCAACAAAGATCTCGTCTTCTGGGAAGACCGTTTCAGCAAATTCTGCGACAAGCTGATCGTGTGCACCGACGACGGCAGCTACGGCACGCCGGGCTTCGTCACCGCGGCGCTGAAGGAGGTGCTCGATCGCGAAAAGCCGGACCTGGTCATCGCCATCGGGCCGCTGCCGATGATGAGCGCCTGCGTCGAGACGACGCGGCCCTACGGCGTCAAAACCATGGTGTCGCTCAACGCCATCATGGTCGACGGTACCGGCATGTGCGGATCCTGCCGCGTCAGCGTCGGCGGCGAGGTCAAGTTCGCCTGCGTCGACGGGCCGGACTTCGACGGCCACCTGGTCGATTTCAAGGAACTGGTACTGCGCCAGCGCCGCTTCAAGGGGCAGGAGTCGCAAGCGAGCGAGGACTACGCGCACGTCTGCAACGTGGAAAAAGCGCTGTTCGAGCAGAACAAGCACAACTACAAGAAGTACAAGGACCTCTCGCCGCATGCGGTGAAGATGCCGGAGCGCGACGCGCTCGAGCGCTCGCGCAACTTCAAGGAGGTGAATCTCGGCTACGGCATGCGCGATGCGCTGGAGGAGGCCGAACGCTGCATCATGTGCGCGAAGCCGGTATGCATCGCCGGTTGCCCGGTGTCGATCGACATCCCCGGTTTCATCCGCCACCTGCTGGTGCGCGACCTCGATGGCGCGCTCGCCGTCATCAACGAATCGAACCTGTTTCCGTCGGTGTGCGGCCGCGTCTGCCCGCAGGAATCGCAATGCGAAGCCCAGTGTGTCGTCGGCAAGAACAAGAAGGAACCGATGGAACCGGTGGCGATCGGCCGGCTCGAGCGCTTCATCGGCGACAATGCGCGCGCGCCGCGGGCCGTGCCGCCGAGCTTTGAGCATAAACTCGGACGCGTAGCCGTGGTCGGTTCCGGCCCGTCGGGACTTGCGGTCGCCGCGGATCTGGCGCGCTACGGCTGCGAGGTCACTGTGTTCGAGGCGCTGCACGTGATCGGCGGCGTGCTCCAATACGGGATTCCGTCCTTCCGCCTCCCGCGCGACATCATCAGCCGCGAAGTCGACAATCTGAAGCGTATGGGTGTCAAGTTCGAAACCAACAAGGTAATCGGCAAGACCTTCTCTATCGCGCAGCTTATGGGCCCAATAGGCTACGACGCGGTGTTCGTCGGCGCCGGTGCAGGCGCGCCCTCTTTTCTGGGCATCCCGGGCGAATTCGCCGGCCAGGTCTATTCGGCGAACGAATTCCTCACTCGCGTCAACCTGATGGGCGGGGACAAGTTCCCCTATTTGGATACACCGATCACCCTCGGCAAAAGCGTGGTCGTGATCGGTGCCGGCAATACCGCCATGGACTGCTTGCGCGTGGCCAAGCGCTTGGGTGCGCCGACGGTCCGCTGCGTCTATCGCCGTTCGGAGGCCGAGGCGCCTGCCCGAGTCGAGGAGATCCGCCATGCCAAGGAGGAAGGCATAGAGTTCTTTTTCCTGCATACGCCGGTCGAGATTTCCACCGACGACGACGGCAACGTGCACGGCATGAAAGTGCAAAAAATGATGCTGGGCGAACCCGATGAAAAGGGACGGCGCAGGCCCGTGCCCCTGGACGAATTCATGCAGCTCGAGTGCGATACCGTGATTTACGCGCTCGGCACCAAGGCCAATCCGATCGTCACCCAGTCCACCGAGGGCTTGGGCCTGAACCAATGGGGCTATATCGTCGCCGACCCGGCGACCCAGGCCACCACCCTGCCCGGCGTGTTCGCCGGCGGCGACATCGTCACCGGCGCGGCCACCGTCATTCTGGCGATGGGCGCCGGGCGCCGCGCAGCCAGGGCCATCGGCGCCTATCTGCAGAGCGGCAAGCAGAAATGGCCGGTTACCCAGGAAGACGCCGATGCGTTTGCGCCGCCGCTTGCGCTCGGTGCCGCCGCGCCGACTGCCACAAATAGCGAGAATCAGCCATGACCTTGTGCCCGAAATGCCACCGCCCGATCGAAGGCGACGAAGCCTATATCTGCTGCGCCAACCTCGAGCTCAGCTGGAGGTGCAGTGCCTGTGGCAAGGTGAGCGAGGGCTTCGCTTTTCCCTATGGCATGTGCCCATATTGCAAGGGCAGGCTCGAGCTGCTCGAGCGCGAGCCGATCGACGACACGAAAGGCCTGGACGCGATCCGCGCGGCGTTCGAAATCGAACTTGGCGGCCATGCTTTTTACCAGCGTGCCTCGCGCGATTCCAAGGATCCGGCGTTGCGCGAGCTGTTCGGCCGCTTTGCCGCGATGGAGCAGGAACACATGCAGATTCTGTCCAAGCGTTACCACGCGGATATGCCGCAGCCCGGCGAGGACTTCCAGATCGACCATGCGGCGATATTCGCCGGCGTCGAGCGCAATCCCGAGGATCCGGCCAATCTGTTTCGCATTGCCATTGCGTTCGAGGAGCGCGCGGTGCAGTTCTTCAGCGAGCAGGGCGCAAAGGCCTCAGAGGGTTCGGTCGAGCGCGAGCTGTACAAGGAGCTCGCCGCCGAAGAACGCGAGCACGTGGCGCTGCTGACCACGGAATACGGGCGCTGGAAGGCCGGCAAGGCAGGCTTGTTGTAGCGGCGTAAACGCGGCGCGGTCGACAACTTGAGCGAAAGGAAACCATGAGCAAACATTTGGCTGTCCTCGAAGGCAACGAGGCCGCTGCGCGCATCGGCCACCTCACCAACGAGGTGATCGCGATCTATCCGATCACGCCGTCCTCGGCCATGGGCGAGTTCGCCGACGCATGGTCTGCCGCCGGAAAGAAGAACATCTGGGGCGCAGTGCCCGAGGTCATCGAAATGCAAAGCGAAGCCGGTGCCGCAGGCGCGGTGCACGGCTCGCTGCAGGCGGGCGCGCTGACGACGACGTTCACCTCATCGCAAGGCCTGCTGCTGATGATCCCGAATATGTTCAAGATCGCGGGCGAGCTCACGCCCGCGGTGTTCCATATCGCCGCACGCACCGTCGCCACGCATGCCTTGTCCATCTTCGGCGACCATAGCGACGTCATGGCCGCGCGCGTGACCGGCTGGGGCATGCTCGCCTCGGCCAGCGTGCAGGAAGCGCAGGACATGGCCATGATCGCCCAGATGGCGACGCTGCGCTCGCGCGTGCCGTTTATGCATTTTTTCGACGGATTTCGCACCAGCCACGAGGTCAACCGCCTGGAACTGCTGCCCGAGGAAGAAGTGCGCCAGCTCATCGACGACGATTTGGTCGCGGCGCATCGCGCACGCGCGCTCAACCCGGACAAGCCGGTGCTGCGCGGCTCGGCGCAGAATCCGGACGTGTTCTTCCAGGCGCGCGAGGCCTGCAATCCGTTCTATCTCGCATTGCCGGAGATCGTGCAGAAAAGCATGGAGCGCTTCGCCAAGCTCACCGGGCGCCGCTACCGGCCGTTCGACTACCAGGGCGCTCCCGATGCCGAGCGGGTGTTGGTGCAGATGGGTTCGGGCGTCGGCGCCTCCGGCGAAGCAGTGCGCGCCCTGGCCGAGCGCGGCGAGAAAGTGGGACTGGTGACGGTGCGGCTCTATCGGCCGTTCGACACCGAGGCCTTCGTCGCGTCATTGCCGCGCAGCGTGCGCGCCATCGCGGCACTCGACCGCACCAAGGAACCCGGCGCGGTGGGCGAGCCCTTGTACCAGGACATCGTCGCCGCCCTGGTCGAAGCCTGGCCGCGGGAGGCAGCGATGCCGCGGGTGATCGGCGGGCGCTATGGCTTGTCTTCCAAAGAGTACACGCCGGCGATGGCCAAGGCGGTCCTGGATGAACTCGCGCAGCAGCAGCCCAAGCGGCATTTCACCGTCGGCATCGTCGATGATGTGACCCATCTGTCGCTGGCGGTGGACGACAGCTTCGACACCGAGGCCGAAGGCGTCACCCGCGCGGTGTTCTACGGCCTGGGCGCCGACGGCACCGTCGGCGCGACCAAGAACTCGGTGAAAATCATCGGCGAAAACACGCCGCTGCACGCTCAGGGCTATTTCGTCTATGACAGCAAGAAGTCCGGCGCGGTCACCATCTCGCATCTGCGTTTCGGGCCCAAGCCGATCGAGTCCACCTATCTGATCCGCCAGGCCGATTTCGTAGCCTGCCACCAGTTCGAGTTCATGGAAAAGCTCGATGTGCTCGCCCTGGCGCGCACCGGTGCCACGTTCCTGCTGAACAGCCCCTACGGGCCGGACGAGGTATGGGGCAAACTCCCGCGCGAGGCGCAGGAGCAGATACTCGCCAAGAAACTCAAGATGTATGTGGTCGACGCACTCGCGGTGGCAAAGGAAGCGGGTCTTGCCGGCCGCATCAACACCGTCACGCAAGCCTGTTTCTTCGCCATCTCCGGCATCCTGCCGCGCGAAGAGGCGATCGAAAAGATCAAGGAATCGATCCGCAAGACCTACGGCAAACGCGGCGAGACCGTGTTGAACCGCAACTTCGCCGCGGTGGACCAATCGCTCGCCGCGCTGCGCGAAGTGCCGGTGCCCGGCCGGGCCGATTCGGCGCTGCGCCGCAGGCCGGTGGTGCCGCGCACGGCTCCGGACTTCGTGCAGCGCGTGACCGCGATGATGCTCGCCGGCAAAGGCGACCTGCTGCCAGTTTCGGCGCTGCCGGTCGACGGCACCTTCCCCACCGCGACTTCGCAGTGGGAAAAGCACAGCATCGCACACGAGATCCCGATCTGGGATGAGGAAATCTGCACCCAATGCGCCTTGTGCCCGCTGATGTGCCCGCACGCTGCCATTCGCATGAACGTGTACAGGCCCGAGCAACTGAAAGGGGCGCCGGCAGGCTTCAAGAGCGTGCCGTGGAGAAGCAAGGACGGCGACGGGCTCGAAGGCTGGGCTTACACGCTGCAGGTGGCGCCCGAAGACTGCACCGGCTGCGG
>Ga0307375_10005607_pt1 | contig 11744 bp, 17 predicted proteins | sample TR1MG_FD_202531 | JGI IMG/M metagenome (GOLD analysis project Ga0307375, IMG submission 202531) | Soil microbial communities from Risofladan, Vaasa, Finland - TR-1 | ecosystem: Environmental > Terrestrial > Soil > Coastal area > Acid sulfate soil | place: Finland: Risofladan, Vaasa | collected... | reverse complement strand
CTAACTACTGGCATGGTATAGATTCAAGGTCTGGTACTGGGTCGGATTTAATAACAACCGCTTCCTTAAGGCCTCATTTGGTAACTTTGTTAAATAGCCTTGAGATTGATTCAATGATAGATGCTCCTTGTGGCGACTTCTTTTGGATGAAGGAAATAATTGACCAGTTCGAGCTTAGAGCTTATCTTGGGGTGGATATTGTTGAGGAGATGGTAGAGGCTCTTAGAAAAGAATATGAAAAGCCTGATTTAGCACCGCAACGTTCTTTTAAAACACTTAATATAGTTGACGACATCTTACCAAAGGCAGATTTGATATTCTCAAGAGATGGTTTGGTTCATTTTTCGTACGATACGGTAAGACAGATATTAAAGAACTTTGTCGATTCCGGAGCAGAGTATGTTTTGATGACGACCTTTCTAAGCGATACAAGACCTTATTTTGATATCCTGGATGGACAATGGAGGGCTATAAATTTTCAATTGAAACCGTTCAACTTCCCAGAACCAGAGAGAATTATTATTGAGGGATGTCTTGAAGACCATTATAGATGGACTGATAAGTCTCTGGGTTTGTGGAGGCTGTCAACTTTGGAAGGACTTCTATAATGTGGCATTTAACTAAAATTCCGAAGATATTGCATGTATACTTTGGTGGGGATAAGATATCATATCTACGATACATGACTGTAAAGACTTTTTTGAATTTGAATAGAGATTGGCAGATACGATTCTATTATCCAAGATTTCCACAAAAGGAAAAGAGTTGGGTAAGTTTTGAGCAGAAGTATGAGTATACTGGCGAAGACTGGTTTGACAAATTGGTAGCCTTGCCAATAAAAGTTGTTCCTTTCGACTTCTCGCTTATAGGGGTAGATAATTCTTTATCTGAAGTGTACAAGTCAGATTTTCTTAGATGGTACTTGCTATCTACTGTTGGAGGTCTGTGGTCGGATATGGATATTTTGTATTTTAAGCCAATGGATTTCCTTCCCTTTAATACACCTGAGAACGCGCATATAGATACTGGTGTCTGCATTTGCCGGTATGGTCATTCGATTGGGTTTATGCTTGCATCAAGAGATAACTTGTACTACAGGTATATTTGGAAAAGAACGAAGCAGGCTTGGAATTCAACGAACTATCAGAGTATTGGTTCTATTTTGTCGAATCATCTATTTCCAACAGTTAGTTCTATTCAAAGAATTCTTCCACAATTGAATGCTGTCAATATTCCAATGGATGTTGTGTATGCTTACGATGCGGCCAGAATTCATGATATCTATAAAACAGAAGACCTTAGTAGGTTTACAAATGGTTCGATTGGTTTGCACTGGTATGCAGGGCATCCACTTGCGGGTCAGTACTTACAAGAAACGCGAGGAGGACGGCAAGCAGAGCATGATTGCGTTATTGGCAAAACTTTAACAGCGTTGACTTCGATTAGCCTTCCTGGCTATATAAATAAGTTAGCTGGAGGACAATCTAAGATTTTAGATTTAGGTTGCGGGGATAAGACCTTGTCTACGTTATTGACGAGCCCAGTAACAACTGTGGATATTTGGAAGAGGTTTAGCCCAGATGTTGTTTGGGATTTAAACAAGCTTCCATTACCTTTTGAGGATAACAGTTTTGATATTATACTTATGATTGATGTAATAGAGCATCTTACGAAAGATGGTGGTTTAGCTTTGCTTAAAGAGGCTAAACGAGTTGTAAAGAAAACTATTTTATTGTTGACACCGCTTTGGTGGACTGATAATGTCGAGTGCATGATGGACAAGGATTCTTCTTACTATGAAAATCCTTATGAGAGGCATAAAAGCTTGTGGGCGAAGTCTGATTTTAAAGGATGGAAAGAGGTATCAGAAATGAGTTTTATCCGAGATTACTATGTGGGGTTATGGCAAAAAGAGAAAGAGTTAAAAATAACTGTCGAGTACTAGGAGTGACATGAATACTTTTCTACAAGGTCCTTTACATAAGTCGAATAAAATTTTTGCGATAGGTATTTATGGTAGCGGCAAGACTACTTATGCGAAGGAATATGCCCGACTGACCGGTTTTCCTTTCATAGACTTTGACCACCACTTTGACTATGTTAAACCAAATTCTGATATCGATTTCTTAGATAGGTTGCCTGAGAGGTACACAACCGATGCAATTCCTTGGAATCCAAAAGGAGGGTCAACAGAATTATTTAGACGATATGCAAAGGATAATGGTGTTAAGATTGTTTGTTGCGTATGCCCTGACAGAGATATTTGGATGTACCGATTGCTGGTTCGAAAGGGTATAGAGATGTCGGATGACCGCTACATTCATTATGCTGAGTACTACAGAAAAATATTGCCTCTGTATTTAGAGTTAGATATTTGTTTTTACGACACGATTGAGAACAAATATATTACTAAAGAGCAACTATATGAAAGGATAGCGTGGATAGATGGCTACCGTAGAGAGGACAGCTCAAAGAGTTGAGGAATATGTATCACAAAAGGAAAGGAAGCAAGATATGAACCCAGTTACTTTGATTACTGTATCCCATAACGATGAAAAGATTCTGACTAGATTTTTGGAGCATGTGAGACCGCACTTCGATGAAATTATAGTTTCAGATGATGGAAGTACTGACGGGTCTGTTGAGATTGTGAAGAAGTATGCAGATAGAGTCATTACCAGTGAGGAGCCTCGTTACTGGTGTGAATACTATCGAGATGCAATGGCTCAGCGGGCTAAGAATGATTGGGTGTTCTCAGTAGACTCAGACGAGTTTATTGAATTCGAGGTTCTTGTGTCTTTAAAGGAGATTATTGAAAAGGTAAAAGATGTTGGTTATGCAACCTTTGACGTAGAAGGTTATCAAAATGAAAAGTTTATTCATGTTCCTACATTGTGTTGGAAGGAAAACATGTTGTGTGATAGAAGAAGGTTTAGATGGTCTATGTTTCCACATTGTCAGGTTTGGAACAAGGAAACAAATAAGATGATATCTCCCGAACCTTCTCAAGGAAAAGTTTATCATTTTAGAAGTTTTGAAGGAAATCCAAGAGGGGATGAGATAAAGATTCAACGTTGGGTTGACTGTGCGAAGTGGTGTTGTGAGAATCTTCCTGAGTTTCCAATGGATAGGGATGTTTGTGCTCGTTACTTACTTACACATAAGATAGACTTGTTAAATTCTCCCTATAGATGTTCCAAAAGTACAGATGTATTGGACTGGATTAGAGACGATGACGAGCTAAATAAAGTTCTTATTGCAAAAGGATTTTTAAAATAACAATGCAAGTAAAAAAGAAAAAGTTAAGGAAGTCTAAGAAGGTGCTGGTCAACCGAAGCCCAGTTTATTTGAGTATATCAGAAGTGCTGACAAAGAGATTTGGTGCAAAAGGCGAAGACCTCGATGAGGCTATTACCGAAATTATAAGCATTGTGCAGGGTTACAAATATTATTAGTATGAAGGGTTACTTAAGATGAGTTCGGAACACTGGAAAACTATTTTTGGTTGGTTTGACTATGAAGAGGTTTACAATACGGCAATTGACAAAATGAAGGATGGAGATATTGCTATCGAGTTAGGAACCTTTCTTGGTAAGTCTACTTGTTATTTTGCACAACGGATGAAGGATATGGGTAAGAAGTTAGTTTTCTATGCTTGCGATATTTTTGAGGCGCCTAAAGTTCCACATATTCCGAAAGAGTACTGGGGAGACTTTGTTGGTACTTTTAGAGCAAATTTATTAGCACAAGGAGTTGCGGAGGTTGTAATACCTATTAGAATGGATAGCTTGAACTTTGCAGGCAATTTTGGGGATGACACAGTTTCCTTTATTTATATTGACGACAATCATGCTGTTGACCATGTATACCAAGAGTTGAATATTTGGTATCCTAAGCTAAAGAAAGATGGAGTAATGTCCGGGCATGACTTTAATGCTGTCAAGGATGCTGTAATTAGGTTTGCAGATGAGAATCAACTGTCTTATTTTAGAACAGAAGGTTCGTGGACTTTAGCAAGAAAAGGAGTTAATAGTGACCGACCATGAAAAGGAAATTGTATTGCATGTAATGAAAGAAATAGCGGCTAAAGAACGTCAGTGTATTGATAGCATTAACGAAAGTCTCGATACTATGTGTAAACAGCTTCATATAGAAATCCCAGAGAGGCGAAATGGTGATAGGAGGAACAACAATGGATAGGGATACCTTCAAGAAATATTTGGATACCCGTACTTATGATAAGACATATCAGGATATTGAGTATATTGACTTCATAGGGTATTCTCAATCTTTTAAAACTTGGAATGCTATAAAAGATTTGATTGACTGGAAGGAGAAGAGGGTTGCCGATTTAGGATGCTTTCATGGCTACTTTTCCTTTATAATAGCAAGGCATGGAGCTAAGGTAGTTGGTATGGACCGGTCACCTGAGGTACTTGAGACGACGGAAATTTTGAACAATGTTTATGGCAATATCATAACTACAAAGGTATGGGTGGGAGGAGAACCTGTATCTGGTGACTTTGATGTAGCCTTGTGTCTAAATGTATTACATCATTTTGGTGATGAAGAAAAAGCCCTCCAGAATATAAAGAGTAAGTGGGCAATATTTGAGGTTAAATATGACCAGCGTTTTTTAATAGCTCAGTACTTCGACATTATTAGAAAAGTACCCTCACATCGGGTAGGGAGAATTATTATACTTGGAGAGAGAAATGAATCTTGATTTGCCTAAACAATCAGAAATAGTTGGGAGTAAGGAGGTCGGTAAATATATCAATGGTATTTATCGAAAAATGTTTGGAGTTGTTGTTTACAAGTCGTGGGCGGAAATGTTTCAATTGGAGGGACTACTTAACTACTATCCTTGTTCTACGATTGTTGAGTTAGGTACAGGCTATGGTGCTACAGCTATTCTTCTCGGAGTGCACAGTTTCATGAGAGGTTCAAAAGTATTTAGCTACGATGACAAACCTACGGTAACGGAACCCGTACAAAAATTGTTTGATGCAATCGATGTGACTTTTGAGGTTATGGATATTTTTGAAAATGTTGAGAAGATAGGAATACTTGTTGCTCGACCTGGAAGGACTTTACTGTATTGCGATAATGGTGACAAGAGTAAAGAGTTGAAGATTTGGGGCGAGTATTTAAAGGTAGGCGATATCGTGCTTGTACATGACTACCCGGAGGAGGTAGCGCAGACTACTCTTGATGAGGCTTGTATTTTGCATAATTTAGAACCCTTTGAGGAAGATTGGTTTAAAGAGTATTGTTGCTCACATAGAGCGTTAATTAAGAAGTAACTGGAGGAAAGATGGTTAAATTTAAAGTAATGATTTTAGGATACCCAGCCGAGACCGACACAGAGGTACGGCATTGTTTTCATATGATGTGGTGCATTTTAAATGATGCCCTTCAGTTAACACCTGAGGTAGAGATTGTGCCTTTTGATTGTAGAAAGTACTATTATCCACAACCATCTGCTCAACCAAATCGAGCTTTCGTAACAGAAAGACTGGCAGAGTTACCCGATGCAGATTATGTTATTGTAAATGAGCTTGATGTGTTCTTTACGAAGGATATGATTGATGCTCTAAAGACAAAGTATAAGAGGGTGTATTCTTTTTTAGAATTGGGAGAGTTGTGTGACTTTTCTTTTATTTTCTATCCACTGCACCATAAACAGAAACCTGAGAATTGCTGTCTCGTACCTGCTCCTTATGCCGGAAGATTTTATAAGAATGTAGAAAAGGAAAAGAAGTCTTTATTACTTGACCATTCTGCTTGGCTCGGTCAGCCTGAGGATATCCTTTTTGCTCAAGAAAGGTCTCATGAAATTTATACCTGGCTAGATGCGCTCAAAGATGAATTTAAGATTTACAGTTTGGTGTATGGCGCACAGCAAGGAAGTCGGGCTTTAGAGATACTACCAGAGTATGTGACACCAATTATGCCTTGTCCTTTTATGGATTATTTAGAGAAGACCGAGAAGATGGAGACCTTTGTGGTTACTCATAAGGGTAGTTATAATCTGAGTGTGATAGACATGCTTGTAAGGGGAATTAGAGTGATTTCATATCCTAACTTTATTCCAACATTTAATATTGAGAGGTTTGGAATTCCATTATATACGGATGAGCAATCGTTTTTATCTACGGTCAGGGCTCCTGTAAATGTTGACCATTGGAACAAGCAGATTAACAACTGTACCTCTGTTTTGGCCTTGTCAACGGCATTACGTGAACAGTTTGACCGATAGGAGGTTCTGCATGAAAAATTTAACCAAGCTTGAAGAACTGGTTTTTAACGAGGGAGAGAGGCTAATTCCTGGAAAGACTCATAACGATGCGGAGTTGACAAGACATCTATCTTCATATAACTTTTTTAAGGAGCAGATACTTAAAGATAGAGGCTCGGCTAGTGACGCTCTTACTATCGTTGACCTTGGTAGCGGGACTGGTTATGGTTGTAAACTACTCTCAGAGATACCTGGAAGTTATATTCATGGGGTAGACAATTCTCAAGAGTGTAGGGTATATGCGAGAGCAAATTATTTGGATGACCGTATTTGCTATGAAACAAAGGATTTACGTGAATTTATTACTGGTATGTCTACTTATGACTATGCTGTGAGTAGGGGTGTTTTTGAACATATTAAAGATGGACTTGACTGGGCTCTGCAGGTAAAGTTTAAAAGACTGTTTATGTTCGATGTCCCATATGATGAGGCCGTTAATAATCCTCATCATTTATTGTTGGGAATAACCGAGTCTTCTTTTAGTAAGTTTTCAAATGCTGAGCTGTACTATCAGGATTTGGAAGGGAACATTACAAGAGAGAAAATTGGAAGACCAAACATGGTGGGGTGCATATGCAAAAAGTTATGACGATTTTAGGGACAAGGCCAGAGATAATCAGACTTTCATTGATTATACCTTTGTTGGACAAGCATTGCAATCATATTGTAGTAAACACTATGCAAAATTATGACTATAAGTTAAATGACCTATTCTTTAAAGATTTGAGACTCAGAAAACCTGATATATCGTTTCAGACCAAGAGCGGTTCTTTTGGGGAGCAGATGTCGATAATGTTTGGGGAGATTGAAAAGATACTTATAGAGCATAAACCAGATTCAGTTCTTATTCTGGGAGATACAAATAGCGCATTGTGTGCTATTGTGGTTGAAAGGATGGGAATACCTGTATATCATATGGAGGCTGGAAATAGATGCTTTGACCGTTCGGTTCCAGAAGAGGTAAACAGAAAGATAATTGATTCGATTTCTTCTTACAATTTACCTTATGTCAGGGGAAGTAGAGAAAACCTACTTGCGGAAGGTATCCATAAAAGCCGTATATTCACCTGTGGGAACCCGATAGCGGAGGTTTTGGAGGATTACCGATATAAGGTGAAGGCACGGGAAGGTGACGTGTTAAACACGCTGAATTTGACGAAGGATAACTACTTCCTGGCTACCTTCCATAGAGCGGAAACTGTGGACATACCAGAAAGGTTACTTCAATTGATTGAGGGATTAAAGGAAGTAGGAAGCACCTATAACCTACCTGTAGTTTGTAGTGTGCATCCAAGAACAAGGGCACGATTGGAGGCTTTAAAGGTAGATGTTGGTAAGGATGTTTTATTACTAGAGCCTTTTGGATTCTTTGATTTTGTAAGATTGGAAAAGAATGCAAAATGTGTTTTGACCGATAGTGGTACGGTATCCGAGGAGGCTTGTATTCTTCATATTCCATGTGTAATTGTTAGAGATGTTACAGAAAGACCGGAGTTGGTAAGATGTGGCTCGGCAATGCTTTCCGGAGTGAGCGCAAAAAGTATTGTATTGTGTACAAAAATGATGGTAGGCAGGAGACAGTGGAACCCACCTGCGGGTTATCTGCAAGATGGCGTTTCAGATAATGTAGTCCAATTTATTTTAGGAGGGGGCAATGAAAAATGAAACCGTGCTAGTCACTGGTGGAACAGGTTCGTGGGGAAATGAACTAACAAAACAACTATTGGAAAGGGGTGTTAAGGAGATAAGAATCTTTTCAAGGAATGAGTTTTCTCAAGTTACAATGGAGAGGAAGTTTAATGATTCGAGAATTACCTTTATAATAGGGGATGTAAGAGAGCCATACGCACTAATGGAGGCTTGTAAAGGTGTAGACACTATCTTTCACTTGGCCGCATTAAAGCATATTCCTGTTTGTGAGAAGTACCCTTGGGAGGCTGTAAGAACGAATATTGAAGGGACAAGAAATGTTATCGAAGCGGCGATTGCTAGTAAGGTCCGTAAGGTAATAGACGTGTCCTCAGATAAAGCTGTAAGTCCATTAAATTTATATGGTATGACTAAAGCTGTTGGAGAGAAGTTAATTATTCAAGCAAATAACCGAACAGAGGATACGAAGTTCGTATGCGTTAGGGGAGGAAATGTCTTGGGGTCTAATGGGAGCGTGGTTCCACATTTCCTTAATCTAATCCATCAAGGAAAATCAGTTACAATAACCGATGAAAGGATGACGAGATACTTTTTGACGCTATCTGAGGCTATAAGTTTGTTGTTCGTAGCGACCGAGGTGGATGTACCAGGAGCGGTCTTTGTTATGAAGATGCCTGCTTGTACTATATCTGATTTAGCTTGGACACTTCTTTTAGCTGAGGGGTCACCTGGTCAAGAAGTAATAGCGACAGGAATACGTCAAGGTGAGAAGTTACACGAGGTGTTGATTTCCAGAGAAGAGGCTCCGTATGCGTATGAATGGGGCGAGAATTATTACGTAATCGACTTCAGCGGGGTTTTTTCCAAAAACCAGAAGCAACACAAGAGAGTAGAGTTTGTTGAGTATAGTTCTAATCGGTCGTTAATAAGTACGGAAGAAATTAAAAAGATGCTTGTAAGAGGAGGATTTCTACGATGAAAAAGAAACAAGTGCTTGTAATTGGTGCTGGTGGAATGGCTGGACATATGATTTATGACTATCTTAAATCTTTGAATAAGTATGATTTAGGAGCAACGGTCCGAAAACCGATTGAGGGGCTTCGAGCTATTTGTGTCGATGTTGAGGAAGACCTACCTGCTTTGGCTAGTATTATTGAGTCGACTGCTCCGGATTTCATAATTAACTGTATTGGATTACTTGTTAAGGCTTGCGAGACCTGTCCTGCAGAGGCGGTTTTTATCAATAGTTTCTTTCCACACATGTTGGAGAATGTAACTAGTGGGACGAATACTCGTGTAATACATTTGTCAACAGATTGTGTTTTTAGAGGAAGCGATAATCCGAATTCGACCTACCATGAAGACGACACTCCTAATGAAGTAACCTGGTATGGAAGGACAAAAGCTCTTGGGGAAGTTATCAACGAAAAAGACCTTACGTTAAGAATGTCTATCATCGGACCAGAGCTGAAAGACGGTACCGGTTTGTTGCATTGGTTTTTAAAACAAGAGGGAACAATTAACGGGTATGATGGTCATTATTGGAATGGCATTACAACTTTGGAGTTAGCAAAACAAATTGATAAAATAATGGACACTGACCTTAATGGTCTTTATCATCTTACTCCAAGTTTTAAAATTACAAAATATGAATTATTAAATTTGTGTAATAAAACTTTTGAAAAAAATTTAAAGATAGAAAAATTTAATGATACTGTTGTAAATAAAGTTTTAGCGAATAACAGAATTGTTGAATATGAACCCTCCACGCCCCGGTACGAAGACCAATTGCTTGAGTTAAAAGAGTGGATGAGCAACGGTGTGAAAAAGTAAAAAGAAACACTTGATTTAAAAAATTTTTTATACTATAATATTGTAGTATTTAAAATGAGGGCAAATGGTTTTTAAAAAATTAAACAAAATCCAATTTAAAATTAAAGCAATAAAGAAGCATAGCAAAATTTCCGGAAAGGAGGAAAAGTCATATGACTTGTGCGCAATGGAATAAGGCGGTAGCACAGATTAACGAGTTGCCCGAGGACCTGCAAAAAACAAAGATGACGGAGCTTTATAAAAAGCTTGAAGACAATGTTAGATAACGGTTAAAGGAGGTGTAACGATGAATGAAGTTTTGTTTCAAAACCACAATACCCGCCTAAGTAAAATCGCTTCAGTATTTGCAGGAAAATCCAGAGGGACAATTGAACAACAAGAATTTTATCAAGAGTTCGCAGTTCGGTTATTGAGACTCGACCTTAGATATCACGATAAGCCACAAGAAGAGTTTATCAAGATACTTAATTTTAGTTTGCATAACCTAGCTTGTGATATGCTTCGTAAAAGGTTTAGGTTTTATTGCTATGATACAAATGATGCGGTGAACCAGACTATATTTTCCACAACAGTCGCACCGTCGTTTTTGTACTTTTATAAGGAATCGGTTCGGAGATTGATACAAGAGGTATTGACTCTGGAAATATATGATTGGTTGATTGAGAATCCGGAGGCTGTTGAGAAAGTTAGGAGGAGAAGGAATTTAAGGTTGTGCAGAAACCGAAGAGTTGTTGTGAAAGATGTTGTGGACCTTGTTACAAGGCGTTTTAAGATTGCACCTTGTGCGGCGAGATACCATATTAGAGTGATTAAGGATAGTCTAAAACAGGTATGGCAGTACGAGTACGGGACACCGGCAAGTAATCTTTCTTAAAATAAAACTTGCACTTTGAGAGCAAGTATGCTATAATTATATTGTAGGAAGAAAAAAGAATGAGGGCAAGCAGATGAAAAAACCAAATAACCAAAAAATTAAGTACGGGGATAGCAGGAGAAAAGACGCCTTGCAAAAGGTGCCCACCAATGACTTGCCCTCATTGCCTGCTATCCCTTCCCTTAATAACGGAGGTGTAATGGTGAAGAAAGTGTATCGACAGAAGATTAAAGGGATAACGGAGGAGAGCATTAAGTACCTCTGGGAATGCCTTCCTAATATAGGGAAGGTGGAAGAAGTTAAGATTGAGTGGGATAAAGAGAGTTGCGATTATACGACAACGGTAGTAGGTAGCGAAGCGGATGTAGAGGTGTTTGGGTTTTCGGTAGGTTACGGTGGAGAAGGCCCATCGGGTTTGGTTTGGTTGTTGGGCGAAGTCGGGATGACCTTTCAACCGGAAGATGTTTTTGGTTCGATTAAAAGTAAAGGTATCAAGAGTTGGAAAGCTGAATAGTAAAAAGGAGGTGTAAAGGTGGAAAGAACAGTAGAGACGCTGCAGTACCAATGCAAGGGATGTGAGAAGCTCCCGCACTTTCCAAAATACTCGTGTAAGACCTGCTGCTGTAGATACACATCGAATTACAAACTTGCCAAGGAACGAGACCCGAGATATTTAAGGAAGAAGGAAAAGAAGGACCGGTTGGATAAGAGCGACCAGAGGTTGCGGATGCTTTATCATCGTATCAAGGAGAAGTACTTTGATGGCGATTACCTGCCTGACCCTAACCATGTATCGTTCCAGTGGAAGCGGGGTCACAGAGGCGGAGGTGTTTGTTGGAAGGGGTTGAAGTTGATTAAGATAGGTAAGTTGTATGGGTATTCCTTTATTAGGAAAACAGAGAGTACGAATCAGATGGCGGTGACGGATAACTTTAATGATAGGTGCAGAGACGACCTTGTAAAGTTAATGATACATGAGGCCGTTCATTTAAGGTTATCGCATCATAGGAAAAGTTTTAAACAGAAGGTTGCGGAAACAGTAGCTAAGGTAAAATCAGAGGACATGCCAGAGTTGTATGCAGGGTT
>Ga0307375_10005606_pt1 | contig 11745 bp, 11 predicted proteins | sample TR1MG_FD_202531 | JGI IMG/M metagenome (GOLD analysis project Ga0307375, IMG submission 202531) | Soil microbial communities from Risofladan, Vaasa, Finland - TR-1 | ecosystem: Environmental > Terrestrial > Soil > Coastal area > Acid sulfate soil | place: Finland: Risofladan, Vaasa | collected... | reverse complement strand
TCACTCAACCCATCACCGGCATCGTGAACCTCATCTTCACCCTCGACGAGTCACATCCCGACTTCGACCGGGTCTCCGTGGCGGCGGGGGATCGTCTGAACACGCACGTTCCCGCCGGTGCCGGTCGAATCATTGTCGACGACAGTCGTGAGGGTTGGGTCGAGACCTGGACGCGCGTCATCGATCTCGCCACCGACTCTCGAAGCAAGACGACGATAGTCGTCGACCTCAACGCAGTGCGTCCGTACGGCGCCCTACTCAAGACCTTCGGAGGCACTGCGTCGGGCCCCGACGCACTGGTGCGCTCGCTGATTGGCATCACCGATGTCACCAACGCGGTCGCTGTGTCAACGCTGCTCGGACGTCACCTGACCGGTCTAGAGGCTATGAAGATGGACCACGCGCTGGCCGGCGCCATTCAGGCCGGTGGTGCGAGGCGTTCAGCTCGGATGGCTCTGATGTCGTGGAAGGACCAGGACATCTTCGAGTTCATCCACGCGAAGGAGGACCACGCGACGCACTGGACGACCAACATCAGCGTCGAGATAGATGACGACTTCCACGTCGCACTGTTCACCGCCGACCACCCGCTGCACGAGCACGCCGAGTCGGTGTTACGCGAAGTGGTCACGGGCATGGTCCGCAACGGCGAGCCGGGCATGGTCGACACGTCGGCGATGTCGCGCGACGAACCGACGCCGATTCGAATCACGAATCCCTGCAGTGAAGCGAGTTTGGTTTCCTACGACATCGACGGACGCATCGCCGGCGAGTCGTGCAACCTCGGCTCGGTGGACCTCGATGCGTTCGGCACCGACCTCAACGGCGCCACCGAGGCGTTCGAACTCATGGCGAGGTTCCTTTACCGCGCCACGCTCAACCCGCACACCGACGTGCTCGCGAGCGCCATCGAGAAGGTCAACCGACGGATCGGCGTCGGGATCATGGGACTGCAAGGCTGGGCCGCCGCGTTCGGAGTGAAACTCAGCGAGCTCGAGAAGTCGGACGAGCTGCGAACTGCATTGACCAGGTTCCGCGCGGTCGTTCGCGCCAGCGCCGACGCACTGGCCGACGATCTCGGCACACCTCACTCGGTGAAGGTCACGGCCGTCGCGCCGACCGGAACCATCGCCCAGTTGCGGGGCACCCAGCCGGGTATCCACCCGGTCTTCGCCCGTCACTTCATCCGTCGGGTGCGCTACGCCCACGCAGACCTGGGACTCGCGGCACTCATCGAGGCCGGACACCAGGTCACCGACGACATCTACGCGGCCAACACTGCGGTCGTGGAGTTCGTGGTGCGTGACTCAATCCTCGACCGTCACCACGAGTCGTTGATCGAGCAGTCCGACGAGATCCCCGCCGAGGCGTTCTTCGGCATCATCGCCACCGTGCAGGAGACCTTCTGTGGCGCCGGCGACGGCCAGTCAGTCTCGGCCACGGCGCAGATCCCCCGCGACACGTCGCCCGACGACCTCGAGCGCGCGATTCGCTCCCGTCTAGGTGCGATGAAGGGCTTCACGGTGTTCCCGGAGGTCTCACGTCCATTAGCGCCCTACGAGGCGATTAGCGCCGAGCAGTTCGAGCAGGCTCGTGCGGCCGGTCTCGCGCAGACGTCGGGGGATTCGAACTCTGGGGAGTGCGTGGGCGGGGCTTGTCCGATTCGTTAGGAGATCGGGCACTTCTGATTAGCGGTGTCGCACCAACGCCGAAGCATTCGCCCTACCGAGCCCAGCCTCTTGCGCCCGCTTCGTCACGATGCGCGATACGTCCGAAGTCGACAACGGCATTGACGAGACCCTTCGGTCGTTCCACGGGATCGACACGAAGACCGGCTCACTTGTCCGCCGATTGCGGACATTGTGCCAGGCAACCAGCGCTGCGAGGGGCTCCTCGGATTCATAGAGCGTGACGATGCGAGTGTCTTTGGTGGACCGTCCCAGAATCTTCACGGACGCCTCGAACTCGTCGAAGGCGACGTGGCGCCACGTGAGCGCCGTCAACTGTCCAGCTCGCAGTGAACCTTCGTGGCCGAGCCACAACAACGCGCGGTCGCGAAGACCTCTCGGCGAGACGAGCGGTATCGCCGCGACAATCCGTTCGATTTCGTCTCGGGCGAAGCGACGAGTCAAGCGTCGGGGTTCGGCTAGGTCGTCGTCGAGTCGTATCTCCGCCAGCGCGTCGCGCACCGCCGGGTCGCGAGCCGGATCTCGCCAGCCCGAGCGGAGCAGCGTCGAACGAACGGCCCAGTACGCCAGATTGGCGCTAGCGGTCCCCAGATTGCCCCCGTAGGGGTCCACGAGCCATTGCAGATACGCAGCGAGCGCGGTTCGTGCGCCGAACGGTTCGTAGCCGTGCAGCGAACACCACGACTCCCAGCTCTGCCAGGCGCTTGCGCGCACACGTTCGGTCGAGACCTTGGGCATGAATGTGAGCGTAACGGTGCATGTCGAGCGAATCGCCGAGGTTGCCGCATGGTCTTTTATGAGACTCAAACACGGACCGAGGCAACACCATGCAGAGCGATCAGCGACAGACAGACCAACCGCGAACCAATCGGAAGTACATTCTGGCGGTCGGCACGGCACACCCAGTCCTCGCGGGGATAGGCGCACTCGTGCTCTACGAGATGGCGTACTTCTCCATCTCGATGCTTCTGTGGCTGCTGCTCCCGTTCTCGTTCAACACCATCTCGGGTGTAGTCGGGTCCATTGGGTTTATCGGAGTCGTGATCGTTGGGTTCAGACTTATTCGGTCCGCAGCGAAGAGGTACGAACGGGCGTTGAGCGAACGCGCACGAGCGGATCTAGACGACGACTGAACGGGTGGCGGGACAAGAATCTCAACGTCGGGGCACGTACCGGGCATGAGTACGTCAACATCGACCCGGTCGGTCAACGGTCCATCACCATGCTAGGACGCGACCACGCACTGCTCGGAGGACTCGGTTTTCTCGCCGTCGCTCCGGCGATTCTGCACAGCCCCACGTGGCAGGAACTCGGGGTCGGGTGTGTGACCAGCGCCGCGTTCGCGCTACTGCCCGACATCGACGAGCCCGGCTCGACGGTGAGTCGCAAGCTCGGTCCGATCAGTCGCACGGTGTCACATTTCACCAACGCAGTTGCTGGCGGTCATCGTCAAGCGACGCACAGCTTTCTCTTCGCGGCCATGGTTGGAGTCGCCACGTGGTTCGCGCTGTTCAGTCCCATGGCGATGGCGATCATTGTGGCGGCGAGCTTTCTGCTGGTCTTTCGGATGCTCCTGCCCGGCGTACTCCGTCACGTGCCGTTTGTCGGGCTCGCCAGCCTGGCCTTGACCGGAGCCTCTGCGTACTGGGCGTACCATCTCACGGCCCCGCTCGCCGGAACGATTGCGCCATCCTCGCAGTGGCTCCTTCTAGCCACAGCGGGCGGGTGTCTATGGCATCTCGTAGGTGACGCCCTCACCGTCGAGGGTGTTCCTATCGCGTGGTTCCCATTCGTGCCTGCGCTCAAGAGATTCCGTGTCGCCGTGCCGCTGGTCGGACATTGCGGCTCGGAACGTGAGTCGATACTCGGCGTCCTCATGAGCCTCGCTCTGGTGTGGCTGGCGGTCACGACGGTGTTCATCCCCGCCCAGCACACGATCACGCTGTCGACGGTGCACCTGCCCAATTTCAACCCGCTCTCCTACTTCCACTTCCACATCCCGAACATGGGCCACCTGATCTCAGAGATCGGTAATTCGAAGTTATCCCACTCGGTGACGAAGGTCGGCGGCTGAAACCATCGACTGATTTGAGCCCCGGTACATAGATCTCTTGTGCCCGACCAGACGCTTCTCGAACTCCATGAACTCCTCGACCAGACGCTCGCGCGCGCCGTCGCGATTACAACCGGCAACGACTCGGCGGAACCCCGTCCCGGCCAGGTAGCGCTGGCGCACGACATCCTCAACGCGATGCTCACCACCAGCCACCACGCCGGCGCTGCCCCCACCGGCGTGGGAAAAAGCTTGGCCGGAGCAATCCCCGCCGCGATGCTCGCTGCCCTTCGCGACGAGCGGACCATCATCGCCACAGAATCGCTCAGCCTCCAGGCACAACTCGTCGACAAGGACCTACCGGTCGTCGTCGAGGCGGTCTTTGACGTGCTGGGCCGTCGTCCGAAATTCGCGTTGCTCAAGGGCTGGTCCAATTATGTTTGCGGGTCCGCAGCCGTGTCCGCTGCCAGCGAACTCACCATGCAGACACCGTCGACCGTTGCACATGCGCTGGAGTCAGTATCTGCAATTGTCGCGTCACCGGAGTCCGAGGTCATCAAGTGGGCTCTCGAACAAATAATCGACGACGAGTCGGGGGACAAGGCAACAATGCCACTCGACGGCACAAATGATGAGTGGACAAGAATTTCCACCACACCTGCGGAGTGTCCTGGGGTCACTCAGTGTCAGTTCGGCGAGACGTGTCGTCCCGCCAAGGCCCGCGAACTCGCCAGCGAGGCCGCGATCATCGTCTCGAACCACGCCATGCTCGCCGTCCAGGCCGCCATTGGGGTACCGGTCGTTATCGCCAACAAGGCTATCGGACCAATCCACCACCTCGTCATCGACGAAGCGCACGGACTCGCCAACACTGTCCGGTCCCAGGGCGCGACCTCAGTGAGCGTGTGGCGACTTTTCGATGTGCTGCGCACCCTCGAGCACCTGCACTCGGGCAGCCCCGGCAAGACCAAGTCGCTCCGCACCATCGGTCTCGACGTCATGCGTGAACTCGATAAGCACCTCGCGTCGAAACTAAAGGGCGCCTCGACAGTAACTATCGATCCAAGTTCCCTCTGCATAAGCGACGAAGTCAGCGGCATGGTGCTCGCGTGGCTCGAACGCGCACGGACGACCGTGCCACGTCCTGACTCGTCGGTCGTTTTGAAGGAAATGCGCGACCGATACCGGGCTTTGGCGAAGATCGACGCGCTACGTACCGCCGTCGGTTCGACCGCCATCGACTCGGTCAACGTGGCACGTTGGATCGAGGTCGACTCGCGCGGCGGCGGTCGCAGCGCCCCGAAGGGTCTTGAATCAACCATTGGCGCGACACTTCGCCTCTCGCCGGTCGACGTGGCGCCGCTACTACTCGCCAACCTCTACGACGCGCAGGTGGTCGGCGAGGTGGTTGACGAAGACGCGACCCTGGTTATGTCCGTCACCGCTATGTCGGCGACTCTGCCCCAAGCCTCAGTCTTCGACCTCGGGGTCAACGCGCGCCGCGAGGAGTACGAGAGCCCGTTCAGCGTGGCCTTCGCCAACTCCGCACTGTTCATCCCCAAAGCCGACGCCGACGACCTCGCGCAGTTGTGCACCAACGACAACGGCAAGTTCCGGTTCAACACGTCCGCGCACGCCGCGTGGGCGGCGTCGATCATCAACGACCTCGTCGCAGCCAACGAAGGTTCCGCGCTGGTGCTCTCGTCCACAACCGCCGCCGGCAAGTTGTACGCCGAGTCACTTCGCAGTGCACACCCGCACCTGACGGTCCACAGTCAGTGGGACGGCAGATCGCTCGGCCGCATTGTGGCCGAGTGGCGTGACGATCACGGAAGTGTGCTTATCGGGACGAGAAGTTTGATGACCGGGGTGGACGCGCCGGGCGGTACCTGCTCATTGGTTATTTGCGACCGAGTGGCCCGTTCAGCCAGCAATCCGGTCGGCGAGGCGAGGACCGCCAAGATCCAGGAAAGGCTTGAAATCGACCGGTGGTCTGCGGACCGGTTCACCTACGTCGCCGACGCGGCACTTTTACTCGAACAAGCGGCGGGCAGGTTAATTCGGTCGGTGAGCGACAGCGGACTCGTAGCCGTCTTGGACCCGAGACTATTGAAGAGTTCGCCGGTTAAGTACCCAGAGCCGACGCGCAAAATCTACATGGTGCCGCTTGAGAAGTTCGGGAATAAAATCTCTGATTTGTCGAAGGCCCGTGAGTGGTTGGTTGCGCATCGCGCCCGCACCGTCGTCGCCGAGGTCGGAGCACCATGACCAGCATGGGCGAGCCGATGGACGGACAGCCCGACGATGTTCGGTTCGAAATGTCCGCGGACGGTCGCACCCTCGAAGTCAAGAGGCACACGAAGCACGGCATCGACGCTGTCACCACCCACTGGGACGTCGACCCGACGCCGGAGTTGATCTTCAAGGCGATTCACGGGACCACCAAGTTGCGCGAGTTGGAACCTGGTCAGAGGACTCGTGCACGCAAGATTGCCGGTCTCATCGTCATGGTTAACACCGGTCCGCCCACGTGGTGGTGGCCGCGGTTCCAGATTGGGTTTGGTCGTGACCGGTTCATCCGTGGCGGCTGGTTCAACGTCGCCGTGTCTGTCTGGCGCCCTCAGCGTTCACGAGAGCGGACACCGTAATGAGCAACCTTCAACCACTGTGGACCGAAGTAATCCCCACGACCGGCACCGGGACGCTTTTCACAGATCCTGACGGCTTCATCGGCGTTGCCCTCAAGTTCGGCTTCCACACCACCCACCCGGCATCGAACAAACTGCTCCTGCGTGACTGGGTGGCCGATCTGCCCGGTGCCGCGTGGAAAGGGGAACTGAAATCCTGGGTTGTCCCCGACGTCGCAGACATCCCGAAGGGCGCCCTGAAGTCCGCGGGCTTCGAGATCCAGCACTTCGATGGGTCGCCGGCGAAGCCGAGCGACTTCGCCCAGCCCGCCACCCAGACGCTCGAGTCCGCTACGCCACTCGACGAGCTGCCGGAGTGGTTCGGCATCGAGCCCTTCGACTACCAGCTTGCTGGCGCGAAGATGATCGTGGCCAGCCGTAACTACCTGACTGATGAACCAGGCGGGGGCAAGACAATCACGGCCCTTTGCGTGGCCGCCATGCTGCAATCGACCAGGACATTGGTGCTCTGCCAGCCAGTGGCGCTTACGCACTGGCGACGCACGTCGGAGAAGTCAGGGCTTCCAGCGCACGTCAATGGCGAGGCGGTGATGATCCGGGCCGGACGTAAGCAGCCCGCTTTGCCCGAGACCGGCGTCGTCATCGCCAGTGTCGCCCTCGTCACGAACCGACCCGAGTTAGCCCAGGAACTCGCCGACTGGCAGCCGACCTTCTTCGTCCTCGACGAATCGCAGCAGGTGATGACGTGGGCGTCGAGGCGCAGTCGGGTAATGCGCCGACTCAGCCGGTCCTGCACCGTGTCGCTTCCGATGACCGGCACAGCGGCGCCGTCGGCATCGCCGCTCAATCTCGCCGCTCAGCTCGACGTCGCCGGGTTTTTGAAGCCCGTCTTCGGCTCGTATCTCGAGTTACGCGAGCGATATACCAGGCGAACGAAGTACGGCTGGAAGCCGAGGAAGGAGCGCCTCGACGAACTCAACGAGAAGTTGGAATCCTTGTGGGTGCGTCGCACGAACGAGGGACTGCCACCGAAGTTCCGCGCGACGCTCGAAGTGGACATCGACACCAAGCAGTATGAGGCCTCCCTCGCCGAACTGTTCGAGAAAATCGACGAGTGGTTGAGTGACTTTCAACACGAGTGCGGGAGAATGCCAGACGACGATGAGATCCGTGAATGGTGCTCGGGCCGTGGGGACCTCACCTCACACTTGCGCGAAGCCGCGGGCCTTTCGAAGGTCCCCGCCGCCATCGAGTTCGCGCAGGAGCATCTGAAGGCACATCCCAAGAAGGACGGCGAGTACCCGTCGCCGCTCATCGTGTGGGCACACCACCACTCGGTAACCGCGGCACTGATGGAGGGGCTGGCCGACCACGACCTCATGAAGATCGACGGCACCACGTCGCACACGAAGCGGTCGCTGGCCGAGGACGAGTACCAGGCGGGGCACGTCGGTGTCCTCATCGCATCGATCCAGGCGGCTGGTACGTCCATCACTCTCACCCGAGGTAACGAGGCGCTGTTCGCTGAGCTTGACTGGACGCCCGACTGGATCATCCAGGCCGAGGGCCGCCAAGATCGAATCGGCCAGACCGCTGAGAGAGTCCTCTGCACCACGCTCATCGCCCTCGGAACACTCGACGAACGCGTCGCCGACGTCCTGTTCGGCAAGAGCGGCGTCTTGGAAGTGATGACCGGCGGCGATCACGCGGTCATCGGAAAGGCCAAGCGGCGGGCTGGTGGGCCGGTCTTCGCGTCACAGATTCTGTCCGAAATGGTCGCCGAACGGATCAAGAAACGCAGGAAAACAAAGGCTTCTTGAAGTTTCTCAAAGAATCTGGTGATTTTGTCCATTTTCTCCCATCTGACAGGGCATGGGAGCCAATCAACGCCGCACGACTTCAACCACATCTGTTCAACCGCGTCAACGTAAGGGCACCAAGGACGGCGGTCAGTTCGCCCCGACGTCCAACCCCGAGTCGAGTGTCCAACTCGTCGACTCCGACTCTGAGATGGACGGGGTTACCGAGACCCAGCGTCTCGCTCGCAACTTCATTCGTCGCTACGGGCTCCATGACCACACCGTCAACGGCTACATGGACGCCGACGACCTCACTCAAGATGCGGTCATGGCGTACCTCGTCGCCAGCCAAACCGACCGACCCGAGGGCGTCGAACTGCCCGTCGGCGTCATCGCCAAACGATCGATCATCCGAGCCCTCGACGCGGGCACTCACCGGAGCAAGGGCAATTACGCAGCCGTGAAACTGCTCGACCAGTCCCGTGTCGCGCGCGAGGCGAAACTCGGTCGAGACCTCACGCCCAACGAACTCGACGAACTCGCCCAGGAGTTGCGCATGTCGTTGCCGGCGAGTCACCGACCCGGCGTCGGCTTCCACCGACCGAACGTCAGAGTCTTTTCGCTCGATAGCGCGACCACTTCGGTGGTCAGCAATGTGGGGCAGATGTCTGAAACGGAGAGGATCATGTTCCAGGCGACCTCTGACGCGCCATCTATCGTCACGGACGACTTCACCGACGGCACCATTGGCGACCGGGCGTTGCGTCTAAAGTCCGATGGTCACCAGAGTGGCGCCCGCTCACTGGCGTGGGACGCGATCGCCGAGCACTCTGGCGCGCCGCTGTGCACCAGCACGCCAATCGGCAGGCGTGCGGCCATCCGCGCACGGGCCAACGTCGCGCAGTCCGGTGGGCCGTTGTCGTGTGCTCGGTCGTACCTCGAGACCGGCTCCACTACTGACGACCTCTTCGCACCATTTGGACCAGTCGACGACAACCGGCGCCGTGCCGTGTGCGAGACGCTGACGCGTCACGCGAAGTACGCCGACGACCTCTGGCGCGTCGCGATCAGTCAGGCCGAAGGTCGTTCGGTGTGAAAAATCAAAAGGTTGCCGCATGGTCTTATGTATGACCACTGAAGAAGAACAGTCCAGCACCACCGAGAACGCCACACCGTCGAGGGCCGTCGTCACCGGCGACCGGCTCGCTGTTTCTGGTGATCGCGGACGCTCGGTTTCGGGTGCGTACGGTCGCGCCATCGCGGGGGACCATGGCTGCGCCATCTCCGACGACGACGGGTACTCACGGACCGGTCACGAGGGCTACTCGCTCTCGGGTAACCGCGGACTCTCCATCTCGGGCGACAACGGAATGTCCATCGCCGGCGACGACGGCATCGTGCGCGCGGGGCGCGGGGGAATGATCGTGCTCAGCAACGCCGACGAACGAGGCATCCGCTTCGTGGTCGCCGCCGACATCAACGAGGACGCGGTTCCCCGGCCCGACACCTTCTACCGGCTCGACGGCCACGCCTTCGTCGAAGTCTTCGACGTGGACGAGACCGGGCTGCTTTCCGAGTCGGAGACCCCTCTAGATCCTGGTGGTGCGTGATGAAGGTGTACTCCCTGACTCCGCTCCTGCGCAGCGCCAATCAGCAGCGCCGTGTCGTCATCCAGGGCTTCGACCTGCCCGTGCGTGGGCTGACCATCGCCGGACTCGCTCTGGCGCCCGCGCTGGTCGTCACCGCGATCCTGTGGGCGTTCGTCGGCCAGTACGCACTGGTCGCCGTGCCCGGTGTCGAACTCTTTGCGTTCTGGGTCATCGAGTCGCGCACCCGCTCGGGTCTGCAACTGCGCCAGTATCAGCGGTTCGTCGACAAGCGACGCTCCGCGAGTGGGACGTTCCTCGTCTGCAACCGTCCGATCACACCACTGAGCCACGTCTTCGGACACGTGATGGCGAGTTCGGTGCCGGGTCTGCCAACACCGAGGCCATCGTTCGTCATCGAACCGACCTCGAGTCGCAAGAACCGAAAGGCGGCTATCTGATGTCCGACGAGAACAACACCAACTCCGAGAAGCGCTCAGGACGACTCGGTCGCGTCGTCGACCGTCAGCGTGACGACTTCTTCGCCGAACGCAAACTCGTCGACGACTGGGCCGCCGGTCGTGGCGCTTTGATCCTCCTCGGTATCACCGCAGTGCTAGTCGTGTTCTTCGCGCTGGCGATGTTCCGAGTCCCGCTGTAACGAACGAACAAGGAAGGGAAAAATGCTAATTGCATCCACAAGCATTAACTTGGCGAGTAGTTGGACCACGGCGTGGACCGCGATCTCGGGTCCGCTCGGGGCCTTCGCCAACCTGCTGGGCGTCATCGGCGCGTTGCTGGTCGTCTTCGGCGTCGCCGGGTACATCTGGGAACGCCGGCGCGGAGGTGGTGGGAGTCACCAGAAGTTGATCTACACGATCGTCATCGGCGCGATCCTCGCCGCTCCTGGCGTGGTGGTGCCGTCGCTGCTCACCGCTGTCGACTTCATCATCAACGCGCTCATCGGCCTGCTGCACGGCACGACCGGCTGATCGGCGCACGGTGTTCAGAACGACGGTGAGCAGGAGCAGACGACAGCGTTTCGCCGTCCGACTGTTCCTACCGTTGCTCGTGGCGCCGTTGCTCGCGCTGTTCCTCGGTGTCTCGCCGGCGGGAGCCACCACGAGTCCGAACGGCACACAGACCCAGTTGATCTGCACCGGGCCGTCCGCAGGCGCGTCGACCGCGACCGACAACCTGCTACCGGTGAACCGTTGGTCCGGGGCTCTCGGTAACGCACACACCCGCCTTCCGAGCGGGCTCTTCAGTTCGGTCAGCAACGCCCCCGATACGATCGACCGGTCCATCTTCGTCGGCGGCATGACGTCCATCGGGGCTGCGGAGTGGCAGCTCGGAACCGCGACGACCGAGGCGGCCAGCCAGTTCTGCTTCGCCAATACCGTCGGTGCCGACGCCAACTCTCTCGCCGCGAGCCTCGGTAACGCGATTTCCAACTCGGGCCTCGTGTCCATCCTCGCCGTGGTGGCTCTCCTGGCGATCCTCTGGAAGGCGTCGCGCGGACGCGAGGCCCCGCTCAAGCACGTGGTCAAAATAGCCCTCGTCGTAGGACTGTTCGCCGCCATCGTGGCGGCGGCCACCGTGAAGACGGCCCCGAACAGTCCTCCCACTCCGATCAGTCCCGCCTGGTTCATCACGACGGCCTACAACGCCATCTCCAACGTCGCGAGCGCTCCGGCGTCGGCTATTGCGAGTGGCGCCAACGCCGTGGTGGGTGGCGCGAGCCAACAGCAGATCGCCAAGCAGGACCCGCTCAGTTGCTACTGGTACACCCAAGAACTGGTCGCTCAGTACCAGGCCACCTACACCAATGCCAACAGCTACGGCTACGTGGTGCCGGTGTCGATGAACGCACTCTGGGAGCAGGCGGCGATACCGGCCTACACGTCCGAGCAGTTCGGCAACAGCAACAACTTCGGACCACTCGTCTACTGCCATTTGCTCGAGGACCAG
>Ga0307375_10005604_pt1 | contig 11746 bp, 16 predicted proteins | sample TR1MG_FD_202531 | JGI IMG/M metagenome (GOLD analysis project Ga0307375, IMG submission 202531) | Soil microbial communities from Risofladan, Vaasa, Finland - TR-1 | ecosystem: Environmental > Terrestrial > Soil > Coastal area > Acid sulfate soil | place: Finland: Risofladan, Vaasa | collected... | reverse complement strand
GAGATAGCAAAATGGTTATGCAGCGGATTGCAAATCCGCCTATCCCAGTTCGATTCTGGGTCTCGCCTCCAAATGCCCGCCCGGGTGGTGAAATTGGTAGACACAACGGACTTAAAATCCGTCGCTAGGGTAAAACCAGCGTACCGGTTCGATTCCGGTTCCGGGCACCAGTAAAGGGTTTGCGGGTTTTTAGGCTCTTTGATGTCGGCGTGAAAAAATATTCGTGTAAGCATTGTGTAAGCAGTTAAGCGAAAAAAACGGGGGAAATCACCCACGGCCGCAAACCCACAAATACACCGCAAGGTGGTTACTGCACGTATTTCTTGTATGCAGCTACCCAGTCGTTGGCAATTGCTGCCTGCGCATCCCTGAGCGGTATCTCGCCATTGCACACCATACGATGCAGTGCATTTTCCAGCCTGTCCTTTTTCTTGGCACTCCACCCGCTGCGTCTGGGCTCTGGCCATAGGTTGAGTGGTTCGCGAGGATTACCACCAATTTCAAGCGGGATGAGGTGATCCTCTTCGTAGTGCTTGGGATTGATGTCAGCATAGCCATACTCGCGCATTTGCTGCTTCTTGAGCCTGTTGGTGTAGCTGGCCGGCACCCTGACGGTCTTGGTGTAGCCCCTGATACAGATCGTGATATGGATGTTCTGCTGTGTGACAGACGGGTCAATAGCACCCGGGGTTAGGGATGGGCTTGGAATATCTGATGACCATGCCTGGGTGGCAAAGAGCGTCACCAAGGTGAACGAAATAATCAGCGTCTGCAACGGCCTCATTGTTCCGATCTAAGTATTTTGGTGAGCAATTGCTGGAGAACCGGCACACCTTCATCTATAGCAATAAACTGCCCATTCTCACCTGAATAAATGCCAAATCTCTGCAAGCTATCAGCAGTTGAGGTTTTGGACTTGTCTGATGATGTGTATGTGGCCGCAATTTTTGCGCCGCACACCATGGACTTGGCATCTTGATCAGATGATATGGCATAGTAATCGGACATAGTTATACTCAGGTTTGATGAAATTCTGGCCTTGTCGTCATCAGTAAAAGGTTTGCCTGCCGGCCAGTCATTTTTTGCAGCTTCCATCAATATATTGCGCGCTAAAGTTTTCACCAGATCGGCTGAGTGCGTTTTAACTTCGGGTGTCCAGCATGATTCTGGCTTTTGTCCAGAACAGCCTGCGAGTGCAAACATGATGGTAAGCAGAATTGCTGTGTTCTTCATATATACCCCATTGAAATTGAATTTAAACTGTACCTGCAGCCTGGTGCCAACACGATCCGTGTGTCTCAGTAGATATGGTGAGAGCTTCCGCGGTGAGCAATCCTACGCCTGCATATGGTTGATTTCAATTTAGGGCAGCAAGATACAATGGCGCCATAAAGCACTTCTGGAATTGAATAATGACCAAGGAACAAATCCCGTCCAAGCGCATCATCCGTTTACCTGCCGCGATCGAGCTCGTCGGGCTGGGCCGGACTGCAATCTATGACCGGATCAAGGAGGGCAGTTTCCCGAAGCCGGTCAAGCTGGGCCGTGCAAGCGGCTGGGTCGAGTCTGAGATACAGGCGTGGATTGAGGCACGCATGAAAGAAAGGGAAGAATAGGGTCGCAAACGACTTCTAACGAGTATAAAGGAGCCTATGCCATGCACGATTATCTTCCGCCTATTCATATCAACGTTACAGGCTCTCTTCGCGGCTTCCTGAAGAAGATGGCGAATATCGCAGAGAAGGTAGGAACCTTTAACGTCGAGCAGGAGTTCGACGCATTGGGTACCAGTGGCTTCGACGTGGTCAATCTTCGCCTCATCAAATCACCTCAACACAGAGGGCTTGGAGGTCAGTTAATTGTTCAGCCTGAGGCGAAAAATACTGTTGCGGTTGAGATCAGGGCAGAACGCTGGAGTCCTAATGATCCACCTACCTACGAAACCTATGTAGCAGAAGCAAGAGCATTGATTGGCCCTCTTCTCTCGGCGTACAACCGTGAGTTTGGTATGCGACACCGCATGACGGTTCCAGCGAAACGTAAGCTCGAACCGAAGCTATCGCCTCAAAGTACCGAGCTGTTTAAGCGCTTTGCTGTTCTTGCTAACAAGTCGGGGTTACATCCGCTGGATTGGCGGCGATTTTATGAGTTCGTCCGAGACAGTCGCATGCGCCGACCACTTCCCGATGAAGATATGGTGCGCTTGCTCATTAGAGAAGGTTTTTCCGAACAATACGCTTGCCAAATTGCCGAGGTCTATAGACATCTCTGGGAGTTCAAGCAGCTTGTATAACCGGCCCTAACCCGGCAGCAAAGTGGGGCTGCGAAAAGGCCTTCCGCTATTCATCAGTTTGAGCGCTGGCCAAACAATTCTGTCCGGCGCTTGGTCTTTTCATAGCCTACGTTTTGGTGAGGGCGATTATTGCCACTTGGTAGCCGGGAACAGGCTTATGCGAAAATAGAGAGAGCTTTCTCTGTTGCCGAAAGTGTAATAAGGACATCAGGGCGATTGAACTCAAGGGCGACATCGTTATAGGCTACATTTCGCAATGACTCGACTTGGTGTATGGCTCCCTGGAGCGCATCTTCAATTGCAGCGACTAGCTGATCATCACTCACTGTATTGTCTTTCCCTTTGATCATAAGGGCTTGATAGCATTTCATCGCGGCTTCGTTTTGTGCCGCCTTGTCTGCAGGCCGTATGGCGATTAATGCAGCGCCGGCTACGGTGAGCATTGCTGCGCCTGCCAAGCCAACCCAATTCGGTGCCACGCTTGAAAGTAGTGACATCGTGGCGCTCCCTCCAATAATGGAGAAGAATGTTCCGGCCGTTTGAATGTGGCGGTACAGGCGCGCCGTTCGCTCCGTCAAGCGGACGGCATAACGAATCTCACCTATAAGCTGTTCTCTTGTTTTCATTTCGTTATAGAAGCCGGCCGTGATGGAACCGGAGCCGGGGGGGCTGGTTGAGGTATTGGACGTGGTGGAACGTGGGCTCTTTCGTATGGCATAAACAACTTTCTTGTTCTTAGATCAAGTTTGAAATGTAAATTTGCAGCCAATAATACAAAAAGTTCGTCCCCCATGGGGGGTGTTTTTGCAAATTGTACTGGAGAAGATTTTGGGCTTGATTTATTCCTTCATGGGGTAATTTTGAAAATTTGGTATATCGTCGAGAAGCAGCTCGTCCAACTCGCTATCAGATAGCAGCAACGACTCATCAAAGTCCAATTCTGTAACCATTATTGACCCGCCAGCAGTGCGCGCCTCATTTCAACGGCTTTCGTCTGGCTGCAGCCAAGAAACGAGCGAATCCCAGCCACCGTGGGTTTACAGCGGCCGGCCTCGATCACCCGCCGAAGGTCAGCCACGGGATCCACCACCACGGGATCGATAGCGGGAGTTTTTGCATCACCTTGGGGGCGTAGTGCCTCACACCACAGGACAACGCCAACCAATTCCAGCATCACGGCGAATATAACGCCCACGGCAAGGCTGATACTGGCGTCACTACTGCCGGTTACTTCTGCCAGTCGCGATATGACTGGATCGCTCGACGCCGCTACTTGGGCAGTTGTGACCGTGCCGGCCAGATTCACCAATTCAGCCCGTAAAGACTCGGCGTTCCTGGCTTCGGATAGCTCCAGTCTTAATGCGCTACGCTGCCGTCGACCGTGGGTAATAGCAAGCTCGGCAGCAACTACCGCAACAGGCCTAGCCGTAATCCCTGCCAGCGCCTCGCGTGCCGCCTGAATCTGCTGGCCAGTGCCAACCACCTGCACAGAATGCTGCGCCTGATTATCACCGGCGCGCAAGGCTGCGTGGACAAAGAAGGTCAGGTGGCCGTAAATCGCACACAGGAGACAGCCGAACCAGAGCGCCCAGGTAAATGGACGCCTTGAGAAGGCTGGCATCAGGTGCACAGCAGCAATAAGGGCAACTGAGAGCGCCACAAACAGCGCCCGGTCTATAGTGTTGCCGCCCCGATCCCATGCAGCTACAGAAGCCATTGCCATGGCCGTCAGGGTGGTGAACACCGCCATGGGAACCAACACGAAGGCCGCCTGGGGTTTAATCGGCGTCCCCATTGCTTCCATCATCTGGCCCTATGGTTATGTGGGTCGTGATCTGTAGCGCGCATTTCCGCGTCGGTCGCGCTCATGGTCAATTCTGCAATCATCGCCCCGACAATCTGATGAAGGTGTTCCGTGGCTTCCTCACGTATGGCCTCGATTGAATCACCATTGAACGCGAAGGAGGGGGGTACGCTGCGCTCGTAAGCTTGACGCACCACATCGACAACGCGGGCCACTATCACTTGAGAACAAGACCGCTCCAAGGCGATCTCGTGCACCGCTGGTGCTATATGGTGCCAGGTGATTTTTTCCTTGTCAGGGAAATTGAATAATTTAGCGCTCATCACCAGCCACCGCCTGCACCGACCGAACGCATTGCCATGCTGCCGTCGAAGGACGTTGTCCCACTGGTTGGACGATTCGCATCTTTAGTCATAAGTGGCACCAGAACTTTACCAACCTTGCGCCCGTCCAGATAAACGTCGCCCTGCTTTTTGCCAGTCTCACCAGGAACAGGCGCGAAGCCGGTTTGCGGGTTGTATTCACCATGCGTGGCGTTGTAAATGTTCTTGCTGATGCCCTCGCCAAGCTTTCCGGCGCCCAGCCATGTGGCGACCATGTACGAAATAGCGCCAACCGATAGCGCGGCATTGATCCGCGTCATCACCAAACCCAGCGCGCCGAGGCCTGTGGTCATCGTTGGTAGAAGAAGTGCCAAACCCTTGAATGAGGCAGTTACCATGTTAATGGTGCCGCCCAGTGCCATCGCGCCGAATAGTGCGGTGAAACCCAGCGCCATATTCTTCGCGAGGTTCGGATTTTCACGAGACCAATTCGCCAGACCGTTGAACGATTTGGTTAGATTCATCAGCGCCGGGATCAGAACAGGCACGACGCCCATCGTGAACGCGGTCTTGAAGTTTTCCCACTGCGCGCCAAGCGCCTTGTATGCGGTGTTCGGATCGTTGGACAGCGCGGCTTGATAGGCTTCGGTTGCCGACATCGTGCCGCGGATGTTTGCCTGATCGCGCGTGAAGTTGACCGGCTTGAATGCGAACTCGCCGACCAGATTGCCCGCCAGCTGGTTGCCGCGGGTGATGGCGTTGATGTGCATCATCAGCTGGTCGCGCGACAGGTTTGCGCCGTATTTGTGCTTCAATGCCGGAACCAGCACCTGCTGCACCCACTGGAATGGATTGGACGCCGCCAGATCGCTATTGCGGAAGCTGCCGACGGTTGTGCCTTGCGTGGTGGTCTGCAGCGCAGTGCCGCCCTTTACCAAGCCAAGCGACATCAATTCGGGCAGCGCCTTCTTGTTGATATAGCCCTGATTTGACCAGCGATAGAACGCCGCCAGCATCGGGCCGACGCCGCGCGATCCGCCGCCACCGCCGCCACCTGATGCGTTCTCCTGAATCAGCGATGGCAGGATTTCATACTTGAATTCATCATTCAGCCGATACTTTGCCTGGCGCGCATACTGGAAGGTAGACTTGAATGCTTCCGGCGTGACGCGGCCCTGCGTGGCAACGACAACCTTCGCCATCATTTCGGCCTGCTTGTCGAATGACTGCTTGTCCTGGGCGGCGCCGATGATGTCCAGCGCCTTCGCCATGCTGTAGGCTAGGTCTTTGCTGTGGCCGCTGATCTGTCCCTCGGATGATGCCGCCAGCACGGCCTGAATGCGCGACACGATAGGCAGCGCCATGCGCGCCTCGTCCATGTTGCCCAGCACGTTGCGCAAGTCCAGCAGGCTGCGCAGGTTTTCCGTGGCTGTGGTGGTGATTACGCTGCCGGTGTTCTTCCAGGCGTCGCCGATCGCATCGGCCATGTCCTTGTGCTTCAAGCCGGCCATGTTCATTATGTTCAGCTGGTGGACGTATTCTTCCGCCGGCTTAATCATCTTGCCGATCAGGCCAAGGCCCATGAATCCGGCAGCGCCAAGGCCAGCGCCGGTCATCGCCAGCAGCTTGATTTTGCCGAGTTGCGCTTCCAACCTGACAGCATTACCATTGACCATGTTGAACTGCTTCGACATGGACATCAGGCCGCCGGTGACGTGATCCAGCAGCTTGACCTTAACGGCTACACTGTACGCATTAAACATTTATGACTCCTTTCGTTTGCTGAGTAAAAAGGGAGGTTTAATCATCGAAGCCCCTGTTTGATGGCGCGGCGGGCCTTATTGGTTTGGTGAATGATTGCCGGCGCGGGTTCTGTCCTGTGTGTTCGCCGAATCGCATCGTTTCCCCCTCAAATGCAAGCAAGGGTTCCCCGAGTGCGCCGTTCCTGTTCTTGCGGATGAGTAGTTCAGCCATGCCGCTCCAGATCGGGTCCGCGTTGTAGAGTTCTTCGCGGTGCAGCATGGCCACGATGTCGGCGTCCTGTTCCACTTCACCAGAATCGCGCAGGTCTGAGAGCATTGGCCGCTTGTCTGTGCGTCCCTCAGCACCCCGATTGAGTTGCGCCAGCGCCATCACCGGCACCTGCAGTTCTTTCGCCAGTGCCTTAAGGCCACGGCTCAGACTGCCAATCTCTTGGGTGCGGTTCTGGCCCTCGCCACGCATCAGCCCGAGGTAATCCACCACGATCAGACCGAGGCCTTGCTTGCGCTTGATCTTTCGTGCAACTGCGCGAACGTAGGCGACTCCGATCGCTTGCCGGTCGATTAGAAAGAGGCTTTGCCCGTCTGCCTTGCCTTGGCATGCACTCACGCGGCTCCACTGTTCCTCGGTAAGCTGGCCAGAGCGCTGCGCGGCCACCGATACACCGGTGCGCAATGCAATCAGGCGCTGCGTGAGTTCGCGTTTGGTCATTTCGAGAGAAAAGACGGCTACCGTGTGGCCGTGTTGGGTTACCTGGTCGGCGATGTTGAGGGCGAAGGCGGTTTTTCCGACTGATGGCCTGGCCGCGACAATTACGAGTTGCCCAGGCTCAAGGCCACCGGTGAGCGCGTCGAAGTCGGCCATGCCGGTTTGCAGCCCGGAGCGGCGTTTACCCGTAGCGCGTTCGTCGATATCGGCAATCGTATCGGCCATGGCGTCGTACAGCAGCATCGGCTCATCGGTTCCGGTGTCGAGTAGCTGGACCATTGCGGCATCAGCTTGGCTGACGATCTCTTCCACGTTTGCGCCGGGTGCGGTACAGCTTGCACTGATCTGGCCGGCCAGTGCCAGAAGTTGACGCTGCAGGGAGCGCTCTTTCACAATTTCAGCATAGCGCTTGATATTTGCCGCGCTGGGCGTGTTTTGCGCAATTTCCCCGAGGTAGGGCAGGCCGCCGACCTGCTGGAGGCTTCCTGACCCCTCGAGCGCTTCCGCTGTCGTGATTACATCGATAGAGTTGCTCGCATTTGACAGCTTGCGCACGACGGCAAAAATCAGCCGGTGTTCATGGCGGTAAAAATCGGCCTCCGTGATCACACCCTCGATGCGGTCCAGCGCCTTGTCGCCTTCCAGCAGGATCGCGCCAATCACGGATTGCTCGGCCTCGATCGAGTGTGGCGGCATGATGATATATTCTGGCGCGTTCATACGGCCGCCCTCCGTGCCTGTTCGCCGGCTGATGTCCACTGAGGCGCATCGCCTTCTTTCAGGTACCAGAGCTTGTACCAATTGCGCCGCACGGCATTGCGAAAGTGAGAACGCCAATCCTTCTGACGTTTCGATTCGTCATGCAGGAAAGCGGCTTTGAATTCTTCCCAGCAGATGGCGATCATGCTGTAATCGATGCCAACGGTTTCCGCATATTCGAACACTGGGTCATTCTCGGGGATGGTTTGCTCACCACTTACCTTGCAAGTTTCCAAGAATTGCTTGAGGGTGATTTCGGATTTTTTACTACGAGAAACCTTCTTGACGGTTCTTGATGGTTCAATGACGGTTTGGGTCGCATGGGCGCTACCCCTATCTGTGCATGGGTGCGACCCGTCCTGTGCATGGGTGCTACCCGTCGCATCTACGCTACCCGTCGCATGGGTGCTACCCGTCAAACGATTGAGGATGATCTGGTATCTGCGTGATGCACCCTTCGCGCCGCCATCATTATTGCCAATGACTTTGACGAAACCTTCATCGATCAGCCCGTGCACAACGCGCTGAGACTGAGAGCGAGAGAGGCGGATTTTCTTTGATATGGAAGCCATGCTGGGCCAGCAGCGCCCGGTATCATCGCTCCAGTCGGCCAGCGCTAGGATAGCCAGCAAATCCGTGCCACCGCCTGGGTAGTTATCCCAAACAAGTGAGAGTATCCGTACCGACATTTATCGCCCCTCCATGGCACGCCACGCTGCCGCGGGGATTCTCACGTCGTAGCGACCCTCGACAGCGATCGCCACTGTGCTATTGATATGCGCTGCCTTGCACGTTTTTAAAATGTGAAGGCCGGCGAGCTTCTGATCGATTCCCTCGAGAGTTTTCACCAGTGGTGAATCTTGGCAGGCGCTCTGGAAGCATAGCGCTGCGTTATCCCTGATGTGTTGTGCTGCAGTAATTCTGTCAGTATGATTCGGTTGTCTGCCTGTTGTATTCAAAGCCACCTGCCTGCCAGCGGTGGCTTTTTCATTGGGCGGCCTCATGCAGCTACCTGCGATGTGGAATGACGCTTCCCGCTTTCAATGAAGGAGAGCAGATCGCTTTCATCGTACTTAACCAGCCTGCCTATTTTTCTGTATGGGGGACCTTCACCGCGAGTGCGCCAGCATTCCAAGGTTTTGGGTTTAAATCCACCAAGGAATTCTGCGGCTTCGTGAGTATTCAAGAGTTTCGGTTTCATTGTGCGCCACTCGTTATTGAGATGACACACGATAAAACGCGATTAGCCTCGCGTCAGCCCCCCATGCGCGCAGCGGGTGCCTTGTGCGCGCATAGGGCAGGTATTAGCTGGACTTCTTCTTGGCCGGCCAAGGATTGGGGTCGGGAGTACCTTTCAGTGCGTTGCGTGCAGCCTTATACGATCCGAAACCAAGGGATTGATATTCCTCTTCTGCGCAAATATCTCGACTGGTGTATTTGCCTGTGGCCCATATGTCGCGGATTTCCTTTTGCCGCCTATGTGTTTCGACGTGCCCAGCGAGAGCTGCAAGCCTCGCACGTTGCGAAACATTCGACGTTAGCACCTTGTTCACAATCGCGACTAGCGTATAAACGTCTATCTCATTCTGCTTAATCACCTGATCTCTGCCGTATGTGGTTCTTGTATCATCCAGCAACGCCTCAAGGATTGCCGCGGCACGCTTATCACCCTCAATCGTTCTCTGTTTCCTTAATTCGAGTTCTTTTTGTCCGATTGCGGTCACGATGTCGGCGATTTCATCTGCATCATCGTTGCTCATTTGTGCCCCAACTTAATGGATTGTCAGGTTGGTATCGCCCATCTCAACACCTCTGACGTCAAACACCTCTGCATTTGGGCATTGAGACAACAGACGTTTACGAGCAGAGAATGCAGCGTTCAAACTATCGAAATATTCGGAAATGCGCGTGCCTGGTGCGGCCAGGCCATCTTCCCCAGCCAATGCTACGCAGTAACAGCAATTTTCTTCCTCATCCGCGAAAATTCCGAAATATTCCAGATTTTCAGTAGAATTGATTTCAGCCATGATGCTTACCTCCTGTCAGGTTGCGTTGTGGTCAGGCGGTTTGGGTGTTACTGCACCCTTGCCGCCGATTTCCCCATGAACCCCATGGGGGAGGGTGGAACTCTAAGCCGCTTTGTTCAATTGCACAACATTGTCCGCTGCAGCGATAGCAGCCTGTTCGATAACCCACTTGGCAATCTGCTCGGCCTCCCCAGCCAAATAAGTCAGGTCGCTTTTCTCGGTGTAGTGATCCAGCGTAACGTCGCCCTCGCTGATGTGGTTTGTCAGCAGCTTGAGCTTCCACATTTCGATCTTATTCCGGATGCCCATAGCAATGAAGGTGCGGCGCAGATCGTGCGGGGAAAGGTGCTGGCCGGCCAGTTTCGATACCTCTGTCATCGTGAAACGCGCATCCTTGAGACTCCCGACTTTTGATCGCGCGAAGAATACGTAATTGTTACCTTCGATCCGTGGACGTGCGGCAAGCATTGCCTGCAATGGCGTCGATAGGGGCAACGTAACGGGATTGTGATTCTTGGGATATGGCAGGTGCCATGTGTTCTTTTCCAGATCGACGCGATCCCAAGTCAACTCCGCAGCCTCACTCCACCGGGAGCCTGTGAGCAACAGGAAAGCGACTATATCCGCGCCGGTTTGCCCAGCCGTCAGAACGCCTTCGTTTCCACGTCGGGACATCAGCATATTCCAGACACGGCCAATCTGTTCATTTGGAATGCGGCTCTCCCTGGGAGCTATCCGGTTCCACAATCGCTTTTTACTGAGGGTGGCCACCGGATTTAAGCGGGGGTTTTCCTCATCGATGGAAAAATTGATCAGTGCGCGCAGCACTCGGAATGCTTGATTTGCCTGTGCAGGGCTTTTCTTGGATGCTTCCTCGAACCTGTCTCGGCACATCTCGGTTGTGATATTGATGATCGGACTGTCTGCCCAGTCCCCAAAGGTCTTCTGAATGTGGTATTCAATATCGGCCACCGATGAAGCCTTGAGCTTACCGCCTTTCTTTGTTTGCCTGTTTTTGCAGTAGTCGGTTGCCACATCGCGCAGGGTTATGGCCTGCGCAAGTTTCGATTTCTTCTCCTGCTGAGGATCGATGCCGTCATCCATCGATATAAGCGCAACCCTGGCTTTCTTGCGCGCCTCGTCGCAAGTCAAGCGGCCATGCGCGCCGATAGTAACGCGGCGGGTTTTCCCGGCCACGCGGCCCTGCACAATGTAAGAACGCGCACCCGACGGGGTGATTCTCAGACCAAATCCGCGCAGCTCTTCATCCCAATGTAAGGCCTGCCCAGTCTCTGGAACCGGCAATCCTTCAACCTTTGATTTTGTGAGTTTCATGCGATACCCCTATCTCGTGTAAGCATCATGTAAGCAGATTTTGTATGGCTTCATCTAACCTCATAGGATTAAATGATACGCTGAGGCCGCATTAAATCAAGCTTTATATTGCTTACAAGATATGGGTATGGTTAGGTATAACACATAGGCAGGGGACTTAAAATCCGTCGCTTGGGTAAAACCAGCGTGCCGGTTCGATTCCGGCTCCGGGCACCAATTCAATAGAAAATTGTGCGCTTGGTGATGGCGGATCCGGGTATGCCCGGAGATCGCTTTGCCCATATCCGGTGATAAAGTTGATTGCATAAACTAACGATGCGAGTATCACGGTTATGATGACACTCGATCAAGTTCGGATCTGATGATTATTTTGTTCTTGTCCTGTTTTCGATTGGCACCGATCAACCATGCAAAGCTATTATTGCTGGTGATACTCTGCGCGTTTCTGGCTCCGGAACTGGCACTGGCCAAAGGCAGCAGTATCCCCGCAGTCAATTTTATTGCACCCGAAACGGTGCGCGCGGTACTGGCTAAATATTTCATTATTCCCGATACCTTGCTAAAAAGCGAAAACGAGCGTGCCATCTTCATGCGCCGCGCGCAGCGCGAAATACCCGAATTGCTTTCAACCGAAGGATATTTTTCCAGCAAAGTGATATTGCGCTCCGTCACGCCGGCCGGGGTGCTGGAATTGGAAGTGATACCGGGCCAGCGTACCGTGGTAACTGAAGTGAAT
>Ga0307375_10005602_pt1 | contig 11750 bp, 13 predicted proteins | sample TR1MG_FD_202531 | JGI IMG/M metagenome (GOLD analysis project Ga0307375, IMG submission 202531) | Soil microbial communities from Risofladan, Vaasa, Finland - TR-1 | ecosystem: Environmental > Terrestrial > Soil > Coastal area > Acid sulfate soil | place: Finland: Risofladan, Vaasa | collected... | reverse complement strand
CACGTCTTGCGCGATCCCCTGGTCGACCCGGCAGATAGGGCACCACGTGGCGAAAAAATCGACCAAAAGCGGCTGCCCGTCTGCGATCCGCGGGCCCGGTCCACGGATGTTCGCTGGTGGTAGAGGGGGTGCCTCACCTTCTACGGCGTGGCGCGCAAGGAAGGCGTTCACCGCCAGGATAATGACGCCGGCAAGCAAAATCTCGGTAAGAATGGCTCGTACCCGCATCAGACCAGCAGGCTCATACCGAGCTGCTGGAGCGGTTGCACCACAAGGATCGCGATCAGTTCCAGGGCGATGACGACAAGTACAGGCGAGAGATCAATCCCCGAGATTAGCGGCAGAAGCCGGCGCGCGGGTCGCATAAACGGTTCGGTAAGGTGGACGGCAAGATCGGTCAGTGGGTGTTCGCCGTAGGGACTGATCCAGCTTACCAGTATGCGCACGAAGACCGCGCCGATCAAAACGTAGAGCGTCAACTGGATTAGTTCTGCAAAGCTTAGGATGAAAACTCCTCCAAACCGCACTGTGCCTATCTGGACGAGCGTCGTCAGTGTGATTTTGATGGCCTCCAGGACGAGAAGGAGGACAGCAGACGCAAAATCAATACCGAAAAAGCCTGGGATCAGCCGACGCAGAGGCAAAAGTGGGGCGTTCGTCATCCGTACGATGAACTGGCTGAAGGGATTGTAAAAGTCGGCATGGGTCAGCTGCAACAAGAAGCGCAACAGCACCAACACGATATACATGCCGAACAAGGTTTCTATAAGGAAGGTCAGTGCCTGACTTAAGTAGCTCATAAGGTTCCGAGTTGTTCGCCAAGTTGCTGGGAGCGAGCGGTGGCTGCCAGGATTGCGTGGGTAAACATCTCCATAAAGCCATCGTTTATGAGGCTTTTGATGGCCTGTTCGGTGGTCCCGCCGGGGGACGTGACGCGCGCTCGCAAGAGCGCGACCTCGTCTGGGCTCGCTTTGGCCATACGAGCGGCACCGAGCGTTGTGTCCATCGCGAGTGCGGTACAAAGCGCCTGCGGCAAGCCTGCGGCGATACCGGCCTTCGTTAAGGCCTCAAGGAACAGAAAGAGGTAAGCCGGACCGCTCCCCGATACGGCCGTGGCCGCGTCCATCAGGGCCTCGTCTGCGACCCAAAAGACCTCGGATACCGCCTTGAGGACGTGTTCGGCCGCCTGTTGGCCCTCTTTCGTCACGTGCTCATTTGCAAAAAGGACGCTTGCGCCGGCCTTGATAAGGGCCGGGGTGTTGGGCATGGCCCTCACAATAGCCTGTTCTCCGCCCAGCCAACGGTTGATGTCAGCTACGCGCGCGCCCGCGACTACGGACACCACCAGGGGGCGGTGACGCGCCACCGCCGGGGCGATCGCACAACAGAGCCCATGCAGATGTTGAGGCTTCACTGCCAGCACCAAGAGGTTGGCGCCTTGGATCAGGGTATCGTTGTCGGGTTCGGATCTGATACCGATCGTCTCCGCCGACTGCCGTTTGTCGGAGTTCGGGTCAGAGATCGCAAGCCGTTCCCGGGGCACGCCGGCTGCGGCCAGCCCCGATGCGAGCGCAAGGCCCATATTGCCTGCGCCAATGATGCCAATGGAGGAATGTGTCATGGTATCAGTGTAAGGCGTGGCTCCGGCAAGGGAAAGGGCGCCTTGTCTCGGCGCCGATGCCCGTTATACTTCAAGTAGCCCTTACCTTGGTACCCCATAGCATGGATATCGCAGAACTTTTGGCTTTTGCCTTCAAACAGAACGCTTCCGATTTGCATCTGTCATCCGGTTTGCCGCCCCTGATTCGGGTCGATGGCGACGTGAAGCGGATCAACGTGGACCCTTTGGATGATCGTGCGGTCCACAATATGGTCTACGATATCATGAACGACAAGCAACAAAAGGAATACGAAGAGCGGCTAGAATGCGATTTTTCCTTCGAACTCCCGAATATCGCGCGTTTTCGTGTCAATGCCTTCAATCAGAACCGTGGGCCTGCGGCGGTCTTTCGTACCATTCCCTCGAAGGTCCTGACCCTTGAGCAATTGAATGCCCCCGGCATTTTCAAGCAGATCTCCGACCAGCCACGCGGCATTGTGCTGGTTACGGGGCCCACGGGATCCGGAAAGTCGACGACCCTTGCGGCCATGGTAGACCATGTCAACGAGAGTCGGCGTGAGCATATTCTGACCATTGAAGATCCTATAGAATTTGTCCACACCAGCAAGAATTGCCTCATCAACCAGCGCGAGGTGCATCGTGACACCCTGGGTTTCGAAAACGCCTTACGCTCGGCGCTGCGTGAGGATCCCGATGTCATTCTGGTGGGCGAACTGCGCGATCTCGAGACCATTCGTTTGGCCCTTACGGCGGCAGAGACCGGCCACTTGGTGTTCGCGACCTTACACACCAGCTCCGCTGCAAAAACTATCGATCGGGTCGTGGACGTGTTTCCGGCAGCGGAAAAAGACATGGTGCGATCCATGCTTTCGGAGTCCTTGCGGGCCGTAATCTCGCAGACGCTTTTGAAGAAGGTAGGCGGGGGCCGGATCGCGGCCCACGAAATCATGATAGGGACCCCCGCGATCCGCAATCTCATACGCGAAAACAAAATCGCCCAAATGTACTCGGCGATTCAGACCAGTCAGGCCGCGGGCATGCAGACCCTGGACCAATGTCTATTGGAGATGGTGCGGGCGCACCAGATCTCGGTCGAGGACGCGCGCGGGAAGGCGGCCAACAAGGAATCCTTCAACACCAATGCGGGCAACGCGGCGACTGCCGCTCGGAGGTAGTGTGGGTTTTGTTGATCTCTTGCGTCTTATGGTCGAGAAAGGCGCCTCGGACCTTTACATTACGGCAGGTATTGCCCCCAGCCTGCGCGTTGATGGCAAGCTCACCCCCATTACGCGCCAACCATTGACTCCTGAGCAGGCGCAGCAATTCGTCTATAGCATCATGAACGAGGATCAGCGGAGCGAGTTCGAGGAAACCAATGAGTGTAATTTCGCCATAAGCCCGCAAGGCGTCGGGCGCTTTCGCGTCAATGTTTTTCGGCAACAGCAGCGTGTGGGGATGGTGCTGCGCAAGATCGAGACTAGGATCCCGCACTTCGAAGAACTGAATCTCCCGATAATCTTGAAAGATATTGCGTTGACTAAACGGGGTCTTGTGATCTTTGTGGGCGCCACGGGCTCAGGAAAATCCACCTCCCTCGCCGCCATGGTCGGCTATCGTAACGAGTATTCGAATGGCCATATCATCACCATCGAGGATCCGATCGAATTCGTGCATGAGCATAAGAACTGCATCATTACTCAGCGTGAAGTGGGGGTGGACACGGATTCTTTCGAGATGGCCCTGAAGAACACCCTGCGTCAGGCCCCCGATGTGATCCTTATAGGTGAGGTCAGGGCACGCGAGACCATGGACTACGCGATCGCCTTTGCGGAAACCGGACATCTGTGCCTGACAACGCTCCACGCCAATAGCGCAAACCAGGCCCTGGACCGTATCATCAACTTCTTTCCTGAGGACCGGCGTGCCCAGCTTCTTATGGATCTCTCTTTGAACCTGAAAGCCGTAATCTCCCAACGTCTCATACCAAAGAAAGATGGGACCGGGCGCGTAGCGGCAGTCGAGATCATGATCAATAGCCCGCTCATTGCCGATTTGATCCTAAAGGGCGAGGTTCATGGGATTAAGGAACTCATGGCCAAATCCACCGAGGCGGGTATGCAAACCTTCGATCAGGCCCTTTTTGGCCTATACGATGCCGGTCATATCAGCTACGATGAGGCCATGCGTAATGCCGATTCCCAAAATGACCTGCGTTTGCGTATCAAGTTGCAAGGCAAAGATGCCAAAGAGGGCACTCTCGGCGACTCTTTGCGGAATATCACCTTTTAATCCCTGATATCTGTGGACGCATCGAGTTGGGTCGGATTCGTGGCTGGCTGTATGACGGTCGTCGCGTTCGTCCCTCAGGTGTTGAAGGCGTGGCGTTCGCGGTCGACGGCTGATGTCTCGTTGGCGATGTATCTGATCTTCGCGGTGGGTGTGTTTTTGTGGATCATCTATGGCCTCATTATCCAGTCTACCCCGATTGTAGTCGCCAACGTGGCCACTCTCGTATTGGCTTGCACGATGATCGTTTTTAAGGCCCTTTTTAAATGAGTCGCGATCGGCCCATCGGTGTATTTGATTCAGGTATCGGGGGTCTCACCGTAGCTCACGCCCTTATGACGGCCCTTCCCGACGAGCAAATTCTGTATTTTGGCGATACCGCGCGCCTGCCTTATGGCACCAAATCGTCTGCTACCGTGGCTGGCTACGCCGCGCAGATCACGGAGTTTCTCTTAAAGCGCGATGTCAAAATGCTGGTCGTGGCCTGCAATACCATGGCGGCCGTGGCCCTTCATGTGGTGACGGACATGTCCCCGGTCCCGGTTGTGGACGTGCTTGACGCGGGCGCGCGCGCCGCAGTCGGTGCCAGCCGTATAGGGCGCGTCGGGGTACTGGCCACCCTGACTACGGTCAATTCCGGGGCCTATGAGCGGGCCATTCATGCGCATCGGCCGGGTTTTGCCGTGATCTCGCAGGCCTGCCCTTTGTTTGCGCCGCTTGTGGAAGAGGGCTGGCTTGACCACCCGGTGACCGAGTTAACGGCCCAGGAATATTTAAGGCCGGTCTTGCGCGAAGGCGTCGATACGCTCGTGCTGGGTTGCACGCACTACCCGCTTTTGAAGCCTCTTTTGACGCGTTTGGTGGGGCCCCATATGACCCTGGTCGATTCGGCGCAAACTACCGCAGCCCGAGTCGAGGAGTTGCTGACAATCTGGGATTTGCGGCGTTCCCCAGCGCTGAAACCCCCCGAACACGAGTACTATGTGACCGATCTCCCGCAGCGATTCCGGGCAGTGGGGGCCTTATGTCTTGGCCGTGCGCTTCCCGATGTTCACTTGGTGCATTGGTAGATCTATGCCCCCACAGGCCCCGCTCTTGCGTTTGGCGCAATGGTTTTGGCCTAGCAAGCCGCCTTTGGCGCACGCCCGGTGGGTGGTTGCCACGACCCAGAGCGTGGTTTTGGCTCATGGCTTTCTGACCGATCTCGCCGGACGTTCCGAGCGGCCGCTTGCCCTACTCTTGTTGGATGAAGGGCCGTACGAGGGCCCGTGGCCCTGGGCCCTTTTGCCTAGAGTGAGCCCTGAGCGCGTAGTGCGTCGTCTTAATCCCGACAGCCTGCTATTTTTGGATGATAGCGAGCGCTCGCGCTCGCTCGCCTTTGTGGCCCGTTGTCCGGTCTGGTGGATCAATGGGCAATCGGCCGACCTTCTGGCGCTGGGTCGCGTGATGGTGGGGAGCGCCGCCCAGGCGACCGCCATAGGGGGCGGGATAGTGACTGGCGACCCTTTTGTGGAGTGGCCTATACGGCCCCCCGCGATCCGGGACGCAGCCTTCTGTCATCGTTTTCAGGGCGTGCGTAGTGCCGGCCGCTTTATTGTCTATTTTGCCAACACATCGGCAGGCGAAGAGACGCTTGCCTATAATACTTTTCTGAACATGTCGGCACGTAGTAGCGGTTTACTGGCGCTCGCGCCCGTTGATAGCGCCCGCCATGAGGAGGTGTACCGAGAGTCGATCAAATATCATTTATTGACGACCCGTCAACGGCGCCTGATGACCTCCGAAGTGCCGCCGAACACCCGTGTGTATTATATCGAGGACCCTTCGGCGCGGCAGGCCATGTATCCCTGCGCAGATCTCGTCGTTGTGGGCGGTACTTTTGCAGGCGGGCCTGTCGAGATGTACGAGGCGTTGTCTGCGGGCGTTCCTGTCGCAGTCGGGCCCAGGCGCATCGATCCGCTCGTGGCCGCGGCGGTGCGGGCCCATGTGGTGATTGGCTGCGCAGGCGATGAAGACTTGACGGCTTTGGGTACCAGTGTGCTATCCGATCCTCCGGCGCGCGAACGATGGGCGGGGGCGGTGCGGGACTGGATGGCGCTTCAGCCGGGGGCTCGTGAGCGTACGGTGGCCTTGCTAGACGGCGATTTTTCGTAACAGATCTCGCCATCCTTGATGGTCATTATGACTTGCCCTCGCATCGATGTCCCAAAAAAAGGGCTATTGCGGCCTTGCGTGTGAACGGTATTGGGGCCCGGAATCCAATCGGCGTGTGGGTCAAAAATACAGACATCAGCCGGCCGGCCTGGGGACAGCGTGCCCTGTGGGATGCCAAGAATCGCGGCTGGGTGCGCCGTCAGGCCAGCCAGTGCGCGCGCCAGGGGTAAAAGCCCCATATCGACTAGCCGCAAGGTGAGGGGTAGCAGGGTTTCAAGCCCCGCGATCCCTGGTTCTGAATCGCTGAAAGGGGCCCGCTTGGCGTCTTCTTCGTGCGGTTGGTGATCGGAGCACAACGCATCCAAAACGCCGTCTGCAAACGCCCTTCTCAGGGCGTCACGGTCACTCAGCGACCGTAGTGGCGGCCTTAAGTGGTAGTTGCTATCAAAGAAGCCAATATCGTCTTCGGTGAGGTAGAGGTGATGGATGGGAGTGTCAGCGGTCACTGGTAGCCCCCGGCTCTTGGCCTGCGCGATAAGCTCCACCCCATGGGCCGTGGACAGTCCGCAGAAATGGGCCCGTACCCCTGTCTGTTCGATCAAGATTAGATCGCGGCTGAGCGCGATAGTTTCCGCGCTTGCGGGGATGCCCGCCAAACCCAGCCGTGTCGATATGCGTCCCTCGTGCATAATGCCGTGGGCGCCAAGCCAGGGGTCTTCGGGTGTCAGAAAAACCAGTAGGTTGAGACCGGCTGCATATTCCAAGGCGTGGCGGAGTACCAAAGTGTCTTTGATGGCGACGTAGGCATTGCCAACGCCTGCGCATCCGGCCTCCCGTAAGGCATGCATGTCGGCTAGGTGTGTGCCAGCGAGCCCGCGTGTGAGGGCGCCTATGGGCAGTACGCGCGCAGCCCCTAAGCGGTGGGCTCGCGTTACCATCCACTCCGCGATCGCCGGGGTATCGATGGGGGGTATGGTATCCGGCGGGCAGCATAGGGTGGTGATGCCTCCCGCTACGGCCGCCCGGGTCTCGCTTTCCAGGGTTGCTTTATGTTCCAGGCCAGGCTCACGCAACCGCGCGCGCAGATCAATGAGGCCTGGGCAAACGATCAGGTGATCGGCCGCAATGGTCCGGTCGGCGACAAATCCAGGGGGTGGATCGAATCCCAGTATTCGCCCATCGCCGATAAACATCGAGCACGCCCGATCCAGGTCCTGATAGGGGTCAATGATTCGTCCGCCTGTAATGACAATGTTCACGCGTTTTTATTCTGTTCCTATAAACCTGTACACATATGTACAGAGGATTTATCCGCACACGGTTGATAGGCAGACCTCACCTGCAACTCGTGCCTATTGACGCTCAGTTGCGCCGGAGAACGCGCCAGCAAGATTCGACGCACTTCCTTGTATGAAGTGAAGCGAGTGATCTCGCGGTCGTCTAATCGCGCCAATACATTCAGAGCCGCGTTGTGGTCGGCTTGGAGAACGTCCCCGTTTGCACGGTAAAACTTGTCGCCTTCGCGCTGACCTTCCAGCAAGCCGTTGGTCGAGTCCATTTGCGACGTATAAGCCCCATTTACCAAGACGTGCTTGGCATTACGCTGCTCACATACAGAGTCCAGAGCCTCGGCGAGTACGGCTTTAGCCCATGCACTCATCCTGCGATTGAACCGCCTCCCCTGAGGCTTTGATGCCATGACGGTGGTTAAATCTTCCGAAACAACAATCGCGGCTTTATCGACAATGGAATGTGCGGACCGATAAGCGATGGTGCGCAATGACTTCTGAACTCTTCCCTTGTGGGCGTCAACTTTCTTCCGCCCAAGATTGTTCTTCCTGATGCGGTCCGCTTTGATGATGTTTCCTGCCTTGCGGTGTTTCTTTTCCAGAGCGTGGAGCTTGTTGCGCTGCTTACCGGTAGCGGCAACCTTGTCGCTGTACTCGGTCATGACCTTGCCGAATGTCTGGCCGTGATGTTGTCCATCTGAGTCAGTAAACGCTTCGGTATACCCTTTGTCGATACCCAGTACCTGATCCCCGCATTCACGCCCTGCGACTTTCTCCGTGGCGTAGTGAATCTCGGTGAATCCATCCTTGACGATGATGCGCAGGTTGCTTCCGGTCAGACTGACGTTTTTGCCACTGGATGTGGTGGTCAATCGGATCGACGCACCATATTTTGGTGCGACATGGATCACGATGATCAAGTGCCCGTCCACGATTTCCGTGGTGTACTTGTCAGAGCGCACTATGAACTGATTGGCAACATGCGATTGGCCATGGCGGAAATGCTTGCGCATCTGCCGGTGCAGGAACGAATCGGCAAGCCACTCATCCCGCTTGAGCAGGACATAAAACCGTTTGCGCTCGTTCTCGTCGCGAGTGCGCCTGGCGATGGTCTGGCGGACCTTCAGCTTGGCCGCCGCTTTGTAGGTCAAGAGGTCGTTGACGATGTCCTTGGTGGTTTCGTTGCGGATGGTGCCGTCCACCGGAAGGCGGGAATACCAGCGCGCCGCCGAGATGTCCTTGCGTATATCGTTGACTGATTTGCCAACGGTTCCTAGGGCACCGAAGCGCCGCCAAATGTCTGCCCGCACAGATCCCATGGTGTTGCAGATCGAACCGAATCCGTCGGGAACATCAGCCTGTAGTGTGCGGGTAACGGTGATCATTGCGCGATATCCTTAAGGGTTCCTTTATGGGGTATTCCGGGGAGTCTTCCCGCAACTGTTTCTTGTACTTACGCAGGCCGTACAGACGGCCACTGAATGTATGGACAATCGCCATCAGGTCTTCAACCCTTTCTTGTTGCGGCGATAGGGATTCCTGATTGACGACAATAATCTCGCAGCCATTTTCGGCGGCAATATGGTGAAAGAGATCAAAACCCAATCGCATCAAACGATCCTTATGCGCAACCCATAGCTTGGCAATTTCGCCACGCTGAATTCGCTCCACAATAGACAAGAACGGCTTGCGCTTACAGTTCATGCCGCTGCCAACTTCCTGTATCCACTGATCTACGGGGATTGCGGCTGATCGGCCGTACATCTCCCTGGCTGCGACTTGCGACGCCCGATCGTCTTTCTGTCCAGCGCTGCTGACACGGCCATACACAACGACATCTTTCTTGTCCGGGGCGCCGCCCATCATGGCGCGCCCATCGGACTCGTCCGCTGCGCGCCAAGGAAAGCGAAGCGAGGGCGCGTAGTCCGCGGGACCGGCCATAGGCCCTGCGGCCTACAATGTGCGGCCGGCAATGGGCGTAGGTCCTTGCAGGTGGCCGTAGGCCACCTGCAAGGACCTCGACACGCCGTCCAGTCATTTGTGGGCGGGGTTGTCCCCAAAGGGGGCAAGCTCGACCGCAGGACGGTCACATAATACAAGGGATCATAGTTGCGCCGAGACCGAGGGCGCGACATTGTGGGCCGTACATTGTAGGCCGCAGGGCCTATGGCCCAGGGCGACTTGGACGTCCCATCGCGCATACCGAGGGCCAGCGCACAATCGAAAATAACGACGTCCCGATGGCAACCGCTTCGCGATAAGTTTCCCTTCGCGCTCCATCGGCGCACGGTCGCCGCTGAGCGCCCCAAGCGCTTGGCGAATTCACGGATACGGTAATTACTCGCCATAATGAGCTATTATGAACGCTCCTGAATAGAGATCAAGCATCAGTTTTTATTCTCCGCAGCCGACGCGCCCGCTAACCGGGCCAAGATGGCCATGCGCACGGCAATGCCATAGGTTACCTGCGGCAGGATGACAGACTGTGGTCCATCGGCCACTTCCGAGGCGATTTCAAGACCGCGATTCATGGGGCCTGGGTGCATGACGATCGCTTCTGGATCCGCGAGCGCCAAGCGTTCCGGCGTCAGACCATAAAGGCTGAAGTACTCGCGCGCGCTCGGAATCAAGGCCCCACTCATGCGCTCAAACTGGAGGCGCAACATAATGATCACATCGACTCCGTCTAGACCGCGCCTCATGTCGGTGTAGGGAATGGCGCCGAGGCTTTCGATGGCGGAGGGGAGTAACGAGCGCGGGCCGATCACGCGAACCTCGCGGGTTCCAAGGGCTGTCAGGGCGTGAATCTGTGAGCGCGCCACCCGTGAGTGCAGAACATCCCCTATGATCGCTACCTTAAGCGGCGAGAAGGCGCCTTTGTAACGGCGGATCGTGAACATGTCGAGTAGCCCCTGGGTCGGGTGGGCGTGACGCCCATCACCGGCATTGACGACATGGACATGACTCGGCACGGATCGGGCAATGAGGTCGGCGGCACCACTTAAAGGGTGGCGTATGACGAAAAGGTCGGTATGCATGGCCTCAAGATTGCGCACGGTATCCAAAAGGCTCTCACCTTTTTGCGTGGCAGACACGCTGGTATTGATATTGATGACGTCTGCGGACAAGCGCTTGCCAGCGATCTCGAATGTCGTTCTTGTTCGAGTGCTGGCTTCAAAAAAGAGGTTAACAATAGTCTTGCCGCGTAGGAGTGGGACCTTTTTGATCTCTCGTTCCCCGACACTAATAAATGATTCGGCTGTGTCTAGGATCTCCACTATGGTCTCGGCGGACAGGCCCTCTGTGGTCAGGAAGTGCTGGTGGCGCCCGTGGGCGTCCACTTGGATATCACCGATCACTCCGTCTTCTCCATGATCTTGATGCCAAGGGGGTTCGGCCCCGTCAGTTTGATGTGTTCCCCTGGTCCCAAAGAGACCATGGCCCCCACGATATCGGGTTGGACTGGTAGTTCGCGCCCATCGCGGACGATAAGAACTGCGAGCGAGACGGAGGCCGGGCGTGCAAAGTCGAAGATCTCGTTCAAGGCCGCACGTATAGTGCGCCCGGTATGCAGCACGTCATCGACTAGTACAATGTGGCGTCCATCGAGCGCTATCGGAAGATGCGATATCTTGACCTGGGGGTGTATGCCGACTCGACTAAAGTCATCGCGGTAAAAGGAGATATCGAGCGTTCCCAAGGGGTCTGCGAGGCCGAGTCGTTGGTGTAACCGTTCTGCGATCCACACCCCGCCTGTGTGGATACCTACCATGACAGGTCGTCGCTCCTTCAGTAAGGCGATACCGTCGGCCATGCGCGCGAGCGCTTGTTCTATATCGATCATGGCGCCGATGTCTCCTCATTGCGACCACAAGCCGACTCACGACTCGCGGGGTCGTCAAAAAAGGCTTGAAGTATGGTGACTGCGGCAAGTGTATCCAGCATGGCCTTGCGTTTTGTGCGTCGTGCGCCCGTTTCTATGACACGCTCCCGCGCCGCGACCGTTGTCAGTCGTTCATCGACCCAGTATACCGGGAGATGGTAGCGTCCGTCCAAGCGTCTCCCAAAGCGCAGGCTGCGGGCAGTCATAGGGTTGTCGGTGCCATCCATGTTGCGGGGCAGACCCACGACCAGCGCCTGGGGTAGCCACAGTTTCAATAGGCGCTCGATCGCCTCCCAGTCGGGCCCGCTGGCAAGCCCGGCCACTGAACCCGCGCCTTCGGCGCGTCCCGCAGGGAGACGGCCGACGGCCACCCCTATGTTTTTAGTGCCGTAATCAAAACCGAGGTAGGTTTTCGTCGTCACGCGTGTCCGGCATCGCCGCATAGCTGCATCATATCGACGCCCAGGAGGTGGGCGGCGGCCGACCAGCGCGTCTCGGGCGGGATCTTAAAAAGAAC
>Ga0307375_10005601_pt1 | contig 11750 bp, 13 predicted proteins | sample TR1MG_FD_202531 | JGI IMG/M metagenome (GOLD analysis project Ga0307375, IMG submission 202531) | Soil microbial communities from Risofladan, Vaasa, Finland - TR-1 | ecosystem: Environmental > Terrestrial > Soil > Coastal area > Acid sulfate soil | place: Finland: Risofladan, Vaasa | collected... | reverse complement strand
AGCAAGTTTGCACCCATCGTCGGGGCGGCTCTTGGCGGGCCGCTGGGAGGTGCTGCCGGGGCACTCCTGGCCAACGCACTAGGCGTGAAGGACGCCGACCCCAAGAGCATCGAGCAGGCTATCAAGAACGGCGCGCTCACGGGTGAGCAGATCGTGGCTCTGAAGCAGGCCGAGGACAACTTCGCCCTGCAGATGAAGCAGCTCGACATCAACTCCGTTGAGGAGATGGAGAAGCTGGCCGTGGGTGACCGCGAGTCTGCCCGCCAGCGTGAGATGGCCGTGAAGGACTGGACCCCGCGCCTGCTGGCCTATGGCGTCACGCTCGGCTTCTTCGGTCTGCTGGGGCTCACGGCCTTCCACAAGATGCCACCTGAGAACGCATCGGTGGTGAACATCATGATTGGCAGTCTCGGTGCCGCGTGGTTGGCCGTGATGAACTACTACTTCGGCTCTTCTTCCGGTAGCGCACGGAAGACGGATCTGCTATACAAGAGCACTCCGCAGTCGTGAGACAGCCGCGCCTCCGGAAATGAAGTGGCCCCTCGGTGTTTATTCCGAGGGGCCTGGTCGGATGTGCGTTAAGCTACGTGCTCCACGTGCCTGTCCGACCATCACCCGCCGACCTGGCCGAGACCCACTTCAAATCTGGTGGGGTTGGGTCCAGTAAGGCGGTTATCGCTTGCGCCAGAGCCGCCCAGCGTTCACCCAAAGCTCGCGCGCCTCAGGTTGCGGATACTCGTCGTCGAACAGGATGCGTTGGCAACTAGTGTTGAGCAGCAGTTTGGTGCAGGTGACGCACGGGCTGGTGGTGCAGTAGCAAGTATCGATGGCGTAGACGTCGCGGCACTGGAGCAGCGCGTTCTGTTCTGCGTGTATAGCCTGGCACGCGTCCAGGTTAGTTCCAGATGGACTGTGTGCACCGCCGCAAGCGAACGGAAACTCGCCGGTAGCGGCCACCTCTTGATTGCAGTGGTGGAGTCCAGCCGCCACGCCGTTGTAGCCGGTAGACAGAACGTGGCCACGTTCGTTTACCAGCACGCATCCCACGTGGCGCCTCAGACACGTTGACCTGAGGGCGCAACAGTGGGCAACCGTCATGCCCCAGTCGTCGCGTGATGGTCTCATACCCACCACCGATTGACCTCGTTTCCGCGTTCACGCAATGCCATCAGGACGTGCATGAGCTCGGTGGGCGGCATGGTCGGAACCGGTTTGGTCTCAGGTGGTGTCACACGCCCGGCATCGTAGATCAATGCCGCCGGATTCACATGCTCGTCGTAGAGGTGGGCCGAGACCGCCGTGTGGTAGAGGTCACCCACCTCGCAGGGCACCCTGAACAACCTAAGCATCCCGGCTACTTGGTGACCGAGCATGCTGAAGTTGAAGATGTCGTAGGGGAATCCCAGCCATAGGTCGTTGGACCTCATCAGCACGTGGACGTTCAACCGGCGGTCGCGCAGTTGGAACCAGATCGCTACGGTGCATGGGACGTCGAGACTCTTGGGCGGACACGGTTTCCAGATGGTGAGCCCAGCCTGACGGGTTTCTGGATCCTCAATCAACTTTGCCACCACCCAAGCGAGCTGCTCCTTGATGCGTGGTCCATAGGCACCGGCGAACGTAACACCGTCGTCGCTAAACTTGCTGATGTTAGTGTTGTAGGGTGCGATACCGGCCACGGTGTCGTCACCCGACAGGATCCAGTAGGCCTCCGCTGCCAGGAACCTATAGTTGAGATGCCTTTCAGGGATGGTGATGACCGGGTGGCGCATGTCCACGATGGAGGTGAGGTGAGGCACCTCAAGTGTGCGTGATCCCTTGGGCGACACCACCCGACCACGACTGAGCACCATGCCCAAGGCGCGAAGCCAGGCGTCGTTCGCATTGAGGACCGAGGTGGTTGCGGTCATAGGACCTCCTTGATGGTATTGATGAGACTGTAGGACTCGGCGGCGTGGAACCGCCGCCAGAACTGTGGGTGCTTTTCGAGGACGTGGTCCACATCCATCATGGTCAACTTGCGCCCTGCCTCACTACCAAGGGCGATGATGGTCCTGGGTCGAAGTACGTGGGTCCACAACTCCAGCTCAAAGGTGCGGGGTTGCAGTTGGTCTGCGTTCACCCACAGAAGATCCTGCTCTGAGATGTCCGCATCCTCGAGTTGCGCCGTCAACCAATGACTGCAACCCAACGCTGAGAATGACGCAAAAGGCCATTGGTAGTAGGGGTCGTCCGCCTTGTGGTTGGCGAAGTTCTCACCTACCAGCATGACCGTGGCGTTAAGGTTACCAGCAGACCTGACCTCTAACGCGTGCCGCGTCATGCGTATTGATTTGAGAATGGACGCATCTGACAGGGCGAAGTCTGAATTTTTGTAATCGTAGAGCAGCGTGGGAAGGGTTGTCAAACGACGGTGGTTGTAGATGTGGTAGACCTGTTTGAGTTGGGCGTCACTGTCTAGCATCTCATCCTGGCGACGACGGTTGAACGTCTCCTGCACCACCTCCCATGCCGGCAGGCAGAGCACCATAGCGCCGCCGCACCGCATCGCCAGGCGGTCGAGCATGCGGGCACCGGTGAGGCCCACACGGTTGTCACCAGCCCTGAACGCCTCACCGTATGGCACCTCGCTCATCCAGGCGCGATCCAGGACCACGTCTTGGTATCCGAGTAGGGCGGGCAGCATGGCCTCGACGTAGGTCCTGGCGAGACCGAATCCTATCTCGGGTAGGTTGCTGAAGTGGGTATAGACCGCCCCGGTCGCCTTGGCGTAGGCCTTCGCGGCGCGGGTCTTTCCGCCGCCATCCGGTCCTTCGAAGATCGTGACCTGCTTGGTGGTCTTAATCATCAATGCACCGCTCCTCGTCGATCACGTTAGTTCCAGGACACACCCACCGCCGCCGGACATATCCGTAAGCGACCAGGATCGAATCAGTCTGTGGTGGGATCCAGCCATGTGGTTTGACGACATCAACCGTGTGACCACGCTTCCCGACCCCTGGAACCTTGTCCATGTTGGCACTCTGCACGTCTGCCCACAAGGTTTCCCACGGCAGACCCAACATGATGGCCGTGCCCTTGGCGAAGTAGACAAGATCGATCAGGGCATCGGCCATGGCGCCAAGGTCCTGGAAGTCCACCCCATCTTTGAACTCGTTGAGTTCCTCTAACATGCATTCATGGCGCTCTATCAACTTGCGTTTGGTGAGGTGCACCGGGTGGTTGTTGGTGATGTGCCCGAACTTGTCGAGGAACTGGCGCACGTCCAGAGTCTCATGGTCGACGTAGTTGGTGCCGGTGGTGTCGAGGAGGTTGTCAACGATGATGAATTTACTGTTGAACCAGTCCTTGATGCGCCGCCAGATCGATCGTTTCATTTCATCCTCCGGCAAACCCACAGGTTGTTACGCGCTTGGTCAGGGAACAGTGGGCCGAAGATATTGCTGATAGCGTCCGAGTCGAAGTATTCTTCGAGCATCGCCGCTACCTGGCCGACCGCCCTGTCCGGGTGCTTCTTGATGTGCTTGATGTCCATGAAGGTGCCGAACCGTCGTTCGATCTTGAACCCCGCCTTCTCTGCCGCCTTCTGAAGTTCAGGGACGGTGTATTCGTGGATGTGGTTGGCGGCGTGGCGCTTGCCGTCGTAACAGGGCGTGCTCATGAGCATCACCCCACTCGGTTTGAGTAGGTCGTAGCACGCCTTCAGCATCTTGGCGCCATTGTCGACCCGCATGTGCTCGATGACCTCGTAGTGGACCACCACGTCGAAGCCCTCAGGTCGAAGTTTCTTCAACTCCTTCCATCGTTCCACGACGTTGAACTCGCCGAGGAACGTGAGACGCTGGCTGTTGGACGGCTTCAACTTGTTCAGGTCAACGCCCACGTAGGTATCCACGTGCGTAGCAGCGCCACCAGTGAGGATCTTGCTGAGAGGTTTGTCCTCGCCGCAACCGATCTCAAGGACATGGTCTTTGGCGGTAATGAAGCGACGGGCGAAGGACCAGCGAAAAAAATGACTGCTGTAGTCCCGGTGGAGGGTCCGACCGTGGCCGGCCTCGTGGAGCTGCGTGGTGTCGTAGTCGCGGGTATCCCGCTCGACCTTCTTACTGATCGCCATCTGTGTCCTCCGTGTCTTCGACAACCTTCAACTTCAATTCAGTGCGCTGGTCGATGCTGCAATTCTGGATGACAGCCCCATTGATGTTAATACTCTGTGAGAAGATATCCAGGGCATGGACCTTGGTGCTCTGATCGACGTAGGGCACGTCAAGGATGGACAGGATGGCATTGAGCACGGCGTCTACCGCCTTCTCGTCAACCCCCATCTTGATTCCAATCTGGTTGTTCGACATTGGTCACTTCCCTTCCGGGGGGTTCATCCCCTTCTTCTTGAGGTCGTTCCGATACCATTTGACGTAGGACCGCTTGTTGTCATCGAGACCGAACTTCGCCTGGACCTTCTCGAAGATCTTGTCGTCGCTAAACTTGCCCTCCATGATGAGGTCCTGGAACATCTTGGAGGCGGTCAGCTTCTTCTCGCCGCTCGGCTTCTCGGTCTTCGCCTTGGCGGGCGTGGCGGCGGTCTTGGTCTGCGCGACTACGACCTTGGCGGGCTTCTCAGCCTTCACCTTCGGCACAGGCTTCTTGCTCGCCTTGGTTTCGTCGTTCTGGGTCTTGCGGTTGGTAGCCATGTAAATCTCCTGTTGGGTGGTGGGGGTGAACTTGGCCAAGAAGGCCATGACCTCCCGGGTTGCCCCCACCTCGGTAGCAAAACGAAGGTAGATCTTCGCGCCACGGGTGAGGTCATGGTTGGGGACGAGCTTGAAACGCGACTTGAACTGCTCGGTGCTGGTGGTGACGATGGCGAGGCCGTCCTCGGTCGTCATCGGAATGAAACTGGTGGTGTCCGCATCCTGCTTGACGAGTAGGCAGGTGCGCTGTTCGACGTCGAAGTAGAACCTTACCGTCACGTCAGCCGAGTCTTGGATGACTGCCGCCTTAGGCCCAGGTGTCTTGGACCTACGCGACGGGATTGGCTTAGGTGTAGGTTTGTTCTTCTTGACGGCCATGGTTGAACCTCCAAGGACCATAGTAACCCTGATCCTGTGATTGTAAATGACTATTTTCAGCCGCGTCCTAGATTCTTGAGGGCTGTAAAGAAACCTTGCTGTCCAGTATCCTTACGGTTGATGCAGTCTAGCATGAGCAGGTCGATGGTGTCCGTCGCCAGCAGGTGGTGGACCGTGACACGCTTCGCCTTGTTGCCCGGACGGTAGACGCGTCTGACCATCTGGTCGTAGAGGTCGAAGTCCCAGGTCATACTGTGCCACGCTACATCAGCCGCGCATCCTTGCATGTTGAGACCATGACCGATGGATTGCGGGTGGCCAAACATCAATGGGATGGATCCGTCGTTCCACCGCTCCAACACCGCATCGAGTTGCTTACCGGGGTAGTCAGGCACAAAGATTGCGTCCTTGAACCGCTTGCGCAGCCGGTCTAGATCGTGCCTGAAGTCGTAGGCTACCAAGAGAGGTGACCCCTGCAGCTCGTCTACTAAATCCTCAAGGGCGTCGGTCTTAGCATCGTGCAGGTTCACCCATTCACGTTGGCCCTTAGGCAGTTGCAACCCAGATGCCAGCAACTCAGGATCGAGGTAGACCCCGCCGTTCGCCACCTGTCGGCACTTGGTGGAGGCTGTCGCGGCAGACCTTGCCGTCACCACCCGTTGCTCGATGGCGGTGATGAGGTCCTTCTCCAACTCACGGTAGATGGCCATGGCCTTGGGCGGCAGGTCGACCATGATGTCATTTTGAACCAACTCAGGAAGTTCAGTGGTATCATCACCCATGACCATGACCAATGGACTCAGACGCTCGTAGATGCGCTCCTCAGCATTCTCCTGTGGGTCATACGTAAAGCCGTTGCGGTTGGGTATGAAGTATTGCCGGCGGAAGTGGGTGATGTGCGGCGAGAAGGATCGGCCCAGGTCCAGCACGTAGATCTGTCCGAACAGATCCATAAGGCGATTCGCCATGGGTGATCCGGTCAGACCCCACCGACGACCAAAGGTATGGAGGACCAGCTTCAGTGCTTTGAATCGTCCTGACCCGTGGTGTTTGAACTTAGACAGTTCGTCCACCACCAGCAACTCGAATCCGAATTGTTTGAATCGTCGCACGTCCACACTGACCTTGGTCCGCTCTACCTCCTTCACCTCGCCGGTGCGGCGGTCCCGAGCCTTGCGCGCTACCTTCACTTTCTTTGTAGCCAACAACCAGTCAAGGCCCTCAGGGTTGATGACGTAGATGTCAGCATCACGCTTCAAGGCCTCATCCTTGTCTGGCCCATGGAGGATCTCAATCCGGAGGTGGTTGAAGTCCTTCCACTTCTTCGCTTCAGCGGGCCACACGTGGTAGCACACACGCACCGGCGCCACGATGAGGACCTTGCCGTCAAGTAATCCCTTCCGCTTAAGGAAGGTGATGGCGGCCAAGGTCATGCTAGTCTTGCGGCGCCCGGGTTTAGCGAACAGACCGGCGGCGGCGTGCTCGATCAGGAACTTCACACCGCGTTTCATGTAGGGTTGCGGCGTCCAGGGCGCGCTTAACTGCCTGAAAAGCCCCGTCGATGGTGTCGTGGACCTGGACGTCATAACCAAGTCTCCTTAGAATATTGCGCACGTGAACCTGCAAAGGTCGTGGTTCTTCACCCAAGCGCTTGAACTCAATCAGCAACGGTCTACCACCGGGAAGCCAGAAGATGCGGTCAGCTATTCCATTCTGGCCTGGGGTCGTGAGTTTACTGTTGGACACGCCGAGTTCGTTTAGGACCTTGACGCATGCGGAGTTCTCGATAGTTTTTTCGAGCATGCTCAGCTCCTTCAGGCGGACAGGCCTCGCAATAGTAGTTGCTTGAAAGGTAACCTGGATAGATGACGTGGAAGAACATGTCCTCAGGTTCGATTGGTCGACCACATGTCTTGCAATCGTAGCGCTGGCCTGACCGGCGATAGCGGCACATGCCGTAGATGGTCATAGCACCTCCTCAATACTGGCACGGCCCGCCGTTGCTCTTACGGTAGTGGCAATACCTGCAGTTGTTATTCGGTTTGGGGGTGAAGGTCGTATCGTTCAGCATGGACTTGACCCGCTTCTCCCACAGTTTCTGCAGGACCGGAAGATCCTGGTGGGTGAACCGGATGGGGTCGCCATCCTTCGGCCAGAACATTCCCTGGTCAGTATAGCAGAGCTGTGGTTCCACGTAGTCAAGATCCGGGTAGAGCTGCAATGCGGCCAGAGCGTAGAGTTCAAGTTGCTCCACATACTCGTCGTTCTTCTCCTCGCGGAACTTCCCCGTCTTCCAGTCGGTGATGATGAGCACCTTCTCCTTGCCCTCGCGCCGGTGGGCCACATCCACTTTGATCCTCACCCAACAGGCCGCCCAATCGTTCCAGACCGTCTTGGTCCAGGTCTTCGTGAAGGCCCACGTATCTTCGACCACCATGCCTGAGGTGATCTTCTTATACCGACCCTTCAGGTAACGCAGGATCGATGCCACCTTGTTCAGCTCAGGCGGGAGTGTCTTGAGTTCACCCTTGATGAACTGCTCAGCCGCCTTGTGGATGCGGTTGCCGCGCGCCATCGCCTCGTTACCGGGTTCCTCGAGCTTGTCTATGAACTTCAGCTTGGCTTTGAGCGGACATTCGCGGTAGACAGCATAGCGGCTGAAGGACCAGCTTGTTATTTGCTTAGGCACCGAACCCCCTTCTTATCGTAGGGCTTCAGTTCAGCCCAGTTGGTTGTGGACGTCTTTCCCTCACTCAACATCGGAACCGTGAACTCAACACCCTCCATGGCAACCCGCAGCAACTCCATACCGGTTTCAATCTGCTTGGCGGGAACGGAGACCACGATCTCATCATGCACCTGCAGCAGAATGTGGTAATCCTCAGGAGCCACCTCGTCGAAGCGGATGAGCGCCTCGGACGTGCAGTCACCGGCAGACCCTTGAACCAGGGTGTTCACCATCTTGTAATCGAAGTGGCGAAGGCGGCCGTCCACAAGTTTGGGTTCTTCACAGTAGTAGACACGCCCACCCCACGTGCGGATGGGTTCGCCCACCTTAGCGCGGCGTTTCATCTCACGGTAGATCTCCTTCAACCCAGGATAGAGACGCAGCACTGCATCCTTGAGCTTGGCCGCTTCATCCACTGACATATTGTTCTTGAAGGCAAGCTTGCCCACCCCCATGCCGTAGATCAACCCCAGGTTCGTGTTCTTCACCGGTTTTCGCTCGTAGAACAGCCCGGCCTTGGCAAGTTCGTCCTTGGCGTAGTCGTGGAAGTCTACCCATGGGTTGTCCAGGTAGGCCTGCTGCAGTTGGTCACCATCAAAATGAGCGAGGATACGAGGTTCCTGCTGGCTGTAATCACGGTCAACCAACACCCGACCCGCGCCTGGGACGATGTAACCACGCACCAAGGGCAGGGACCGTAACCACGGAATGGGACAGAGTGGTAGGGTCTTGGCCTTCTTGGGGTCAGTCGTCTCATGGCGGAAGATAGGGTCGAACTCCTTGGCCATGTTCTGGAAGTTGGGGGTAGAACTGAACCGCCCTGTGCGGGTGCCATTCGAACCGCCGGCATCGGTGCTCTTGGTCTGGTGCCAGGTCGTGTAGATGATCCCGCCACTCTGCTCGGCCGTTGCTAACCACGGGCGCATGAAGGTCTTGAGGCATGTCCCAAGTTGGGTGCGGTGCTTGATCATACCAAGCAGCACCCGGTCTGTGACGGCGTTGCCCAGGGTGTCCTTATCCGTCTTGACAGCGCCCTTCTTGGTGCGACCAAGCATTAACTGATCGACCTTACCAGCCTTGACGAGGGCCGCTACGAGTTCCTCACTCGAGTTCAGGTTCAACTCAGGACCAGCCTTCAGACGCTTCAGGATCCAGGCAGAGACCTCGTCATGTTGGTTGTTGTAGTTGGCCACGTCCTCACGCAGGCGAGGCAGGTCCACCGGAACACCACGTCGTTCCATCTTGAGCAGGATGGGTAGGACTCGGCGCAGTCGGTCGTAGGCCCCGCCCATACCATCATCGACGATCTTCTGGTGCAGTAGGTTGAAGAGCCCCTCGGTTCGCTCAGTATCGCCGTTAGCGTAGGTGCCGACGAGGTTCCCCGGTGCATAGGCGATATAACGTCCTGCCGGGTGCTCAGACTTTGGCGACCGGCTGATCTTGACCCCGGGAACGGGTTGATGTTCGACCAGCCACTCGGCCACGGCGTCTTGCTCGTCAGGTGGGAGTCCCAACAACCGTGCCGAGGCGGGTTTCAAGGCCTGCACCTCATTGGGCTCGTGCAGGAAAAGCAGAAACATGGTGTCGTGCACGAGGTTCCACGGTAACGGCGGCAGGCCGAGGTGGATCTCCGCTACGTCGATGTCAAACTTCGCATTGTGGAACATCACCCCACCGGGATGGGTCCACGCAAGCTGGAGTTGCGTGATGGCCTCGTTAATGCCACAGTTGTTATGGGTTGGGTGACCCCATGCGTAGTAGCAGGCAGGTTCGCCAGGCCACTTGATACTGACCCCTACCGGGATGGGTGGGTAGGTTGGTCGGTTGTCAATGCCGAAGGTTTCAAAGTCGACGGTGACCGGCGGAGGTTGCTTAGCCACGACCAACCACCTGCATCTCGCGAAGACCACGCAGCTTGTTGATGCGACTTTGGATGCGGCGCAGGAACGTGATACGCCGTTCGCCTTCGCACTCTGCCGCCAGCAGTTTGACTGCCAGCGCCTCATTACCGTCCATCAGTGCCTCATTGAGGCTCTCCCAGTTGCGAAGCATGTCATTGATCTTAGCCACGTGGTCTCCTTTCGTCCCTCAATCGAGGGGTCCAAAGACCCCTCTGTTGAAAGGCGGGTTAGAACCGGTTACGACCGGCAGGTTTCTTGGCATCCTTGCCCTTGACCGGAGGAGGCGGAGTCCTCTTGCCCTTAGCCTTGGGCTTCTCATCAACCTGCTCCATGGGGGTGTAGGGGAACTCAATGGCCCCCTCCGCCTCCTGGTGCCGGGTGATGACCGTCGTCATCAGTTTGTCAGGAACCTTGCTCAGGGCCTCGAACTGCACGTGGAACTGGTCGTTGTCGTCGTCCACGAGACTGATGCGCGTGAAGATCCCGTAAGGAGGCCGCCCCAGCGTGGACTGGAGCTGCTTCACGTAGGCGGCGTAACCCTTAGTGGAGGTGACCGGGATCTTCAGGAAGGCCAGCGGGTTGGTGCTGAACTGCTCATCGGGATGGGGCGTGAACTTCCCGTCCTTGTCGAATGTGCCGGCGCTGATGAGGGCGAGGCGACGGATGTTCTTGCACGCCTTGCCCTTGCCCTTTTCCGCGGTGCCCCATGCATTGCGGCCACCCAGCGGGCAGGCGTAGCAGGTGTCGCACTTCTTGTCCTCAACCACCTCATGCGGCGACATGGTCTTCTCATCGCGACCGAACGCGAAACAGACAGGGCCCTTCGGTTCCTCAGGGTCGTAGGCCCCGTCGAAGAGGATGTTCTCGAGGACGTGGTCCACGATGATGACGGCCATCTCGTCGTTAGGGAAGCGGTTGTCGTTGAACGACAGATGACCGCCCTTGGTGCTGAAGAAGGTGCCGGTGGCGGACGACTCCTCCATCTTGGCAGCAGCCTGAGCGTCGAGCTCGAGTTGTTCCTGCCACGTGTTGACGCGACCTACGGCCTTGGCCATGGGTTTCTCCTTGTGGGGTGTAAGATGCCAGGTGTCAGACGAACCACAGTGCGTGTCTGGCTTGCCACGCAAGACCGTGGTGGACAACCGCGATCAACCGAGCGCGATGTGAGAGGGTAGATAAGGTGAAGGTGAACATGGTTACACCTTGTTCAGCGAGATAGTTTTGTATTGCACGGCCTCGAGACCAGGGACTGTCTTGCCTTCGTCCCAGAGTTCAGTAGCGACGGTGTTGTTGATGCCGCGCGTGAGCAGGTCAAGACGTTTGTTCTTGAGCGCCCACTTGACAAGGGCCTCGAAGTCCTGCACCTCAGCCCTCATCTTCAGGACGATGGTAACCCGCGCCACCTTGCCCGCAGCTCCTGTGGACTCAGAACGCGGCAGGGTGTCGATGATGTGTTCCTTGAGGGCGGTCTCCTCCGCCTTCATCTGATCGAGTCCCTTGCTCTCGGCCAGTCGCTGCTGCTTGAGGGCGTAGAGACGATCAGCACAGGCGCCGATCGTCTTAGGGAAAGCAAACTTGAGTTTGGTCGCCATGTAACTTACCTCCGCAGGTTATTATAACCCATGATTTTTATGGTGCGAACAAGTATTACTGCATCGAATCCGCAGCATCGGTGAAGTCGCGATCTTCGTTGTCAACATACTGCCGCAGTGGAGCGTCGTCCTCAGCGTGGGTGGCTTTTCGAGGTTCAGGCATCGCGCTCTAACCATCTCGCTCAACCTGCGCTCCCTGCGGCGCAGCCGTCCGGCGACCGTAGGGATCGCAGGTCGTTAAGCGTCAACGAAACTTCTTCCCGTCCCATTTGAGCCCTGCCCGTCCCTGGAGTTCCTCCCTCCACCAGAACTGCCCAGCCCCCTCCGGCCTGAGCTTGAATTCATCGCGGGCACCAAGCGCCCATTCGAGGGCGTGAAGATAACGGGTTCGCTCGCGCATGATTTCTACCTTGAGAGCAATCTGATAGTCGAGTTGCTCCCGCAGAGTCAACCGCCTAAC
>Ga0307375_10005600_pt1 | contig 11750 bp, 10 predicted proteins | sample TR1MG_FD_202531 | JGI IMG/M metagenome (GOLD analysis project Ga0307375, IMG submission 202531) | Soil microbial communities from Risofladan, Vaasa, Finland - TR-1 | ecosystem: Environmental > Terrestrial > Soil > Coastal area > Acid sulfate soil | place: Finland: Risofladan, Vaasa | collected... | reverse complement strand
CTCTCCACGATCACCTTCGTCACCGGGCACTTCTTACAGTGCAAGACGACGATGACCTTCTTCTTGAACAGCTTGATCGTGTCTGGCCGATCGCCGGAGAACTTCTTGAGCCCTGCCTTCTGCATCTGCTCGAAGGCACTCGGCATCTCCGTCTTGTCGAGCACCTCCCAGTTATGAATGCATCCGAAACCGAATAGTCTCATGGATCACCATGGGTTGAATGATTCAACGAAGCTGTCCCAGAGATAGCACAGGGTCATCCACGCGAACCATAGGCCAAGAATGGTGCCGACGCCGGCGGCGATTTTGTCTCCGGCGGTTGCGTCTGCTCGTTTGTCCGGCTTCTTTCCGTCTGGTTTCTTCCCCTGCTTCTTCCCCACTACACCTCCACTCGCTTGGTGCCCGATCCAGTCTTCACGTAGACGATTAGCCGAGTTGCACGGAGGAGCTGCTTGATGATCTTCAGGGTGCTGGGCGAAGCTACGACGGCATTGCGGACAGCGACCAACTGGCGAGACACGTTGTTCCGCCGGCCGCACTTACCGCAGCCACGCCGCTTGACCGACATTAACGAATTCAGAACCGGTAGCTTCTTTCGAGCTTCCGGATTCCTGGACAGAGACAGCAACGTCGCATCGGTCAAACGCACTACCATGGCGGGTTCCTCCTCGACCCCAGTATACGCACGGCTGTACTCGTAGCAAAAGAAAAGCCCGACAGTACCGTCCGAACGCGGTACCGTCGGGCCGAAGCAGGTGGGGGACGAGAAACGTCATAGGGTCAAAGAGGACCACACAGCCCTCAGAGGTTTCGCTGTCGCACAAGAAGCCACGCCCGGAACCGGCGCTCTTCGGTCGTTTCGGTTCGACCTGCTTGGCTTCCGCGTGAGTTATACGACACAATAAACGCCTCGTAGCCGCCAACTCCCGACGGTTTGTAGAGGGTGAACGCGTCTACTTAATTCGATCGCGTCCATCGCTGTTATCGTGTTGTAGACCCTACCGTATTCCCCTTCCCTGCTACTGATGAAGACCGCGACGAGTAATGCAAGAGACGTGTATCTCGCAATAGATGTAGTCCCAAGCGGCATTCGCGGTCACACACACGTATATATGAAGAACCGTGACGAGTGGTGCGAAGGACGGTGATCATCTTTCAAGGATGTAGTCCTCCACGGCATTCACGGTAACTTCCGAAGTTGGGGGAGACGAGGGATGCAGAGACACTTGAGTCAGCTTAGAAGGCTGGTTGTAGTCTCTACGGCATTCTCCCCACACTCTTAGTACCACAATCCGTCAGCGCCTGCAAGCCTTTGCGAACTCGGTCAGCGCCTCGGGATTGAGGTCGATTGCTTCCACTTCACGCACCCAGACGTCGACATCCTCTGCGGCAACTACCTCATCGACAGTACCGCTCGTGAGGAAGTTCGCAACGACGTCCCAGAGGGCGTCGCTCCAGCCGCCGATGTTCAACACGCCGGGACCGGTCAGCTGCGTCGACGGCGTAGCCTGAAGGTTCCAGCAGACCACCTTCACGTCCGGCTTCCGCTGCTTCAGCCGCGCGAGCGACTCCATCGACGCCGAGCCGTAGCGACCCTGGCCGACCCACGCCTCACTGTCAGACAGCACAATGATGTTGTCCGGCGGGTTCGTCAGCTCGTTGGCCTTCTGGAAGACCAGCTGCGTGTGCGTCGCGCCGCCGCCAATGTCCGCGATCTTGTCAGCGAGCGACAAGCACGGGTCGGATGGCAGCCAGCGCAGCGGGTGTATCTGGCCGTCATACGGCACGACGACGCTGTCCGGGTTCTGGCGCATCAACGCCGCGCCAAACACCGCTGCACAGTCAACCACGCGAACGGCGGATGCATCGCCGCTGCCGTCGTCGCCCGTGATAGAGAACGTCATGCTGCCCGAGCAGTCGATACCGATCAACGACCTGCCTGGCAGCTGCGGCGCGTTCTCCACCGAGATGTCGAGCGCCGTAGCGAGCGCACCCTTCAGCATCGCCGATGGGTTCCAGGCGTCCGGCTTACGCTCCGTCGGCTGGTACCAACCGTGGCGACTCTCGGCGGGCTGGATCGCCCGGTAGGCCGCCAGCATCTGCGTCGGGAACACGCGGCTCTTGAGTATCGCTGCGCGCTCGGCGAGCTTTGTTGCAGCCCACGCCTCAGCGTCGGCCACCTCGAACGCCTTGTGCCGACCAAGAGTGTTCAAGCTCTTGATCAGCTGCGTCCAGCTCATCTTCTGCGCAAGCTCGAACCACTTCGCCGGTACCTCGGGCATCTGTCCGATGTACTGGAAGATGTCCATCCGCTCCGGGAGCGGCTTGTTCTCCGGGTCGGCGAGGAACGCCAGCAACTGCCGGATCGACTGCGGGAGCGCCGTGTACAGATACGTCTCCGGTCCGGGCTCCTTGTCGATCAGGTAGCCAAACAACGCACGCTGCTCGTCCGTCGCCGGACGAGGGTGTACGAGCTTGACTATATCGCCAAGTGACGGCCGATTGCCGCCCTTGCGGGACGCCACGTACGCGGGATCCCATGACAGGAGCCGGTTCGTGATCACCCTCTTCATGCGCGTGCCCAGTGACCGTCGCTCGGTCAGCCGCGACATCATCTGCTGCCCCTCGGGGATTCGCTGACCCGCCCTCGAAGGGCGCACCATCATCACAAACTTCTGGAGCATATTCGTGGCGTCAACCACGAACGGAAAGATGTGCTCCGCGATACTCGTGTCGTCGCCCAACGCTGCGCCGAGGGTGTCCTTCTCCAGCTTGAACATTCTCGCGAGGATCGCCACAGGGGCGTCCTTCATCTTGCCCTTGTGCCGGGCGTAGATGGCGAGCTTGGCGATGAACTCCAGATCGCCAACAGCGTCGATGGCGTTCAGGAAGTTCGTCACCTGGACGTCGCCCTCGATGTAGAAACTCTTGCGGAACACCGAGGTCATGGCCAGCTGCGTGGCCAACGCTCTCGGGGTGTACTCGTACGCCTTTCCGCCTGCCTCGTTCCGCACTGTAGCGCGCGGTACGTTTCCTGCGGGCGGCCCGAATCCCGTCTGAAAAACATTCTGACGCGGCATTCTTGTCCTCCTCCCCGGCTGACAAGACGAAAAAGGGCTCTTCGGCACTTACCGAAGAGCACGACCATCCACCAGTTCATTATAACGCGCACAGGGGCCATTTTTTAGATGTACGAACGCGTTCGCAGTTGTGAGAGGAAGCTACTCCTCCGAACGGCGAGAGTCAAGAATTTCATCACCAAAAATAATCGACTCGGCTTCGATGAGACAGCGCTCGCGGAGGAAGCGTCGGAGCTTGTCGAAGTCGTCCGCGCGGAAGCGGGCATGGAACATCGAGATGAGATGGCGATACTCCTTGCGCAGCATGTCAGCATCGCCACGCGAACGCAGGTTGAAGCGCTTCGCCTTCGCGTAGACCCTGAACACGTGCTCGCGCAGCGGGAGCAGCGACGGTAGGTAGTCGTAGATCGTGAGGTCGCGAAGCATCCGGATGACCATGGGATCGTCGAGCGCGAGGAACTGCTCGTACTGAACTTTCTTGCTGTGGCCGCGACTCATAGCCGCACCGGGATCGTGACTTCTTGATCAATGGATGTGAAGTCAGCTGGTCGCAGCTTGGCGAACATCCCCTCGAACGTATCCGCCGACGTGTCGATGAGATCCCTGTGCGCAATGAAGAGCCCCGGGTGCGGGTAGTGCGTGCGCGTCTGCGTTCTATAGATGCGACCCATCACACGCGGGCGCGTCAGGTATAGCCGCTCGAACCACCCCGGCTTGGGGCGGCTGCCCGCCTCAGCCCAGACCACCCACTCGGTGTCCGTCTTGAGCGCCGTACGTAGTGCCTCTTCGCGACTGCAGCCATTCACGACGACCGGAGTCTCGGGCATTGTGGCCTCCAGCTCCGGGTCACCCTTGCCGTACACGCAGTAGAGCACAGACTCGGCCTTGTCGACCGTAGTGATGACGCCTGTGCTCTTGATCTTCTCCATCTCGTAGTACGAGTTCATCGCGCCAATGACCTGGTCGGGCGTGATCATCGCTTTGCATTTCGGCAAGAGCTGTCCGCCGACCTCTACGATGTCGTGGCAGACCGAGCTGCCCTTCAGCTTCGAGCGCCAGCAGCCTTTGTTCTTGCAACAGCTCAGCTTGTTCATCGTGTGTAGGAACTTATGCTCGACGAAGTCGTCGTCGGCCGGCGGCGTCCAGCGGGGATCGCTGATACGCATGTTGGCGATACGGTTCTCCTGCGTGTAGCCCTCCCACCACCACGGCTCACGCCCGCCGGCGATCACGACGCAGGGCTTGTTCAGCGCTGCGGCGATGTGCATGGCGGCAGTGACGACGCACACGACGCCCTCGGCATGGTAGATGAGCCTGATGAACTTGCGGAGCCCCGTCTTGGCGACCATGTAGTGCTGCACGCCGGGGATCTGCTCGTGCATGATGTGGTTCTTGCTGCCGCCGCCGCACTGGACCCAGCGTATTCGGTCCTTCGTCGCACCGATCACCTGCTTCCAGTACTCCCGACTCCAGATCTTCGTGCGGAAGTCCGTCTTGCCCCCAGCGAGAAACAACCAGTAGGGCGGTTCGATCAGCGGCTCCGCCATCTCCTGCTCGGTCATGTGGAGGTCTGGCCGGAACTGCGTCAGCTTCACGTTCGTATGCAGCCGCTTGTTCACGTCCTCGATGAAGCCCCACAGGAAGTGCTTGCGCTGCTGGTTGCAGGTCTTGATGAGCGGGTAGTGCGCCACGAACGGCTTGCCGAACTGCCGCGTCGAGTCCTTGGACGCGCGCCCGGCGGGGATGATCTTCGAGATGTTCGGGTTGTTGAAGTACGCCTCCTCGGCCCCTGGCGAGACGGCGATCGACGTAGTGAACTTCCCGGGGTGAGCTATGTGCAGATCGCGCAGCATCGCTGACAGGACGATGATGTCGCCTGGGCTCTGCGTGTTCCTGATCAGCAGTGACGATCCCATGTTCTGGCTTCCGTCAGTCGTAGATGTGGAATGCCGCACGCTTGTCGCGTTCTTCTGCCGGGAGGTGCTTGCCCTTGTGCTCACGAATCAGCTCCATGACAGCGTCGACTACACGCGCTGGCGCGATGCGCTGAATTGCGCGGCAGCCCAGCTCGCAGATCATTCGATCGCAGCCGTAGGTCGCGCGCCGGTAGCATGGTGATGTACAACTCAACCCTTCGCGCTCCGCAGGACCAGCATTGATAGTGCGGCAGGTAGAGTAGTTTCGTCCGATTGCCTCACCGTTTGTCTGAGCGAACAGCCCTACAGTAGGCACGTTCACTAGATTGGCGATGTGGAAGAAACCACTGTCGCCAGAGATGAACGCGTCACAGACCCTGACCATCTCGACCAGCACTTCAGGCTTCTCGCCAATAACTGCGGCAACTCCAAGCTCCTCAGCCCAGCGTTTGACTGGCTCGTCCTCGTGGTGGAACAGCACGCACTGCGCGCCCTTCTCCTTCAAGGCTCTGATGACGGCGTGCGTCTGCGCATCACCCATGGACCGCCAGCGCCAGTGCGAGAGCGGCTGCAATCCCACCAAGAACCCGGGAGGTCCGCCGAGCTTCTCGTGCAGCTTCACAGCGGCCTGCACAGTGGCATCTTTGCGCTGCGCAAGTACGCAATGCTGATGCGTCAGCTTACAGCCAAGCACCGCTTCCGCGACAGACAGCCAGGTGTCCGGGCGGCTGCGTGTGATGATCCGCGATTCCCGATCCTCGTATGCCTCTGCCGGATCGTACAGATCGATTGTCGCATAGAACGGCGCGCCTGTTTCGAGGTATGGGTACAGGAGCGGGTTAGGTATCGCGTTGAAGGGCCGTCTACCGTCGTACGTAACAGACACGAGCTGATCCACGATCGGATCTAGCTGCGCCCATTTGATTTGGTGGTCGAGTGCAAAGAGCCAGATCTCGGCGTCAGGCAACGCCAACTTGATCGACCGCGCTATCCCGATCCGGCGAAGAAGATCGCCGATACCGCCACCATCACACAGAAGCTGGATTCTCATGTCTCACTCATCCAAGATCGGACGTGTCCCAAGTATGCTGCGCAGTAGCGACATGGTCGACCACCGCGCCTTGCTGGGCGTACCGGGGAAGTGAAGCATGTACGCTCCCGCTGACTCCTCATAGTCGGTATGAACCAAGCAGTGAAACTCGCGCGGCAGCCAGTGCACAGCGAAAGTTGACTGCAGCAGATGGTTCATAGGTGTCTGCTCGTCCGCGCCTCTGACGTGCGCATACGGGTTGTCGCAACCGGTTCGAAGCGCAAACGACTTCAGCTGATCGAAGCATGGCCGCGTGTCCCTACGCGCCATGAAGAAGCCGCCATTGAACGCATGCCGCGTCTTCTCGAAGAACGGATACATCGCTCGCAACTTGTCGACATACCATTGAGCGTCAGGGACTGCTGCAAACGGTACGTCAGGAATGTCGGGCAGCGCGCGCAGTGGAACTATGTCGTAGTCGAAGTAGAGCATCCGCTGCACGTACTTGGGTACGACATCCCAGAGCCACGCCTTCGCGTAGGTTGGCTGGCCGAACAACGCTTCTTCTGGCAAGTCCTCAGCGTGCACCACCAGGACTTTCTTGTTGTTCAGTGCCTCAAAGCGTTCAGCAATCCACGCCTCGATCTCGGGGTACGGATGATCGACAGAGAGCATCACCGGTAGGTAGTCGTCCACAATTTTCTCCCGCTTACGGTAGCTTTGACAAGCCGAGCATAGTGCGCAGCGTATTCATAATGACCCAGTTAGTGTCGTTTGGAAGCACACAGAAATGGAGCGCGATTATCCCAGGGCTCATGTCAGGATGTGCGTCAATCGCAATCGTGTTACACGCGTGCGGAAGCCAAGTGATGTCCACAGACGATTGCACAAGGAAGTTGATGGGCATCTGCAAAAACCCACCACTCGTCGTGTCAGGAACTGAACGATAGATCGAGAACGCCTTGAGCTGCTCGAAGATATACTGCGTGTCGCGACGCGCGACAAAAAAGCCTTCATTGAAGAAGTTGTCCGACGTTGCGATCACAGGATATCTCGTTGCGCAGCGATCCACGTAGCCGCGACAGTCAGACGCAGCAACGAATGGCGCGTCCGGGATGTCAGGCAACGGACGCAATGGAACGATGTCGGTGTCTACGTGCAGAATGCGCTGCGTATCTTTGGGAACAACATCCCAGAGCCACGCCAGCAGGTACTCCGGGTGAACAGCGCGTGCGTCTTCCGGCAAGTCCTCTTTGTGAACTATGTGAACACGCTGCCCGTTCAGCATCTCGAACCGCTGAGCGACCCACTGCTCTAGCTCAGGATGCGGGTGGTCGATGGACAGCATAACAGGCAGATAATCAGCGGGCATGCAGGCGCCCCCTTCGATGTGTTATCGAGGAGCGCAGTCGCTAGAGCGGTCGCCGAGCCACCCGTCTTCGAGTGGGCCATCGAGAGTTCCGCCGAGCGCCTCGATTCGCTCAGCCAAGCTCCTGATGTACTTGAGGTACGACCACGCCCCGTACTCGTTCCCGTTGAAATTGATCATGTACGGTGACGCAAAGTAGTACTGCTTCTCGTATGTGATAATCCAGTTCCAGGCACGTGTCAACTCATATACGTCGAAGTTGGACTGTATCAGGTCATTCAGCGGCGTGAAGTAGATTCGCTGATCGTAGCCCGTCTCATCAGGAACGCCGTCGCGTGTGTTGTATTTCTCCGTACGGCCGAGCCGCTTCAGCTCTTCGAACACCGGTCGCGTGTCACGATGCGCGATGAAGAGCTGCATCTGGAAACACTTGCCCGAGGCGGCCACAGTCGGTGACCTGCCCTTCGTCTGGTTCACGCGGTCGTGGCGATCCATGGCGGCAGCAAACTTGAGGTCAGGCAACTCCGGTAGCTTACGCATGGGCAGTATCTTAGAGTCGAAACACAGAATGTACTCAGCGTCATCAGGCGCGATGTCCCAGATCCACACCGGGTACCAGTATCTGTTGATTTCCTCATCGACGTCCTTCTGCAGTACAACCTGCGGCCTGACGCCGTTCAGTTTCTCGAATCGCGCAGCAGCAGCATTTGCATGATCCTCGCAGCCGTCACGGAGATCTGACGTCTGAATGATCATCGGGTGGTACTTGATCATATTACGTTCCTAGATCGCAGGGCCAGATGTGCAGCATGTTGCCGTACCTGACGCGCCCGACAGCCCTGATGCACCCGATAGCCCCGACGTGCCTGACATCCCCGACGTTCCTGATCTGCCCGACCAGCCGGACGTGCCAGACTGCCCTGATGTACCTGATGTACCTGATGTACCTGATGTACCTGATGTACCTGGCGTGCCCCCGCCGGCAGTGAGTGGCGGGCAGCAACGAATCACCGGTATCGGAAGAGGGGGAATGTAGCAGTCTTCGATCAGCTCGCCGGTGATGCGCCGAATGAACGGGATCTCACAGCCGGCACGTCGGTAGAAGGCAGCCTCAGCGAGATCGACCGGCAGATAGATGAAGGCTTCAGCCTGGTACGTGTACGGATCGTCTACATTGCTCCGCGTTCTGATCTTCAGAACAGTCCTGTAGTCCTCCTCGTTTTCCAACAGCGGTAGCGAGTCGACCCACAAGAGCAAGCTCTGGTTTGTGAAGGAGGGCGAGTCGTCATACAGCAAGTAGTTCAGCCAAGTCGGGATCGGGTAGTCCGGATCAGTAGTGACTAGCTCTACTGCTTCGAACGGAGTACCTCGAATCGCCAAGATGTTCACGCTCACCGGCGCGGGAATCTCCCACGACATGGACGGTATGAACGACACCGAACTAGGCACCGCCTCGAACAACGGTGACTCGGTCCAGATAATCGTCACACGCACAATCTCAGGTGCGATCGGCGAGAGATCCGTCTCGCCGGGGGCGTACGCGTTGGCCGCCGAGAGCGAGATGTCGTGGTAGTACGACGCTGCCGGCGGGTCAGTCAACCCCGTCATGATCTCGACGTCCACTTCGAGATCGACCCACTGCTCATTGCCCGAGCCGCCGTAGGCGTCGACGGTGAGCCACGTCCCGAGATTGCTGACTGCGATCTGATCGAGCGTGAAATCGCCGGAGTTGCCGACCTCGACACGTACGATTGTCGGTTCAGCCGTCGGAGCAATATAGTCCTCAGTCACGTCAGGCGCATCGAGCACAGCAGCCTGCAGGTAAAGCTGCACATCGAACCACGCCTCAGTGTCGCCACATACCGTGCTCGAAGACGATGAGTCGAGCGGACAGCTCGGCGAAGACGAAGAGCTGCCCGACACGAGGCTACCGGAGGCAAGCCTGAACTGCCCCGTGTGCAGTCCTTGGTTCATGTCGACACCAGCCTGTGTCGGCTGCAGGTGCAGATAGCCGACGCGGCTGCCTACGCGGTCTTCTACGAAGTGGCCGCCCAGCCACGTCGGGAGATCCTCGACAGCAATCGGCGACGAGATCCGCTCGCCCGCAGGGAAGTACTTGTCCAGTACCTCGATCACCTGTTTGGTAGGGATCGTGCTCTTTGGCGTGTCAAACCTGATCGGCAACGTTTCAATCTCGAACGTCGGCGCTGGAGCGACCGAGTACGTGATGTAGTACGCGCGCGGAGTGTTCAATGCGTTCGGAACGCCGATAGGCACCACGGCCGTGTAAATGGCTGGCGCCAAGTCCGTCGTATTCGGCACGAACGTCAATGTCTGATTGTCGCCGGACCCCGTCTTGATGACATCCATCCACCACGGCTTAGAGAAGGTTGCCTCCAGCAGCGTCTGCAACGCCCCGGCCTCTGGCGTGATCGTGATGTCGTGACCCAGTGGTATGGCACCACCCATCTCGGCGGAGAACTCCATGGTCGGTTGTTGTGGCCACGGATCTTCGTAGAGCACCTCGTCGATGCGGACGGGCCAGTCGGGGCATCCCTTGAAGTCGGTACCAGCAAACGAGATTCCTGTGTTGCCGCCGTTGTCGGTGTTCGTATCCGAGCCGGCTTCCCAATTTTTGCCGTCGATTGCGTTCACGGACTTCTTCGTCGTATCGACATCCGTGTAGGCCGAGTACTCCGGCTTCACGGTGTTTTCTGCCGCAACCAGCGCGTCATAGATTGGGTTTGAGCTGGCGAGCTGAACGTCTGCTGCGACAGCTCCGCCAATGCCGCAGCGCGTACCACGCCCCTGCGCGTCAATGTACTTCGCCCCGAGCCACGCGTAGGCCGCACCTTCGAGTGGTGTGTATAGCGAGTCCGGCAATTGGCAGATCCAGTCTGCGAAGATCGCCTTGAGCGACAATTGGTTCCTGATGTACACCTGCGAATAGCCTGTCCCGCCGACCAGCCTCATTCCGTATGTGCCGCCGCGCGGATCCACAATGTCACGAAGCGTGAGGTCGTATATATCAACGTTCGCGCCGTCAAGATAGAAGACCATGTCAGCGCCTGGGTCAGCACGGAACTCGACAACGCTGTTGTTCGCGCACGTTAGGAACAAGTTGCTTGCGATCGTGAACCCGGCGCTTCCGGCGTAGCTGGACTGACACACAAAACGGGCAGACGCTTTGACAGTTATCGTCATCGTCGCAGTGGCGCCTGTCTTGGTGATTCCCTGGATCTGGAATCCGTCAACCTGCGTCGAACCCGAAGGCGCGGGCTCCACATTCACAGCCATCGTCGTGCCGCCACCGCCGCTATTGGTCAGCTCCAGCGGTCCTCTGTATATGCGAATGTTGCCATAGAAGTTGAAGACGCAGCCGGTAGCCGCGCCGGGGTCCAAGTCAAACGTGCCAGTCGTCACCTCAATCGTAGCACTATGGAGCGCCGGATCAGCGTTCTGCGTCGACGGGTAGAAGTTCACAACCTGGCTGGCATCGGGTATGTAAAAATTGGCTTGTCCAACAAACAATATGCCCTGCTGCCACCGGATCGTGAGCGTTGCGCCGACGCCAGCTGTGGCCATCGAGATGTTGAACCCTGTCATTGGCGAGCCGACAGTCGTATACATCGGGCTGGTCTCAGCACCACCGTCATTGCTGAGGTCGATCACATCGCCATCGAACGACAAGAGGTTGAGTGTCTGTCCAGACGTCGTGAGCCGTCCGTCATACTGATCGAACGATAGAGTTCGCCCGTAGCCAGCTTCGTTGAGCGTACAGTCTCCGCTGAGGTTGTTGAAGACGACGTGGTCGGCATACACCGGCTTTGCGCCAGCCGGCGTCGTCAGGGTCGGATCGGTGTACCACTTGGTGGTGTCGCTCCAGTTATCGCCGGCGCCACCCCAGTACAAAGTCGCCATTATACTTCGACCTCACAGATGCCTTCTTCTTCGAGCCGGACGATTACGCGGTTCTGCAGTGGCTCCGGAACAATTGCCACGCCCGGCCCGCCAGTGAGCTGCAGCTGCTCAGCGTCGAAGCCGACGCCGTTGATCGCATAGAGCAGCCCGCCACACACCAGACAGCTCTCCGGCGACAGGCTCCCGTCTTCGTCCATACGCAGATCCTCGCACTGCTCACCGGCGCCGAGGTTGATCCCCGAATTGACCGTAACGATACCGCGTGCGGCGTCAACAGTGATCTGACAGTTGTAGCCGTCCTTGAGCTTCACGTTCCCTATGAAGATACCACCCGGAAGCGGCGTGCGCTCTGGCGCATCTACCGCAGACGGCTCGGGCGGTGTCGGATCCGTACAGAAGTCCGACGAGGACGAGGACGACGAAGAAGGCACAGT
>Ga0307375_10005596_pt1 | contig 11756 bp, 12 predicted proteins | sample TR1MG_FD_202531 | JGI IMG/M metagenome (GOLD analysis project Ga0307375, IMG submission 202531) | Soil microbial communities from Risofladan, Vaasa, Finland - TR-1 | ecosystem: Environmental > Terrestrial > Soil > Coastal area > Acid sulfate soil | place: Finland: Risofladan, Vaasa | collected... | reverse complement strand
TAATGAAAGCGATACATCACGGGGCTTCTGTACTATTTCGCTCTGAAAAGATTGCGAGATTGGCATCTTCTGACAAGCCAAAACCGTCAGGAGAATAAATAAGACATAAATTAACTTTTTCATACTGAATCACTTGTTATTATTGTCGAATCAACGGTCACAATAGTTGAGTCTGCGGTTATAGCTCCCTCTACACCTCCTTCGCTTGGCGATATGCCTACACACTTGTAAGCCTGTCTTGTTATTAAATCATCTAAATACTGCATTATACATTATTCCAATTATTATCATAAGCACATAAAGCTCCTGTTATTAATGCCGCCCATGCTGCATCATCTGTAACTTCTGGAATAGGATCGCCATTTCGGTATTTTGTTTCTACAAGATTATGAGCAACCCATTCCTGAGTACCTATACAAATAGTTCTGTAGACTTTGCCGTCATTACCAGTATAAGTACCTGTCTGACCATGAGTGAGTGTTGTGGAATCTTTAATAGGACGAATAGAGCAACCATTTATTTTTTCCTCACTTTGTGACCAAATATAAAACGAAGCATCATTATATGTGATTGCGGGAGCAGTAGAATAATCTGGGTCTAATGGATCATTGTTTGTAGTCCATAATTCAAACCAACTATTTATGTCACTAAAAACACCATCAATTCTCAGCCCTGCCCCTCTTGCATTAAATCCAGTTTCATTAGTAGCTCCGGTATTAGGTGTTGTCCAATATACAATCCCTGTTTCTTTCAATTTACCACCACTAACAGGCTCCCCCCCTAAATATGTTTGCAAGATAGTCACATCAGCCTCTGTTGGTACGTGCCATCCTGCACTCGTTATCTCTCTTACATCTGTAGCGGCGTACCAATTATAAAGAAGTCCATAATCTATAGGCTCCATTCCGCCATGACACCATGTCACTATCTCATTCCATATAGCAGTAATATACCTCATAATTAAATAAGGACGTTAACGCAAGCAAATTATATATGTGCGTCTCACGTCCCATTTTAAACGATTTAATACCCTACCGAAAAACTCCCCGTTGTACCATCAGCCAAGACTTTCCATAATCTCGCCGGATACCACTCCCCCAGATGAGCTGTCGCCTGTGCCGGTGTAATAGTAAACTGTGTCCCATCGGCAAGGACCACACTATAGGTAGCCGCATCTGTCTCTATCGTGATAAAAAATGTACCATCGGGATTTACTCTCGTATAGCCAGGATTAACAGTAGATTCAGTAGTGTCGGGAAAATAATCCTCGGTCATTGCATTACCATCAACAGGCTGTGTCACAAGATCAGGATCAGTACCTACCACCTGGAGGTCAATAAGCCCTCCCAGAGAATCACGTAAATGCGCCTGAACCTTCTCAGTACCCGATTGGTGCATATCACCACATTTGGGTTTCTTAAAGGGAGTTACGACCATTTCACTCATTAGACCCGTAATTAAGATATACCTTTAATCCGAGATTACCACATTCGTCGAGAGCAAAGGCGTTCTCCACCAAAGCCCTCTCAGGATCGAGATTCTGAAGATCACAATCCCAAAACGATACAAGATCATCACAATACCCAAATTGCGGGATAAGATTTATCCTTGTCTGAGATGTCTGATTACAATCAATAGTAAAAAGTGTAGCCGCTAACATCTGCATGAAGCTCAATGGCGCAGCACCACACGCTGTACTATAATCCGTTCCACAAAAATATGTTGCCATTATCTATAAATTTAAAAATTATTACGCCATCGGGGAATCAATCCTGTAAGGTGCAAAATAGCTCTGCCATTTAAAAGTGCCTATAAAAGTCACAAGCTCAGTACGAAGTCTCGGTATGACCTGATGGAACACACCCGTTCCCTCAAGACCACTATCCGCCCCTCCGGTATAAAGAATCCCATCGGATGTCTCAAACCAAAACTGATAATTAGTATTACATCCGGTCATAGCCATCCATTGATAATTGACATCATTGGTCTCATCAATCGTGAAGTTAAGCGTATATTGCCTTGAGCTGTAAGCCTTACGATCACCAGAAGTATTTACCTCCGTAACCTCCGGCTCCGGCATATCACCAATCCCGATCAGAGTCCTGATCATATCATCCCCAGTATCTGCAAGCCTTGAAGTCCATTCCGCAAGGTCTGTCAGATCAAACACCGCAAGATCCGCAGGTGCAACATACACCTTGGATACCTCCCCCCAGTGATACTCCGGTGCGCAAGTATCGAACTCTACCGGCTGTTGCGGTGAGGAACAATCTGTCGGACACGGAGGTAAAAAGAGCATACTCATAATTACATCATTTTTAAAATTAATAATCCGTAAAATAAAACCTATTAAACATCTATCATAAAACAATAAGTTACTATTAACAACACGCAAAAGCTGCAAAGCCCTCTCCGAGATCCAGTATAATAGAAACTATTGCATAATATTTATCAGTAAAAGCCCATTCGTGTTCTATATCAACACTCTCAATATTAAAGGCATCACCTACCTGATCTATATAAGTCATCACATCATGTAATTTCAACCTCTGTAAGACATCGACCATATACTGCGAGACAGTACCCGCCCTGATTGTATAAGTCTTATCCTGCCGTCTGAAAGTAGGGATAAACCGGCCATTACCGTTTTCCTGCCCCTTTTCCGTATAGGGATAGTCCTGCTCTATGTTATCTGACTTGATCCATAAGGTCTGGTAGAAATCATCTTCATAAAGAATATCACCAAGATTACAACAGTTGGAGAAAGATAGTGTGACATAACCACAGGCATATTGTGTGTAAACAAGAATCTCGGATGTGGAAAAATTACAGGCCCCTGCACATTGTATTCTTATAAAAGCATCATCAGCAGGAGCGGTCACAATCAAAGTTAGCTCATTAAGCCCTGCACTGCTATCTGCCACATTTGATATGACACCAGCCGTAGCTGATACAACAGAAAACTGTGGTGTAGTAGCTCCCGTGGTGGTCAGATAGAACATTATCGTTATAACCTGATCCTGATAGACGCTCCCGTAAGGTATCGAATCGGCAGAGGCATCTGTCCCGGCATCTATACATGATAATATTGTGTTAACTGAAATACTGAAAGTATCAAATGAGTTATTAACGAAGGTAGCGGAAAATGGACAATAGATACACTGGACTAAAAACCAATCGGAATAATAAACATGACCCGAATCCATTGTTATCATTAAACAGTAATCGCCCTCCGGCAGTGCATAATTAAGAGTATCTCCTTTATAGATGAAATAATTATCTCCTGCATCAGAGATATAAAGAGCCGGAAGAGCAACAAAATAACCTGTTATATCAGTCGTTATGTCTTCTTTATTAATTAGATAAATACTTGTCACAGCAGTAGCACCGTCACCGTCATCCATCCACTGAAATGATGGCAGTCTGTGTTTGGGGCAGAAAATAGGTGCAAAGGTAACCGACCCGTTAGCCAGTCCCCTTTCGTAACACTGATCTCTCCGGGCTTTATAAATAGGTAATGTCGTATATACTGTTTTCATGTCCAACTTGATTCGCTTAATTCAACAACATAAGAGTCTCCGCTCTCTGCGGCTGTTACTGTTATATTCTTATTACACTGCCATGTGGTCTTACAGTAAACTGTACTATAAGCATCCACCACATCATTCCTTTTCACTCGGATATAAACCAAATGAGAACCTGGTATAGTGCATTCCTGTGGTTTGAAAGTGATAGACAGTGTTGTATTTCCAATAGAAATAGACCCACTCTCATTCTCAATATACCAAGGGATGCCCGAACCTGGAGGATTATATTCTTCGGCTTTCACATCTATACTCACATCAGGCGCAACAGGTGGAGGCGGTGTGCCTCCGGAATCGCCACAATCCAAATCGTCTATCCTTACAAGATCTGCGGTATCATCAGTGGACATATCCGGTGTGTGGGATAGCTTGATCTGCCAGCCATCCAAAGAACTATGATCGAGATTATATTTTAACATGGTAGTATCAAGAGGTTCCATCCCAATATCGAAATCTAATAATTCCGAATGATTCATCTCACCTTCATCGACAACATATTCCTGACAATTTGTTTCGTCTATCCAGATCCAGAACGTCATGTCATACGGAGCAGGCTCAGAGAGATGAACCCACAGGTAGGAGTTATTATGAAGAACAACATCTTCTGCAAGCCAGAATACTTTAACCGGAGGTTCTGACTGACCGCCCGCATTAGTCTTGCCATATAAAAGTGTGAAATTAATCTCCCCGTAAGGATGGATGACTGCCCTTTCAACCTCACCTCTCTCTCCATCAAAATATGTCTCTCCGAGTTCTGTTATTATAAGATCATTAGGCTCATATATATCAGTATTATTAGCATTACACACTATGGCATTTATCTCCTGTTTTTTATTCCTGACAATAGAAGCAAAAGTAATAAGATTGTCATTCAGATAACCCTCCGCAAGCACACGGCCATGACGATGAAAAGCATTATGCAGGTTACCCCATGATAAATCCATATTATATTTCGTGTCCGAGGTATAAACACCAGTACCGAAATATACATAATATGAACCACCATCAAGATAATTGGCAAACATAACGAAACCATCATCAGAGACACTATCCGGGTCATTCCAAATCATTTGGATATCAGTGGTGAACCTGACAGAATATTCCGAAATAGTATGTATGTCAGTACATGGAGATGGAACGCCAGTCGCTATCTCATACTTAATGGATATCCCAATGAAATCCTTATTAAATGCCTCCATCCATTCAAACACCTCCTGACAGGGCATTTCACTACGGTTATATTTATATTTATTAGACCGTGTAGAAATTTCCAGTGACCTCAAATCCATCCCTACATCTTTATCAAAATAACTCAGGTGTTCTATTCTCAATTTAATACCGTCATATTTCCAATAGACATTAAATATAACCCGGATGGAATCCATTAACTCATTAAAGGATATATTACCCACACTGGCAGGATTAGACGATGTATATCTTTTAATATCCGATTTCTGAGCAATAGTGAGTAATTTATATTTGTTCGCTAATCCCGTGACATAATTTATTGTATCAGTGAAGAAAAGACTTTCCATATTCACACCTGCTCCAAACACATTATCAGCACAGGCCTGTATGACATCCATCAGCCAACGGTTTCTTGTATAAGTATAAGTTGATACATGAGTAGTTATTACATCAGGAATAATATCGGTGTCCAGGAAGTTTATCTCTACATCACCATTATAATCCCACTCGGAATAGTTGTCTGTCGGGAGGGGTATCACCGAGAATGTCTGATTATCAAGGTCCCATTCACCTTTCGAAGTAGAGAAATGCCCTTCCCAGTAAATATCACTCTCAAGATAGATAATAAGGTCGATCCTGCCACACGGATCGGTTGTCTCTAAATCATAAAAAAGATTAAAGTCAGGACATAACTTCTTCCCTCCGAAAGTCAATTCCCCCTCAAATTTCCTGCGGTAAAATATCTGATTCTTTTCTTTTTTATCCACAAGGGAACACTCCAGCCAGTTTAGCGGGAAGACCTCTGTCGTTACAGAATTATATGTCACAAGAAAAGTATAATTCATCCTATTATCCTTACTTTATTACCCGTGCGGATTATCCTTTTATTACCGGAGAATGTTATTTGCGATTGCTTTAATAGTGATTCATTGAGTTTCCTTTGTTCTTTAATCACATTATCCAGCCTTGAGTTAGGTCCTTTGTTGTCTATGTTGACATTATTGGTTACCGGCATAAAATTAGGCATCTCGTTCTTATTAAAAGACGAAACCATATCGTGAAACACCTCGCCATATTTCTCTGTTGCCGGACGGGAGAGAACACCCCATGCCTCACCATGTTCAACCTCAACATGATCAAGTAAGCTCTCGCCACCTTGTGAGTGACGCTTGCCGGTTATCAGTCCGGTATCGGAGCCGGATCCACCTTCGGCCAGTGTAGCACCCTGTGTTTTGGCTCTTCCCCAGATAGCCCATAGAGTAGCAATGGCAAACGGTGCGAGTGCAAGACCTACTATCCCCGCCTTTGTAGCGGATTTCAATATCTGAGCAACGGAGGTCAAAAGGCTTGTCGTCTGAATTATCTTTTCATACGTCTGCTGTTTCTTAATAGCTTTCTCTTCATCTGCTATAGCCTTGTCCCTTAATTTTTTCAGACTATCAAGTTCTTTCCTTTTGGCATCTACGTTATTGGCATAACCCTCCTCATACAGGTCGGCTTCAATCTCTAACTCATGTTGGAGTTCTGATATTTGAGTATCTAATAGATCCCTTCTACGTCCGGCATCATCAACACTCTGTTCGAATATATCCCCAAGTATAGAAGAAATCCTTGCAATACCATCCTCAAGGGCATCTATCGCTGCGTCTTTATCTTCATCAGATAATCCAAGGTTATCCCATATAGTATCCTTTTCCGCTAAATCTTCTATGGTCTTTCTTTCCTTTTCTACATCCTTTTTTATCAGACCAAATGAATCAGTTATGGTTGCTAATATAGCTGGTACGATAAATCTCTCCACATCTTTCTGAGAGATCACAACCTCTTCGGCCATCCCGGTATAAAATGCTTTTGTGACCTCCATCCCCAAAGTCTTAAACATTTTCTCCTGTTCTTCTGTAATGGCTCCGAACTTGGCAAGGTCTTTTTTGAGCTGATCAATCTCTTTTAATGACAGATCCCGTATAGCATCCAGTTGTTCCTGACCGGAAAGCATATTTATCCGTGCCTGATTATATTTATCAAGTAACTCCAATGATTTTTCCTGATATTTCTTCTGTCGTTCAAGTATCTCATCAGCCCAGGTCTCTTCCCATTCCTGAATTGCTTTATCCATATTCTCTCTTGCGGACTTATAATCATCAAAAAAACCTTTTAATAAAATAGATAACTGCATCTCAAGTCTCTTGGTCTCGGAATATGCCCGTCCCTCCAGATCAATTATCTGTGCTATCAGTTCGGCTTCCTGTTTTCTTAATTTATAAGAGTTAAAACGATTCTGCCTTTGAAGCTGAACAGCTGATAATTGTTCTCTGGTTTTCTTAATCTCTGCATCAATCAATATATTATGTGCAAGCATAGCCTGGTTTAAGGCATCATATCTCGCAATATCTCCTTTAGACCTGTCGGATGCCTCGAAATAAAGCCGGTTATATTCTTTTCTGTATTTTGCTATATCAATTATATGCTTTAATTCACTCTCCCGGTATTTATTTAATTCCTGTGCAGTTTGGGCAGCAATACGAAAAGAATTGGCCATATTGAAATTACCGGTTGCGATATTATATGTCAGTTGTTGCCACAATTCCCCGACTACCGTTAGTGCTTTCATACCAATGTTTGTATCTGCAATGGCCTTAGCAACATCTTTAAAAACTTTTGTGGCGAGAGCAATAGCAACTCCGACAGCCCCCCATTTCTTGATGAAATTCTCTACTTTCTTGGTAAGTTCGTCCGTTTCTTTGCCGACTTTTTTAAGATTTTCAATTTCTTCTTCTGTCTGTTTTTTTCTTACTGTCTGCACCTTGACATACATATCCATCTGATTCTGCATAGCTTTCTTGTCCCAGTCCCGTTGTTCCTGTAGGCTCATACGAAACTCATTAGATATCTTCTGTGTCTCCTTGATGGCACCCGCTGTTTTCTCAAAACCTCCGGTAGTCTGTTTGGCATTATCGACAAGCTCCTTCTGTGACCGGGTTACATCTTTTAACCCGTCAGAAACCTGCTTGAGATCCTCTACTACCTGTCTGCTGTTTGTGGTGATTGTTAACTTTGCCTCTGCCATCTTTTTCGTAATTTTCTACATAATCGAAAAAATCAAATATGTCGAGTTTCTTCAATTCTCTTATATTGCCTACATCCCCTTTACAGAGATTATATAAAAACTCGTTCCAGAACTTGTCGCTTTCTATTATTGTGTTGGCGACTGATCTTGTTCCTCTTTGGGCGGCATCATGTCCAAACCACTTTGGGAAACGATTTTGTAAGCGTTTATCCAACTCGGTACAAGACTGGCCGCCAATTGAAAAAAAGGGGTGACCGAATACTCTTTTGCCCAGCAATCAACCTTCTCTCTCATCTTCCCTTCATCAAAAGTAGTCTCGTCTTCCCCCTCTTCATTCAAAAACAAACCACACATCCTGAGTGCAGCATCATCCTTCTCCTCCAATGTCTTCACCCCATACATAATATTATGGATGATAACCGCTGCCTCCCCAAGTTTCTGATTATTTAAGTGATCCCATGCTATACGAAGATTCTTGAATATATCAACAAAATCCGCACTATATCCAAATTCCAAAACAAGTTTCTGGAGTTCCCTGTATCTGTTAAATGAGAGCGAGTCTCTTAAATAGAACTTACGCCCGTCACACATAAAATATTTTTTACTGAAGTCCGCTTTTTTAAGTTTCATAATACCATATTATTGCGTAAATAGATGAGAGAAATATACCTGCTGAGGTAAAAAATAAATGTTCTATAAGATTGTAAGATTCAAAATGAACTATCAGGTAATACCAGAAACACGCCTGCCCGGTGATACATAGGTTACAACTCCCAAGTGGCTTGTTAATCCAGTCCGGGAGTCTCATTATTAATCTCCGGTAACACGCAAATATCTGATCCGTATCCCCAAGAAAAGAAAACATCGAAGCAATAAGTGATATTTTTATTATCTCATGAACAATCTGCATAATAATCAGTCCCTTCCATACAAATAGCAAAATCAGTGGTGATTTCAAGAGCAAAATAATCATAAGGTGACATCAAATATTGTGTCTGTAGTTCGTTATATGTATATTTACTGAATATACTATTATCCCTAACCAACTGACTGGTAACTTCAAATCTCACCTGCATCAATGGAGAATAGTTGGCCGGGAAATTAGGGATACTTCTTATGATGTCAATCATCTTATGAGTTGAAGCAGTACATGGTGAATCGGTTTTACAATCATCAGCATATAACTTTGCAACATTTATCCAACATACCATTCGTAAACGGCTCTGATAATGTCGAAAGTTACCCTGTGCCAGTACAAAACTCACTCCACCATCCTCAAAATAGATAACAGTATTATAAGCTGAATTAGGTGTAAGATCATTATAAGCTCCCTGTTTACAGTCTTCGGCCGTCACACAACAGGCTACCGGATATGACTTCTGGACATTATCAATAGTCATATATTGAGTAGCAACCAGTCCGGCAATCTTATCTACCCACGGCAATGTTTCAATATGTTCCTTTAATATATTTGCTATTGCCTGATTCATTTGAAAATATTTAAGATCGGTTGGTTAAACAACTCTTTTAATTCGTTTATCTCTGCAACCGAAAGGTCGAGTATCTCATTACCGCCTTTCTTTAGATTACGATCAGTGTTATAAGTAAGTTTATCTTTTTCCTCTTGTCGTTTTGCACCTATGATAACCATACCTCTGTCATGATCAGAAGAAGAGCTTATCAAATGAATATCGCCCCACATGGCACCCGTGAAAGTGAAATCAACCTTATCACCCTTTCCAACACCAAGTGACATATTTCTTAATTCCTTATAACCACCTTCCAGAACAGCAAGCCGGTACATATCTCCCCCACGTTTAAGGGTTACCCACTGATGCTGCTTATTTTTTTCTTTACCGAAGAACTTACTACAATCTTTACTCCTGAATGACTTACAACCCACAAGCATATCATTAGTTGAATACGGAGGGAAAGTATTACCTGTTGCATCTTTACCCTCTTCCTGTACCCTCTGTTTGATACGTGCAAGAGCGGTCTGTCCAATCTTCACCATAGTCTCTCCGAGACTTGTCTCTATTTGTCTTATATCATCATCAAGCTGTCTGCTAAATTCATCAAGCTCTTTCATAACATCTGACTTTGAACACTAAAACCATACGGGTCACGGCATTTCAGGCACTCATTACGGCCTTCCTCCCAGTTGTTAGCAATAAAATCTATCATCTCCTGATATTTAGCAGCATAAAACTCCTTATTAGAGTTCCATTGCTCAGTGCCTAACAGAGTACGTCTTGATACCTCTTCCGAATCCATTACATAGATAGACAAAAACTCCCCTGTCTTATATAGGATGGCATACGCAATGGCGAAGTCTATCTCATTGGCTCCCGTGAAATCCGAATACTCATTACATAAAGAAGAGATAATATCGCAGGTAAAATCACCATGCAGTATCAAGCCACGGGCATTTATTGTCACATTCCAGTCATCCCGGTCATCCAGGTCATCACCACAGACACCGCCGACCATTGCCCACTCAGTCCATTTCTCCCTCGAAGCACGGAAGCATGGTTCATAAATATTGAAACACCACTTATAACCACCACAGTTACAACTGACCTTATTATCGTAACAACTGCCAGCCGTGGAATAAAGGAAATAATAGTTCCTGTCCAACGGAAGGGTAAGCGGTGTGATAGCTGTATATATCGGTCTCCCCGCAACGGAGTTTACGGTATAGGTATGTAAGAGTTCATATTCGTCATAGATATTAATATCCACCGGCCCGGTGACATTCAGGATGATATAAAACCCCCTCAGGATATACGATCCTCCAATAATATCGGAATACATCCTTACCCCCTGATAAGTACATCCTGTTAAGATATGGGAGAACGACTTTCCTCCTATATCACCTTTGAATTTTTGCCGGGCAGGCTCCATGTTCTTCAGGATGGCAGAGACCACATCTACCTTAAAAGCCCTTATAGCATTATCCAGTGAATTAGTATATTTCTCCCATATATCATAATTACCACCGAGCGAGGCTACGAACCCCTGAGGGAAGCCGGGTAGTTCGTCAAGGTATAGCCCTGAATCGGACTCTGCATAAGAATCCAGCCAGTCATCATCTACACAATCATTCTCTTTTCGTGAGAAGCCTATTATGGTTTGGAAACAAGAAGGGACACTCATAATATAAAAGTTAAAAGGACACCCGTAAATTACGGATGTCCTTAATTTTTACATAAAACAATAAGTTACTAATTAGTCGCCTGTCCCGCACTCGAATACCAGTATCCCGGTAGAATCACTACAAGGCAGTGGGTTAAGTGCGAACAGCCCATGAAGCTGTACTTTATATGCTTCATAAAACTCATTACCCTCGCAACTCTTCTGCATGAAGATGTCATAATCGACACCCGGAAGGTTGTTTGAAGGCTCGCTCCAGATGTAGATATTTGCTTCCGGGTTAACGGCATTGATAGCATTCATCGGATACCATGACTTGGTGATCAGCGCAGCAGCACCCCTATGGATAAGTAAGGTCTGGTCGGGAGCAATGGTCTCAACATTCTCAGGGTCCTGATACATCTTTAGTGTACCGACCTTTTTGAACGCACCCTTACCATTGGCATTAGCAGCATCAAGTGGGACACTCCACAGAAGCTGATAGAGGTTATTACCTGTTATTCCAAAGGTCTGACGAAGCTTATTCATCCTTATCACCTGATCGAAATATCCATATACACTGGCATCCCAATACTGCGAAGCGATATAGGTGGTAGTACCCACAACATTACCAACACCCCCGGCGAAGGCGTTAGTCCCGGCATTAGCGACTAACTGTGCAAGAATATACTGTGTCACGTATTCATCCATTGCATTTTTAGCAAGCAACATACCTTTAGCCACAGCCTCTTGTCTCTCAATAGTCTTATCCCTGTATAGGCGTT
>Ga0307375_10005595_pt1 | contig 11757 bp, 13 predicted proteins | sample TR1MG_FD_202531 | JGI IMG/M metagenome (GOLD analysis project Ga0307375, IMG submission 202531) | Soil microbial communities from Risofladan, Vaasa, Finland - TR-1 | ecosystem: Environmental > Terrestrial > Soil > Coastal area > Acid sulfate soil | place: Finland: Risofladan, Vaasa | collected... | reverse complement strand
GCACCGCGCCACGACGTCTGTGGCCTGCCCGGTGGTGAACGCAATGAAAGTGCCAAGTCGCCGTTCGCGGTACTGGCGAAGCTGAAGTAGCGAATCGGAAGCAACGAGTCTGAAGCAAGAGTCTGAAGCAATATTGAACGATTATTGAAGGAGCATCAAAATGGCTGTCCAGCAGAATAAGAAATCCCCCTCCAAGCGCGGCATGCGGCGCGCCCACGATTTTCTCGTTGCGCCGCCGCTGGCCGTCGAGCCGACCACGGGGGAAGTGCACCTGCGGCACCACATCAGCCCCAGCGGCTACTATCGCGGCAAGAAGGTGCTCGCCACCAAGGGCGAGTAATTTCGCCAGCGGCGGAGTAGGGCGTCGGACCGCGACGTTCTACTCCGCCTCATCCTCGTTTTCAATCCCCACATTTCTCGATGGCGGTTACCCTCGCAATCGACTGCATGGGCGGCGACCATGGCCCCGCAGTCACGGTTCCGGCCGCACTCGATTTCCTGCGTCGCGATCCCGACTGCTCGGTCATCCTGGTCGGCCTGCAAGACATCCTGCAGCCGCTGCTCGGGAGGGACGGGGCGGCGTTCGGCGAGCGGCTGCGCATCCATCACGCCAGCGAAATGGTCGCGATGGATGAACCGATCGCCTCCGCCTTGCGCATCAAGAAGGACTCCTCGATGCGCGTCGCCGCCGAACTGGTCAAGAGCGGCGAGGCCCAGGCGGCAGTGTCCGCCGGCAATACCGCGGCATTGATGGCGATCTCGCGTTTCGTCCTGAAGACCCTGCCCGGCATCGAACGCCCGGCCATCGCCAGCATCGTCCCGACGCTCAATCGCTATACTTACTTGCTCGACCTCGGCGCCAACGTCGATTGCCAGCCTGAGCATCTGCTGCAGTTTGCTATCATGGGCGCCATGCTCTTCTCCGCGCTCGAACACAAGGAGCGGCCCAGCGTCGGCCTGCTCAACATCGGCGAAGAGGCGATCAAGGGCAACGAGGCGGTCAAGCGCGCCGGCGAATTGCTGAAGGACAGCGGTCTCAATTTCTATGGCAATGTCGAAGGCGATGACATCTACAAGGGCACGGTCGACGTGGTGGTCTGCGACGGCTTCGTTGGCAACGTCGCGCTCAAGGCTTCGGAAGGCTTGGCGCACATGATCAGTGCGGCGCTGCGCGAGGAGTTCAAACGTAACTTGCTGACCCGCCTGGCGGCACTGGTGGCGCTGCCGGTGCTCAACTCCTTCAAGCGCCGCTTCGATCCCCGTCGCTACAACGGCGGCAGCCTGCTCGGCCTCAAGGGCATCGTGGTGAAGAGCCACGGCTCGGCCGATGCGCTGGCATTTTTCTGCGCCCTGGAGCGCGCCGCGGAGGCCGCCCGCAACCAGCTGCCCGAACGCATCGCCGCCCGCATGGCGCAACTGTCTCCGACGATATGACAATCTTTTCCCGCATCATTGGCACCGGCAGCTATTTACCCGGCGCACCGGTCAGCAACCTTCAACTGGTGGCCGATCTGGCGGCGCGCGGCGTTGCCACGTCCGACGAGTGGATCGCCGAGCGCACCGGCATCCGCGCCCGTCACTTGGCGCCCGAGGGCGTCACCTGCAGCGATCTGGCGCTGGAGGCTAGCCGGCGCGCGCTCGCGGCGGCCGGCAAGGCACCAGACGACATCGATCTCATCATCCTCGCCACCTCGACGCCGGACATGGTCTTCCCCAGCGCGGCAGCGCTGCTCCAGGACAAACTCGGCATCAGGAATGGCGCCGCGGCGTTCGACGTCCAGGCGGTGTGCAGCGGTTTCATCTACGCCTTGGCGATCGCCGAAAAATTCATCCGCTCGGGCTCACACCGCCGCGCCCTGGTGGTCGGTGCCGAGGTATTTTCGCGCATCCTCGACTGGAACGACCGCGGCACCTGCGTGCTGTTCGGCGACGGCGCCGGGGCGGTGGTGCTGGAAGCCAGCGATATCCCCGGAGTGCTGGCCACCGCTGTGCACGCCGATGGCAGCTACAACGCCATCCTGTCGGTACCGGGACAGATCTGCGGCGGCCAGGTGATCGGCACGCCCTTCCTGCAGATGGAAGGCCAGGCGGTGTTCAAGTTCGCGGTCAGGGTGCTGCACGAGGTCGCCAATGAGGTGCTGACGCAGGCAGGCATGACGATAGACCAGGTCGACTGGCTGATTCCTCACCAGGCCAACATCCGCATCCTCCATGCTACAGCCAAGAAACTCGGATTGCCGGCTGAGCGCGTCATCATCACCGTCGAGCGCCACGGCAATACCTCGGCCGCCTCGATCCCGCTCGCCCTTGACGAGGCGGTACGCAGCGGCAGGATCCATCCGGGCGATACATTGCTGCTCGAAGGCGTCGGCGGCGGCTTCACCTGGGGCGCAGCGCTGCTCAAGTTCTGAGCGCAGGAGTTCGTATGAAATTTGCACTGGTATTTCCCGGACAGGGCTCGCAGTCGCTCGGCATGATGAACGCCTACGGCGACCACAAGGTGTTGCGCGACACCTTCGCCGAAGCCTCATCCGCGCTCGGCCGCGACCTCTGGCAGCTGGCTTGCGATGGCCCGGCCGAGGCGCAGAACCAGACCGTCAATACCCAGCCGCTGATGCTTACCGCCGGCGTTGCCGTGTATCGGCTCTGGAAGGATATGGGCGGCCCTGAGCCGCAGTTGATCGCCGGCCACAGTCTGGGCGAGTATTCGGCGCTGGTGGCCGCGGGCGTGATCGATTTCCAGGATGCCGTGCCGCTGGTGGAGCTGCGCGGTCGCGCGATGCAGGAGGCGGTGCCGGCCGGCGAGGGCGCGATGGCGGCGATTCTCGGCCTGGACGCAGGCCAGGTGATGGCCGCCTGCGCCGAGAGCGGGCAGGGGCAGGTGGTCGAGGCGGTAAATTTCAATGCCCCGGAGCAGATCGTCATCGCCGGCCATGCCGCGGCGGTGGAACGCGCGGCCGCCGCCTGCAAGGCCAGGGGCGCCAAGCGCGCGCTGCTGCTGCCAGTCTCCGCCCCCTTCCATTGCTCGCTGATGCAGCCGGCGGCGGAGAAACTGCGACAGCGGCTGTCCGAACTGGATTTTTCGGCGCCCAGGATTGCGCTGGTGAACAACGTCGATGCCCGGTGTCTATCGGAGCCGGAACAGATCAAGGATGCCCTGGTGCGCCAGGCAGCCAGGCCGGTGCGCTGGGTCGAGACCATGCGGGTGCTGGCGGCGCAGGGCGTCAGTCACGTCTATGAATGCGGTCCTGGCAAGGTGCTGGCCGGGCTCGTCAAGCGCTGCGCCGACGGCTTGGTCGGCGGGGCGATGGCCGATCTCGCCGGCATCGAGGCGGCGCTCGCCGCGGTCAAGGAATAGGGAGCAAGCGATGGTCGATGAAACTCATCAGGGCCCGCTGGCGGGACAGGTCGCGCTGGTCACCGGCGCTTCGCGTGGCATAGGCCACGCCATTGCGCTGGAACTGGGTGGTCAGGGTGCAATCGTGGTCGGTACCGCGACCACCGAGCATGGCGCCGCTGCCATCCAGGCGGCGCTGGATGCTGCCCGCTGCCAGGGCTGGGGCGCGCCGCTCGACGTCACCGACGCCGGCGCCTGCGAGGCTCTGTTTGCGGAAATCGAGAAGCGGTTCGGCGCGGTTGCGATCCTGGTAAACAACGCCGGCATCACCCGCGACAACCTCGCCATGCGCATGAAGGACGAGGAGTGGGACGAGGTCATCGGCACCAATCTCAAGGCCGTCTTCCGGCTCTCCCGGCGGGTGATGCGCGGCATGATGAAGGCGCGTCACGGCCGCATCATCAACATCACCTCGGTGGTCGGCAGTTCGGGCAATCCGGGCCAGGCCAACTATGCCGCCGCCAAGGCCGGTGTCGCCGGCATGACGCGGGCACTGGCCCAGGAGTTGGGCAGCCGCAACATCACCGTCAACTGCGTCGCACCGGGCTTCATCGATACCGACATGACCAAGTCGCTGCCCGAGGCCCAGCGCGCAGCGCTGCTCGCCAGGATCCCCCTCGGCAGGCTCGGCGAAGCCACCGAGATCGCCGCTGCCGTGGCCTTCCTGGCCGGCCCGGGAGCCAGCTATATCACCGGTTCCGTGCTGCACGTCAATGGCGGAATGTACATGAGTTGATCCGGCCCTCGTGGGTCGTTTCTGTTAAAATGCCGAAGTTTTTGTCACTACAGCCGATAACCAGGGAAGGAGCAACACATGGAGAACATCGAACAACGCGTCAAGAAAATCGTTGCCGAGCAGTTGGGCGTCAATGAGTCTGAGATCAAGAGCGACTCCTCCTTCGTCGATGACCTCGGTGCCGACTCGCTCGACACCGTCGAACTGGTGATGGCTCTCGAGGAGGAATTCGAGTGCGAGATTCCGGATGAGGACGCCGAGAAGATCACCAGCGTGCAGCAGGCGATCGATTACGTCAGCGCCCACGTCAAGAAATAATTCGCGTAGCTCGGGAGTCCAACTTGTCACGTCGCAGAGTCGTCGTCACCGGCCTGGGGATCATTTCGCCGGTCGGCAATACGGTCCCGGAAGCCTGGGAAAACATCCTCGCCGGGCGTTCCGGTATCGGCCCGATCACGCGTTTCGACGCCTCGGCTTTCGCGGCGAGAATCGCCGGCGAGGTCAAAAATTTCGACGTGACCGCCTATCTCTCCGCGAAGGAAGCGCGGCGCATGGATACCTTCATCCATTACGGCATGGCGGCGGGGATACAGGCATTCAAGGACTCGGGCCTTGAGGTCAGGGCCGAGAACGCCGAGCGCATCGGCGTCAACATCGGCGCGGGCATCGGTGGCCTGGCCTTGATCGAAGAGACGCATAACGATTACCTCGCGCAAGGGCCGCGCAAAATTTCGCCCTTTTTCATTCCCGGCACGATCATCAACATGATCGCCGGCAACCTGTCGATCATGTTCGGGCTGAAGGGTCCGAATCTGGCGATGGTCACGGCATGTACCACGGCGACGCACTGTATCGGTGAGTCGTCCCGGATCATCGAGTACGGCGATGCCGACGTGATGGTCTGCGGCGGTGCCGAATCCTCGATAACGCCGCTGGCGATCGGCGGTTTTGCCACGGCGCGGGCATTGTCCACCCGCAACGACGATCCGACGACCGCCAGCCGGCCCTGGGACAAGGATAGGGACGGCTTCGTGCTCGGGGAGGGTGCCGGCATCATGGTGCTCGAAGAGTATGAACATGCCAAGGCGCGCGGCGCCCGGATTTATGCCGAGGTCGCCGGTTATGGCATGAGCGCGGACGCCCACCACATGACCGCACCGGCGGCCGATGGCGATGGTGCCCGGCGCTGCATGATCAATGCGCTGAAGAACGGCGGCATCAATCTCGATGAGGTCGACTACATCAATGCCCACGGCACTTCGACGCCGCTGGGCGACCTGGCGGAGACCATCGCGCTCAAGCGCTGCTTCAATGATCACGTCAGGAAGCTGGTGGTGAACTCGACCAAGTCGATGACCGGTCATCTGCTCGGCGCCGCCGGCGGGGTCGAGGCCATTTTCTCGACGCTGGCGCTGCATCATCAGGTGTCGCCGCCGACCATCAACATCTTCAACCAGGACGAGGCGTGCGACCTCGACTATTGCGCCAACAATGCGCGCAAGATGGAAATCCGGGTGGCACTTTCCAACTCCTTCGGCTTCGGCGGCACCAACGGCACCCTGGCCCTGCGCCGGGTGTAGCGCCCGTGGGCAGCATGCAGCTGCCCGCCACACTTTCCCTGCGCCGGTCGCGCCGGCTCGCCGCCCTGCTGGCCGGGGCACACGCACTGGCGGCGGCCGTCGTCCTCTCCCTGGCGCTACCCTGGTGGCTCAAGATCGTCCTGCTGGCGGCAATCTTGGTGTCGACTTGGCGCCGTCTGAATCGGCTGAGAGGTCCGGGAAGAATCTGCCGACTGACCCTGAGAGCAGACGGCCGACTGGAATTCTCGCGCGTCGATGGTTCTTGCGGCGTGGCCAGCGTGCATCCGCAAACGACGGTCACGGCGTTCCTGTGCGTGCTGCTGTTGCGGATTCAGGCTAGGGTCGAGGCGCTGGTGCTTCTGCCCGATGCGCTGGATGCCGAAGATTTCCGCCTGCTGCGGCTGTGGCTGCGCTGGCGCGCCGCGAGGAGCGACCTGTAGGCCTACGGTCGGCGCGGCGGCTTCAACACGGTATCGCGCGCGCGTGCCAGGAGTTGCGGGTAGTCGCGGGAAAAGTGCAGGCCCCGGCTCTCGTGCCGGCGCTGGGCGCAGCTGACGATCAGGTGCGCGGTCAGCACCAGATTGCGCAGCTCAATGAGGTCGTTGCTGACGCGGAAGTTGGCGTAGTACTCGTCGATCTCGCGCTCCAGCAGCCGGATCCGGTGTTGCGCGCGGGCTAGGCGCTTGTTGGTGCGCACGATGCCGACGTAGTCCCACATGAAGCGGCGCAGTTCTTCCCAGTTGTGAGAGATGACGATTTCCTCGTCGGCGTCGGCGACCCGGCTCTCGTCCCAGGCCGGCAGCTTCGGCCGCGGCTGCTTCGGGGCGGCGAGGATGTCGGCCGCTGCCGCCTCGCTGAACACCAGGCATTCGAGCAGGGAGTTGCTGGCGAGCCGGTTGGCGCCGTGCAGGCCGGTGCAGGCGCTCTCGCCGACGACATAGAGGCCGGGCAGATCGCTGCGTGCGGTCAGGTCGGTGACGACGCCGCCGCAGGTGTAGTGTGCCGCCGGCACCACCGGAATCGGGTCGCGGGTGAGGTCGATGCCGAATTCCAGGCAGTGGGCGTAGATGTTCGGGAAGTGTTCGATCAGAAAATCGGCGCTCTTGTGGGTCATGTCGAGGAAGACGCAGTCGATGCCGCGCTTCTTCATTTCGAAGTCGATGGCGCGAGCGACCACGTCGCGCGGCGCCAGTTCGGCGCGCGGGTCGTGGGCCGGCATGAAGCGGGTGCCGTCGGGCAGGCGCAGGATGCCGCCTTCGCCGCGCAGTGCCTCGGAGATCAGGTAGGACTTGGCCTGCGGATGGTAGAGGCAGGTCGGGTGGAACTGCACGAATTCCATGTTGGCCACCCGGCAGCCGGCCCGCCAGGCCATGGCGATGCCATCGCCCGTGGCGGTATCGGGATTGGTGGTGTAGAGATAGACTTTGCCGGCGCCGCCGGTGGCGAGCACCGTCTGCGCCGCGGAAAAGGTCAGTACCCGGTCGCCATCGATGTCGAGCACATAGGCGCCGAGACAACCGCGCTGCGGCGCTTTGATCTTGTCGCCGGTGATCAGGTCGATCGCGATATGACGCTCGAAGACGCTGATGTTGGCGTGCTGTCGGACCTTCTCGGTCAGGGTCTTCTGCACCGCTGAGCCGGTGGCGTCGGCGACGTGAATCACGCGCCGCTGACTGTGACCGCCCTCGCGCGTCAGGTGATAGCCCAGGCTGCTGCTCTCGTCCCGGGTGAATGACACCCCTTCCCCGATCAACCAGTCGATGGCGGCGTGGCTGTGTTCGACGACGAAACGCGTGGCCGCCGGATTGCATAATCCGGCGCCGGCGGTCAGCGTATCCGCGACGTGGGCGTCGATGGTGTCGGTGCTGTCGAGCACCGCGGCGATGCCGCCCTGGGCCCAGCCGGAGGCCGAATCTTCCAGCGCGCTCTTGGTGACCAGGGCCACCCGGCGATGGTCGGCCAGGCGCAGCGCCAGTGACTGGCCGGCCAGGCCGCTGCCGAGAATCAAGACATCGAAATTGTTCATGTGAATTGTCAGGCGGGTCGGGGCCAAAACTATATCACGAGCACCGGCGTTGCCGCCGGGGGATGTCCCTCTTGCCGACTGAACCATTCCGAAACCGGGCTGTCTTCTGTTTGTGGGTTGAGTTGCCAGCAGCGGCTTCCTGGGGGCGACATCGGCTTCGGGTATACTCGGATCACCGGAACTCGAACGATAATCGCAATGGGAGATCGCGAAGCTGACCAGGTTCTGGTCGAGCGCGTGCAGCGGGGGGACAAGCAAGCCTTCGGGCTGCTCGTGTCCAAGTATCAGCGCAAGCTGATACGGCTGCTGTCGCGAATGATCCGCGACCCCGCTGAAGTCGAGGACGTCGCTCAGGAAGCCTTCATCAAGGCCTATCGCGCGCTACCCGGCTTCCGCGGCGACAGTGCGTTCTATACCTGGCTCTACCGCATTGGCATCAACACCGCGAAGAACTTCTTGGCGGCGCAGGGTCGTCGGGCGCCGACGACCACGGAGTTCGACAGCGAGGAGGCGGAAGGTTTCGAGGACGGAGAGCAGTTGCGCGACAACAATACCCCCGAGCGGATATTGATGTCGAAGGAGATCGGCAACACCGTGAATGCAGCCATGACCGAACTGCCCGAGGATTTGCGCACCGCGATCGTGCTGCGCGAAATCGAGGGTTTGAGCTACGAGGAGATCGCACAGATTATGGACTGCCCCATCGGCACCGTGCGTTCCCGTATCTTCCGGGCCCGCGAGGCGATTGCTGCGAAGTTGCAGCCGCTGCTGGAACCCGGGAGCGATAAACGTTGGTGAATTGCAATCTGCACTCCCCTAGGGCACCAATAAAGGTGACACGATGAAATCTGAGCTTTCCGCCTTTCTCGATGACGAACTCGATGCCTCCCGACAGCCGGCCTTACTGACCGCCATCGGCCGCGACGAGGAATTGCGCCGCGCCTGGGATGGTTATCATTTGATCGGTGATGCGCTACGTCGCTCGCAGGGGCTAGACCAGCAGCTGGCGGTGCGGGTGATGGCCAGCCTGTGCCATGAACCGGTGGTGCTGGCGCCGCAGGTCAAGCGCACGCGCCATGTTTTGCGCTCCTCTCTGGCGGCGGCCGCGACCGTCGCCGGTGCTGCGCTGGTCGCCTGGGTCGCGCTCGCGCCGCCGCAGGCCGGCAGCGGTGGGCTCGCCAAGACGTATGCGTCGGCCGAGGCGCAAGCGCCATCGACCTTGGCGTCAGCCGACACTTCCGACGGCAGCCTGTTGCAGGAATACATGATCGCCCATCAAGCCTACTCGCCGGGCAACCGCATCCAGGGCGGGACCGCCTATGTTCGCAGCGTGTCCATGACCGGAAACGCTGCGGCGAGATGAAGCGCTGGCTTTTCTGCGGCCTTAGTTGCCTGCTCGCCTACAGCCTGCCCGCCGCCGCGCAGCAGCAGGACGGGCTGTACTGGCTCGACCGCGTCGTGACCGCGGCGCACAAGCTCAACTACAGCGGCACCTTCGTCTTTCAGAGCGGCGCGCTCGTGGAGACTTCCCGCATCACCCACCTCGTCGTCGCGGGCAGGGAGCAGGAGCGCATCGAAGTCTTAGACGGCAGTCCGCGTGAGGTGATCCGCAACAGCGGCGAGGTGCGCTGCTATCTGCCCGAGAGTCGCACCCTGATCGTGGAGAAGCGCAGTCACCAGCGCAGTTTCCCGGCGCTGCTGCCAGCGGTGCTGGGCGGGCTCACGGAGCACTATGTGATCCGCAAGGGCGCGCTCGGGCGGATTGCCGACCGCGAGAGCCAGGCGATCCTGCTCGAGCCCAAGGACGAGTTGCGCTACGGCCACCAGTTCTGGGTGGATGTGAAATCCGGCCTGCTACTCAAGGCCGAGCTCCTGAACGAGCGCAACGAGCCGGTGGAAACTTTCGCTTTCACCCAACTGCAGATTGGCGGCGCGATCGACCGCGAGTCGCTGACCTCGAAATACGCCGATCAGGCGAGGAACTGGCAGGTCCATACTGTGCGTGCCACCGAGCGCCGGGGCGAGGATGCCGCCTGGCAGTTCAAGGTTCACCTGCCCGGCTTCAGCAAGCTCACGGAGATGATGCGCGAGGTCCGTCCGAATGCGCCGTCGAGCATGCACATCATGTTCTCCGATGGCCTCGCGGCCATCTCGGTGTTCATCGACTCCGTTCCCGTCGGGCAGCAGAGCAAGAGCGATCTGGGCATGATTGCGATGGGAGCGACCAACATCTACCGCCGGATCGTGGCTGGACACATGCTCGTCATCATGGGTGAGGTGCCGCCCGCGACGCTGAAGCGCTTCGGCGACGGTATCGAACCGAGATGAGCGTTCGCGTCCGGATCGATCGTCGCGCAATCTGTGCCGCCGCCGCAGCTCAAAAACCCTGATACCAACCCTCATACTCCGGAGGAAGCTCCCTCATGATTCGGAAAATCCTGTTGCCACTCCTGCTCGCTCTGGTCTCCCTGGGTGCCCAGGCCAGGGGCCTGCCAGACTTCACCAAGCTGGTCGAGCAGCAGGGTCCGGCGGTGGTCAATATCAGTTCCATTCAGCATATCCACGGTAGCGGTCTGGCACAGCAGCTTCCCATCGACCCGCACGACCCGGCGTTCGATCTGTTCCGCCGCTTCTTTCCCCAGCTGCCAGGCAATCCTCAGCAGGAATTCGAGAGCAAGTCCCTCGGTTCAGGCTTCATCATCAGCGCCGACGGCGACATCCTGACCAACGCGCACGTCGTCGCCGGCGCCGATGAGGTCGTGGTCAGGCTTACCGACAAGCGCGAGTTCAAGGCCAAGGTGCTCGGTGCCGACAAGCGCACCGACATCGCCCTGATCAAGATCGCGGCCAGCGGCCTGCCGGTGGTCAAGCTCGGCGATCCGAACAAGCTCAAGGTCGGCGAATGGGTGGTCGCCATCGGCTCGCCCTTTGGTTTCGACAACAGCGTCACTGCCGGCATCGTCAGCGCCAAGGGGCGCTCGCTGCCGCAGGAGAATTTCGTTCCCTTCATCCAGACCGATGCCGCCATCAATCCCGGCAACTCGGGCGGGCCGCTGTTCAACATGGAAGGCGAGGTGGTCGGCGTCAACTCGCAGATCTACAGCCGTACCGGCGGTTACATGGGGCTGGCTTTCGCCATCCCGATCGATGTCGCGATGGAGGTGCAGCGCCAGTTGAAGACGAGCGGACATGTCAGCCGCGGACGCATCGGCGTGGTCATCCAGGAGATGACCCGCGGCCTGGCTGATTCCTTCGGCCTGGCCAAGCCGAGCGGTGCGCTGGTGAATTCGGTCGAGAAGGGCGGCCCGGCCGACAAGGCGGGCGTGGAGCCCGGTGACGTGATCCTGAAGTTCGATGGCAAGACCGTCAAGAACTCCGGCGATCTGCCGCGCATCGTCGCTGCCACCAAGCCCGGCACCAAGGTGACGATGCAGGTGTGGCGCAAGAACGCCAGCCGGGAGCTGACCGTGCACGTCGGCGAAATTCCCGAGGCGAGGGTGGTGCAGCGCGTTGGCCAGGGTGCCAAGCCGGCGCCGAAGGCGGCCGCCAATCGCCTCGGGCTGGTGCTGGCAGAGCCCAGCGCCGAGCAGAAGAGAGCGTTGAATCTCGACCACGGCCTGGTGGTCGAGGAGATCCGCGGCGGTCTCAGCGATTCAGAGCTGCGTGCCGGCGACATCATCCTGGCGCTGATCAGCAAGGGGACGCAGATCGAGGTGAAATCGATCGAGCAGTTCAACAAGCTGCTCGCGCCGCTGGATAAGTCGGCGACCATCACGCTGCTGGTGCGCCACGGCGAGAACCAGAGCTTCATCACCCTCAGGACACTCGGTGAGCAAAAGTAGCCAGACGGCGCGAACGACGCCCAGCTTGACGCTCTACAGCCGGACGTACTGCCACCTTTGCCACGACATGCAGGCCGCGCTGGAGGCCCTGCGTGGTGAGTTCGAGTTCGAGCTGCGCGTGTTGGACGTCGACGCCGACCCGGCGCTTCTGGCGCGCTACGACGAACGAGTGCCGG
>Ga0307375_10005593_pt1 | contig 11760 bp, 8 predicted proteins | sample TR1MG_FD_202531 | JGI IMG/M metagenome (GOLD analysis project Ga0307375, IMG submission 202531) | Soil microbial communities from Risofladan, Vaasa, Finland - TR-1 | ecosystem: Environmental > Terrestrial > Soil > Coastal area > Acid sulfate soil | place: Finland: Risofladan, Vaasa | collected... | reverse complement strand
CTGGCCGGTGGCCTCACCCTGGTCAGCATCGGCGCGATCAGCCTGTTCGCCGGGTCCTCCGTGGGCAATGGCACGAAGATGCTGATGGCCCTGATGACCGCCGCCGCACTGCCCTACCTCGCCGTCAACCTCGGCTTCGTGGGTCGCAAGATATTCATGGGCGATGCCGGCAGCATGGGCATCGGCTTCCTGCTGGCGTGGACACTGATCAGACTGAGCCAGTTGCCGCGAACCAGCTTGTCGCCAGTGGACGTGCTGTGGTGCGTAGCCTTGCCGGTGGTCGACACATTTGCCGTGATGTATCGCCGCATGCGCCAGCACCAGTCGCCGTTCAAGCCCGACCGCGGGCATATCCACCACCTCTTGATGGACATCGGCTTGAGCTCGCGCGGCACCCTCGTCGCGCTGATCGCGCTGGCCTCCTCGATCGCGTTCCTGGGCAGCGTGACCCGTTCATTCGGCCTGGGTTCCGGCAGCAACCTCGCCACTTTCTGCATCTTCGCCGTCGTCTACACCTTGTGGGTCACCCGTCTTCATGCGCGCCAGCTGGCCCGCAAGCAGCCGGTTGCACGGAACCAGGCAGCGAATGATGATCATGTCGCCGATGTGCTTCGCATGCCGCAACGGCAGATCGGCACGGACAGCGGGGATATGGCCCCGCCCGAGGCGGCCGAGTAAGGCGGTGCGTTGCTCTGCCTGTCGGTAGATACAGCGCACCATGGCAAACTGCCAGCGCAGCTTCGGCCCCCATCGTCAGCGTAGTCGGCAGGATTGATGGTGGGCAGCAGCCCCCACCCCCATCGGCAGGCTCTGGTCGAACACCTTGATCGCAACCACCATGACCCTCATCGAACAGCTCGATCGCCTGAGCCACCCCGTGTTCCAGGCCGCGATCATCGCTGCCTTCGGCGTGTTGTGCCTGTGCTGGCAACGCTATCGCCTCGGCGTCGGTCTGCTCGCGCTGGCGGCCTTCTGGCTATGGCTATGCTGCACCCCCGCGTTCGCCCTGTGGCTGCAGCGTTGCCTGGAAAGCCAGTACCCGCCGCAGCCAGCGGCCAGCTATGCCAAGGCCGATGCGATCGTGGTGCTGGGTGGCGGCGTCGTGCCCAGCTCCAAGATCAACTGGCGCACCGATGAAACAGGCGTGCTTGCCACCCGCATCGGTTTCGGCCTGCAGCTCTACCGGGATGGGCGCGCACCGATCATCCTGCTCTCCGGCGGTGAGCATGAAGCCGAGCAGATGGCTCAAGCACTGCGGCAGCAAGGCGTACCTGCCAGTGCACTGCGGACCGAGCAGCTCAGCATGACCACGCACGAGAACGCGCTGTACTCGGCGATCATCCTCAAACGCGAGCATCGGCGCAGCATACTGCTGGTCACCTCACCCATGCACATGCCGCGCGCCGCCGCCAGCTTCAGACGGCAGGGACTGAGCGTGATTCCTGCGCCCGCACTGGACCCCACCGCTTACCCGCTAAAGATGCCGCGTGGCTGGTGGCCCGCACACAGCGCGCTATACCTGAGCACGCGCTGCCTGCGCGAGTACCTCGGGCTGTGGGGTTACCGACTGCTTGGCTGGGCCTGATCCGGGTCGTCCAGCAACTCGCGGTACACCGCGAGAGTGCGCTCGATCACGATGCGCTCGTCGAACTCGGCCAGCGCCTTGGCCCGAGCGGCGGCGCCCAGCCGCGAGGCCAGCGCCGGATCGTCCTGCAGGCGGGCGATCGCGGCAGCCAGCGCCACGGCGTCGCGCACCGGCACCAGCAAACCGTCTACCCCATCCATCACCACCTCGCGGCAGCCCGGCGCGTCGGTGGTTACCAGCGGCAGGCCGCAGGCGGCGGCCTCGATCAAGTTCGTAGGCAAACCTTCGCGATAGCTCGGCAAAACCACCATATCTACAGACCCGAGCAGTTCGGGCATGTCATCGACATGACCTAGCCACTCGATCAACCCTTCATCCACCCACGCTCGCACGGTCGATTCCGGAACAGCAGCTGGGTTCCCAGGATCCGGCATGCCAGCCAACAGAAAGTGAATCGTCCGCCCCTTCCCCAGCAGCAGTCGCGCCGCCTGCGCATACTCGGCCAAGCCCTTGTCCCACAGCAGACGCGCGGCCACCAGCACGCGCAAAGGCCGCGCCAAGTCATGCCGGGCTGCCGCAGGGAAACGCGAGCAATCCACACCCGCGCCCGGAACGAGCCGCACCCGTGACGAATCGATAAGCCCGGCCTGCTGGAACATCACCACGTCATCGGGGTTTAGCAAGATCAAGCGTGCGTTTGGGCCATCCAGTGCTAACCGCAGGAGCATGCGAACCACCGGCCTCAGCAAGCGTGCCTTGATGTCGTTGCTGGTGAATACGTAGCCCATGCCGGCCACCGCGTTGACGCGAGCCGGTACGCCAGCCAGCCGTGCCGCCAGTGACCCATACACCGCACACTTGATGGTGAAGCCGTGCACCAACGCGGGCCGCTCGCGCCGGAACAACCGTCGCAGATGATTCAACAACAGCAGCTCGCGCAGCGGATTCAGGCTGCGCCGATCCATCGGCAAAGGCTCCCAGCGCAAGCCAAGTTCGCACAACCTGTGTCCATATTCGCCACGCGGCGAAATCAGTAGCAGCTCGTAGCCCGCCCGTTGTAGCGCCAGCGCCAGCGAGCGACAGAAGTTGTAGAGATACCAGTCGGTGTTGGCGAACAGAACTACCTTGCCACGGGATTCAATGGTGCGCACAGGTATTGCCTGACAACGCAAAGCGCACGCGCCCGTGTCCATCTGCCAGATAGACTTCAGTACCCGTTTTGCGTCCGCCTCCCGTTTGATAGCTACCGATAACAGGCACCGACCCAGGGGCACGGCCAGCGGGTGAATGGATAGCCAAACCACAGCTGAAAGCTCGTAACACAGCATCACCTCGCATGATCACAGGCATCAGCCTACAGCCGGCTGGATAGGTTCACCATTTCTTCGCTCGCCTCACTCGCGACTACTGGCATGCCGCTGGTCATCCAGCCACGCCTGAAACATCAATACATCCCACAGCCGATAGTGTTCGTTCACGCGGCCAGCGACATGGTCCGCCCACATCTTGCGAATCGGGGCCGGGTCGAAAAAGCCTTCCTCCGTTAGTCGGCGTTCGTCGAGCAGCGCTTCGCCCCAGTCGCGCAGCGGCCCGCGCAGCCAGTGTTCGATCGGCACGCCGAAACCCTGCTTGGGTCGCTCGATCAAGCCCTTTGGTACGTACTGATACAGCACCTGCCGCAGTAACCACTTGCCCTGCCCGTCGCGGATCTTCTGCCGCATGGGCAAGCGCCAGGCTAGCTCCACCACGCGATGATCCAGCAGTGGCACCCGCGCTTCCAGGCTCACAGCCATGCTGGCGCGATCGACCTTGGTGAGAATGTCGTCCGGCAGATAGCTCACCAGATCGCTGAACATCATGCGCTCTACAACGTCGCGCAGATCCGGCCGGCGGCGCGGATCAGTCAAAGCGGTGAGCGGCTCACCCGTGGCATTGAGAACCAGCGCGGCCGGCTGCTGCCAGTGCGACACCAGCTCGGTATACAGCGCATCCAGTGATGGGGTGGACAGCAGTGCGGCCAGCCGGTCGATCTTGTCGGCGGGGTGCTTGACCCGCAGCGAAGACGGCAACAGTGGCATGCCCAGCTGCATGAGTCGCGCCCAGAGGCCAGGCGCTGCCCGGAGGATCGAAGCCATGCCGCAGCGCAACGACCACGGCAAGCGGGCGGTGGATCGCCACAGTTTTTCGCCGAGAAAATAACGGTTATAGCCAGAAAACAACTCATCGCCGCCGTCGCCGGAAAGGCTGACCGTGACGTGCTTCCGGGCCATGCGCGACACAAGGTACGTGGGGATCTGCGAGGAATCCGAAAACGGCTCGTCGAACATAGTCGGCAGCTGTGGCACGACATCCAGCGCATCCCGCGCGGTGACATACAGCTCGTGATGATCCGTGCCCAGGTGGCTGGCCACAGCCTTGGCGTGTCGAGCCTCGTCGTAATCCGCCTCATGGAAGCCGATGGAGAAAGTCTGCACTGGGCGCGCTGACTGCGCCTGCATCAGCGCCACCACCAGCGAGGAGTCCACACCACCCGATAAAAACGCGCCCAATGGCACGTCGGCCTCCATCCGCAGGCCGACGGCATCGCGCAGTATCCGATCCAGCTCGCCGGTCGCCTGCTCGTCCGTCAGATCGAGCCGGCCGCCCACGCCCGCCTCGGCCACCGCGCGGGCGGACCAGTACACCTGCGAGCACGCCGTCAAAGCTTCTGCATCAGTTGGCGTCTTCGCCAGCGCCTGATTTACGCGCAGCAGCGTGCCGGGCATCAGCTTGTGGATGTCGCGGTAGATCGAATACGGCGCGGGAATGTAGTTGTGGCGCAACTGCAGGCATAGCGCATCGCGGTTCACCGGGTTGGCGAAGCCGGGCATGGCGGTGATGGCCTTCAGCTCCGAGGCGAACACGAAAACCGATCCCATCCAACCGTAATACAGCGGCTTGATCCCCAGCCGGTCACGTACAAGGGTCAGCGTGTGCGTTTCAAGATCCCATAGTGCAAACGCGAACATGCCGATGAAGCGCGCCAGCGACGCTTCCAGCCCCCACTGCTCGATCGCGGCCAGCATCACCTCGGTATCCGAATGCCCGCGGAAACTGGCACCCGCAGCGTGCAGCTCCGGGCGCAGGCGGTTGTGGTTGTAGACCTCGCCGTTGAACACCATTACGTAACGACCACTGGCCGATACCATCGGCTGATGACCTTGCGGCGAAAGGTCCACGATCGACAGCCGCCGGTGGCCCAGCGCGATGCCTGCCTCGGCCTGCTGGAAATAGCCTGCGTCGTCCGGGCCGCGGTATCGGATGGCGCGCGTCATGCGACGCAAGACATTCGCGCCGTTTTCCGCGCCAAGGCGATGCCCGACGTCCCAGAACCCTGCGATACCGCACATGTTTCAGTTCCTTTGAATCAACGAAGTATAAAGATCGGCGTACTGGAGGCTCACCGCCTGCAGGGAATAGTGCTCGATGATGCGTTGCCTCGCGCGCAAGCCAAGAGCGCGTCGCGCAGGTCCGTCGAGCGCAGCCAGCTGAGCCCAGCCCGCCGCCAACGCACGGGCGTCGCGAGCGGGAACCACGACGCCGGTATCGCCGATGATTTGCTTAACGTCACCCACTTCGGTCGCCACACATGGCACGCCGCAAGCCATCGCCTCACCAATGGCATTAGGAAAGGCCTCGCTCCACGACGAAATTGATGCTATGTCCAGCGCCGCATCAATGGCGGAAATGTCTGTGCGCCGCCCGCACAGCCGCACATGGCCCTGCAATCCTAATTCATCAAGCAGATCCCGAAGTATCGGGTTGTCCGCATCCGCGCCGTCGCCCACCAAAACGAAATGGGCCTGCGGGCAGGCAGCCACAAAGAGCCCCGCCGCACGCAGGAAGTTGGCGTGGTCTTTCATCGGATGCACACGTGCCACCAGTCCGACAAGCAACGCATCGGCAGGCAGCCCAAGCTCCACGCGTATCCGCCGCCGCGCCGCGTCGTCGGGCCGAAATAAACCAGTGTCGAAACCGTTGGGGATTGCCCGTGTGCGGGCCGCGTCATAACCGGCGCTCTCATGCTGCCGTGCGCTCACTACCGAGTTGTAGAGGATCTGCCGGGGACGGCGGGAAAACAGCGCGCCGGCCCTGATGACCTGGCGAGTCAGCCGCTTTTCCTTCTCAGGGTCGTGAAGGGAATGACGTATCCCCCACAACACTGGGATGCCCAGCCCCGTTGTCGCCAGGGTGGCTATGATATTGGCGTGGTACATCCAGCCATGTACGACATCCGGCGCTGAGGCCCGCACGATGCGGCGTAACCGCCACAGATCGCCTGGCCGCGGCCGGGACGGAGTCATTCGCAGGTGATGGAGTTCGGCGACTGCGCCAACTCGCGCGCTCAGCGATCCCGGCGGGCCCAGCGCGACCACGACGTGCTCGAAGTCGGGCGAACGCAGGGTCTCCAGCAGCCGGCACAGGGCAGTCTCCGCACCGCCGGTGTTGAGGCCGGTGATGACGTGCAACACGCGAGCGGACGCACCCCTCTCGGTAGGTCGTGCACCCATCAGCCCACCACCGTACGTATGATCTCGGCCAGTCGCAAGGAAAGCACCTCGACACTGAACCTCGTGTCGATCACTGCACGCCCCCTATCACCCATTCGGCGCGCCGCATCGGGATCACCCAGTAACATGGTCAGCGCATCCACCCATTCGTCCTGCGTGCTGGCCCCGAAGCCGAAGCTCCCCATCGCCAGCACTTCTCCGTTCATACCCACCGGCGAAGCCACTACCGGCACCCCGCACGCCATGTAGGTGAGCATCTTGAAGGAACATTTCCCGCGCGCCCATGCCGTGTCCTGAAGCGGCATCAGGCCGATCTGCAGATCCTGCAGGGCCGATACCTCAATCGCCGGCGTCCAGCGGACGTACTCCACGCGATCGGCCGGCAGGCTCTGCAAGGTCGGACGGCGGTTGCAGATCACGCGCAACTGCGCCTTCGGAAAACGACTCATCACCGCATGCAGCCCGGGCTCGATTCGTTCAAGCTCAATCAAATTACCGCCGGTTCCAGACCAGCCAATGATCTGTGTCGGAGTAAGCGATTCCCTCAATGGAAAAAATCGCTTCGCATCCACTGCCGTGGGCAGCAGGAAGATCCGCTCACAGTGCTGGCCGAAATAGTCCGCCAGATAAGCGTTCCCACAGATCACCGCGTCGCACCGGGCCGCCAGCTTGCCGGCGAAAGCGCCGCGCCGATGCAGCCAGATGGCGTCATCGACGTCCAGAATACGAGGGCGCGAGAACAAAGGCTCCAGCGTGAGCAGGGTGCTGAGCAGCTCGCGCTGAAAAATCACCGCGTCATACCGGTGTGATCCAGGGATCTGCAGGCCGCGCTCCGCACAGGCTGCCAGCAGCCAGGCCGGTCGGCGCCATGTGGCATCCGGGGGATACTGACCGACGCCTGAGGCAAATTCGTCCAGTTCAATACCAGACTGCTGCATGCGTTCCACATACTGCCGCACGCGAAAGCGTGCACTGGGAACGTCCTGTCCGCCAGTATACGCAGCCACCCGCAGCGGCCTTCCCCGCACCGACGCGCAAGCGCTCATGCGCGGGACTGCGCAATGGCCACATCGGTCGACCCGCGTCGAAAGCGCAGGCGCCGCAGTGCGACCACCGCTGCCGCCACCATCAAAAGCTTCATGATCGGATTCAGCGCCAGTAGCAGGCTCTCGGTGAAGATGGTCATCAACACGCCGTAAAAAATTGACGCGTACAAGAGCAACCACAGCAGCCGCTGCTGCCGGGCACGGCGGTAGACGGCGCCGGCCATGGCGCCCAGCGCCAGCATGAAACCCGCCACCCCTGACAGACCGTATGGGGGAAAGTAGGAAAAGAATGCCGTATAGGTGTTGTAGTGGAGCCCATTGCCGATCTGCACAAACGCGGCATTCGAGTCGGGAACATCGAAGTAGTTACCGAAATAATTGGCCGTGCGCTCGAAGAACCGCCACGGGCTCCAGACTGCCGGCACCGACTGCGGGTGATCCAGATACACGCTGAAGCCAACCGGGCCCGAGGCCAGGTAATTGCCCAGCTGTTGCAGCGTGGTATGCGCAGCTGACGCGAGGGACACATAGCCCCCAGTTGCGCCTTGCACGCGTGCTACCGTCACAACGCCGAAAAAGACCACGCTCAAGCCCAGTGTGATAAACAATGCAACCTTCGGAAGGCGTCCGCGCTGCATGCTGTGAATGACGAACAGCATCACCAGCAGGCCGATGACACCGCCCTTCGCGCCAGTCAGGAGGTTATAGAAAAAAGCCAGAACAATGATGCCCCCCACCAGCAACCGCCACCGGCGCAAAGATTCGCTCAAAGCAAACGCCAGTACTGCGGCAATACTCGACAGCACCACCAGATTGTTGACAACGGGCACGCGCGCGAGGTCGCTCGACTGCTCCAGCATGCCCTGCCGGATCTCCACGAAGAAGGCGGGCGAAAATAGCGTTGCGCTGCTGAACTGGCGGATATAGGCGAGATAAAATGGCACGCCGAGCGACAAAATCAGAAAAAACAGCCACAAGATCACGCGATCGCTACGGTAGCCATAAGTGCTGGGCTTCCTTGCATGCACCGGAATGCCCTTGCCCAGCAAAACACCTAGCGAAAACATCGCCAGCCCGCAGACATAGATCAGCAGCGCCGTCCACGACACGCCGTAAAGTTGGTCACCAGCTATTGCAAGAAACACGAAGGTCACGGCCCAGACTGCCGAGATGGTAACCGCAGGGTCAAGCCATGACCTGGCCCGGGACCAATTGAATGCAAACAGCGCTGCGAACGCGATAAACCCTGCGATGGCAACCGACAAACCGCTCATGGGCAATCACCGCGCCGCCGGTCACGAACATGCAGCGCCAATCCGAGCGGCAACGCGAACAGAACCAGGCCCTTGCGTGTTGCGTTGCGGATCGCCCTCCGAATACCGCCATTCGCAGGACTGAATCTGACGTAGTTGATGGCATGACGCAGCGCCCGAAATGATCCGAATCGGTTCATTTGCTCGTGGTAGTAAAGCGCGGTGCCTTTCGGTGACCGATATCTCGTGCGCGTCATGCTGCTGGTGATGGAGTCGTCAGAAATAAAACAAATTTCCAGTGGCGTATTGAAGCATCGCGTCTTGTAAGTATCATGAAGCCGCGCCCATACCAGACCCTCTGGACAAAATCGTTCGCCGGCGAACTCGGGAAACCGATGCTCGCGTAGCACATCAAGTCGGTGGAAGCCCCATTTATCGCCGCGCAACGACTGCAAAATCGCATAGTTGGAGTCCCATCCATCGACCGGATAGGCATCTCCGACCACCTCACCGGTAGGCCGCATGCTGAGGCAGCTCACACCGGAATATCCATGCCGAAGCGATTCGGGAATCTGCAGCCATTGGCCAAGCAAGGTCTCCAGTGCGTGGGGAACGCAGGCATCATCCGAGTCCAGTCGCAGGAAGAGTTCTCCCCTCGCCTGCTTGATCGCGACATTATGTGCGGTGTGCACGCCACCGTTGGCCTTTTTTATGTAGCGTATCCGCATACGATCCTCCGCCATCATTTCCCGAACCCGCGCTTCCGTGTCATCTGTGGAACCGTCATCCACGATCAGCCATTCGAAGTCCTGCAGCGTCTGCGCCAGCAGCGACTCATACACGCGATGCAGCGTGTGCCCGCGGTTGTAGGTTGCCGTGAACACGGTAAAGCAAGAGTCGCCTGGCGCTACAGCATGAGTCATGCAATTTTCCTGCGGAAACGATCATGGACTCTGGCTCTGACTTCGAGTGGGTTCAGGGAAAGCGTGGCGCACAGGTAGGCCACGACACCCAGCGTAATATGCAGCACCAACGACAGCCAGGTGTAATGTGCTGTGGGAACCACCAATACTGCGACCATGATCGCGCTGGCGACGATAATTTTCAGTAGGTCCAACCCCTCGAAGCGGATGTTGATCAGACGCCTGCCCAACAACACGCTCAGACACAACGCGAGCAGAAACGAGAGCAGCGTTGCGCTGGCTGCGCCGGCTGCACTCCACCGCGGGATGAAAACCCAGTTCAGCAAAATATTGACGCCTGCTGCGGCGGCGAGGATCAAGGCCTGCTGCCTGGTTTTCTGGGCCACCATGAACACGATGTCGTAGGCATAGGATCGAATGGCCGCAAGGGCCACCCCAACGGCCACGATCGCGGTGATCAGCGGAGACTCGCCTGGGACGAAGTTGCCCAGCAGCAATCGCGTCAATGTCGGCGCGAGCACGACCAGGCCCAGTGTGGCCGGTAGGGCAAGCCCAACCACCAACAACAAATTCTGGCCCAACAAGACGCCGGTACGATCAGCCCCCTGCTCGGCATAACGCTTGACCGCCAGCGGAAAGACTGCAAGCCCCAGGCCCGCCAGTAGATTACCGAGCGCGTATTGCGCGAGGCTGTAGGCCGAGGCATAGACGCCGGCTTCCGTCGGCCCGCGCATTGCTGCCAGCATCAGGCGATCGGCACTGTCCACGATGAAGGTGAAGCCCAGCGTCAATGCCAGCGGCAGTCCGTACGAGGCGAGTATCTTGGTTTGCGCCCAGCTCGCCTTGCGCAGCCTGGCGAAGCCTTCAAGCCAGCGCGGTGCCGTGAGCAGGCTGGCAACTAGATAGCCCTGCGCCACGCCCAAAATCAACGCGGTCAACGCACGTGTCAACCATACCGCGAGCAATCCGAAGACGAGGCCGAAAACTGCTCGCAAAAGGCCCGCCACACCATACCGAACAGGGTTCAGATCCGCCCGGTTGGCGTCCAGCCCCAGCTCGAACCAAGCCTGCGCACAGGCCAGTGCAACGGTCGCCGCAATGAGGGAGGTGCTGATGACAGTGCTACCGCCGTTGCCGGATGCAGCGACGATGACCGCCACTGCAACCGCCGCGGCGATAAGCACAAGGAACAGAAAGCCGATCGAGCCAAGCAGCGCGCTGCGGTCACAGGTGGGGTCCGCGCCAAATTTGACCAGGCATTGACGCAACCATTGAAATCCGACGCCAGCGACCAGCCCCGTTATCGCGATGATCACCGCGTAACGCCCGTAATCAGCCGGGCTCAATACCCTGGTAAAAGCGAACAGCGCGAGCATGCCCACCGCGCCACTGACGAGCCGCCCTGTCAGGTAGTACGCACTATGGCGTGCCAATGTCATGTTTGCTCCAACAAAATAGATCAGCGGTAATGATTGACTTCGAAACTCCACGTCGCCGCTGGGAGGGTATCACTCGAGTAGGACGCCCGACGCCAGTGAGCGAAGTTGGGCAGAGGGTGTGGGAAATTTTGTTTAATCGAGATTTCGGTTTAGAACTGAGAGAGACGTGCATCGAACTGAATCGTAAAGCGATTCTATGCGGCGCAACAGTTGCGGATCAGCATCCGTCCATTTCTTGGTGATGTTGCGTAGCCCCAAGTAGAACGATTTCAGCAACTCCTCATCGCCACGTCTTCTTTCATTGCGATTCGCGACGGTAATCGACTGAAGCGATGATCGCTGAGATGTCCACTTCCGTATTCGCCCAAATCCACACCTGCATCTTGGACTTTCGGCCCAGGCACTGAGCCAGCACCTCGGCGTAGTGCAGCGGTGGAACAGCCTGCTCCTTACCAGTCAGGCTCTTGATCTCCTATACCAAGGCATCGCCAAGGCCAGCCCTTGCCCAAGGCTTTGCGTAGGCTTGAAACCCAGATTCGCAACCGCCTTGCTTATGTCGGCCAGGCTATGACGAACATCACCTTCGCGAAAGTCGCGATATACGGGCTGTGCATCTTGTAGATGCGCGTAATACGACCGCAGATTGGCCTGAAGCTTGGAGTAAAGCTCGTTGAGTGTCGTACGTTCACCTACCGCTACGTTGTAAACCTGATTCAAGGCAATGGGCCTTTCTGTCGTCGCAGCCAACAAATTCGCCTGCACCACGTTTGCGACGTAACAAAAGTCACGGCTAGTCTCACCGTCACCATTGATGAACACTGACTCGCCCGTGATGAGGCTGTCTATCCACTTGGGAATGACCGCTGCATAGTCACCATCGGGATCCTGTCGCGGACCGAACACGTTAAAGTAACGCAGACCAATGCTATTGAAGCCGTAGCAGCGTGCAAAAACGCGGGCATAC
>Ga0307375_10005592_pt1 | contig 11760 bp, 6 predicted proteins | sample TR1MG_FD_202531 | JGI IMG/M metagenome (GOLD analysis project Ga0307375, IMG submission 202531) | Soil microbial communities from Risofladan, Vaasa, Finland - TR-1 | ecosystem: Environmental > Terrestrial > Soil > Coastal area > Acid sulfate soil | place: Finland: Risofladan, Vaasa | collected... | reverse complement strand
TTGGTCTCCGATGCTTGCTTATCGCCGATCATGTCAATCCGGTCATGGTAGATGTACACCACCTGCCGATCACGGACAAATTCGCGCCCTTTGTCTTTACCCAATGCCAGCAGGTCTTCAGCCTTGATCGCCACACCGCCATATTGCTCAAGATGGGTACTGCGCTGCTCGACCGTGGAAATTACCGCGCCATCTGCACTCAAGTCGAGATTAGTATTCAGCTTGTAGGCGAGTCTGGTGTGAGGCAACAGAGATGCCATGCCCAACGCGGTATAACTGGGCAATACACCGAGCATCGCTGACAAGGATGCCTTGAAACGGCTGCGACCATTGATGATCCGTACCAACTCCTCTGCCGCCTCAAAACGGAAAGCATCCGAGATCACCACGAATACACGCTTGGCACCACCCTCCAATACAGGCTTAACATGCTTGGCATAAAAATCCGGCTGACTCACCAACCCATCAACTCGCCACGTCTTCAACAAACCGCTGTCGCCCTCAACGACCTTACTCCAAGCTGAGGTCAATTGCGGAATAAACCAGCCCGAATAGGTGCTTTCGATACGCGCACTTAACTCATGCAACACCGCCCAGCCCATCGGCTCGACAGCAGCTGCGGCATAGTTAAACTGCCGATAGAGCTGGTCGAAGCGAAATATCTCAGATTGATACGCAGCCAGTCCCTCTGCTGCATCAGCAAAACTAAACCCTGCCTCATGCGCAGCCTTCAGTTCAAAGAAGCTATATGCAGCTTCTAGTGCGTCATAACTCGCTGCCAAAGCGCGTGAAGTGTCACTCCCTTGAGCCAGCAAACGGTTAGCCCAATGGCCATCGCGGCGTCGAGCGATCAAGGCACGCACAGCATTCGACTCAGCACCCGATGCCGCGATAATACGATCCTTGAGATATTTGATGATGCGCTGCTCAACTACCGCAAAGGTCATCACATCCGATAGTGCATCACCGGACAGAGTGCCTAACATCCCGGCAATATCTAATTCCTTGGCCACCGCATATGACAAAGCGTTGTAGCTGGCAAAGTGCGCCATGTCAGAACGCCAGCGACCAACGAACACCGCTGCATTCCCCGCCTGAGTTTTATTGGAAAGGACAAAATGAGTGAGCTGGCCAGGGCAAGTACCTGACAGCGCGCGAGCAAAATCAGTAGCCAGTAAATGGAACAACAAATCGCGCAATGTCGGCTCAGTCACAGCGTAGCCAAACTCCTTCTCAACTTTAGCCCAGAAAGCCAATTCCAGTTCGTTGCTCTGGATGTCCTGCCATTGTTTGGATGCAGCATCGAGGTCAGCTTCCCCGCCAACTACAAGTGCGGAAAATAAACGCAGTAACATCGCCGACAAATCAGGCTGATCCGCTCGTGCCAATACCGCCAGCATCTTGCGATCCAGATCGTCCGCTGTATCAGTTGGAACTACCCAGCGCTTGAGCTTTTCAACACGCTCTTTTGAACGCAGAAATTTGGCGCGCAACTTTAGATGCACACGCAATGTTTTGGTTATCAGGCCAAGGTCTTCCAACTGGATGGAAGCGGCATCCGCGCTGAACGTCTTGCTGCGCAGGCGAATATCCAGCAGCCAATCCTGGGCAAGCTCTGGTTCCAGTTTGTTGCTGTAGAGCAACCACTTCTGCCTTGGCGCGCGTTCAATATTCAATTTCACTTGAAGCGCAGGCATGGAATCAATGCGCACAATTTGCACTTCCGGCAAGAGGAGATTTTCTACAGCGGAGGCAAACTCCGCTTCGGCATCATGCCAAAACACGACGGTGTGATTGACATAAAGTGCAGAAAGTGAATCAACAATGCGTTGTGTGCTCACAGTGGATCTTCCTTGCCTTTTTCATATTCAGGAGGCTTGGCGACATACTTTTCCCGCTCCTCTGAACTTCTGAAAATAGAATCAACCAATCGGCTTCCTGCACCAACAAGTTTTGCTAATACTCGAAGCTGCTCGCGACATGAGAGGTTTGATGACGGCTCGGGATAATTGATCGAATGGTCAACTTCACCCCAAATTTCTTCAAACAAAGTTCTGACTTGAATTTCGCAACAGAGATCTGAATCCGGTCTTGGACGAACAAGGTAGTGAACGCTTGTATAAAAACTTTCTTTGATTTGAACATTGATGCCGAGTCCCTCGAAGTATTGCTTCGACTCGGGATCCCATGTGTAGGCCATTGGCGATTCGGGCAGATACCAATCTTTAGCGTTTACCTTAGCCATAATTTCATTATGAATAAGAGAGAATTGATCTTGATACAAATGAAGAACGCGAGTTCCAGCCAAATCTGTGACTTTTTCAAAAAGATTGTTTGGACCTATTGGATCTTCATCTTTCCATTTGCGTGAAATTTTCTCTTTCAAATGTTCGCGGTCTTTGATGCGTGTCTTCACAGAGTGAACAATTGGGAAATCAGGCTTACTTAGCTTCGGATGAGATGCAAACCATTGGCCAACGCCATTCATGAAGATCAAAAGTTCATGTTTTCTCTCTTCAAAAGCACCAACAGCCGCTTCTATTGATTGGCTTTTATCCATAATCTCACCTCAATTTAAGGCGCTCATCCGTGACAAGAGGTCTTTAGCAAACTCAAGGTATTTTTCGCGGGTGTTTTCGTAGATTGCCCTGTTGCCCATGATTGTGCTGACATCAGATTCGTCAAGCGTCTTGCATGATGGTACTTGCCACATCGGCAAGTGATATCGCTGAGCCATAGACGGCAAAGTGTTATGGGTATGCATGATTGCCATTTCACCTATCGGGAGAGAGAGAGTCTCATCACTTAAATGATCACGAATTTCTGGTCGAATAAAATCCTTGATGGCATCAGGAATTTGCATCGCATAGTTGTAGTGTGCTGTCGCTAGATTCCATGGCTTTGAACCTGAATATTTTTTGGCGTTGTAAATCGTAAATCCCAGTAGTCGGACGAATTTATCAGGGAAGTTTTTTCGTTTTTCGTCTGAAAGCAAATGGTAGATGGTATCAAATTGTTTTTTCCATACGGCAAGTGCGTTTCCTATATTTCGGATGCCATAAAGAGAAAACATATCCGGCATGCAAGGAATTACAAAACCATCCGTGGTAGAGATAATCACCTTGTTAAGTGTGCCCAAGCTTGGTGAAGTGTCCATAATCACAAACTCATACCCGTGTTGCCTGGCATACGACTCCGCAAGTTCTCGCGGTTTAGTGATGGTTCGAATGGCGAGCGGGTCCCCTTGATAAACGTCACTCCAGCGCCCCGAGATTTTATCCTCGTAAAGATGCATCGTTAGGCGCCCAGGAATAAGATCCAAATTGGTACCTAACGGATGGGGGGGAGAAAGCTTACCAGCTTCGGCAGCGCCATCTTCAGTCGGTTTCAGCAGAAAGTGAATCGACCTTGGATTTGAAACGAGGGTGTCAAAATCTTTGGGCGAGAGCTTGTCGCGCGCGCCCTGGAAGTCATCGATGAAATTATCTTCCTCCCGCCAAATTTGATGGAGCTTCTCTTCCTCCATACCAAGGATGGTTAAATTGCACTGTGGATCCAAATCTATGATCAATGTCCGATGCCCCATCTCAGCCAAGGCATGTGCCAAGTGAAAAGTAAGTGTCGTTTTCCCGACTCCGCCCTTGTTATTAAATATCGATATGGTTTTCATCATTGCCTTTCAATCTTCTGAATTCTAAAATTCGCCGTAGGTCACAAGTTCGACGTGTATTGCACTACTCTTTAGTTCCTAAGCGAAGAGGTTTCGTTTGCCATATATCCTCTTTAACACCAAACAGACTTTGGACTAACCTGAAACGAGCGATGAGCTTCAACATCATTCAGAAACTCATTCCACAGTTTCTGTCCTAACCGTTTGCAAGCGAATGCTCCAGACATAGAAACAAACCCACGCAACACAGTTGTCAGGTCATCCAGATATTCCGTCAGCAATGTCTCGACATTGTGCCCATAGCCAAGAAACACCGCATCCCTATAATTGGCTTTGCCCCTGTAGCGAAAGGCTTGATGCAGGAACGAAACCGACTTTCCAGATAACCGACTATCGCGTAGCTCACGCGCAGCCTTTTTACGAAAATCATCAACTGCCAAATCTTTAAAATCGCGAGAAGCCTTGATGTTCTCTTCAGCTTTCCATTTCCACCATTTAGCATTACCAGATAGGTATTCGCAACAAGCCCCATGCGCTTCCATCGAATTTGTAGATTTAATTTTCAGGCCGTAGGCATTCCCACATTTGATCGCTGCGATCTCAGTTTTGAAGCTGGCCTCGACCAAGGTTGAGACACGCATTGAAAAAGGTGACATAACTTTGCCGGTAGCCGCAAACTGCCTATCCCATGCATTCGCTGTACCAGTATGGTCATCCTGAAACGAACCATCCTGTGCAGCAACCATAGCGCTAGCAGCTGCATATATTCCGTAATACCAACCCACTATTCCAACCCTTGCCACATCTGACTTGGATGGCACGGAACGCAATGCTTCCAGTGCCGACAACTGATGTATAGCAAACAAGAGTTGCTCAAAAACCGTATTTTCTTCATGTTGAGTAAATACTCGTTTCTGAACACTTGCATAAAAAGACGATGCGGATCCGAAATTGATCTTTTTATCTGCAACAAGTATTGCCAGCGCATGCATCCAATTAACTGTGGATGGCAAAGCAAAGTGAGGCTCAGGAACCCCAGTGGGTTCAGATAAAGTTCCTTGCGTTGTGATGCGCTGATACAAAGAAAAACTACTCATCACCAGCCCCTCCCGTCACTGCTTTCACCTCTGCCAACAAATCACCAAACTTTCCATAGCTCACCTTCACCCCATCATCCAAATCCAGCTGGATGCGCATGTCGGCGTAGTGGCGGAGTTTTTCGTCGTAGGACAGCAATTCGACGTGTTTCTTGCGCAGCCCTTCGACTTCCTTGTTGAGCTTGTTGCGGGCGGCGGTGGAGGTGGCGGCTTCGGCATCCTTGGTCAGCATCTCGATGCGCGACTGGATTTTACCGGTCAGCGGCACGACGTATTCGCTGCGCATCCGTGCCAGTGTGCCTTCGTGGTAGCGGTGCAGATATACCAGAGCCTGGAAGGCGCCTTGTTTGCCGCTGGAGAAGAGCCAGTAGATGGGGCGCTTCTTGTAGGTTTGCAGGTGATCTTTGTAGAAGCTGCCTGAGAGATAACGGCGAATGGTTTCTTCCGGGGTTTCGTTGCCCTTCTTGCCCAGGCTTTCCGCCAGCCAAACCATGTTCTCTTCCAATGTCTCAGCACCCCACACGGCAAGCAAAAATTCGCGGATGCGATTTACTGTATCGTCCTCGAACCAGAGTGCGTCGGTAAGCGGGACGATGCCGTCGGCGTCGGCAGGGAATATCTTGTAACGGGTTGTATCAAATCCAACGTTACCAGCATGAGCGTAGATCAGACCGGGTTCGTCCAGGCTGTAACGGCCCATCATGCAACCGATGGCGTAGGAGATCAGGCGCTGGCAGTCCTTTTCGCGATCAGCGTGGGCAAGAGTAATTTCCTCCTCGGGAACGTCGGCGGAAAGTCTGTCTTGAAGGCCATAGTTATCAATAAAAAGCCGGTTGTTTGCCGTCTCTAATTCACGAATACGAACACACCGACTCTGACAGAAGTCACTCCAGCCGCCAAAGGATCCTGACAGCAGTTTTTCCTCAACAATATTCGTAGTGATGGGGCTCCCCCTAAAGTTCCATGAAGTTTCAAAGGAGTCCCAATCAATCCTTGCAATTTCGATGCATTCCAAAGCTAACGCTGAAGCCTCATCAGTCTCTGGGCATATCGGCTGCCTTGCAACATAGCCCACCGAGTAATGCAAACCTGGGCTCGTTAGGCTCAAGATGTACGTGTTGACCTTGCTATTGAGAAACGCCGCAATATACGGGGGAGAGTTTGCTTCTGGAAACGCACTCATCGAGAGAGTAGCAAATATTTCCCCCGGATCTCGATAGCGAGCACCGAATGCTTTTGTTGCAATATCTGACCAGCCAACTGCCTCAAGAAAATACAAATCTTCTGAGGGGCAATGATTGCCTATCTGTTTTAGCTCTCGATAGCTTGTTACATCAAAAGTGATCACGTGCTCTGAATTGCCATACCACTTCCTGAATGGGCCACCCTTACTGAAAGGAAACCACTTCTGACCAGATTTCCATGCCTCAGTCTTCGATGAGAAACCAAAGCCCACCTTGACGTGATCCACCTCGAACCAAAGCCGCACATATTTCTCGTCGTCACCTGTAGCCATACCTTGTCTTGGCAAAGAAACGTCGGCTAGGGTTTTAAATTTGCTGAAAGCATTAATGACTTCGTCTGGTGCCGAGAATATTAGAGGGCTACTTGGGATGGCTTGAAACGAGTCAACATTTGCAGACTTCCGTCTTTCGTTGATCGGGGGGAAATCTACCGGAACTCCGTCATCGGTAAGCTCGTAATATTTTGCCCCACAGAATTCGGCAAAATAATCAGGAACTCTGCACCGCTGAACCACCCAGATGGATGTTCCAAAACTGATTCCCATTGGGGTTGGCGCCTTACCATCATATGGCATATCCATAAGAGTCATGAGTGTGTGTTTGACCAACATGCCCACTCGAAACTCTTCGTACCGCGACAGATACATCCAGTCATGAAGCGTCACCATGGAAATCATGCCTGATGGTTTTGCCGCTGCGAATCCGCGTTCCATAAAACAAGCAAATAGATTTGGCTTGCAGGTTGGATAAACTGATGCCACAAAATTCTTTAGCTCGGTATTCATTCCCTTACCGCCCATGTAAGGAGGATTGGCCACCACGGCATCGAACTGCAACCCCAGCACCTTCGCCTGCGCCACCAGTGGCAACAAATCCTGCGCCGCCGCTTGGGCATAGAGATCGCCGTTCTGAATGGCCTGTTGCAAACCTTCTGCCATTGTTGCCAGTTGCGCATTCAATTTCTGCGGAATCTGAATCAGTGAGCCAAAGGTTTTGGCATGGGCAAAGGTGTCAATTAGTGCAGCAATCATAGGTCGGGTTAGCGCAGCGTTAACCGACTTTTCTGGTGCCACCAATTCGCCGAGGTTCATTTGCGGAAGTGTGCCTGGCAAGAGATCGTCATCACCGAATCCGGTACTAGTTTGTCTGGTTACGCCCTGCGGGCTAACCCTACCTATGACGGATAGCAAAGCACGAGCAAGTTCATCGGTGTTCAGCCCCTTGCTCTCTTGCAAGGCCGACACGTTGAGCTTGGGTGGATTGTCGAGCAGGCGGCGGTCGTCGGCGCGGGCTTTCATCAACAGAGCAAAGCCTGCCAGTTGCGCGGCGCGGTCATCGATGTCGAGGCCATAGAGATTCTTCTCCAGAATCAGGCGCGGAATGGCGCGGAGCTGGTAACCGCGTTCCAGGTAGATGCCCTTGAGCACATCGTAGGCCACCACCAGGATGTGGCCGGAGCCGCAGGCGGGGTCGAGCACTGTGATGGTTTCTGGATTGAGGCTGCCGCCGTCTTCACTCATTCTTGCTTGGGTGATCGCGGCTAAAACCGCTCCTACACTGGGTGTTTGCTCGGTGGGTTGGATGTAATACGGCCATTGGCTTTTCAGCGTCGAGGCCGGATTGGCCATCAGCCACAGACGGCCGATACTGTTCTGCACCAGATATTGCACGATCCAGTTGGGGGTGAAGAGCTGGGTGGCGGCGGGGATGTCTTCAGACTTGACCACCTTACCGATGACTTCGTCCTTTTTCTCGCTGATGTAGAACTGGTAGAGCCAGCCGATGATTTCGACTTCTTGCCAGTCTTCCTCAGGAATCGCTTCGACTAGCTTGGCGATGATGGAATCGGTGCGCAGCAGGTTGTCCGGTAGCAGCAGTTCGGTTTCGTCGTCGATGCGCTCGAACAGGAAAGGCATGGCGTTGGACAGCGCGTTGCACTGGGCGACCAGCAGCATTTTGTATAGCTCGCCGTCTTTGTTGCCGGCCAGCTTGAGTTCGATTGCCTTGGCTTTGTTGTAGCCCGGCAGTTCGAGCTCGGTGGCATGGTTGAGAATTTCCGGCATACCGCCATCACGATTGGAAAGCACTCGATGGCCGTGATCCAGATAGTCGTGAATTTCCATGTAGCGCAACGCGGCAAAGCGGTTGAACCAGGTATAGGCGACGGCTTCCATCGTTTGGGTGAAGCCCACCGTCTTGATATGTTTGATCAGACGGTCGCGTTGCTCAAACACCTTAACCGGCCATTCCCGACCGGCGATGATGGCGATGTCGCCTTTTCTTTCGCCTGGTGCAACTTCAAGCTTACCACCCGCTTCAGATAAGCCGAGCAAGTTGGCGCGAGCGGTGACGGCGGCAATGAAATCCTTGCGGGCTTGCGGAGCGTAGGTTTTGAGCTTGGATTTGTTCATCGTGGTTATAGCTGGGCGATATGCTGATGGATGCGAGCGAGAATGTCGCTAAACGGGATTTGGCCGGTGTAATACAGCGCGGCGGTTTCGCGATACTTGGTTTCGTAGAGGCTGCGCACCTTGGGATCAGTAAGCAGAAAGGCTTCGTTACTGGCGATGTCGAGATTGTCGCCACTGCGGAAACGCTCTATTTTGCGGGCGCGATAAGTCGGTGTGCCAATAAAGTTCAGCACTTCAGGACTATCGAGCAGGCAATACAGATCGTAATAATGGCGCATGAAGTTTTTCGGAAACGTACTGGTTTCCTGCTGCATGCGAAATTTGGTCGAGACGGTTTGCAGCTTTTCTACGAAGGTGTAAGCGGGGTTGTAGCAGGCAACGTCCACTGCCCGATTATCAATGATCGCTACTTTCGCTTTTAAGGCGGCATCCAGCGCCCACGAGGAGATGGTACACGGGCGGTTTGGGGCGGTGTCGTCGAAACCAACTTCAAGCAGGACGCCGTCTTTCACGCCCGGTAGCGACGAGGTCAGAATGGGATAATTGAGCAAGATGCCGCAGTTGCGATATTTGGCATCGTCAAAGTCGGTGTCGCGCGTAATTGATTTCAGTCCTGGAATTTTTATCTGATGAGCCAGCCAATCGAAGAACTCACGACGAGATTCTTGGTGAGCGGGCTTATCCTGGTTTTTTCCAGTTTTAACGCCAAGCTCTGCGGGCGGCTCGAAACGAATATCAATGTCTTCCGAAAAACGGTGGATGAGCTGATAGCCTTTGGAAAGTGATGTGCCGCCTTTCAGTTCAAATTTCCAGCCTTGTTGTTGCAAACCCCACAGGCAATGCATCAGCCAGTAGTCTTTTTCAATTAGATGTGGCGCAATGTTCTGTGCGTCTGCAATCTGCTCGATAAGAACAAGAAAACCATCATGTTCATGCAGAAAACCGGGCGCCTTCATTTAGCTGGCTCGGGTTTAGTAGCGGCCAATTCATTCAGCCAGCTTTTCATCAGGCGACGGGTTGCAGCAGAGCCATAATCTTGCAAGGATTTTTGTAGTTTCTTGGCGTCAAACTGTGCCAGCTTGCGGCGGGCAATGGCAAGTACCTGATCTTCGTCTTCTGCCAACTCATCAAGATTGTTGAGCATATCGACCAACAGATATTCACTGGTCACTTGATTGGTCAGAGGAAAGCGATGCTTGACGCGGAAATCAAACTCGCGATTGCCAAGGCGAAATTTCCCATGCCGCTTGTGGTTATAAACGATGGTTTTATTGTAAAGCTGGGTCATGCCCAAGCGTAGCGAGTTATAGACGCTGGGATTAAAACTGAGAAAATTTTTATCTTTTAGAAATGCCTCCAGCATTTCTTCTTCGGCTGGCGGTGCATCCCCAAACACACTTTTTCTCGGAGCGTAATAAAGCCCTTGCGCGGCCTTGGTCAAACGGCCAGCGGCAACCAGTTGCTGCAACTCACGATCAACGCTGGTTGAATAGGGCACCAAGTCTTCGCGGCGATACACTTTCCCGGCACGGAGGTGCTGGGCCAAGGGTGTTGCTTTACTCTGCAATGATAATTGCGCTCTCATGACGGCTTCCTCATTTACATTTCATGCAGAATAATACACCTTAATCATATTAATTCATAGTGTTATTGAACCCTGACTTTCCCGCCCGCGTTGATTTCTGTCAATATCTGCTTTTTCAACCTGGCGAGGTATTCATCGACATCTGATTCAGTTTCCAGATAGGACTGAACAGCGACATCCGCTGCCCGTATCACCTTGGTTGGCTTGGCGGTCACGACAGGGGTGACGTTTCCTGTGGTGAATACTGTCGCCGTGCCGCCCGGAGCGCTTGCAACGGTCGTCGTCGGCTTGGATGCCAGCGAGATGGCGTCCATGGCGCTATCCAGCATGTTGCCAGCCTGCTCTTTGAGATAACGGATCTTGGGAATACTGGAAAGCGCTGCAACTGTTGCCTTGATCTGCTGCAAAGGTTGCAGGGCTTTATTGCGGAGGCTGGCATCGGCATGGACTTCATCCAGCGTCTTTTGCACTTCGCTAATACGCTGATCGATGGACAACAACGCGGCCTCGCGTTCCTCCCCTGCGATCCGGTCATTGACACCTGATACTGCGCCAATCAGGGTGTCGATGCGACTGACCTGACCATAAGGAGCCGGATTGTCACGGATAGCTTCTAAATCGCGGAGTGCGGCCGCGGCTTGAGTATCCTTGAGCAGTGTTTCCTGATTGTCCGCAAACTCAGTCAATGAATCCAGCATCCGGCGCCAAGTGGCGATTTGCGTCTTATAGAAGTTGATGAGGTCATGAATATCGTCGGCAGCGTCCAGCCATTCATCCTTCGCTGCGAGCAGCACTTCGATGAACTCGAACGGATCACGTATCGCGAGCTGCTTTTTAATTTTGGTCAGGGCTTGATCGATAACAGCCTTGCCCGGATGGTGCTTAGTTGATGCAACATGGACAAATTTTTCCAGCTCCAATTGCCATTCCTGCAGCAGGTTGGTGCGGAAGTCAGCAACCAGACCATCCTCGTCGTCCTTTCCGATTTCGGAGAACAGGTCTTTGTGTAGTTCGCGCGCACGCTTGATCTGAACGGCATCGGCAGATTTCCTCTTGAGGATGGAAACTTGCTTGAAACGCACGGACTTGGTGAGTGGTTCAATTGCGCCACTGGGCTCGATATCCGAATTGTCAGCGATGAGCTTGATCTCGCCTGCCATGTACAAACGGGCAATTAGCAGCACGACTTCCCATTCCGGTTTCCATCCCCACGGCGCTCCGCTAAACCGATCTACCACGTCTGACAGCAGCACCCGGCTTTGGCTGGCTTTGATCTGGAGGTACTCACGCATTTCATTGAGTGCGAGTGGATTACCCTCCTCACCCCCTAGTGCCAAGGAATTCTGTCCGATACTATTGGACATCAGGATGGCTTTGATTTCGGCGATTGGATCGGGCTGACGCACCTTGAGGTAGGTCAGTTTGGTGTAGGTATTGGAGATCAGGTAGTTGACGAGTTCATCCACCTGCGTGGAAGGCGCTGCTGCCTTGAATGACAGTTTTTGTCCGAGTGCATAACAATCGCCAGTGACCAACGCGTTACTGAGCTGCTCGACTAGACGGGTGCGGCGTTCGCGGTTTTCATCTTTGCGATCATTAAGAATGCGTCTGAGTGAAGCAGGAGCTGAGCTGGCTTTCGGGCTGTCGATATATTTTTCAATCTGCTGGTAGAGAGTCAGTTCAATATCGAGCCGATTACTTTCGGCCATGCGGATCAAGGCACGATCCGCACTGCGCATAATTGCTTTGGCAT